>JABAHR010003271.1_pt1 | contig 25886 bp, 24 predicted proteins | sample 7062101 | NCBI WGS metagenome assembly JABAHR01 (sample SAMN14534553, study PRJNA622989) | marine sediment metagenome | biome: marine biome [ENVO:00000428]; feature: marine pelagic biome [ENVO:01000023]; material: deep marine sediment [ENVO:00002113] | place: India: Gulf of Kutch | collected...
CTTGCGCGGCACACCCTGGCCCATCAGGCGGAACTCATCGACCCGTTTCAGCCGCGGGTGCGAAGGCAGCGGCTGGTGGGCTGCAGCGGCGGCAAAGTCGGAATAGGGACCGGAGCGACCGGACGGCTCATGGTTGAGCATGGATTGGGCCGTGGTGATTTCCTCAGGCGGCACGCCCCAGGCTTCCGCAGCGGCTGCGATGAGCATTTCGCGCGCTGCGGCACCGGCCACACGCATGCCGTTCTGCCCGGTTCCCCTGACCGAGGAACTGCCGCCGGTAACGTAACCATCGGCGAGCCTGGCGATCTGGGTGAACAACCCGTCCCATGTCGGCTCGAACAACTCGGAATCGCTGCGCTCGACATCGAGACCCGCTTCGGCCGCAAGCGCACGTGCCATGTGCGGCGAGACGTAATTGCCGTCCGCCGGCGCTTCCATCACCCTGACCTTGGACCAGTCGGCATCCAGCTCGTCGGCAAGCATCTGTCCCAGCGTCGAAACCGCGCCCTGTCCCATCTCCGAATGAGGGACGATAGCGGTGACGACATTGTCTGCATCGATTATCACCCAGCTGTTGACCAGTTCCTCGCCCGGACCGTTGGCAACGATCGGCTTCAGGCGGTCGACCGGATTGCCCGGACGCACAGCCACGCCGATTACCAGAGCGCCGGTCGCCAGCACGCCGGCACCGATGAAGCCGCGGCGTGTCCACCTGGCGGCCCTGCTGCGCGGCGGCTTCGCTTCACCCTGAGCGCTCATGCCCCGGCCTCCACTCGGGCAGCTTCCATACCGGCGGCGACCTTGATCGCGCGGCGGATGCGGCCATACATTCCGCAGCGGCAGATATTGCCACGCATGGCGGCATTGATGGCCTCGTCATCGGGCTGCGGATTGTCACGCAGCAAGGCTGCGGCGGACATCAGCTGGCCGGACTGGCAATAGCCGCATTGCGGGACCTGCTCGCTGATCCACGCCTGTTGCAGGCGGCTCATCGTGCCGTCTTCTTCGGCCAGCCCCTCGATGGTGGAGACCTCCTTGCCCTCGGCCAGCGATACCGCGACCGCGCAGCTGCGGATCGGCTGGCCGTCGAGCTGCACGGTACAGGCGCCGCACTGGCCGATCCCGCAACCGAATTTGGTTCCGGTCATTGCCAGTCTTTCGCGCACGACCCACAAAATCGGCGTATCGGGATCGACATCGACCGAAACGGGCGTGCCGTTGATCGAGAAATCAGCCATGGCGCGCTAATTGCCTCCTGTTGCTTCAATCGGCCGGGATAACGGGAAGGACGATAGCAGAGGCACGCTCGCCCCCGGTCAGAACGGTCACGTCGCCCTCACCTTCCCCGGGGTTATGGAATGTGAGCACCAGGCGCACGCGGTGTCCGGCCGGGAAGTTGTACGACATTGGCAGCATGGCAAATTCCAGCTCGGCCGGCGTTCCCGCCACCAGCGAGCGGAGATCGCCTTCGCGGTGCGTGTGGAAAGGCAGGCCTAAATTCTCATACAGCGGCTCACCCTGCTGGCGGTGAGACGCCCTCAGGCGGCCAACCATCTGGTAAGTCCGTGTCGTCCCGTCGGGCGCGACATCGAGCAACTGCGCGGTCGCATCGGCATCTGCTGTCTCGCTGTCGATCCACAGGTTCACCACCGGGTACCCGGTAACCTCCATCGCCTGTTCGAGCGGTTCGGTCTCGAACACCAGCCCGCCTTCGGGCGGCGTGATGGTAACGGAATTCATGGCCGCATCTTCGCCGGTCGCGATGACCAGCCCGCCTTCCTCGGGCGAGGATTGCGTCAGTGCGCCATCGGCAAGGTAGAAGGTGGTGCGCTGTTCATTGGGCAGCGGCCAATCTTCCGCCTGCCGCCACTCCTGCCCCTCTGGCGCGTTATAGGTGTAATAGGTCACCGGCGGCTCATCCATCACGCCGTTGTCGATGCCCTTCAGCCAGTAGTCGAAGAAGCGCAGCTGCTCGACCGAGAGGGCAAAGCCGGTCTGCTCCTCGACATGGTTCCAGCGGCAGTGCTGGGCCGGTCCGTAGATCAGCTTGCGCCGCCCTTCCGGCATGTTGCCGAACATCACCCCGGGGGCGATCTTGGTGCCGGCCTCGTCCCAGTTGCCGCCATTGTAGACGGCAACGCCCGACTGCTCGATCTCGTCGCGGTAGGAGTAAATGGCGGAACGGCCCCACCAGTCGCCCAGCACCGGCCCGGTGCTGTCGCGGTAAGGCAATTGTCCCGAGCGCATGTTGGTCGGATCGTCGATATGCTGTGACCGTGCCTCGTCGAGCAGGGCTTCCCCGTCCGGTCCATCGACCGGCGATGCGGCCATGTCCCGTTCGGCAGCGGTAATGGAATTATAGGGAGCCCGCGAGGGAATGCCGCCGAGATTGACGAATTCATAGGTGTCGTAGGCCGGGCTGAGGGCAAAGATGGCCTTCAGCGATGGCGGCTGGGTGACCATTGCCTGTTGCTGGCTGCCGCCTGTGGCGGAACAGCCCCACATGCCGATATTGCCGGTGCTCCACGGCTGGTCGGCCAACCATTCGGTGATGTCATAGGCATCGGTCCATGCAGGCTCGAGGAAATTACCGAAGTTGAACAGGCGGTTCTCACCAAAGGAAGCATAGAGGCCGCGAAAATCGGCGACTGCGATGACGTAGCCGTGCTGCACCAGGTCGATTGGCGCGGCGGCATAGGTCACTCCTGCCGACTCCCCGTCACGCGGACGCCGGTTGTAGGGCGTGTGCATCCAGATCACCGGCAGCGGATCCTCCACCACGACACCATTGAGCGTCGGGCGGATGATATCGACCGCCAGCCGCGTGCCGTCGCGCACCGGGGCATAGACAGAGGAAAGCTCCCAGCCATCGTAGAGGACCGGGGAGTAGCCTTCATAGGTTCCGGGACCGGATACCCGCCCGTCATCCGCCGGGCCCGAGCACGACGACAGAGCCATCCCCATCACCGCCGCCGCGGCCATCGCCTTCGCTAATCCTGAGCGCATCGTCCAGTCACCTTCCTGCTACGAGATTCCACTTAAGTCTCAGCCCAGCCCGGCCGCCCGCCACAGCCGGTCATGGAACAGGTCGTTCATCGCCGGGTCCATCAACGNNTCAACGAGGCGACATGGCTCTCCACGTCGATCTGCATGCTGTTACGGTCAGCCGCGGTATAGGCAGGCCATTCCGGCAGGCCCTCGGCCGCCGGCGTGCCGGTGCGGGCAAACTCCACCCATGCATCCGAAACCACTTTGGCCAAGGCCGCAACTTCGTCTCCCCCGCCGGTCATCGTCGTTCCGCTTTCCTCGTTCACATTGTCGAAGGCAAAGGGGATCTCGATCGTGTGCGGGGCATAGAGCCTGCCGTCCATGATCGGCGTATCCCAGTCGAAACGATAGGCGTAGGCCGGAGCCGCGCCTGCCGCCGAATGGGCATCGAGGATCGCGGAATTCTNNCCATGCCGTAATCGGTGAAGATGCGGAACCACAGGCGGGAAGGCGCCTCTTCGGGGAACTGCCCGCGATAGCTGGCCAGCACGGCAGGTCCATCCTCCGCGCCGAACATGCCCATCACCCGTGCCGCCATCTGCTCCTCGTCGAGGGTATAGGCCGCCTGGTCGCCGAGCATGAAAAGGGTGAACTCGGTAGTGTTCTGGCCGACCATCAGCGGCACGTCCACGCTGCTCGGCGCGGCACTGGGCCAGAAGGCATGGTCGGTGAGAATCTCCCCGTCGATGACTGGCCAGAAGCCTGCCGGAAAGCCCGGAGTGTCGAAGGACATGGGGAAATTCTGCATCACCTGCCCCTGCGCCGCGACGACCTCTTCGGTGGTCAGCTGGTTGAGCCTTTCGGGATTGTCGGCGCTGACGCCAAGCGCCTCCAGCACCATGCTGGCGACCACGCCGGCTTCCTCATGCGTCATGAATCGGGTCAGCNNCTTGGCGGCCGGAGAAGCAAGCATTGTGGCAACCTTGAAGCCGCCGCCTGACTCGCCGAAGATCGTCACCAGCTCCGGGTTGCCGCCGAAGCCGGCGATGTTCTCGCGCACCCATTCCAGCGCCGCGATCATGTCGCGCACGGAGAGGTTGGTGGATTGGGCGAACTCCTCGCCGAGGATCTGCGAGAAATCGCTCAGCCCGGAGAGGCCGAGGCGATGGTTGATCGTCACCACCACCACATCGCCGCGGCTGGCGAGCCTGGCTCCGTCATAGACCGGGCAGGAACCGCTTCCGCTCATCCAGCCGCCGCCATGCAGCCACACCAGCACCGGCAGGTCACCTGCGCCTTCGGCCGGAGCCCAGACGTTGAGCGCCAGGCATTCATCGCCCGGTACGACATATTCGGGCGGGTTGAAGGCGGGCGAGACCGGCGAATTGCCACGTTCCGGCGGCTGCGGCGCCGACTGCGGCAGGCGCGTGGCTTCCAGCGCACCTTCCCACGGCTCCACCGGCTGCGGCGGGAGGAAGCGGTTGGCTCCGGCAATGCTCTGGGCATAGGGAATGCCGAGGAAACGATTGACCGTGCCGAGGTTCTCACCCTGGACCTGTCCCGCGGCCGTCTGCACCATTGCGGATGCGCCTCCGCTGCCGCCCCCCGAACCCATTCGAGTGCAGGCAGCCAGCATGGTTGCGCCAGTCGCGACCAGCATCGTCCGGCGTGACAATCCGCCAAAGACCGTTGATCCGTTCATTTCTTCCTCCATGTGCGGAACGCGTCCGCCCGAGATCGCTATTCTGCTGCTTCCTGGTCCGTCTCATCCTCGGCCTCGTCCGCCGGAGCGTGCGAAACCAGGATAGAAGGCACGACGTAATCGCCGAGCAATTCGATCGGGTTCGTGTTGGTGGAGGTGACCACCACCACGACATCCTCATCGGGGATCACCGCGATCAACTGACCCAGTGCGCCAATGGCCATGTAGGCATCTGCACCCTCGAAACGTGGCCCGTTCTCGGCATCGTTGAGGTGCCAGTAGAACCCGTAGGTGTAATCGCCCGCAGCGGTCTGCTGCCGGGTGGATTCCTCCACCCATTCCTCGGAGACGATCCGTTCGCCCTGCCACATGCCGCCGTCGAGCATCATCTGGCCAATGCGGGCAAAGTCGACCGGGCGGATGAAGAAGCCACCCGCTGCATTCACTGTACCATCGGCGAAGTAGGTCCAGCGCTGATTCTCAATACCCAGCGGGCGCAGGAGATTCTCCTCGGCATAACGATCAAAAGGCATTCCGGTTGTTTCTGCCACCAGCCGACCGGCCAGCACCGGCAACCCGTTGTCATAGGCGTAGTGCAACGCCGGTGCGTGTTCGAGCGGCTGGCTGAACATCACATCGACGAAGTCCGGCGCAGTGCCAATCTCCAGCGGATTGGGAATATGTGCGCCCGAAGCCATCGAGAGCGCCTGCCGCACGGAAACTGCTGTGTTCTCTTGCGCCCAAGGAGTATCGGCATGTTCGGGGAAATAGCTGGTGATGGTGCGATCCAGCTCGAACGCGTCCTTATCCCATGCGACACCGGCCACTGTGGCTGTAATGCTCTTCACGACCGACCAGGTCTGGTGCGCATCTTCCGGGCCGTTACCCCAGAAGTATTCGGCCAGCACCAGTTCACCGCCTCGCAAGACCAACACGCTCTCGGTCTTTGCTTCCGGCGCCTGCTGCAGGATGGAAACGACCATGGCTTCCAGCTGCGCCCGGTCCAGCCCCGCCGCTTCGGGCGTCGTGCTGGCGAATGTGCCTGTGGCATCGGTCGGCTGGCTGTAGGTGTAGCTGGTGACAACATTGCCTTCGCCGTCAATCCGCGGATGGCGGAAAGCGAGGACTTCCAGCTCGTTGTCCTGCGTAAGCGTGGCGCGGCGCACATCCTCGATTTCNNTCTGCGTCAGCACCGCAACAGCATCACCATCGTCAGACAGCGTGCCGGTCACTTGTGAGCGCATCACCCGGCTCGAACCCACGGGAATGGAAATCTCGAAGCTGAAGCTGCGACCTTCGAGCGTCACCGGATATTCGGCCTGCATCGGCAGCGAATGATCGAATGCCACCAGCGCGCCATCCTCGCCTTCGCGAAATTCAAAGTCCAACAGCGAGGGCAGACGTACGTCAGTGTCCTGGATCAGTCCCACACCGCTCCAGCGACCGACCAGCTGCTCTGCCACGCTGGCTTCGGCAGAAACCTCCTGCGCCTGCACCGCTGCGAGCGGCGCAGCGGCGAGCGGAACCGCCAGCATCAACGCGGTTGCAGTCTTGAGAGTCCATGTCTGAATCATGTCGTAACCTTCTGAAGAGTCGTGGTTCTTATGCGCCCAACGGTTCTCGCTGCGCCTGTGAGATGTACGCCGCGACCTGGTAGTGATCGATGTAGCCGCCAGCCTCTGCCGCATGTGCAGCCTCGGTCACCTTGGCGACATAGTCCTCGCGCGTGGGATAGAGTTCGCGCAGGCGTTCGGCAGAGAACGGCTCGGTCGTGCCGCGCAGCCCCATGGTCGCATTCAATGCAACGATAGCAGCGGTGTAAGTCGCGGTAGGCACATCAACCTCGGGCAGGCGCACGCCGCCGAGGGCATTGCCATACTCGTCGCGAACAACCTGCGGACGTCCATCGACCATTTCCACGTCGATAAGGTCAGCGGTTGGCGGTACTGCGCCGCGCATCATCCACGGCACCATGTGCTGCAATGCGGCGTCGGAGCTCGGCTCCCACATTACGCGGCTGCCGAATTCAGTGTCGTCGCCCACAAGACCGTCGCGCTCACGAAGTTCGAGCAGATAGGCATCAAACGCCTGCGGAACGTGAGAGCCGCCCGCCACTTCCCAATAACGGAACATATCGCTGTCCGGTTGGCGACTGCGATAATACAGCAGGGACTCCGTCTCCGAATTGACGGCGAATACCGGTACGTCGAGATCATCGCGGAAGCGACAGGGAATGAACACGCGGGTGGGATCGGGCATGCCGGCGCTGGGGTCGAGGACGCCGTCACCAAAGCCGAAGCCCATGCCGAAACCGATTGTGGGGTGATAGCCGTCGAACACCCGGTCACGCAGGTGCAGCGCGTTGATGTAGGTCAGCAGGCGCCCCGCCGACTGCGAGGCACCCGTGGCGATGATCTTGCGCACGTCCAGCCCATCCCACGGATCGATGCCGCCGCGCGGACGATCCGGGCCGAGCATCCGGCCCGCCTGGCTCAGGATATCGTAGGACAGGCCATCGCCGGGGATGGAAAGCGAACCGTAACGCTCCGGGTCCCAGGCGCGCAGCGCCTGCGGGTTCACCTGTGTCCCATGCACACCCACCTGCTGACAGGTGACGAATGCCAGCGCGAAACCTTCTTCATACAGCGCATTGGAAAGCTGGCCGATGGTGGAGGTATCGTAACCTGCCGTGACGTTCAGCCATTCGAGAATTACCACACCGTTGAACCGCGCCGGATCAGCCGGGCGGCGGATCAGCATGCGCGTCTTGTACGGTGAGCTGGTGGTCGGCTCCATCGTCCACTTGCCGTCGAAGGTGGTCTCTCCCACTGGCAGGTAACGCGTGGCCTCGCCTTCGAGGAAATACTCTTCCTCGATGTAGCCGATGTCGCAAATGTCACCGAGGTAGGCCGTGAAGGGATGGCCGCGCCGTCCTCCCGTAATCGGGCCGGCGACCGTCGGCTCATGATGAGCCGCCATGGCAGGTGCAATACCACCCACAGCCGTTAACCCCGCCCCAACAGCGATGCCTTCCAGCACGTTCCGCCTGCTGACCATGACTTTTCTTCTCCTGTAAGTTCTTTTTCTGCGCGCCCTGCTCACTCATCCGGAACGAGGTGCTTCGTTTCGATTACCGACCAGACATCCGCAGCGCAGGTCGAACAGATTTCATCGTGCAACCGGGAAATTGCCTGCTGATCGCCACGCAGGGTGCCATCGAACCAGCTTTCCGCCATTTCGGAAACGGTCTCCACCACGGACGGATTGGCCGAGACGAAAACGTGATCCCCGGCAAAGCGACCGACCACCAGCATGGGCACTCCATCAGGGACAAGTGCGAAATCNNNGGGCAAAATCCTCCTCCCCGCCAACGACATACATCAGCGGAGCGGTGATCGTGCCCATAACCGCCGCCTTGTCCTCAAGAGTGGCATAGGGGCCGATGCTGCCGCCGCTAAGGATGAAGATCGCGGCAATGCGGTCGTCGCGTGAGGCCAGGGCCGTCGAGGTGATGCCGCCGCATGAATTGCCGGCAAGGGCGATGCGCGAAGTGTCGAGCTGGCCACCATAGGGCAGCTCGGCTTCAGCGCTTGTTTCCACCACCCAGTCGACCGCCCGTTCGAGATCGGCATCGATGTAGCGCGGACGTTGCTCACCCGGCTGCGCCGGCCCCCTGCGCCCCAGCGCTTCACCGGTCGCGACCACCACATAGCCGTCAGTTGCCAGGCGCTGGATGATCGGGAGCCAGGGAGAATGGTTCATCGAGCAGCCGCCATTGCCCCAGACGACGACAGGCGCTGGCCCCTGCCCGGTTCCGAGATCAGCCGGGCGATAGATGGTGAAGCCGGGCAGGTCAGCCACGCTCTCGCCGAGCACGATCGACCCGCCATCATGCGCCGTGGCCGTTTGCATCGGCATGATGACCGCAGACAGGGCAGCAACGCCAAGTAGTACTTTCCTCATGGATCTGTTCTCCAGGACGTGCATCAGGCGACTGGCTGGCGTTCGAAGATCACCTTCTCGCAACGCTCCATCAGCGCCTCGTTTTCGCCTTCCACCAGCGTGGGGGCAACGCGAATGTATGAGTAGGCGACCACTGCCCGCGCCTCGGCTTCATTCTTGGCGATGCCGCAGGCTTCGATCAGTTGCTGCAGGTATTGCAGGCGCAGGCGGTCCACTTCTTCAAGCGCAGCACGCGCGCGCTCGTCTCGCCTGCCCCACAGTCGGATCGACAGCTCGATTTCCGCGGCCCGGTCTGCCTTGCGACCGGCAAACGGCACCCGCAGCAATCTTTGCAGCCGTTCGCGCGGATCGCCCTTGCGCTCCAGCCGGTCAATCAGGTCGAGAGTCGCTCTCTTGCGCCATAATTCCAGGATCGTGACGTAGAGCTCTTCGCGATCCTTGAAATGCCAGTAAAAGCTACCCTTGGTCACGCCGAGCGAGCTAGCCAGCTGCTCCACCCTCACGCTCTCGATTCCATGCTCGGCGAGTTGCCGCATCGCTGCCGACACCCATGCATCACGGTCCAGGCGCTTGCTGGCGCCCTGCTTCTTTGCCGCTGCAGGCATTGACCTTCCCTCTCTGTCTGCTGACAACATATCAGCACGCCAGCTACTGTCCATCAAACAATACGTTCTCGTATGTATCAAATTGTCTCAACCTGCCATAGTGCCGCAGGGATCATTGCGCCTCGACGCCAAGCTTGAGCAGGGACTCGACAAAAACATTCGCAAGCGTATCTTGACCACTGACCCCTGCCAAATCTATTGGACCACCAACGAACTTGCCGGATTCAAGGCGCGCAAATGCAGCGCAAACCCCGATCCGGTCCGCAGCAGGGAAAGCAGGATGGCCAGCACGATTATCGACCGGTTCCACGATGCATTCGCGAATCCGCACGAGGCCGCACGCCAATGGAAATCCCATACGGGCGGGAAGGTTGTCGGCTGTATTGGCGCTGACGTGCCGTTCGAAATGATTGCCGCTGCGGGCATGCTACCCGTGCGCATTATCGGGCGCCCGCAGGAACCGACCGAGAATATCGCACCGTATGTCGGTGACGGTGTAGATCCGGGCGCGCGCTCGATTGCAGAACGGCTCCTTGACGGCACTTATGACTATGTCGATCACGTGGTCATCTGCTCGAAGCCGGAATTGTACGGCTCGCTCTACGAATTCATGCTGGAGTCGCGCCGGGTCCATGGCGACATCGGCCTGCCTGTCCCGACGCTGTTCGATTTCTTCCGCGCCACCAAGTTGACGGCCAGCCTGTTCAATCGCGCAACACTGGACCGCTTCCGGCACCAACTGGCCGAGTGGTCCGACAATGCGATCAGCGATGCTTCGCTGGGCGAAGCGATTGCAAGCTATAACGAGGCACGGGCCCTGCTGGCACAAGTCAACGCCCTGCGCACCGGCGATACTCCGCGCCTCAGCGGCACGGACGCGCTGACCGTCAACGCCACGCACAGCCTGATCCCGCTGGCAGACCATGTCGCCATGATGCGCGAACTGGTGGATGCAGCGGACAGCTTCCCGGTGCCTGGTGGCATTCCGGTCATCTACTCCGGCACCGCCACTGAACGTCCTGACGTTTACGCTGCAATAGAAGCTGGCGGCGCGCAGATCGTGGCTGACGACCAGGAATTCGGCTCCAGCGCAGTGGAGACGATGGCTGACCGCGATGCGCCCTCCCCTATCGATGCCTTGTGCGACCGCATCCAGCTTGGATCGCCCCGGGCCCTTGGCAGCCTGGTAAAGGACCGCGCGGTTTACGTCGCCGAGCTGGCGAAACGCACTGGCGCGAAGGCCGTGCTGTTCCACATCCTCGCCATCGATCATCCTTCGGCGCTCGACTACCCGCGCCTGCGCGACCGGCTTGCGGCGGTGGATGTCCCGTCCACGGAATATGGCTCACGCCTGTACAATGACGGAGATTTCACGCCTCTGACGCAGCAGACGCAGCAATTCCTAGCCACTCTTGACGAGCACGCCCCGGCCTGAGGACTGAGACATGACCGACACCGCCTCCAAGCCCTTGGCCAACCCAAGCTCCAGCCAGGAGTTCGCCAAGGATAACGCCCGCTACAACCGCGCCTGGTTTGCCGACCTGCAAGAGCGCGTGGCAGCCGGTGAACCATTCGCCTATGTCCATATCAACGTGCCTCTGGAGATCTTCCGGGCCATGGGCATCCATGTCGTCGTCAACCAGTGGTGGTCTTCGGTGGTTGGCGCCAAGCGCAAGACACTGCGCTACAAGAACATGCTGAAAGAGCGCGGCTATCGCGACAACATGTGCGATTACTGCTCCAGCGGCCTCGCTTCGTTGATGGAAACCGATCCCGAGGAAGCGCCGTGGGGTGGCCTGCCGCGACCGAACGTGATCGTCTCGGGCAATGCCTGCCCCGGCATCGAGAAGATCTTTGACCTGTTCTCCGAAGAATACGACATCCCGCACTTCTCGATCGATCCGGCAACCAGCCCGGTGAGCATTTCCGATGTCGTGTCCGATCTCGCGGAAAACTGGGACAAGCACTACGACGAGCGGATGATCGACACCTATGTCGAGCAATATCGCGGGCTGATTTCCTTCCTTGAACAGGAAACTGGGCAGACCTTCGATTACACCAGGTTCCGTGAAATCATGAACCTGGCGGACGAGCATGAGACCTATTACCAGAAGACCCGCGACCTGATCATCCAGACGCGCCCTACCCCGCTCAACATCGCCGACCAGTTGCCCGCCACGGTAATCCCGCAATGGCACCGCGGCACCGAATGGGGGCGTGACCGCGCCAAGGTGTTCTACGAAAACGTCGAGGCCCTCGTCGAGGCAGGACATGTCGCCTGCGAGGACGAGAAGTTCCGCCTGATGTGGCTTGGCGTGGGCCTGTGGCAGAACCTCGGCTTCTACAACTACTTCGCCGAGAAATATGGCGCGGTATTCTCGTGGAACGAATATCTCGCACTCGCTGCCGATGGGTATCGCGTGGCCGACAAGGGCGATCCACTGCAAACCGTGGCCGCGCGCATGGTCAACGTGATGGCTGTAGTGCGCAACGACCAGTGGTATCTCGACCAGGCCATCGCTGCAGAACTGGATGGCGTGGTGCTTATGGGCATCGGCGCCAGCGATGAAGGCGGCACCTGCGGCTACAGCTTCTCGCGCCCCTCCACGACCATTGCCCTGTTGCGCCGCGCCGGTATCCCGGTGTGCGAAATCCAGGGAGACCCGATTAACCCCGCCCGCTTCGATGAAGAGGGCATCAAGACACAGATCGGCAAGTTCCTTGAAGAGGAAGTTGCCCCCTGGCAGGCCGCCGGTCGGCCGCTCAACAAGTTGTAAGGAAAACCAATGCCCAAGGCACTAGACGGCGTCCGGATCGTGGAATTCGGCCATGTATTCGCCGGCCCCTTTGCCACGTTCTACCTGGCCTCGCTCGGCGCGGAGGTCATCAAGGTGGAGTCCACCGGCATGGGCGATGCCATGCGTTATTACGGGAATGATCGCCGCTATGACGGAATGGCCCCGCACTTCATCGCTGCGAATTCAGGCAAGAAGGCAGTCAGCATCGACCTGAAATCGCCCGAGGGCATGGAAGTCGCCAAGAAGCTGATCGCCAGCGCCGACGTGGTGCTGGAAAACTATCGCCCCGGCTCGATGCGCCGCCTCGGCCTCGGCTACGAGCAGGCGAAGGAACTGCGCGAAGATATCATCTATTGCTCGGTCTCAGGCTATGGACAGACCGGCGAAGACCGCGACAACGCTGCAATCGACAACATCGTGCAGGCGACCAGCGGCATGATGCAACTGAACGGCGGAGACGAGGATCCGCACCTCACCACATTCACCGTGGTAGACAGCTATACTGCCACGATTGCCGCCATGTCAGTCCTCACCGCGATCCTGCAGCGGCAGAAGGACGGCAAACCGCAATATATCGACGTGGCCATGCTCGATTCCGCCGTCACGCTGATGGGAAGCGCCGCAGGACCGCTGCTGGTGACGGGAGAGATGCCTACGGTATCCAAGGGGCGCGGGATTTCAAATTCGCCAGGCACCGGTCTGTTCAAGACCAAGGACGGTCGCTTCCTTTCGCTCGGCATCGTGCAGGATGGCCAGTTCAAGGGCTTCTGCAAGGTGATGGGCCGCGACGACCTGCTGAACAATCCGGACTACGAAACCCGCGTAGGCCGAGCCGAAAACCGCGACTACCTGGTCGGCGAATTCACCAAGGAGGTGGCCGCGCGCGATGCAGATGAAATCGAGGCCCTGCTCAACAAGGCGCAGCTTGCGGCCGGGGTGGTGCGCCGCCTGGACGAGGTTGTCGCCAAGGAAGACCTCAAGCAACGCGGCCTTATCCAGTCGATGAGCTTTCCCGGCCTGCCGGATCGTGAACACATCGAGATCATCAACCTCGGCTTCAAGTTCGAACACGATGGGCCGGATGTGCCCGGTCCCGCTCCGTGGAAGGGCGAGCACAGCCTCTCTGTGCTGGAGGAACTGGGTTACTCCGAGGAAGAACGCACGAAGCTGGTGGAAGCCGGCGTGATTGCCCAGAAGTAAGCAAGTTTCAGGAGCACAACATGGCAGACCACAGCGAATTTGCGGGCAAGACGGTCTTCGTCGCCGGCGGCACCAGCGGCATCAACCTTGGCATCGCGCAGCAGTATGCCGCCGCCGGGGCAAGGGTTGCCGTGCTCAGCCGCAATCCTGAAAAGGTGGATGACGCAGTGAAGGGTCTGCTCGAACTGTCCGAAGGCCATATCGGCTTCGCCGCCGATGTGCGCGATCGCGAGGCGGTGGACACGGCGCTGGACAGTGCCGCCGGGGCGTTCGGCAAGTTCGACGTGGTGATTTCCGGCGCAGCCGGCAACTTCATCGTCTCGGCTGAAGATATCTCCGCCAACGGTTTCAAGACCGTGGTAGACATCGACCTGATCGGCACCTTCAACGTGTTCCATTCTGCCTTCAAGCACATGAACACGCCCGGCGCCTCGATGATCGGCCATCTCCGCCCCGCAGGCCTACAGCCCGCAATGGGGCCAGGTGCACGTCTGCGCCGCCAAGGCCGGCGTGAACATGCTGGTCAAGTGCCTGGCGCTGGAATGGGGACACAAGGGCATACGCGTGAACGGCATCTCGCCCGGCCTCATCGGCGATACCGAAGGACGCAAGCGCCTGTTCCCCTCGCCCGAAATCGAGAAGCAGTTCCTGCATGATCTGCCGGTCGGCCGGCTCGGCCTGAAGTCCGACATCGCCAATGCCGCCATGTATATGTCGAGCGAGGCGGGCAGCTTCGTCAATGGCATCATCATGGATTGCGATGGCGGCCTGTCGCTGGTCCAGGGCGGTTACACCTTCCGAACCGAATAGGCTCCAGTTCATGTCCCACCGCACACCCTTCCCGCCTGCCGATACGGCGACAATCCTCGCGCAGCTGCACGCCTCTTACGGATGGCAGGACGTGCTGTCCCTGAACGAAGAGCTGGCCGACGGTGCCGAGAGCGCTGACGGCATCATCGAGGAATGCGCCAAGTTCGCCACCGGCGTGCTGGAAGACCTCAACGGCTCGATGGACGCAGTAGGCGCGAAAGTGGTCGACGGACGGGTGAAGACCGTGCCCGGCCACAAGGATGCGTGGGACCAACTGGCCGAAGGCGGCTGGATCGCGCTGGGCCACCCGGCGCAATATGGCGGGCATGAGGTGCCGCTGTCGGTCTGGGCGGCGATGCAGGCGTTGATGGACCGCAGCTGCATGGCGATGATGCTGCCGGCGCTGATGATCTCCGCCAGCAAGCTGATCCACGCCTGGGCAGAGCAGGACATCAAGGAGGAATGGCTCCCGAAAATCGCTGCCGGCGAATGGGGCGCGACCATCTGCCTGTCCGAACCCGACGCCGGATCCGACCTTGGCGCGATCCGCACCAAGGCGGTGAAGGATGAAAACGGCGACTGGCGCATCAGCGGCGAGAAGATCTGGATCACTTATGGCGACCATGACCTGACTGACCGCATCGGCCATTGCGTGCTGGCGCGCGATCCGGACCTGCCTCAGGGCAGCGCGGGACTGAGCCTGTTTCTCGTCCCTACGAAGCTGGAAGGTGAGCCGGATCGCAACGGCGTGTTCACCCGGCGAGTGGAAGACAAGATGGGCCTCAAGGGCTCCCCAACATGCGCCATCGGGTTTGAAAACGCCAAGGGCTTCCTGATGGGCCAGCCGGGGCGCGGGTTGTCACAAATGTTCGTGATGATCACCAACATGCGCCTGGCGGTTGCCATTCACGGCCTCGGCCTTGCCAGCGGCGCGACCGATACAGCCTGGGAATATGCCGCAGAACGCAGGCAAGGCGGCAAGCCTGGCTCTCCGGTGCCGATCATTCAGCATGCCGACGTCAAGCGCATGTTGCTCGACATGCGCGGGCGCACGGAGGCACTGCGCGCGCTGATCTTTGCCCAGGCCAACGTGGTCGACATAGCCGCGCACACCAAGGACGCGGAGCAAAAGGCCGAAGCCGAAGCGCTCGCCAGCTGGCTGCTGCCGATCGTCAAGACCGCCGGAGGCGAAGCCGCTTTCGATGTCTCCAGCATCGGTGTGCAAGTGCTGGGCGGCGCAGGCTACACCAAGGAATGGCCGATCGAGCAGAATGTGCGCGATGCCCGCGTGCTACCCGTGTTCGAAGGCACCACGGGCATGCAGGCACTCGACCTCGTGCATCGCCGCGTTCTCAAGGGCGATGGCGAAGGCTTGCGCGCTTTCCTGCGCGTGGCGCGCGAAGCTGCCGCAGCCAGCCCGGTGGAGGAGGCCCGGAACCTCTCCGCCGCGCTCGACCTGCTGGAAGATGGTGCCGCCAGGATGCGCGAACTGTCGCCAGCCGACGCCAATGCCGGGGCAACCGAGTTCCTCAGCCTCGCCATTGCCACTGCACAGGGCTGGGTCGCCGCGCGCCTGACGGTCGCCGATATAGAAGGCGAGACTGGCGAGAAACTGAAGGAAGCAGCACGCTTCGTGCTCAGCAATGTAGAGCGCTTGTCACGCTTCCACCTGGACGGCGCGCTGATGGGCGCCGCACGACTTGGAGCAACTGCCTGATGCCGCACGAACTGGCCGAACCAGGTGAGGTCAAATCCGAATGGCAGCCAGGTGACTACATCCTCGCGCCTTTTGGGGGGAAGAAGCCGCCGATACAGCGCTGGATCAAGGAGACCCTGGCGCAACAGCCAGCGCGGTCCAGCTTCGACTTCGAAGGCGTGTCGATCGAGCTGCTGACATGGGGCGAAGTTGGCAAACCGGGTCTGCTGTTCATGCATGGTGCCGGCGCGCAGGCAGACTGGTGGGACGTGATCGCCCCCTTCTTCGCCAAGGACTATCGCATCGCCGCGCTAAGCTGGTCCGGCATGGGACGCTCAGGCTGGCGCGAAGACTACAAGTTCGCGCTGTGGGCAAGCGAGGCGCTCAAGGCCATCGAGGTTGCCGAGCTCGACAAGGCGGGCCCGCCGGTGGGCATCGCCCATTCGCTCGGCGGCTCGGCGTTGATGACCATTGGTGCATTCCATGCCGACAAGCTCAGCGCCGGGATCATGGTCGACAGTTTCATTCCCCGGCTGCGCCCCGGGCAGAGGCCGCCGAGTTCTAACCCCTTGCCCCGCTACAAAAGCGTGGAGCAGGCACTGGCCCGCTATCGTTTCGTGCCCGACCAGGGCACCGACTTGCCCGAGATCGTCGACTACATCGCCCGTCACGGTCTGCGCCAGGCGGAGGCGGATGGCGATGGTCCCGAAGGCTGGACATGGCGTTTCGATCCGCGTGTGATCAACTCGCTCGATATCTCCGGCATTGAAGGAATTACGGACAAGGTAGGCATTCCCATCGGCTTCATCCTCGGAGAACGCTCAAACCTTTCAAAGACCTACACCCTGCAGGAAATCCGCGAGAAGATCCCGGCCATCGAACTGGCATTCACCATCCCCGAGGCGAAACATCACGTCATGATGGACCAGCCACTGGCACTGGTATCGGCATTGCGGGCCACAATACAGGCCTTGACGGCGCGCGACTGAAACCCGCGCTGTTCCAGCTCACCAGCCGCCGGTTTCCAGCCAGCGGAAGGCCTGGTCCAGCCGATCGCTGCCCCAGAACATCTCGCCATCAATGACGATCGTTGGCGAGCCGAATATGCCTGCCTCGATCATGGTCTGAACATCGTCGCGCAGTTCATCCTTGATCGCCTGGTCCTGCAATCCTTGCGCCAATGCACCGGTGTCGAGTCCGACCTCGCCTGCAATGGCCAGAACGCCCTCGGGACTGGCAATCTCGCCACCATCGCACATCCAGCGTCGATAGAGCGCGAGGATCAGGTTCTCGACCAGGTCAGAGGCATGATGACGCGCCCATACCACCGCCCTGGCAGGCACCGTGGAGGAGAAAATCTGATCGGTGTGGTCGTGCATGCGCAAGCCATAAAGCCGCGCCTGCCGTTCAGCGTCATGCAGCAGATATGGCCCCTTGAGTGGCGTATCGAGCACCGGGCGCATGCCCATAGCGTCCATCACCGTCGCTTTCAGCAGGAAAGGCCGCCAGTTGACGGTTGCACCGTGCGCACGCGCCATCTCGCCGATCCGTTCGGCCGCGATCCAGCCGAACGGAGAGATAAAGTCGAAGTAGAAATCCACCTGCGCCGCGTCCGCGGCCCCACTCCGCGCATTCGCTTCTTCGGCGCCTTTCGCAGGCGCAACATCACGATCAGCAATGGTGGTAGGAATAGTATCGCTCATGCTCATCCCGCGAATTGTAAGATTGCTGCAGGAAGCGCTCGCGATACTTCCCAGGTCGCACCGCGCTTCCACATACGTCATCGTATGTCAAGAATTTGGTCTCGGCATTCTCTAAGACGTCGACACTCCTTTGCTCGCCCTTTCCTGTGACAGGGCCACCCATACCAACAGTGCGGCGCCAAAGGCAAAGAGCGCCGAAGCAACTATCCCAATGGGGGTAAAATCCTGTGAATCGCCGATAATGAAGGCGGTAAGCATGGGGCCGATCGTGCCACCAATGCCGATAAACACGACCAGGCTGGCGGCTACGCCACCCGACGGATCGTGGCGGGCAGCAGTCCCGTAGACATACGGATTCGTACCGCGATAAGCCGTAGCCATACTCACCACGGCGATAGCATAGAACAAGTAGCTGGACGTGGTGCCCAGCAGCAGCGCAGATGCCGCAAGCACCACCCCCAGCAGCAATATCGGACGCGCCTGACCAAAGCGTGATGCAATGAAGATGATGAGCAGGTTGATCGTGGTTCCGCCGATATAGGCCATCGACTGAACCGAGCCGAACTGTTCGGTGGAAAGCCCGATTTGCGAGCCGATGATGGTGGAAAAGCCGAAGATGGAATTGTTCGCCATGCCTGTCAGCATGATGCCGAACAGGATCGCCAGGCCCTTTGCGCTGCCCATGGCCTTTTTCAAATTGTCGAAGAAGCCGATCTTGCGTTTGCCGCGCTCGCTTTCAGGCAGGGTATGCGTCGGCAGGAACCACAGCGTCGGCAGGAACAGCAGGCCAATGACAATCATGCTGACGAAGAAGATGTTGGGGCCGTACTGGTCCAGCGTCAGGCCCAGAAGATAGGTTCCAAGAGAGGTGCTGAGCCCGGTCGCCACGCTGCAAATGGCCCAGTTGCGGGTGTTCTTGCTGCTGCGCGCAAGCACGGCATTGGCAGAGGACAGCACCATGGCATCGCCCACGGCAGTCATTGCGCGGGCAAGCAAAATGCCTTCCCAAACACCGCTCAGCACGGCCACCACATTGCCGCTGACATGCACAAGAATCCCGAGCATTGCCGTGTTGCGCAGGTTGAGGCGATAGGCGTTTGAGCCGACGATCAAGGCAGTGATCGAGGCACTGGCTAGCCCGAGCGAAAGCATGACCCCGATCGACTGCTGGCCGACATCGTAGGTGCTCATCAGCGCCGGGGCCACCATGACATAGAGCGCCAGCGGTACCACCGTGACAATATGCGCCAGCACATTGGCAACGATGGCGCTGGGCGCATCAAATTTGCTGACAGCGGCTGCTCCGGCCCCAATATTTGCTGTCACCCGTGTCCCTCCCGTGACGGATCGGCATCCCCTTGCGATCCCGTGTCTTGGCCATACTGTTCAGAATGGGGTCTGTCGATGGCTGTCCTTTATCCCTCGCTGCCTCATCCATTGCCACCCGTATGGAATGAATGCATAGGCAGTGCACGATGACCAAGCTCGACACCCTCTCCCCACTTAAGCCGGACTACATCGACCTGACACCTCCAGAGACAGGCAGCGGCAAGGCAGCCGAGGTCGGCCCCGGCGTGTTCTGGTTACGCATGCCGCTGTTCGATGGTGATTTCGTCATCAATTGCTGGGCGCTGGAAGACGGCGAGGATTGGGCTGTTGCCGATACCGGCATGCATTCGCCGGCAAGCAAGGCGGCATGGTCCATTGCCGCTGAAGAGCTGTTCGACGGTCGCCGTATCGGGCGTGTGTTTGCCACGCATATGCACCCGGACCATTCGGGCATGGCCGGCTGGCTGACCCGCCTGCACGGCGGCACGCTGCACATGACGCGCCAGGAATATCTGACTTTGCTGATGTTCGAGGCGGGTGGCGAAGCCGCCGTTGTGGAGGATCGCGAATTCCACCGCAAAGGCGGCATGCCCGAAGAATGGTTCGCGGACTTTCAGCCGCGCGCGGCGAATTTCGCCATGGCTATCTCGCACGTCCCGCGATCCTATGAGCCGATGCAGCATGATGACGTGCTGACTATCGGCGGGCGAAAATGGCAGGTGGTGGTAGGCCATGGCCATTCGCCCGAGCACGCTTGCCTCTGGAATCAGGCCGACAAGCTGCTGATCAGCGGCGACCAGATCCTGCCGGAGATTTCCTCGAACGTTTCGGTGCTCTCCTACGAACCGAATGGCGACCCGTTGAGCGACTGGATCGCCTCGCTCAAGCGGATCAAGGAAACCGTGCCTGATGATGTTCTGGTCCTGCCCGCGCACGGCCTGCCCTTCCACGGCCTGCATAACCGGATTGACGCATTGCTTGCCGGGCACGAGCGCAAGCTGGACCGCTTGAACCGCGCTCTGGGCGACGAGCCACAGCGAGCGACCGATTTTTACCCGGTGCTGTTCCGAAATGTTGAAGAGACCTTCTGGAGCCGCAGCCTGGCACTGGGCGAAGCGCTGTCGCACCTCGCCTGCCTGCGCACGCGCGGCATTGCCTGCAGCAGCGTAGACCGTGAGGGCGTGATCAGGTGGCAACAGGCATGAGATGATGAGCGGCAACGGTCCAGCACTGCAACATGCCGCCGCCCTGCGCGAGCAGGGAGTACCGCTGGTTGCAGTAATCGGCTGGCGGGTGCCGGTCGAGCCGATCATGGCCTGCGGCATGGTGCCGATCCTGATCCGCCCCGACCTCGATATGCCCACTCCGGACGCCGATGCCCTGCTCTCAGCCGACGAGCGGACGGATGTGCGTTCGCTGGTGCAGATGATCATCGGCGGCACACTGGATTTCGCCGAACTGGTTGTGATCGCCCCGCCATTTACCAGCGTGTCGCTGACAGTCGAGGAACTTCGCAGGCTTGACCTGATCGAGCGCAGTGTGCCGGGCATTTTTTACTTCGAACTGCAGGTTGAGCGGAACGAGCCCAATCGCGCCTTTACCCATGACCGGGTGATGGCGCTGGCCCTTCGCATGTGCTCGGCATCAGGAAGCGGTGCGCCTCGCCCTTCGCGTGCTGCGCTGGAGGCCTCGATAGCTGCGACCAACAGGGTACGACAGGCGGCGCGCGAGCTGGAAGCGAAGCGGCGCGAAGCGGCGTACCCGAGCGGTAGCGCCGTGATGGCGGCAATGGGCTCGAGCGACTGGCTCCGCCCGGAAGACCACCTCGCCGAGGTGAACAGGCTGATCGCGGCGCCTTGCAAGCCTTCATCCGGACCGCGCGCCTTACTCGTATCCAGCAGCGTGTTGGGCAATGATCGCGTGCATTCCGTCGTCGAACAGGCCGGTGCCACGGTGGTGGGCGAGGATGATATCTACGGCTCGGTCCATTCGTCCGGCGATATAGCGGAGGGTGACGCCAACCCGCTCGGCGCGATTGCCGACTTCTACCATGACAATCCGCCCCCGCAGCGGACCAATCCGGAGGACTTGCGCCGCGCATGGTTTGCCAATGCTATCCAGCGCGAAGATGTGGATTGCGTGATCTTCTACGCGGAATATGCATTCTGGGGGTGGGACTTGCCGGAAATGCGCCGTCTTGCCGCAGAAGCCGGCAAACCCACGATAACGCTCGAACTTGATGTGCGCATTGCCGCGGAGAAGGACCAGGCGCGCGAGACGCTCGCCGAATTTGTCTGCTCCCTCGGGCGGGAAGCGCAGTCATGAGCGAACCAGCCAGGAAGAAGTCCCGCTTCGACCTCGAATGCTCCCCGGGCATTCGCGGTTATCAGAAGGAATGGTTCGCCGACCTCCGGCGCAAGGCCATGGAACAGGGAGCACCCTTCGTGATGACCGAGGCGCTGACCCCGCACGAACTGTTCGAAGCCTTCGACCTGCCCTTCGTCACCGGCGAATGGTGGTCTGGCGTGGTGGCCGCCAATCGCCAGGCCGCCTATTACCTCAAGGTGCTTGAAGAAGCCGGCTATTCGAAGCGTCTCGAGCGTTACGGCGCAATCGCCATGGGCGAAGGGATTGACGCAGGCGCCAATCCGGAACCGGTCTGGGAGGGGTTGCCGAGCCCGGCGATGGTGGTTTGCGCGATGACCGATCCGACACGGATCGAGATGGCGGAGCGCACGGCAAGGGTCCACAATGCACGGCTGTTTACGCTCACCATGCCGCAGACCGGTGTTCCGATGCCGTCGCGCTGGTGGGAAACCTCGCGCCGGGGCTGGGAACAGATCGCCCCGGCCTGGCAGCTCGATTACACGACCCAGCTATTCTGGCGCCTGATCCACGAGCTGGAGGACATGACCGGACGCGAGCTCGACATCGACCGGCTGCGCGCGATCGTCGAGATGACCAACCAGCAGAACCAGATGTTCGAGGATGTGCGCGATGTCATCTGCACAGCGCCCAAGACGCCTGTTGGGCTTCCAGAGATGCTGGGCGACGTGATGGCTCTGCAGTGGCAGCGCGGGACGCCGTGGGCGCTGGAGCAAGCGACACGGTTCCGCGACGAAATCCGCCAGCGTGCCGCGAATGAGCAGTGGATCTGTCCGAACGAGCAGTACCGCTTCTCCTGGGTTGGTGCAGGCCTGTGGCAGAATACCGGTTTCTACCGCATGTTCGAGGAAAGCCACGGTGCAGTATTCGTGCAGAGCATGTACATGTCGCTGGGTGTCGACGCCTATCGTCGGTTCGGGCCCGACGTGGTGCGGGGACTGGCCAGCCGCTACAGCGCCTTCGGACTCTACACCGCAGACTGGCAGGCGCATGAGGCGCTGATCCATCGCTGCGACGGGGTCGTGTGCCTCGCCAAGAACATCAGCGGAATCATGCGCTGTGCTTTCGAGCAGGTCGGCATTCCCGTGCTCGCGCTCGATCTCGACCATGTCGACGGACGCAGCTGGGACGAGCAGGCCGTGCGCGATGCCATGTCCCGCTTCATCGAGGAAAAAGTCGAGCCGCGCCGCCGCGCCCGCGGCTAGGCATCAGCAGCAAGAGCGCGTCAGCGTTCGAAGATAACGTCCAGCCTCGTCGGCTGGTTGTGCGGGAAACCCACACGCGGATGGGTCTTGCCGTCAACCAAACGGAATGCGCTGGTGCGATCCAGCAGCTCGTTCAGCGCCACGCTGATCTCCATCCGAGCAAACGGGGCGCCAAGGCAGGAATGGATGCCCGATCCAAATGCGATATGGCGGTTGGGCCTCCGCTCAAAATCGCAGCGATCAGCGTTTTCGAACATTCGCGGATCGCGATTGGCGGCGAGGAAATTCAGCCACACATTGGTTTCCTCGGGAACATCATGGCCGGCAATGTTTACCGGGCAGGTTGTCCGTCGCGGCATGGCCAGCTGCGGGCTGTCATAGCGCAGCATTTCCTCAATGGCGGACGGCATCAGCGAGCGGTCTTCGCGCAGCCGCTGCTGGTCTTCGGGGTGACCGGCGAGGTATTCCATCATGTTACCCAGCGCCGTGGTGGTGGTGCCGTGACCTGCCATCAGTAGCAGGCGCAAGACACTGATGATCTGTTCGATGTTCAGCACCGCGCCGTCTTCGCTGACTTCCAGCAGCCAGCTCGTCACGTCCTCCCTGGGCTCGATCTTGCGCGCTTCGACTACCTCCCGGATGTAACCGCGCCACATGTAGAACAGCTCCATCGCCTCATCGACGCGACCGGCAACCCGAAGCTCGGTAAACTCACGAGACCAGCGCTTGATTTCCATCGCCTTGCTCTGGTCCCAGCCGAGATAGCCGCACAGCGACTTTACCGGATAAGGATCGCTGAAAGAGGGAACAACATCGGCAGTACCTGCATCGATCATGGCTTCGATATGCCCAACCGCCAGTGCTCGCGCGGTCTCCTCGTATGCGGCGACCCGCGATGGCACGAAGATGTTGCGCAACAGGTTGCGGTAGTGGCGATGCTCGGGCGGATCGACTGCCAATGGAATAGAGAGCTCGTCCTCCTTGTGGTTCTGGTCGATCGCGGCCCAGGCCTTGCGATTGCTGAAAGCAGCCGGATCCCGGGTGATCTCTATCACGTCATCATACCGCAGGGCGGTCATGCCCCAGACGCCTTCGGCGAGCGGCTGGTTTTCGCGCATCTGGTCATAGCCCTTGCGCTGATCGGCCAGCAGTTCCGGATCCCGCGCGGTCCATTCCTGGATCGGACCATTCCCCGAGGTTTGGTTGCTCATCGTCTGCTCTCCTCTCGCCGGGGCCGGCCGTGGGGCCAATGTTGCAAGCTATCGCTCAGGCCAGTTTGCCGAACGCTCCCGCCTCGCGCAGGCGCGCTACATCCTCGGCGCTAAAGCCGAGCGTTTCCCGGCAGATCTGCTCGGTGTGTTCGCCATGGCCGGGGGCCGGGAACATGCGCAGCGGAGTCTTGCTGAACTCCACTGGCGTCCGTTGATGACCAAACGGACCGATCACTGCATGGTCCACCTGCTGGAAGTAGCGACGATGGGCAATCTGTGGATCTGAATCGACAATGTTGTCGACATGTTGCACCGCACCGGCAGGAACCCCGGCTGCCTGCAACCGGTTCATCGCTTCGTAGCGATCCTGGCCCCTGGTGTAGCCAGCAATGATCGCTTCCAGTGCGTCCTCATTCGCTTTGCGTGAGGCAAGATCGGCAAATCGCGGGTCGGCCGCCAATTCCGGCATGCCCATCTCGCCGCAAAGGCTGGCGAACTGTGCATCGCTTTCCACAGCGATTGCGAGCCATGCGTCCTCGCCTGAGCAGGGAAACACGCCATGCGGGCTCATTCGGTCGGAACGGTTGCCGGTCCGCGGAAGGCGTTCGTCTTCGCCTGTATCGCGACGCCGCTGCGCTTCGAGCAGGTATGGCAACATCTGTTGCACCAGTGTCTCGACCATGGCGGTATCGATCCGGCACCCCTCGCCGGTGCGATCACGGCGATCGAGTGCCGCAAGGATGGCGGTCGCAAGCAGGAACGGTGTGACGCTGTCGCCATAAGTCAGACCGGCCAGCACCGGCGGGCGGTCGGCATCCCCGGTCATCGACACCCGGCCCGACCAGGCGCTGCCGCTGACCTCTGACCCGCCGAGCGATCCGAGCGGACCGGTCTGGCCGAATATCGAACCGCTGGCCATGATGATCGAAGGCTTGCGCGCGCTCAGCACGTCCCAGCCCACTCCCATCCGGTCCATCGTGCCGGGCGAGAAATTCTCGAACACGAGGTCGGCCCAATCGATGATGCGCTCGACCACCTCTTTCGAGGCGGGATTGCGCATGTCGAGCCCCAGGCTGAGCTTCGAGGTTGCGAGATTGGCGAACCAAGGGTTGTCGTTCGGCGGCGCCTTGGGCACGTTCTCGATCGGGCGCGACAGGCGTTCCAGCCCGGGATTGTTGGGGTTCTCGATCTTGATGATCTCGGCACCAAGATCACCCAGCATCTTGGCGCAGGTGTTTCCGACCACGGCCCAGGAAAAATCCATGACCTTGAGGCCGGCGAGCGGCAGGGCAGTCTTGCTCATCATGCGCCTCCCTTACCGACAGCAGCGTCAATCTCGGCCATGGTTGCAACCGGTAACGGCTCATCGGGCAGCCTGACCCGGGACTCGTCCATGGCGTTCGTCTTGACGAAAAATTCGGGGAACATGGACGGCCCCTTCCCTTCGCGGCTTGCAAGGAATCCACGATCCTTGAGGTGCTCGTCATCAAGCAGGTGACGTGGTTCGTTCACCGGCAGAATGCCAGTATCGATCGCAAGCGCCTTTTCGACCACTTCATCCCTCTCGCGCGTTTCGAGGAAGTCGGAGAGAGCCGGCAGCCATTTGGCCACCAGTTCCGGATCAGGCCGGAACGGATTGGCGTCAATGCCTTCGATGGGGTTCGGGAAGCCGTTTTCCTTCATCCAGGCAGCCGCGGCCTTCTGGTAGGGCGAGCCGGGCGACATCAGCGATGCCACGGCATGTCCTTCCTTCAAGTCCCAGATGCCGCGCGTTGGCCCGCGCCCGGAATCCATCATGATGCCAATCCGCCCTCTTGCGCGCTTGTCGAACTGCCAGGTCATCAAGGAGATCGTGTTGCGGATCTGCGCCACTTCCTGCGCTGAGACATCGACCTGCTGGCCTTCACCGCTCTTGCGCGCATGCCGCAGGGCGGCCATCCCGGCAGACGCCGCGACCATGCAGGCATGGTAGAACAGCGCTTCCCCCGCTTCCTTCACCGGTGCGCGATCAGGGAAGCCTGTGGCCGACATGGCTCCGCTAAGGGCCGAAACGATCAACTCGCTGCCCTGCAATTGCGCATAGGGGCCGGTCTGGCCGAAAGGTGTGATTGACACTGTAACCAGCGCGGGGTTGGCCGCCAGCAGCGTCTCCTGTCCCAGGCCGAGTTCATCCATCCGCCCCGGCATGAAGCTCTCGATCACCATCGCGCTGCTGGCGATCAGTTCTTGCAGCAGCTGCAGGCCCTCGCCCTCGTAGTCGATAGTGATGCAGTGCTTGTCAGCCTGTCCCA
>JABAHR010007173.1_pt2 | contig 25851 bp, 23 predicted proteins | sample 7062101 | NCBI WGS metagenome assembly JABAHR01 (sample SAMN14534553, study PRJNA622989) | marine sediment metagenome | biome: marine biome [ENVO:00000428]; feature: marine pelagic biome [ENVO:01000023]; material: deep marine sediment [ENVO:00002113] | place: India: Gulf of Kutch | collected...
TGCGCAGACCGGGAACTCGCCGGTAAAGATGAACGTAGATCCCTCCCCCTCCTTGCTCTCGACCCAGATCTCGCCTTGCATCATCTTCACCAGCTGAGACGAGATGGTAAGCCCAAGACCGGTACCGCCGTAGCGACGTGTCACGGAGGTGTCGGCCTGCTGGAAGGCGTCGAAGATTCCGGCCTGCGCCTCTGCGGATATGCCTATGCCGGTATCGCTAACCGCAAACTTGAGCGTCACGCGATCGTCGAACTCCGGCTGAGCTTCCGCCAGCGTCACATCGATGAGCACTTCGCCTTCGTGGGTGAACTTGATAGCGTTGCCGGCAAGATTGACGAGGATCTGCCGAAGCCGCGCAGGATCACCGACCAGGCGGTCAGGGACCTTCGGATCGACCCGGCAGGCTAGCTCCAGGCCCCGTTCCGCGGCTCTTAGCGCAAGCAGCTTTGCAGCGCTGCCAACACTTTCCGAGACGCTGAAGTCGACGCTGTCGAGCTCCAGGCGTGACGCCTCAATCTTGGAGAAGTCGAGGATGTCGTTCAAAAGGTGCAGGAGCGCGTTCGCGGACTGCTGAACCATGTCGAGCTGCTCGCGCTGCTCTTCGTTGAGGTCGGCAGTCGACATGAGCTCCGCCATTCCGATGATGCCGTTCATGGGCGTGCGGATTTCGTGACTCATGTTGGCGAGAAACTCGCTCTTCGCACGGTTGGCACGTTCCGCCGCTTCCTTTGCGGATTCCAGCTCCGAGCGCGACTCCGCGAGATCCCGCGTCCGCTGCTCGACGCGGACCTCGAGCTCGTCTCTTGCCTGGGTGAGCGCTTGCCCGCGCTGCTCGATCTCGCCGAGCATTTGATTAAAGGCATCGGTAAGCGAGCCGAACTCGTCGGACGACAGCTTCCGTGCCCTGGCCGCGTAGTCGCCGCTGCCGATGGCGCGCGTGACATCGACCAGCTCGCGCACCGGACGGGTGAGCTGACGGACGGTCCAGGTCGCCGTCACGAACGCGACGATCAGGGCCGCAAGAAACACGCCGAGGCCGATGAGCAGACGCTGTCGCAGGGCCGCCTCAATGTCGGCCAGGCTCCGGCGTTGGTCAAGATAGCCGATAGCGGTACCATCCAGGGCCACCTCCGTAGTGATCTGGGCATGATCGCTGCTGAACACGACGCCTCCGGGGGCATGGTCAACTAGCAACGGTTCCTGCCCTTCGTCACGCTGGTAGCTGGCGAAGAGGACGCCGTCGATGGTCCGAGCCGAGGCGGCGATCAACTGAGGGTCAAGCGCAAGCACCGACAGGCTCTGCTCAGCCGTGCCGACGTCATCGAAGGCGATCGCTGCGGAAAGGATCGGCTCGATCTCCTGGGCATGAATTTTGAGGCCGGCAGCGACCTTGTTTCGGTCCTGGATCAGATCAAACGAGCCCACCGCAATCAGGGCGAGTAACAGTGCCGCAGTTGCCGAGCACAGGGTCTGCACGATCAGTTTGGAGCGGAAGCTTAGGTTCTCATAGAACGTCATCAGGCTGCCTCCCGCCCGCCGACGACCACGACCGACTTCAATGACAAAAGACGTGCGCTTAGCTTGACCCCCGCCGTGCGCACCGCCTCGAGGTTTATCCTCATGCGTACCTTGCCTGAGCGACGTTCGACAAAGTACTCGACCATGCCGCCGTTATCGGTGAAGCCCTGCATCTCGCTCACCGTGACAACCGGCAGCCTGCTGACCACAGGGCGTATGCGATTCCAGACCTCTTCGGCCCCTTCCGATACGAAGATCAGCCCGCAGGAAGCGAGCGCCTCGGACTCGATCGTCCCGGCAGGCGATTCCGCCAGGCTCGTCAGAACTATGGGTCGATCCTGGGCCAGCAGACCACCTTCGGACTCCAGCCGCAGTCGGATGGGTCGCATGACGCCGTTGGGATCTAGGCCGACCACTCCGATACGGATGGGCTCGCCAGCCTCATCCTCCTCGCCCGGCCAGCTCGTCAACGCCGCAATGTGGCGCAGGTATGCAGCCATGATCCCCGCCACCCTGTTCCGGTCGAACTCCGCAGCCTTGGCCTCCGGGACCAGCAGGATCAGCCCAAACATAATGCTGATAAGCCTGTGTCTATGAAGACTCATCGCTCAGAACCGAAAAGTCATGTCCAGCCCCCAGACCCGCGGCGTGCCGGGTGATCCCCGAATGCCGGCAGCGTTGGCGACGATGTCGGAGAAGTAGTCGTCCTCGCCGGTGAGGTTGGTGGCCCACAGCGATAAGGTCCAGCGCTGATCGGGCGTCTCGACCGAAGCCCTGGCGGAGAGCAAACCATGGCTCTTCTGCATCAGCCGACGCGTAGACGGGTCGGCGACGAAGTCGAACTCGTAGTCGTCCGTCCATGAATAGGCCACCGTCAACGACCCCCGCAACGGGCCCAACGGCGCCCAGGCTTCGGCGCTGACGAAAAACGAACTATCGGGGGCTCGCAGCAGGCGCTCACCTGCCGCGTCGAAGAAGGTCCTGCTCATGCCCGCTGCGTCTGGATCGTCACCGAGGGCCGCATTGAAAACCAGGGCGGTCGCGTCGTAGACGTCGTACTGGCTGTCCAGCAGGCTCAGCCCCGCCGTGAGCGACAGCCAGTCGCTTGGCATCCAGGCCAGGTCGAGGTCTGCGCCGAGGACTTCGGCATCGGCAGCATTGTCCGTAACGATCAGGCTGGAGCCGGCAACGGCTCGCGTGACCTGCAGATCATGGTAGTCGTAGAAAAACAACGATCCGTTGAGCTGCAGGCGCCCATCAAGCCACTTGGTCTTCCAGCCGAACTCGAACATGTCGAGGACCTCTGGCTCCAGGGGCAATCCTCCCTGGACGCTCGCCGGATAGTTGTAACCGCCGCTCTTGAAGCCCCGGGCATAGCTCACATACAGCATGCCTTGCGCTGTGTTCCGCATCACGGTCAGCTTCGGCGTGAACTCGCTCCAATCGTCCTCACGAGCAAAAGGCACCGGCGCCAGGGTGGTGTCCGCGAGAGCGGATGCAGCGAGCCGAACCGTCTTTTCCTCGTAGCTCCAGCGCCCGCCGAAAGTGACCGACCAACGCGGCGAGATCTCCCATGTCGCCTGTCCGAACAGGGCGAAGGCCGTGGATCCTGCACGCTGGTCCCCCTGAGACTGCAGCTCCGGAGTGCCTCTGTCCACAATGATCTCGAAGTCCGCGGTCTCGTCAAAGAAGTACGCGCCAGCAATCCAGTGCCACGCGCCATCGGATGCGGAGATAAGCTGCAGCTCTTGAGAGAACGCCTCTGCATCCTGGGGAACGCTCACGACATCGAGGAAAGCCGAGCTGGTGCCGTCCGCATCCGAGTTGGCGTCCTGCTCGAAGTCGTGATAGGTCGTGATGGAAACCAACGTGGCCCAGGGAAGCTCCACGTCGAAGCGGAGATCGGCTGATATCTGCTCATCGTCGATCACCGAAGCAATCGCCGTCGCGACCTCCCCTCTTGCCGTGCCGCTGATGCCGCCCGCGGCGATGCCCGCATTGAGGCCCGCTGGGCTCAGGTCAACGAGATCGTTGCCGAAGTTGTCCCGGCGATCGGAGTATTCAACGGTGAGCAACGAGCTGATCTTCTCGGATATGTCCCAGCGCAGCTTGCCGCGCAACACGGTCACGTCGAGATCGTCGAGCTCGGAGACGCCGCGCGGATCGAGGTTGTCGGCATAGCCGTCGCGCTTCCTGACCAGAGCCGTAAGCCGGGTCGCGAGCTTACTGTTCAGGGGTACATTCACGGTTCCCGAGAGGGCGCGCAGGTCGTAGTCGCCGAGGGTGCCGGTGATCTGGCCGGAAAGCTCTTCCTCCACCTCGCGCGTGACCACGCGTATGGCGCCGCCCGTCGCGTTGCGCCCATAAAGCGTACCCTGAGGACCGCGCAGCACCTCAACCCGCTCGACGTCGGCAAGCTGAAAAATGGTCGCCTGGGCGCGTGCCACATAGCGATCGTCGACGTAGGTGGCGATGCTCGGCTCAAGCCCGGCGAAGGCAAAGCGGGTCCCGACACCACGGAGATAAGGCTGCGCGGATGTGCCGGTATTGCTGAAGATCAGTCCCGGAGTCGCAATCTGCAGGGATTGGGTGTCGAACACCCCGTAGCGGACGAGGTCATCGCCGAGAAAGGCTGAGAGGGAGAGTGGCACCTCCTGCAGATTCTCGCTGCGCTTCTGGGCCGAGACCACTATCTGCTCGAGCTCTTCGAGCTGCAGATCGAAGAGGTCGTCCTCCCCCTGCGCCCACGCCCCCGGCGCCGTCATTCCTACAGCGCTGGTCAGCAGCAACTTCGCGTAGCGACCTCTTTTCTTCACGACCGAGCCTCACGACGCTACGGCATCAGTGTACATCGCCTGTCTCGGATTATCTCCCCACGTTCCTCGCGTTCGTACTTCCCATGCCCACGCGGCCTGTCTGAAGGTGTGGCAAAGCGCCAACTGGACGAGCCAGACGAGCAATACACAGGCAGAATCTAGGACGTTCTCACTCTATACGTGGACTCGCGACAGAGGGCGACTCATCAGTTCATTGCACTCCGAAGTTGTAGCGAAATGCCGCGCCGAAGATTCTGGGCTCTGCCAGAAAATAGTTACGGAAGTTGCCCGAATCATCGCTCGCCAGGAAGTGATTGGTAACGATGTCTTCATCTCCGATGTTGCGTATCCACGCCCGCGCGCTCCAACGCCCGCTGGCGCTTTCAAAGATCAGGGATGCGTTGTGCTGACTCCAGCTCGGCAGCCGGTCTGCCGGGGCGTTGAAGATTCGGCTGTAGGAGCTGTCCTGCCAGTAGTAGTCGTAGCGCAGCGTCAAAACGCCGGGGGCCAGCGTCCAGCTGTGAGCCAGAGCGAAGCGAACGGAGTGCGCCGGGGCGTTCGGCAAGTCGTTGCCTCTCAGGGCGGCCAGCTTGCCCGGAGATGTCGCGATGTTGAAAAAGTCCAGAAAGCGGGAGTCGAAGAAAACGGGGATGCCGTTGTCGTAGGTACCGGCGACCGGAATCGCGAAGCCGAAGTCGTTGGCAATCGGCACCAGGGGCAGGACTTCCTCGACGGCTGCCGTGTAGACACTGCCGCCTCTGGCGACCGTATCTCTCAGTACCACCAGACTCGGATCTCCCTGGGTGCGGTCAATAATGTCGACGTCTTCGAAACGGCCGAGTTCGGTATCCAGCCGTCCGTACGAAATTTCCAGCTGCAGGCCGGGGAGCCCTTCCGGCCGCCAGATGGCTTCAAGCTCCAGCCCTTTGGTATCGGCGTCGACGTTGATCGTTTGTCCGGCAGACAGGTACTCGTTTATCTGCAGGTCGTCGTAGTCGTTCACGAAGAAGGCTGCATTGAGCAGCAGTCGATCATTTGCGAGGTAGGACTTGAATCCAATCTCGTAGGCGTTGACGAGTTCACCCTTGTATTTGGGATTGTTGTCCAACTCAATGAGGGGCGCACGAAACGGATTGATACCACCAGCACGGTAGCCCTGATTGAATGACGCATAGACAAGCATGGCGTCGGTCATCTGCCAATCTAGCGCGACCCGGCCCGTGACCCGATCCCATTTATCGCTGGTTGGCAGACCGGCCAGCTCTTGAGCCTCCCCGAATGACGGCACCAGGGGCACCAGTTGCAGCGCGGTCACCAGCTCCACCGGGCTGCTCGCCGCCTCGATGTCCTCCAGCGCGCCGTGGTAGCCTGCCAGCGCCACGGCTTCTGCAGACGGCGCCCCGCCAGAAAGGTAGCTCAACAAGCTAGTGCGTACCCAGCCGGAATCCAACAGCCCGTCGAACGTGCCAATGTTTATGCTGTTGAGAAACGCCTGGCGACTTTCGAGATCTGCCTTAACCTGGCTGTAGCGCACACCGACCGTAAGCTTTATGCGATCAGTGAGATCGAAGTAGAGCTCACCGAAAACGCCGATGGCCTCCCGGGAACCACGGCTGGCGTTGTCGAAAATACCTGGATACAACCTCGGCAGACCTAGGCCGCCGGATCCATACACGCTTACCACGTCCAACGTATTGCTAGCGACTGCATACCGACTCGCGAAATCGTTCTCAAGAAAATTCGCCCCCAACAGGAAGTTCAAGCGACTCTCGGACTTCGAGCGGACTCGGACCTCGATGCTCCAGAACTCTTCCCCAGAGAGCGCGTCGTCGATCGCGAAGCTACGGCGCAGATCGTCGTTGAGCGTGCACCCGCCGAGGACGCCCGACAACCCGCTTTCGAGGTCACAGGGCCCGTCGTTGCCAATGTCATCGATCGACGCCGTTGGTGCCGAGGTCGGCCACAACCCGCTGGGATTTTCTGCCGTAGGGAACAACTCGTAGCCGACGTCCATGTTGTAGTCCTGCTGCGAGTGAAAGCTCAGCTCGGAGTAGCTCGCCGCCATACTCACGGTCGTCTTCCCAAAATCCCACTCCGCGCCCAGCAGCCATAGGTCTTCCTCGTACTCGAACGTCGGGTCGAAATCCGTATGGTGGGATCGCAGGCCCAAGGGGGGACGGGGGAACTCGAAAATCAGCCCGGATTCCGAATCCACAGCCCCGGGCGGGATCGCGCCGGCTCCTGCTGCGATCTGTCCGCCTAATGAGGCGACGACGTTGGGCGCATCGAAGGCCACTACGCCGGGCTCGCAGCCGATGTTGGGAAGTCGGCTCTGCTTGCAGACCTGATTGGTGATACGCACCCGGGAGTCGTCTTCGTCGAAACGACTGTACATCAGCCATGCACTTGCCGCCTCCGACGGCCGCCATTCTAGAGTGAGGCGGAAGGCCTTTATGTCGCGGTCGTCTAGGTCCTTGCTGAGACCCGGCAGCTGATCAGCTGCTTTGTTTTCGATGTAGCCATCCCGAGACAGAGACATGCCGGCGGCCCGAAAAGCGAGCCGCTCACCAAACGCGAGGTTTAGCGCGCCTTTGAAACGGGTGTGATCGTGATTCCCGTATTCCGCGTCGACGTAGCCGCCGTGCCCCGAAAACTCCGGTCTGCGCGTCACGAGGTTCAATGAGCCGGCAGTCGCCGTTCGCCCGTATAGAGTTCCCTGAGGGCCGCGGAGCACCTCGATGCGCTCGAGGTCGTAGAATTCGATCAGATCTGCTCGTGTTCCGACGATGGCGCCGTTGATGTGAGTCGGCACGCTGGGACCGGCTGCCCCGCGCGTACCTCCAAAGGATCTCGCCGCCCCGATACCGCGAATGGAGAGCTCGGATGCGCCGAAGTTGTTGGGCACGAAACCTAGGTTGGGTACGTTGAGTTGCAGATCCGACAGCGCGATGATCTGGCGGTCATCGATGTCCGCTTCAGTGAATGCAGACACGGAGATCGGGACCTTGCTGGCAGCCTCGTCGACGCGCTGAGCGTTGACGATCACTTCCTCGATAGGGAGGCCTTGGGCAGCTTCAATGGCGCCCGAGACGACTAGTAGCATCACCAGGAGAAGCGTTCGGATCACACCCTTCCTTGTTCCTGAACCTCGGCCGAGTTATAGCGTGTCTGCCCCGTCGTGACCAGCCATCGCATCCGTGGCTACCCGCCTGATTCCGCCCCTCAACGGACCTTTGGTGATCTGCTGTAGCCTTCCTTCATTCACAGTAGGAAGAAAAAATGGATCATCTGGCACTGGCTTACTTGCAAAGCATCTGAGCGGAGCTTTTTGGTGCGATCGCGGTCGTCGCGACGCCGCGTCGCGGACGGCCATCGAGCTGATAATGGGGTTGTCAGCGAACCCGATGTTGAGTTTTCACGCTGAGGACGCTGTCTTTGAGGACGCCGTGGGACGGCTCCGCATTTAAGGGAATGATGGGTTGCGAAAGTTTCTGGTGGCGACCTTTGAAATGATTCCGGACTTCTCATCGTCCGTGCTAGCTCTTGCTCATTTTCGATCCGACGCCAAGGCGACATATCAGCAATTGATATATAAGCTGATGGCGCAGCTTTTCTCTGACTTTAAGCGTGTCTTTCAAGGAGCATCTCTTCGTGGCGAAGCAAACACGCCTGGTGGCGCTGGCGGCTGCACTTGTTGGCTCTGCCGCCACGATGGCACAGGATGATTTAGGGACGCTAAACCTACTCATCATTGATGCAGCGACGGGCGCGCCTACACCTGCCCGGGTGGAAATCCGCGACCAGAAGGGCAATTTTTATGTCGCGCAGGACGCATTATTGTTTGGTGGCGATTGCGACATGAGCGATCAAGGTGCGGGTTTGACCGATCTTCCATCGGCGTATGCGGCCTTTACGGACCGTCTCAGGAACCCGTACTCGAACGCTATTCAGTTTTACTCCGAAGGCTCGTCATCTGCCCAGGTGCCGGCTGGTGGCGCAACTGTAACCGTATTCAAGGGCCCGGAATACGAAGTGGCGTCCGCCCAGTTTGTAATTCCGGCCGGCAAAGCGATAGATCAACGAATTGTGGTCAAGCGCTGGTCCGATATGCCGAGCAAAGGCTGGTACAGCGCAGATGATCATGTACATATTCAAAGGCCTGACCCGGAACTGAATCCGCTCATCCTGAAGATGATGCAGGCTGAAGATATTCACGTGGCCAACTTGTTGCAGATGGGCAAGGTCCGCAATTTCGAGATAGCGCCGCAGTACGCCTTTGGTCCCGATAGCCACTATCAGCAGGGGCATTACATTCTCGCGACGGGACAGGAGACGCCACGCACCCATTTTCTTGGGCACACAATTACCCTCGGTGCGAGCAAGCCGCTGTTTGACCCAGATAAGTATCTGATCTACCGGTTGATCTGGGAGCAGTCAGTCGAATCCGGTGGCATCAACGGTTTCGCCCACGCGTTTCTTGCAAACGGAAACGTCTCGCCCTATGACGGCATGGCCGTAGTGCTGCCCCATGATCTGCTGCATTTCGTAGAAGTGCTTCAATTCAATCGTAGTGGATACGATGCCTGGTACGACATCCTGAATCTTGGATTCCGAGTGACGCCCACAGCAGGTACTGACTATCCGTGCGCTGATCAAACCATCGTAGGCCATGAACGTTTTTATACCCGAGTGGATGGAGAGCTCAGTTATGAAAAGTGGGTAGAAGCTGTAAGGGAGGGGCGGACATTCGTCACCACCGGACCGATGGCGGAGTTTACGATAAACGGCCAAGACATCGGTGGTGATGTCCTGTTGGAGGTTCCCGCAGTAGTCAGGATTGAAGGTTCAGTTTCTTTCAACCCAGCGCGAGATGCCCTGGAAGTCGTTGAGGTCTTGCGAAACGGCAACATCATTGCACGTTTCTCTCCAATAGACGGCCAGACGACGATTGCCTTCGAGCTGGAAGAACGGGTCGAACAGTCGTCCTGGTTCGCGCTGCGCGGATACGGGGCAGAGTACAATGCAAGCGGCGGTGTTTCTCCACTCCATTTTGGCAGTTTTCAACCCACCAGTAACGTACACACAGCGCCGGTCTACGTTTCGCTCAAAGATGAGAAAGCGACTACAAATTATCCGTCCTCGNNTCCTCGAGGGCGGTTGCTCGCGAATGGTTGGCGCGGCTCTACAATCTGGAACGGGTGCTGGACGAGACGAACCTCGAAGAACTCGGCCGCAGTCTTGAAGTGCCGAACTTTGATGCAGTGCCGGCAGAAACGCTACGTCAGAATCGCGCCGCTTTGCTACTGGAAATCGAGCAAGCAAAAGAGTACTTCGAGATGATGGCTGGACATTGATGGCTGCCAGTCACATTGCCTCGACGATTGTTCTTCTGCGAGCATGATCTTCTGAGGCGTATGAGACGAATACGTCTGCCATTCATCCTCCTTTCGATGAAGGGTGAGGTTCGGTTGTACCTCTTTAAATCTGTCCGCCAGTGGCCCGGCGCCGCACCATGGCCTCGCCTTCGCCGCCGCGGGACCAAATTTGCTAGACTTTTCCGTAATCGCACACACATCAGGGGGGGAGCCATGACCGAATTGGATCTGACCGTGGATTTGAGCGTTCCTGTCGAAGGCGCGTGGCGGGTGCTAGCGGACTTTCCCGCCTTCCTGGAGTGGGCGGCGGTTGGTGAAGGCACCATCGAGATCGAGGGCGACGGCATCGGCATGATCCGCCACATGGATCTGCCCGGGGTCGGTAAGATGGCAGAGCGTCTCGACAAACTCGATCACGATAACCACACCATTGGCTACACGTTGGCGTACGGAAATCCCATCGGTATGGCCGAGTACAGCGCCGTGGTGCGTCTCGAACCCACCGATGAATGCGGCTGTCGGATCATATGGCACGGTGAGTTCGCAGCCGCGGATGGCCATGATTCGGCCGCCGTTGCGGAAAGCCTGGAGGGCTCGTACCGCGGCATGTCGACCGCGCTCGCCGCGTACGTGAAGCGGGATTGATTGGCTGAAGGTAGCAAACCACCTGCTTCGAACGTTACGGTGGCGGCGTGCCGTACACGGCGAAACTCATCGTGCAGCCTTCAGGTCCGGCACGCCAGGCATGGTCGACGCCGTTTATGACGACGCAATCTCCCTGTTCCAACAGGTGAGTGCCGTCATCGAGCGTCAACTCCATGCTACCCGAAAGGACCGTGTCCAGGTCTATCGTGTCGGTGTGGTGCATCTCGAAGCTGGCGCCTGGCTGCCATTCAACAACCAGCCACTGCAGCTGACCGGGCCCTACGCCTAGATCGTGAAATGCACCGTTCCCCTGCGGACGGGGTGGGGCGGGAGTCTGTTGGACATCCACCATCGTATCGATGGTCGTAATCCCTCCTTCTGCAGTGACGACTTCCGGCTGTTCTCTGGAGACCACACACGAACGGCCATTTTCGTCGATCCCGGTCACTAAACGTTGCATGGTAATGCCCTTTCAGTTGCTGATGCTTGGAGTGTGTACCACATCATGATGGTCTGACTAGTCGCTGATCATCCGAGCGATGTTTGCGCGAAAGCATTGGATCCCGACTTGTGTAATGCATCGACGTCGCTGAACAGGGGCACGACCACAGCATGGATCCTTGGTGGTGTGGCACAATGTGCGGACTCGGCTGCATAGGCAGATCAGCATTGCGACGCCCTGACGATAACTTATTGTCGCCTGCCGCCATTGCCGATCCGCTGAGTTTCTTCCGGCGGCTCAGAGATTACGATCCGGTGGTATGGAGTGAACGCCACAACGTCTGGATCGTGACGGCTCATGCGGACGTCCAGCGCCTCTTTCAAGATCAGACCCTTTCCTCGGCACGCATGATCAGTGGATTTCGCCAGCGTGTGCAAGCCCAACACGGATCGCTTGTGAAGCATGCAATGGGATTGCTGGATGGTTGGATGCTGCTCAACGACCCGCCCGCACATGGCCGCTTGCGGGATCCTGTACGTAAAGCTTTTGCGCCCTCCGTCGTTGCGCAGCTGGCGCCCCGGATCGAGACGCACACTCACGCGTTGTTGGATGAATTGGATCCCGATTGTGATCTGGTGGCTGACTTCTGTCGGCCGCTGACGTCTCTGGTGATCTGTGAGCTGCTGGGTGTAGACCCGCGGGAAAGAGATTTCCTCAGCGAGTGGTCGCGTGCGTTCGGACGATTGATCTATGGCACCTCCAGTCGCGATACCGACTACGTGAAGACGGCTGCGGCCATGGCCGATCAGTTCTATGAACGTTTCGCCAAGCATCTGGCAGTGCGACGCAGTGAGCCGTGTGACGATCTGCTGAGTCATCTGTTGCAGGCCTCGGTCAGCGAATCCTGGACCGAGAATGAGCTCGTTGGGGCATGCTCCATGCTGCTGTTTGCGGGGCACGATACGACTTCTGCGCTTATTGCCTCCAGCGTCCGCGCGCTGCTCCAGCATCCTGACCAGATGCCTCTCATGCGCGCGGAGCGGACGACTGTTGGCGTGGCCGTGGAAGAGCTATTGCGTTTTGACGGCCCATCGAAGACCAACATCAGAGTGGCACAAGCGCCCTTTGAGCTGGGTGGACACGAAGTCGAAGAGGGGCAGCACATATGGCTGGGCGTCATGGCCGCGAATCACGACCCCGAGGTCTTCGATCAACCACAGACCTTGAACTTGCAAAGGCAGCCCAATCCGCACCTGGCGTTTGGCGCAGGCATCCATTTCTGTCTCGGCCCCTCGCTGGCCCGTCTCGAGGCGACGATTGCGTTGCCGGCATTGCTCGAGCGCTTTCCTGAGATGCGTTTGGTGAGCCCGGATAAGCTGCAATACAGCCCAACGGTGGTTGATCGTTCTCTGCTCGAGCTACCGTTGCGTTTGGTGTGAGCGGGGCGGCGTATGTATCTTTCGGCAGGCGGCCAACGCGCGCCGGAACCCGTCTTTCGATCCGCGGAACTCCTCCTCACCCATCGCTCCGGCACGATGCTGAAGAAAGATCATCTGAAGAAGGTTGAAGCTTTTCATCATGACGGAGTCCCAGACTATCTTCTGCTCAGTTGTCATTTTGTCAGACGACGTCTGCTTTTCGATGATTGGAGCAATTACTGACGCATGCTTTGCTTGGAAGTCCCAGTACGAGTCCGTTCGCTCTTGGTAGGCCTGACTCGTTGATGTTCGTAACGCCTGGGTGTTCTGTCTCAGCTGACCAGCAAGATAAACGAGCGTCACGATCACACCGACCGCTCCGAGCGTCTCCCCGATGGCCCCGACCATGTTCCAGTCCATGACTCACCTCCTCCTGTGGATGGAGGGATGGTAGCGCAGACGACTTGCGGAGTTGTTTGGCTGAGAATTCAATACCTTTCGACAAGCGGATCCGAATTGAGGAGGGATAAATGGAGACGACGGGCCTTTGGGAAGTCCACATGGAACTCGTTCACGCAATCGGCAACGTGTGGGACATATGGCTGGCCACGACTTTTGCGGTGATCGTAGCCTTTCATCTTGGTGGTGAGGCCATCAATCGCATGCTGGTCTGGGTCGGGAGCGCGTTGTATCTGTCAGTATCGTTGGTCGGCATCGCGAGGTATTTGATGTACTTGACGCAAATGGGCGGGGTACGGGAAGAGGGGATCGCCGCGGGGTTGGCCCCATTCCCCACGAGTGTTGGTCTCGGCTCGTTCGTCGCGATCCTGACCCTAGCTACGATGGTAGCGGGTACCGCCGCGACCATCGCCTTTGCGTTTTACCGCTTTCGGCAGTCGGCCAATTGACCGCTAACCAACACGGCGGAGAGTGGGCTTGGAAGCGGTACGCGGGGGATTATGATCAGTTCCGTCATGCGGTGGGGGCGATTACGGAGAACCCGTCTTTGGCCTAATGCCGGCCTCGTGATTCACAGATTCTCTCCGACCGGTTCACGCCGGCTTGTACCCCCCCGGAGAATTTAGGCGTGACCGATCGCGTCGGTTCCGGCGCCCGACGATAAGACCGGTCTTCTCGCGAATACTGCTCAAGCTTGCCCCAGTCGTCCTCGAGAGAAGATTCTGCAAAGGGCTACCGCGTCGGCACCAAAGGTAGAGAAGTCAATCGTCCCGGGGCATCCTCAGCATTGGCTGAACGCTCGGAAGCATCTCTGCTACCGGGATCAGAGCCGTGCCGAGCGAACGGACTACATCCACACCATCGTGATCCACTCCGCCACCAGCGCAGGTTTCGACTCGCCTTCGATCTCGATGGTCACATCGTGAGTGATCTGGCGTCGGCCATCGCTCTTGTCCTCGATGCCCTGCACCACGAAGTGTCCTCGAATTCGTTTGCCACTTTTTACGGGAGCCATGAAACGAACCTTGTTGTAGCCGTAGTTGACACCCATCTTCGTCCCTGACACACCGGGCATCGCCTGATATGCCATTACCGGCATCATCGACAGGGTCAACAGACCATGCGCGATCGTGCTGCCGAAAGGAGTTGCCCTGGCGGCCTCCGGATCGACGTGCAGAAACATGTGGTCTTCTGTGAGATCTGCAAATTGATCGATCTTGCTCTGATCTAGCTCAAACCAGTCGGAGACGCCAATCTCCTTGCCGGTGAACGAACGGACTTCGTCGAGGGACATGGTGCGTACTGGGCCCTGCATGGCGATTGCTCCTTTCGAGTTTGTTCCCGGAACCAAGTTTGCACGAACAATGCATTAGTTGCGCGGGTTCGTCCCACTTTCGGTAGGGTTGCTCCCGCTCGTAGAACACCTCCTCAATCGTCTGTCTGGGCGGCTTGCCGATCCCTCGATTCGAGAAGTCACCGATGCGTGCACTCACCGTCGCTAGGTCCACCTCCAAGTGCACGAGCAAAGACAACGATTGCAGCCGGCTCATCGCCCGAACGCTTTAATACCGCGCTGCCGCCGGTCGCGACCACAGCACCGTTCAGATCGAGCGAAAGGATGGTCCGTGCCTCCACGGATCGAAGGGCCTGGAACCCCTGGCTGTGAATGCAGAACCTGGGGCACGTCACCCATCTGAACGGATTCCCCTCGCTAGCCGCCCGAGCGATAATCGAGTGGTCTGTTGAACGACAGGAGTGTCCCGTGGATTGGCGGATCTGGCTGGGCCTCTCGCTCACGATCGCCTGGCTACTGCTTGGCGCCCTCTACGTCTCGGATCAGATTGGATGGAGCCAGTTTGCAGCGCTCAACGCCGACGCGTTGGGCAGCTTTCTGGAGGGTGCGTTTGCGCCTCTAGCTTTCCTCTGGCTGGTCATCGGCTACTTTCTCCAGCAGAAAGAGCTGCAGCAGAACACCCAGGCCCTTGAAGCGCAGGCCAAAGAAATCCAGCGCTCGGCCGAGCAGGCGGTCATCCAGTCCGAGAAGATGGCGGAGTCGGAGCTGCATGCGCGCCAACAGGCTTTTCTGCAGATTGCCGAGAGCGTGAAACGGCAGCTCGGATCGATCGGGGGCATGTTGTTCATTTCCAGCCAGGGTTCCGACGCAGAGGGGAACATCACGGCGGAGGAGTTCAGTGAGCTGTTTTCGATGAAGGCGGGAAGCGATCCCGAGATATTCTCGCGCCGTATTCTGGAAACGCACACCCAGGCGCAACCCGATCGTCAGCTGGCCATGTTCTACGGGACGCCTATCCGAGCGCGTCACTCGAACAATTTCATCCACACCTTCGAACGGTTGCTTGCGAGGGCAGAACTGGTCGACACAGACGACATGATTCGTGACTCCCTTCTGGGTAGCGCGCATGGATTCGTCTACACCGTCGCCAAGCGTCATCGCGCCAACGCCCCCGAAGAGCTCGCCGACCCCGGCAGGACGGGCAAGGACGTCCGGTTTTGAGGGGAAGCTGACTTCGATGGGCGGATCTGGCCGCGTCTGAAGAAATTCTCAGCTTGGGCCGCCCCTAGGCGTTCATGATTGTTAGCCGAGCGTTCCGAAAAGGTCGTCTCGAACCTCGCCGACGCCACCTCGCTCGTCGCAACGCGTCGGGAGGCTGGGCTGGGTAACATACGAACGCGCTCAAGTGGCGGGTCGAGACAGATTGGCCCTACCGTGTGGTTCGCGGGCGTCTGCCAACAGGGTTAATGTGTGCGTGGATCAGCCAAATGGAACGATCATGAGCTGTTATGAGATAGGGGCGCTGGCAGAAGCGCTGGTCAAGTTCGTGATTTTAGCGTTTCGCGGGGCGGCCTCTCGTGATCGAGGCTAACCTGACCCGTTTTGGGCCGGAGATCTACGAGCTCATTCGGGGAAAGCCGACGACCTACTCGGCCACGTTCAAGGCTAGCGAGGGTCCGGCGAAGCTGATTCTCGAGGACGACGGGGTTGACCGGGCATGGGTCAAGGTCAACGGCCTCGACGTTGTCGGGCCGGAAGAACTTGGCGGGAACGCCGAGGTCGTCGTGCCCTTGAGCCTCACTGAAGAGAACACGATCGAGGTGAAGGTTCCCGGCAAGCCTGGCGGGAAGCTGGGTGTGTGCGTGACCCAGGTCGCTCAGGCCGACCTCGGGCTCATGCGGCAAGGCTATTTCGGCCTCAACAGCAGCGATCTGGAGCGCCAGCGAGCCTTCTACAGGACGTTGGGGTTCAAAGGCGAGATCTACCCGGCTGGGCCGGAGACGAGCACCACGTTTGCTCANNCCGCCCGCGATGCCGTTCGTGGACACCGTGCAGTTCAGGGGGGATTCGTATCGCGAAGAGCCGCCCTATGCCCGGCTGAACCACATCGGGATGGCCTACGCCACCTATTCGACGACCGACCTGGATGGCGACTTCGCCTACCTGCAGGGTAATGGCGTCGAGTTCGTTTCAGCACCGGCGACGGCCCCGAACGGTGAGCGCTTCGTATTTCTGAAGGACCAGGATGGCACGTTCATCAAGTTGGTGGAGACCGCGAAAGGTGAGAGAGGAGCTTCCCCACCCAACCTGGTGCGGCTGGTGAACACCAACATGAACGTGGCCGATCTGGAGCGGTCGCGGGAGTTCTATCGGCTGCTCGGGTTCACCGAATCCGAGCCCGCCTCCCAGGCCGGCTCCGGCGAGTTCGCGGCCGCCCACGGCTTTGAAGGCCCGATCGAGTTCGAGGGCTTGGACATCAGCCTTGGTGAAGGCACCGACGGGGCGACGATCCAGCTGCGGCAGTGGAAAAATCCCTTCGACGATGCCCCGCCTTATCCGCCACCGGTCAATCACCTCGGCATCGACCGGATAAACTTTTACGTGAAGGACCTGACCGCCGCGATCAAGACGATGAATGAGCTCGGCTTCGAGCAAATGGGCCCGATCGGCGGTGGTCCGGGAGTCGGGCTCGTTTTCTTTTTTGACCCCGATGGAATCAAGGTGCAGCTTGCAGGGCCTGTCACGGACTAGGGAGATTCGCCGGTAAGGGACTCTGTCCGGTACGCGCCTTGGCGCTTGCGATTCGAGTGTTCGCTTTAGCCGATTCATTCCATACTGCGGCCTACAAGCTTCGGAGCCGAGCCATGCACACACCAGAGCCCTACGATCCTGCCACCATTTTCGTACCGCCCGCCGCAGACGGTGCCGTCACGCCGCGCGTCTTCATCTCGCCACAGCGCTACGTGCAAGGCTCGGGTGTCCTCGATTACATCGGTCGTTACCTGACGCTCGTCAAGGTGAGTCGGGTGGCGATCCTCATCAGTGACCGCGGGCGCGCAAGCGAAGGACCTCGACTGCTGGCGAGCCTCGAATCGGAGAACATCGAAGCCGTTTTCTGCCGGTTCGGTGGTGAGACGAGCTTAGAGGAGGTCGAGCTGCACCAGGCAGAGCTCGACGGGAGGGTCGATTGCCTTATCGCCGTCGGAGGCGGGAAATGCGTAGACGCGGGGAAGTCGATTGCGTTCCGCCTCGGTGTTCCCTTTGTGATCGTGCCGACGCTCGCTTCGAACGATGCGCCTTGCTCCGCCGTCTCGGTGCTCTATTTCCCCTCGGGTGTCTACTCGCATATCGAGTTCTTTCCCCAGAGTCCTGCCCTGGTCGTTGTGGATACCGGGATCGTCGCTGCCGCCCCGGAGCGCTACCTCACCGCTGGCATGGGCGATGCGATGGCGACCTGGTACGAGGCGCAGGCCTGCTTGAGAAACCCGAATGGTGTCAACGCCTGTTTCGCGCGGCCGACGCTCGCCTCTACGGCCATGGGCGAGATCTGCGCGCACACGCTTTTCGAACACGGCGTTGCGGCAGCCGCGGCGGTGCGCGATCGCAACGTGGATGCGTCGCTCGATGCGGTGGTCGAGGCGAACACGCTCTTGAGCGGCCTCGGCTTCGAGAGTGGCGGCGTCGCGGTTGCCCACGGGATCGCGCAGACGTGTACCTCGCTGCCCGGCATTCCCGAGCGGTACCATCATGGCGAAATGGTGGCGATCGGTACGCTTGTCCAGCTCGCGCTGGAGGAACGCCTTGACGAAACCGCAAAGGTGTCGCGTTTTTTTGCCGAGGTCGGGCTGCCCGCTCATTTCGGGCAGCTTTCGGTTGATACGAACGACACGGCCACCATGGAGAGGCTCGTTGAGGGTACGCTGGACTGGCCGTTCACGGCCAACATGCCGTTCGATGTCGATGCTCGGATGCTCCGACGGGCGTTTGTCGATGTTCAGGAGATCGGCGTTTCGGTCTCGCAGGAGGTGGGGGAGAGCGCCTACAGGCGTCTTCAGGACGGCTAACGCAAACAATATCTCATGTGAAGGGGGTCGCCGGCTCAGCTGGCTACTTTCACTGGCTGATCATGGAACCAGGCCCCATCGGACGCTAAGCCGCAGAGCTCTTCGTGAGCGACGCGCTGGCGAAGCACGGCTTGGTCGACATGGCAGCGGTTCAGCAATCTGTGGATCTCGGCCAGGCTCCGGAATCTTAGGGGCTTGCGGCCTCGCCGGAGTAGCCCGGCTCCGCTATCAGAAACGACCTCGACGACGTAGTCGCGACAGCCGTCACTGACGATACGCGCCGTAACCGGTCTTTGGCCGGCGATGCGCTTCAACTGGCGCGGCGTCATGACCCCAACACCCAGCTGAAGACCAGCGCTACGATTAGATATGAGCTCAACGCGCCAGCCATTGCGGCCGCCAGATTCGCCCTGGATTCCAGTGGTAGCGCCAGGGTTCTTGCGCGCGCGCGACGACGCGCTCGGGGTCCATCGGTGTTACGGTTGTTGTGCATTTGTCTATCTGTCTAGAATTTATAGCTCAAGGTAACCTTTATGTCTAATATAAGTCAACATTAAATGCAGATAAAAATGAGACATAAATTCGACATTTTGTGTTAAACGCGCAAGCGGAGACTTACGGCCGTTTGGCGAGGAACGAGCGAGGAGGGTGGTACGAGCTGAACAGACCACCTGAAAGTCAAGGCGACGGCTGGAGGTGGATCGCATGGAAGATCCTGAGCGATAAGCCACCCTTCTTGAACCACAGCGTCGTAGGGGTCGAACAAGGGCCTGAAAGGAGTCGATGAAAAGCGATGTAGTTTGTATAGGTGGTTGCAGATAGCTTGTTGTTCTGCTTGATCTGAATGACCAGATACACAAGTGTTGCTAGAACGGCTATCGCGCCAAAGAACTCCCCAAAATTGCCCAGCAACTGTGCCGTCGCCTGAATATCCATAACTCACCTCCTCCTGTGGATGGAGGGATGGTATCAGCGGGCAAGCGGCCGATCTTTAGCTGACCGCAGAGCGTCGGACATGGATCATGTACCAGATTGAAAACGCTCAGCCGAGAAAGATAACAAGCCTAAGCAGCCCTAATGGTTTCGTCCTGCCTCGACACAACAATCCTATGGTACTGTCCGCGAATAGAGTTGATGAAGGAGAACTCTGCTGGAACGCATGATTGAACTTTCCAACGGCCATAGCGTCTGGTCCAAGACCGTGGGAGATGGGCCAGGTCTGCCATTACTCCTGCTGCATGGAGGGCCCGGTGCAGGGCACGACTATCTCGAGCCGCTTGAGGTGCTGGGCTCGGAACGCCCTGTGATCTTTTATGACCAGTTGGGTTGCGGTAAATCTGCCAAACCGTCCGCAAAGGCGTTGTGGACCATCGAACGCTTCGCAGACGAAGTGCAGGAGGTGCGCGAAGCGCTGGGTCTCGACCGGTGCCATCTTCTTGGCCAAAGCTGGGGCGGATGGCTGGGCATCGAGTACGTGCTGCGCCAGCCGGAAGGACTAGCGAGTTTCGTAGCCGCCTCAACCTCGGCCTCTATTCGTGAGTTTTCTGAGAACTGCGACCGCTTGATAGAGCAGATGCCGGCGAAACATCGCGATGCTCTACATCACTATGGCGCGCGCGGCGAGCTCGAACACGAAGATTACGTGGCAGCTGAAGAATTCTTCTATGCTGAACATCTGTGCCGGTTGGAAGAGTGGCCGGATTGTCTTGCGCGTACTGTCAAGAACCTCGATGGCAACGAAGTCTATTACACGATGAACGGCCCAAATGAGTTCACCACGAGTGGCAACCTGCGCTACTGGGACCGCACCGCCGACCTCGACCAGATCAAAGTACCCGTGCTGATTACCTGTGGGCGCTACGATGAGCTGGGCCCGACGTGTGCAGCAACCCTGCAGGACGGTATTACGAACGCCCAGACCGTGATCTTTGAAGAAAGCTCCCACGTAGCCCATATCGAGGAAGCGGAGGCGTATGCCAGATGCGTATCGGAATTTCTGAAGGCGTATGACCCTTAGAAATCAGCCGACGCTTTCAGCGCATTTCACTGACGTTGGATGGTTGCTCGACGGCGGCTCCGCGGTCAGCACATTACGTCGGCTGAGTGCGTCGCCGGAAGGGTCTACCTCCGTGACCGGCGTTCCGAGCGTCAACCGGTCATCGCCATGCAGAACCGCAGAGATTAACCTTTCGCCAACTTCGATGCGGGAGGGCAGCGATGAACTGGGAAGCGATTGGAGCAGTGGGAGAGATAACCGGAGCCGCGGCGGTTGTGGTGACGCTGGGTTATCTCGCGAGACAGATACGTCAAAGCATGGCGGCCGCCAAAACCGATTCGCGTCAGCGCGTCTTGGACCGTTACTCCGATGCGGTAAGCAAAGTCCTCGCGCCGAACGTACTTGATGCGATGAGGAATGGCCTGGATGATTTCTCCACGCTAAGCAGCAGAGATCAGGCGGCTTTTACTCTTGCCCAAAGCATCTTTGCGAACAATCTTCTCAATGCGATCAGACTGCGAGACGAAGGTACGTTGGATGATGAAACGTTCATGCATATTTCGACCGGATTCGTTTCGGGATGCAACACGCCTGGAGGCAGAGCCTGGTGGAGCAATGCAAAGATGGTTTTCCCGCCAACGTTAGTGGATCACGTTGATCGTGAGCTTGCCGGAGGTGCTACAGCCGATATTGCAGTGGAGGAGATAATCCCGTCTGATCATCCGTGACGACCTTGATCTCAGTGCCACACCAACATCCAGCGTCGACAGCTAGCGCCCGCTCCCTAGCGATAGCGGAAGTTAGCAGGCACTAACCAAGACGTCCGCTTCCCGCTCAAAAGCGGACGTTCCTCATTGTGCAGTGCACTAGTCCGCTTACGCCCCTGAGCTGACTCACGGGAAGTGGCATAGAATCTCGGGAAGTGGACCATCGATAAGGATTGAGGTCGTGTCGAAACTCTTACTGCTCGGTGGGCCGACGGGGGTTGGCAAATCCACCACGTTAAAGCTTTTGGAGAACAGACTGCCGAGATTGGCGCTGCTGGATGCTGATGACGTCTGGCGCGTTTCCGATGAGATGGCGGTGGAAAGAAATCGAAGCATTGCGATATCCAATGTGATTGGGGTGCTTCAGGGTTACGTCGAAGCCGGATGCGAGAATACGATTCTCGCTTGGGTGTTTGCCCGCTCAATACTCTACGAACCTGTAATCGCCGGCATGAAGGATGCCGTTGACGCCATCAATCAGCTTTATCTGGTTGCGTCACCGGAGGCCATTCATCAGCGGCTTGGCGTGCGCAACAGTCTGGAGCGGCTCGATTATTCCGTTAGCCGATTGGAGCTCATTCACCAGCTGCCATATCCCTGGATCGATACGACAGATCTGTCACCCGCCGAGGTGGCCGATGGTGTCTTGAACCACATCAGCGATCTATAGCCGCTTTTTGGCGGTACGCAGCGCGCCGAGTGACAGGGTTTGCGTACCTGACCGACAGCCCTGCGGGGATCTGTCGGAGTGGCTCTAACAACTTCGCATCCCTTCGCGATTGCCGCGTGTTTCCGAACCTGCATCATGTTTTGAGTGTTGATGGTTTCACGGACAGCCATCGTGTGTTTGATTAGAGTGCAGGTTCTCACTTCCAGTGGTTTTCGCTCGTACCTTGCTTGCGTAATGGGAGAGGAGGAGGAAGCCCCGGCGTATGGTCCGGAGTTTTTTTTTGGATGCACCGCTTCCTTGGGTAAGTGGCTTTCATGGACCACCAGACTCGCCTCGATTTCAGATCGGGCTCCTCCTGAGGCTCGGTTTCGAGGGTTACCCTTTCTGGCGATGGGCTCCTGGCCGATAGCAGCCTATTGCACTGGACAATAGCCACGTCCGCTTCCGCCGCAAAAGCGCGCGTTCCCGGTTACGGGCTTTGACGACTGCTGTCGACCCATTCCAGTCGTCCGCCGATTTGTCGAACTTAGCCGAATCGGGAGGGGCCGAGAATTGCAATGACGACCACCCCGCGTTAATCCGCTCTATACTTGGCTAAGCCTCTTGCCATCAGGACGGCTATGGCATTTGACGTCTTTATCAGCTATGCGAGACCAGACCGACAACGAGTCGAATCTCTCGCGCAAGTGCTGCAGAGCGCGGGCTACTCAGTGTGGTGGGACCACCAGATCGCAGGCGGCGCCACGTTCGCGGCCGACATTGAGCGGGCGTTGAACGACTCGCGAGCCATCGTCGTCGCGTGGTCGGTAAACGGTGTCCAATCGGAATGGGTGCTGGATGAGGCAAGCGTTGGTAAGCAGACCGGCAAGCTGGTATCTATTCAGCTCGATGCCACTCCACCACCGCTGGGATTCCGTCAGTACCATGCCATTGATTTTTCCAGCTGGGAGGGCGCGTCGGATGACACCAGCGTGGGAGAATTGTCGCGGAGCATCGATCGTTACCTTGGTCGACGGCTGCCATCAGAAGCGACACACGCTGCAGAAAGAGTTAGCGCCGCTGGCGACGCGATCGCTGTGCTCCCGCTCGACAACTTCTCTGGAGACGCCAGCCAGCAGTTCTTCTCTGACGGCATTCACGAAGCGCTGATCACCGAGCTCTCGAAGGTAAGGTCGCTCAAGGTGATCTCGAGAACGTCTTCGCGGACCTACTCGAACACCACCAAACCACTTCGCGAAATTGCAGCGGAGCTCGGCGTGTCAAAACTAATCGAAGGCTCAGTGGCGCGCTTCGATGATCAGGTGCGTATAAGCATTCAGTTAATCGACGCAAAGTCGGATACGAACCTCTGGGCCGAAACTTATCTACGTAACATAATCGACGTGTTACAGCTGCAGCAGGAAGTGGCTCGGACCATCGCAGAACAGGTCAGCGTGGTTCTCAGCCCTCACGAAGAAGCTCGACTGAGCGGTGCGCCACGGGTAAGCCCTGCGGCCTACGAAGCCTATCTCAGGGGCATGTACCATTGGTATAAAATCACGCCCCAGGATCTCGAAGCTGCCATTCTTTGTTTCGAGAAAGCCCTCGCCGAAGATCCCGACTATGCGCCCGCCCATGCTGGAATCGCTGCGGTTTGGGCGGGGATAGAGCAAATGGGTACCGCCGCGCCGCGTGTTGCCGGGCCCAAGATTGAACTGGCAGTGAACAGGGCTATCGCTTTGGATGCCAACCTCGCTCAAGCACAATTTACTAACGCGGTGTTTCAAACCTGGACGGAGTGGAACTGGTCGCAGGCAGAGGAGGCATTCTTGAGGGCCATTGACCTAAATCCGAATTTTCCAGATGCCCATGCCTACTTCGCCCACTACCTGAATATCGTGGGACGATTCGAGGAAGCGCAGCCACATGCTGAGCGATCGCTGGATTTGGATCCCTTCAATCCGCTGATACGTGGCCTCTACGCTGCTGACCTCTGGTTCTGGAGCCGCGAAGACGATGCCATCGACCAGCTACAGTCGGTTCTCGATACGACGCCGGACCATTGGCTTGGATTCCAGATTATCCGACTGCTCTATCACCATCAGAGTAGACACGGAGAAGCGTTAGAAGCGACTATTTCGCTATATACGACGCTTGGCAATACGGTGGTGGTCAACGTACTCAAGGAGGGACAAGAGTCTGGAGACTATCACCGCGCGATGACGCAAGCTGCCGAAGCTCTCGAGGATCAGGCTCAGCTTGCCTACGTTTCTCCGACTCAGATTGCATTGCTGTACAACATGGGCGGTGCGGTGGACCGTACCGCGCACTGGTTGCACAACGCGTACGAATTGGGTGACCCGGAGTTGCCTTATCTAAAGCATCTGCCCCGTTTCTCACCGGCCGTGTTGGCGCATCCGACCGTAAAGGAACTGATCGACAAACTGAATTTCCCAAATTGAGCCGCATACCTGGTTGTAGGACTCCGTCGATTCGGGGGATTGACCTTTCCTACTCACTTCGCAGGGACTGGTTACCGCCGTTCTCAGCCACCCACTAGCTGGCGCTGAGCGTCTGGATTTTCGGAAAAGTCGGCCATCCGGAAAGCCGCTAGGCTGGAGCTACTTTCGACTTCTCCGACCGAAGCATTCCTGCCTGGCGGCGTTAACTTAGCTCTCCTGCAATCTTGTCTGCGTATCGGCGGAAGCGAACATCGTAGAAGTGGTGCGACCACTCCTTGCACCATTGAAGGTTGCCGGGCATTCGTAATGCACGTCGCAATAGCCACATCCTCGCATCGAAAAACTCATCGTCACGGTCCCGTCCTTATGCAGGAGAAAAACGAGCTCAAATTGCTTGAACACCTGGGTGGCATGCCCGTTAACCTTACCCCCGAAAACTGAGCCATCAGCGCGGTGAGATTTCCGCATAATGTTGATTTGAGGAAGGTCCCGGGTGAAGCGCCAACGATTTACCGAAGAACAGATCATTGGCATCTTGAAGGAGCACGAAGCCGGATTATCGGCTGCGGAACTGGCGCGCAAGCACAGCTTTTCTGAGAACACGTTGTACAACTGGAAGTCGAAGTACGGTGGCATGGAAGTGTCCGATGCGAAGCGTCTGCGCGAGCTCGAGGGCGAGAACGCCAGGCTGAAGAAGCTGCTCGCGGAAGCTATGCTCGACACAGCCGCTTTGGAAGCAGCGCTACGAAAAAAGTGGTGAAGACTGCGGCCCGCCGCCAGGTCGTCCAGTATTAGTTGGCCAAGGGCATGCGCTCTGAGCGGTGAGGTTGCAGGCTGATCGGCGTTTCACCCTCTACTGTCCGCTACGAGGCAAAGCGTCGCGATTGCTCGGCGTTGAGATCTCGATTGAAAGAGCTGGCGGAGCAGTACCCGAGATATGGTTATCCCACACTGCACGACATGCTCAAGGCGGAATCGCTGGTGGTGAATCCCAAGCGCACGTATCGGATTTACTGCGAAGAAGGCCTGCAAGCACGCGTCAAGAAACACAGGAAGCTCGTAAGGCCGCGGGTGCCCAAAGACGATCGTTTGCGACAAAGTTCCCGAACTCACCAGCAAGGCGATGTTTTTCTATGCGAAAGAGCGAGGCATCAAGCTTCGGTTCATCCAGCCTGGCAAGCCGACGCAGAATCCGTTTGTCGAATCGCACAACGGCAGGTTCCGCGAGTACTGCCTGGACATGCACTGGTTTAGACCGCTGGACGAAGCGCGCTTTGAGATCGGTCAATGGCGAGACCACTACAACGAAGAGAAACCCCATCGCGCACTCGGCAAAATGCCGCCCCGCCTGTTGGCGGAGCGGGCGGCATGAGCCTTAGGCTCGACTGAACTTGCCCTGATTGTCCTGGTACAGCCAGCGAATAATCCGAGTCGTTGGGTCGATAGGAGGCTGATGAGTTAGTGACAGCGCACCTGCATGTGTGTCTAATGGAGTTCGGGAGGTTCTAGGGGAGAATGATTGGATGAGGTCGCTTCTGCCCTTACGGGGAGCGCCGTATGTGGTTTTGGGGCTGATCTGTGCGCTGATGGCGCCGTTAGCAACTGCGCAGCGGGTTCAGCTGGTTGCCGAACCTGCGGAGGCTAAGATTCATCTCCTGCAACCCGATGGGTCGCTCAAATTGCTGGCCACTGGCCGCCACGAATATCGCATCAAGGGTAGCTCAGTCAATTCGATCGTTGTCACGGCCGAGGGCTACGAGAACAAGCAATGGGATCTGATGCGCAGGGTCGACTATCCCTCGCCCATGGTGCTGGCGCTCGACACCCGTATCGTCTCGGTGGTCGCTTCAGACGAGCGCGCCGAAATATACGCGGGCGATGAACGGGTGGGGATCGGCTCAGCGGAAATTGCCGTGCCGCCCGATCAAGCGGTCTCGGTGGTCGCG
>JABAHR010002718.1_pt3 | contig 25848 bp, 19 predicted proteins | sample 7062101 | NCBI WGS metagenome assembly JABAHR01 (sample SAMN14534553, study PRJNA622989) | marine sediment metagenome | biome: marine biome [ENVO:00000428]; feature: marine pelagic biome [ENVO:01000023]; material: deep marine sediment [ENVO:00002113] | place: India: Gulf of Kutch | collected...
GATCGAGGGCGGGATCAGGATGCCCAGCGTCCCGCCGGCGCAGATCACGCCCGAGGCGAACTTCTTGTCGTATTGCGCGTTGGCCATCGCCGGGAAGGCCAGCAGGCCCATCAGCGTGACCACCGCGCCGACGATGCCCGACGCGGTCGAGAACACCGCGCAGGTGATCAGCGCCGCGATGGCCATCGAGCCCGGCAGATTCCGGGCGGCCATCTGCAGGCTGTAGAACAGCCGGTCCACGATGCTGGCGCGTTCGACCACGTAGCCCATGAACAAGAACAGCGGGATGGCGACCAGCGTGTCGTTCTCCATCACCGAATAGGTGTTCTGGTTCAGCAGGTAGAAGATCTGGTTGTTCGCGAGGTCCGCGAAGGTCTCGTGCCCGCTGTAATAGGCGAAATAGCCGAAGGCCACGCCCATCGCGACCAGGGTGAAGGCAATCGGGAATCCGAGCAGCACCAGCACGATGAACAGGCACAGCATCAGAATGGCGACTTGGGGGTCCGTCATCTTGTTGTCTCTTCTTTAGCGGAAGGGCGCTCAGTGCCCGAGATGCTCTTTGGTATCCTGGACATGCATCAGCATCTCCTCGGTTTCCTTCACGTCGTCGAGGCGTTCCATCCAGACGCCTGTCCGCATCGCTTTCCAGCAGCGGATCAGCTCTGCCAGGCCCTGGATCATCAGCAGAAAGCCTGCCAGCGGGATCAGCGTCTTGAAGAAATAGATCTGGATGCGCGCGGGGGAGTTCCAGCTCACCTCCTTGTAGCGCCAGCTGTCGGCGGCGATCTCCCAGCCGTACCAGAACAGCGCCAGCATGCCGGGATAGAAGAAGAGCAGGTAGAGCGTGAAATCGACCCGCGCCTGCCAGCGCACCGGGAACAACCGGTAGAGCACATCGCCGCGCACATGCGTGTCCTGCGCCAGCGCGTAGGGCCCGGCCATCAGGAACAGCGCGCCATACATCTGCACCATCATGTCGAAGGCCCAGACCGTGGGCGCGTTCAGCACGTAGCGCACGAACACTTCGTAGCTTACCGAAAGGGTCAGGATCAGGATGCACCAGCCGAACGCCCGGCCGATCCACAAGCTCAATCCCTCGATCCCGTAGACGAGTCTATCCATCACGCTCTCCCGCCTGGATGGTCATAAGCGTCGGGGGCCATGCGGCCCCCGACAAAAGGTCTCCCACAGCGTCGGGCTCAGCCGAAGTAGTGCTTGTAGGCCAGCTTGTAGTCCGGCTGGTTCAGGTTGAGGTAGTTCATCACCGTCTTGGCATAGGCCTTCTGGCTTTCCACCACCTTGGCGAAGAACGCATCCTCTTCCGAAATCCGGTCGATCACCACGTCCCAGGCCGCGAGCTGCGCGGCCATGACATCATCCGGCGTGCGGTAGACGTTCACGCCCTGCTCTTCCTGCAGGGTGACCAGATCCTCGGCGTAACGCTTGGTGTTGTGCCAGTAGAAGTTCGAGTTCTCGGCCTCGGAGGCATAGCGCAGGATGTTCTGAAGCTCCTCGGGCAGGCCCTCGAACTTGCGCTTGTTGAAGGTGATCTCGAAGAATTCCTGGCTCTGGTGGAACGAGGCCAGGTGATAGTGCTTGGAGACGTCCTGCATGCCGAAGTCACGGTCCGAGGTCGGGTTGTTGAACTCGGCCGCGTCGATCAGGCCGGACTTCATGGCCGGCTGGATTTCGCCGCCCGGCAGCTGCACGACCGACATGCCCATCTCCTGCAGCACGTCGGCGGCGAGGCCGACGGTGCGGTACTTCAGGCCCTTCATCTGCGAGGAGTCGGTGATCTGCTCCTTGAACCAGCCCAGCGGCTGAGCCGGCATCGGGCCGGAGAAGAAGCCGACCAGGTCGAGGCCCAGGCGCTCGTGCATCAGCTCATTGTACAGTTCGCGGCCGCCGCCGTACTGGATCCAGCCCATCAGCTCGTTGGCCGACCAGCCGAAGCAGGGGCCGGTGCCGAACAGCGAGGCCACCGGGGACTTCGAGTACCAGTAGGCCGGCACGTAGTGCGCCGCATCGAGCACGCCGCGGTGCACGGCATCCTGCATCTGACTGGTCTTGACGACGGAGTTGACCGGCAGCAGCTCGATCTGGAGCGCACCGCCCCCCATCGCGTTGACGCGATCGACGTACGATTTGGCGTTCTCGAGGAAAATGCCGCCGCCCCAGGCGGCCTGCATCTTGAGCGTGGTCTGCGCGCGGACGATCGCCGGCGCGGCCACTCCGGTGGCGGCCGTCGCCGCCAGCGCAGCGCCTTTGAGAAATTTCCTACGGCTAGTGTTGGTGCTCATGAACTTACCCTCCTGGTCCATCGACAGAATCCCACTTTGGTTGGGTGAGTGAGTGGCGGTCATTGTATGTGGCACCGCCGCCCATGTAAAACGCTGGAGGGGCCTTTTTTCGAGAACGCCTCCCGGGCATCGCCGCCTTGTGGGGCTGCCTTTCGCATGGGAGCGCGGGAAGCCTCTTGCGCCAGCGAGCCGGCCGCCGGGAACGCTAGCGCCGCAACGCCGTGCCCGGCGCCGCCGGACCCGAAGGCGTCGCGGCACCGGGGTACGCTCACGCCGTGCCCGGCACCGGCTGCCTTGCCCGGTGAAGCTCGCCGCGACGCTCGCCTCAAGAAGGGGGGTGCCGCCCCCGCCGGGACCTCCGCGCCGGCGGGCGTACCCGGGTTTCCCCCGCAGGTCGTCGACTCCGCCGTGGACCCGCCGCCTGGGCTACGGTCGGAGCGAGGATCACGATGAGCACCCGCGTGATCACTAATCCGCGTTGAAGTGCTTTTGCAGCACAAAGTCCCGCAGGAGCCGGCCGGTAAGCGCTTGCCCCGCCTTGCTCATGTGCATGTCCCCCAACGGGAGGAATAACGATGTGTTTTCCGACTTGCGAAGTCCCGGCAGGGCATCAAGGCATTTTAAAGCGCCTCGCTCGCACCCTTGCAGAATGCGTCTGCCCGGTGACTCGATGTCGAAGGCTGCCGCCTCCAGGCCGTAAGCGTACACCGTGCGCAGCCATTCACTTCCCTGAACCTGGAACCGCTGCGGAAAGACAACGAAGACGATGTCGACGTCCCTCTCGTGTGCCGCTTGCTTCATGGCGAGCAGCGTCCTTTCGAGCACCGCGAACGATTCCTCTACGATGTCCATCTTGCGGCGCGTGTAGAAATGACCCAGAGCATGGTAGATGTCGAAGGCGTGAACGCGGCCCGGGTAATCGCCGTACCAGCTTCCGATGGGGTTCTCGCGCGCTGCCGTGCGTACGTGGCTGTAAACATCCCAGGAACTCAAACCTCGATCCAGTCGCAGCAGCGCGCCTCGCAATCCCGATACGTCGAAGGCGTCGTCCGGCAGCAGCGCATCGCCGATCGGCCCTTCACGGAAGCTCCGCCCCGTCGCGGTGGCGTAGGTACCCGAAATGCCGTTGCCGAGCGTGATGCCCACGATAATGAGGTCCGGGTCGAACTTGAAGGCGTGCTTTTTCAAATAGCGGGCGGCCCAGGCCGTGTCGTGAACACCCGCGATGAGCACCTCGACCTCCTTGCCGAGTCGCTCCCGCAGGCCTGCCTCGAGCACGGAGCCGATCGTGTCTTGCTGCGCGGTTCGATAACCGGCGACGAAACTGTCGCCAATGAATATGATTCGATGCGCTCCCCGGGGCTTGTCGTAGGCCACGTCTTTGGAGTAGCGGAAACCGGAGTCATTCGTAACAAAGCGGGATGCCCCGAACTCACCGAGGATATCGACGTCGACGCTGGGGCGCAGGTATCCCCCTTCGTGCAGGTTGTACCCATCCACGTAATCTCCCCACTGCGGCAGGCCCAGGCGCTTGAATGACTGTCGATCGAGCCACCGGGGAACGAAAACTTCGATCAGCACGAAGCAAACCAGCAGAGTCACCGCCAGCAGTCTGTGCTCGATTCTTAGCAACGGCGTCGACACCACAAGCAGCAGGAAATACAGACCGAATACGATAGGCGTCCCGTCCTTACCGAACAGGCTGCTGTACGGATGCAGCGCAAAGACCACGACCACCGTGGCCAGGTGAACGTATCCGGCGAGGGTCGCTCGGTAGTTCGTGAACAGGTAAACACTGGACAACAGGAAAAGCGAAACGATGAGCAGGTGACTTGGGGAAAACCGATCGAGGAACGTGAAAGGGGGTCGTGGGTCCGTGAGGATGAGGGCCACGCCCGCCAGCAGCCACATCATCAGCACGAAAGTGCGCCTGCCCAGGGCCATGGCTACTTTGCCTGCTTCGCCAAACGGGTAAGTCGCCCGCATGCGCAATGCGTCAGCCTGCGAGCGGGCGCGGTGGCACGGCGAGTGACGCCGCCACGACGCAGACGGGCGCACGGCTTGCGCCGCCGGCTCACTTTCCCGCTTCCGCGCGGCGCGCAATGGCGTGCGCCATGCGGCGGAACACCACGCCGTGGGCGGGAACGAACGCATACCAGTAGAGCAGCCCCCAGACGCCGGCGGGATGCCAGTAGGCGGTGACGGTGATTTTCGTGCTGCCCGTTCCCTGCGGCTCGATCTCGAATTCCAGCACCCCCGAGCCAGGCGCTTTCATGCCGAACAGCAACGTGAGCCGCCTGCGCGGCTCCACACCCGCAACCCGCCACGAGTCGATAGCGTCGCCGACCCTGACTTCAGTGGGATGACGCCGGCCGCGCTTGAGACCGGCCCCGCCGACGAGCCAGTCCATCGCCTCGCGCAGCGACCACAAAGCGCCGAGACAGTAATAGCGGTTCTCGCCGCCGATCGCGGCGATCTGTCGCCACACGGCTTCAGCGTCGGCACGTGCGCTCGCGACGCCGCGGGCGCGCTTGGCGTAGAAGGCATGATCGGCGTGATGGCCGCGGAAGGCGAACCCTCCCTCCACCCAGCGAGCGGCGACCCGATGCCGGCGCTCGGCTTCGAGTGCTGCGCGCACGGCCTCGTCGTAACCGAGCAGACGCTGCGGGATCAGTTCGCGGATGGCGGCGGTATTGGCTTCGATGTCGTGCTTGAGCCCCTCGATCAGTGCACGTGCGACATTGGTCGGAACCGCGGTGACGAGCTTGAGCCAGTAGGCCGACAGGCGCGGCGAGAGCAGCGGCACCCGAAGGATGCGCGGGCGCTTCCCCACCAGAGCACCGTAACGAAGCATCAGCTCTTCGTAGGAGAGCATTTCGGGGCCGGCGACGTCGAAGACCCGACCCGCCGTCTGCTCGATCTCGGGCACCCTCACGAGGTATTCGAGAAGATTCTCGAGAGCGATCGGCGGCGAGCGCGACTGCACCCACCGCGGCGTGATCATGAGCGGCAGATGATTGACCAGGTCGCGGATGACCTCGAAAGCCGCCGAACCGGCGCCGACGACGATCCCCGCGCGCAGCTCCGTCACCGGCACCGCGCCGGCCGCCAGGCGCCGTCCCACCGCGCGACGCGACGTCAGGTGCTCGGAGTCGGCCTGCGCGGGCACCAGACCACCGAGATAGACGATGCGCCGCACGCCCGCCCCCGCCGCGGCCGCCGCAAACCGCTCGGCCGCGTCCAGGTCGAGCCGACCGAAGTCGCGCCCCGCCGCCATCGAGTGCACCAGATAGTAGGCGACATCGATGCCCGCCAGTGCCGGCCCGAGCGTGGCGGCATCGAGGGCGTCGGCGACTGCGAGCTCGACCCCCGGCCAGTCGCGCGCCTCGAGCACGGAGCGCACGCGCGCCGCGGCGCGCACCCGGTGGCCGTGCGCCACCAGCCGCGGCACCAGGTTGGTGCCCACGTAACCGGTGGCGCCGAGCACCAGAACCGACAGCGCGTCACTCACCTCCGCATCCCGGCAACCACCGCCTCGCTCGGCTTCACCGTCGGCCATCGCCACGACGGCGTGGCCGGTGCACCGACGCCCGAGCAAGCCCGGCAACGAACGACGCGCCCCGGCACGGGCCGGGGACCCAGGCCTCGGCCGGCCTGTGACGTAAGTCACTGCCCGGCGGTGCACCGTCGGGCACCCTGAGCACAATCGGAGGACACGTCATGAACACCATCACCGCTCTGTCTCGACAAACCGCAACCGGACTCACCGCCGCCCTCGCCGGCTTCACCGCCGCGGTCGGCGCACTCGTGCTGCTCAGCGCATTCGTCGCACCCGCGGCCCGCGCCGCCGAGCCGGCCGGCACCGTCCTGCTCGTCAAGGGCGACGTGCAGGCACAGGCCGCCGACGGCACCACCCGCACACTCGGCAAGGGCGCCGAGCTGTTCACCGGCGACACCGTCCGCACCCAGGCCAAGAGCTACCTCGTCATCCGCTTCACCGACGGCGGTAAGCTTACCGTGCGCCCCGCCACCGAGCTCGTCATCGACGAGTACGCCTACGGCGGCGATAACGATGGCTCCACGCTAAAGCTCGTCAAGGGAGGGCTGCGCGCGCTGACCGGCGCCATCGCCAAGCAGAACCCCGACGCCTACCGCATCAACACGCCCGTGGCCACTCTCGGCGTGCGCGGCACCGAGTTCGACGTCAGGCTCTGCGAGGCCGACTGCGCACCCGAACAAGAGCTGCTCGCCTTCGGCGCACCGACGGCGTAAGCACGCGTCGGCCACCGCGAAGATGAGGCCCCTGCGGACCGGCGCTCGCCGCATCGGCGACGACTTTTTGCCGGACGAATCCCGCGCTTCGCACCTCACGCCCGGGCGGGCTCAGGCCCGGGCTCGCCGAGCGCAGCCAGCTGCCGGTCGTGATGCAGACCGAGCAGCAGCAGGGCGGCGACGGCGCCGACCAGGGCCAGCATCATGTCGGATTGCGTGTCCCAGACATAGCCCTGCGTGCCGAGGAAGGCCTCGGCGTCCTCGCCGCCGGCCAACGCCACCCACCACTCGATGAGCTCGTAGAAGGCGCTGAAGGCCAGGGCACAACACACGATGAGAAAGTTGCGCCAGCCATCGCCTTTGATCACGCGTTTGCGAATCAGTATCTCGCGCGCAATCATCGCCGGCACGAACCCCTGAGCAAAGTGACCCAGCTTGTCGTAGTTGTTGCGCGTGCCCCCGGTCAGGTCACGGATGCTGTCGAACAAGGGCACTTCCGCATAGGTGTAGTGCGCCCCCACCATGAGGACGACGCAGTGAACCAGTATCAGCACGTAAAGCAGCGGAGTGAGCGGAAAACGCCTTCGCGTGGCGGCCATCACCGCAAGGCCCGCCAAGGCCGGTGAGGCCTCCAGAAACCAAGTGAAGTAATCCTTCGGGTCGATGCCCGACCAGATCAGGACGGAGACAAAAACCAGCAGCCACAGGTTTTGCATGGCGATCGCCCGCTCCCGATAACCGCCGGCGGTTGCGCGCAGGAGCCAATCGCCGCGCGCCGACATGCCGTACTCCCTGCGCTGCTAAGGGGCACCGATACCACGGCGGAAAGACGGCGCGAAGAATCGGGGCATCGGGTTGCCTGCGGCTTCTGCGGGCGTGCCCGTTCGGGATCGTGAACGGGACGGGTTCGCGAAGCCGGGTATTCATGTGTTGGCCATCGCAGTATCAGCAAATAGAATAGGAGCGTCAATCATCCCGGAGCGAGTCACCCCCTTCACCAAGACGGCGCACGCGCCTCACGGCACATACGATCTCAGCGTGAACAAGCGGTTCCCGTCGCCGCTGACGACCCATACGACCCGAGCGCCGAAGCCCATCCCCGAATGAGTGCTGCACCCTACCGATTCCACCACCGCCCGTTCTTCGAGGCGGCCTCCGAGCAGGAGCTGTCCGCGCTCGGCGACGCCGAGCGCGAGCGGGTGATGCGCTTCGCCGCCGACGGGGGGCTCACCTTCGACCCCGGCATCGACCCCGGGCAGATCGAGCGCGCAGCGGCGTACATGCGGCGCGACCTTCTCACGCCCGAGGGCGCGGCCGCGGCACGGCGCGCGCATAACGCGTGGCCGAGCTGCGACGCCGTCGCCGCGATCGCCACCGCCGCGCCGGTGCGCGAGCTGCTGCGCCTGCTCTACGGACGCGAGCCCATTGCGTTCCAGACGCTGAACTTCCCCGTCGGCAGCGAGCAGCGCACGCACAGCGACACCATTCAGTTCAACTCGCTGCCGTCGCGGTTCGTGTGCGGCGTGTGGGTCGCCCTGGAGGACGTCGACCACGACAACGGCCCGCTGCACTACTACCCCGGCAGCCACAAGCTGCCGGAAGTGGAGATGTACGACTGCTTCGACGGCTCGCAGGAGCGCGGCGAGTGGCCGTCGATGGAGGATTACCGGCGCTGCTACGAGGACTACATCGCCCAGGTGCTCGAACGCGAGGGCTTCGAGCGCCGGGAGCTGCATCTGCGCCGCGGCCAGGCCTTCGTCTGGGCGGGGAGCCTCTGCCACGGCGGCTGCCCGATCATCGACCCGCGGCGCACCCGCCTGAGCCAGGTGACGCACTATTTCTTCGAGGACTGCCTCTACTACAGCCCGCGCCAGTCACACCCCGGCGTCGGTCGCCTGTGGCTGCGGCAGGTCTACGATATCGCCGCGCGCGGCGTGGTGGCTCATCACTTCAACGGCCGATCCTTCCGCATCGAGCAGCCCGGGCCGTTCTACTTCGACGGCCGGGGCCGCGCACGGCCGCTCGCCGGACCCTCTCTGCGTCGGCGTCTCGCACGCCGCCTGCGGCGGGCCGCCGCGCGGCAGTAATCGCCACGGCAGCGAGACCCGTCGCACTCAGCCGCCCGCCCGCTGCAGGTGCTGCTCGAGCCGCTCGGCCAGCGCCGCGACCGCAACCGGGTCGCGGAACAGCTCGTCGTGCACCCGCGTGGCGGCGATAACCTCGCTCGTCAGGCCGCCGCGCACGAGCTCGCGCCACAGAACCTCCTCGTCGCGCCACTCGAGCGTCCGCGTGCGGCCGCGGTCGGCGCGCAGCAGCACCGCCGAGCCGTCGTAGGGCACGAAGCGGTAGGCGCGCATGACCTCCTCGACGAGTCGCAGGATCTCCTCGCGGGGCAGCTCCTGCGACTCGTGGTAAGCGCCGGTGGTGCCGGCGTCGTCAAGCGGCGGCGCCTCGGGCAGGTGGAGGTCGTCGCGTGCGTGCGGCGCGCGCCCGCCGTGACGGGTGAGCCGTTGGGCGACGAACTCGGGCAGCCGCCGGGCAAAGGCGAGCGTGTAGCGCGACTTGTCCATGAGCGGCAGCGCCGCCGTCCACATCGCGCGCAGCCGCAGGTGGCGCCCGCGCACCAGGTAATGGAACGGGCTGGTGGGCTCGATCAATGCCAGCAGCGGCACCCGCTCACCCTCGGCCTCGAGGCGTCGCGCAATCTCCAGGGCCACCACCGCGCCGAGAGAGAATCCCGCCAGCCGGTACGGTCCCCGGGGGCTCACGTCGCGGATCTGCTCGAGGTGTTTCTCGGCGAGCGTCGCCATATCCTCGAACGGCACCACCGTCCCCGCACGGCCGTGGATGAGCCAGTGCACGGGCAGCGCTTCATCGAGGTGCTCGGCAATGACACGCGCGTTGCCGTAGGCGAGAAAGAACGGCGGCCGCGAACCCGCAGGTCGGATGGCGACGTTCCTGACCCACTGCTCGGCGGCGTCTGCGCTCGCCGCACGACGGGCCAGCCCCGCGATGGTCGGTGCGTCGTACAGGTCGACGACGGAGAGCCGCGTGCGCAGCCGTCGATTGATGTCGCGGATGAGCACCGCCGCGCTCAGCGAATCGCCGCCGCTGTCGAAGAAGCTCTCGTCGAGCTGCGGCGCGTCCCCGCCCAGAGTCTGCACCCACACCTGCGCCACCGCGCGTTGCGTCGCGTCGGCGGGCCGCGAGGCGTCGGGCGGCGACCGCGGCGGCGGCTCCTCGGCGAGGGCCGCCAAGCGGCGGCGGTCGACCTTGCCGTTGGCGAGCTGCGGCAGGGAGCCGAGCACCCTCACCTGCGCCGGCACCATCGGTGCCGGCAACCGTGCGGCGAGGAAGTCGCGCATTTCCTGCGGCGTGACGCCCGCCGCCTCGCCGGCGCCGACGAACGCCACGAGATCGCGGCCGTTGCCTCGCGTGCGTGCCACCACGGCGGCCTGCTCGACGGCGGGATGGGCGGCGAGCCCCGCCTCGACCTCGCCAAGGTGAATGCGCATGCCGCGCACCTTGACCTGATCGTCGCGACGTCCGAGAAACTCGATGGCATCGTCGCGGCGGCGGCGGCCGAGGTCGCCGGTGCGATACCACCTGCCCGCGGCGCAGAACGGGTCCGCTACGAAGTGCTCGGCAGTGAGCGCGGCGTCGTTGAGGTAGCCCTCGGCGACCCCCGCACCCGCGATGCAGATCTCGCCGACGAAGCCCTGGGGCAGCGGCCGCAGCCGCGGGTCGACGATGTGGACGTGCATGCCGTCGATCGGGTACCCGATGGGCACGCGCTCGACGGGCGCCGCCGCGTCGCTGGGCACGTCGTACACCGTGCACCACACGGTGCCTTCCGTCGGTCCGTACTCGTTGTGCAGCGCCGCCCACCCACAGCGTTGCCGGTGCTTGTCGAGCAGCGTTGGCGGGCACGCCTCGCCGGCCACGATGACGGTGGCGAGCGAGCGCAGCTGCCCGTTGCCAGCGCTGTCCAGGATGATCTCGTAGAGCGACGGCAGACACAACGTGTGCGTGACGCCGCGACGCTCGATCAGCCCCGGGAGCTCGGTGAGTCCGCGATCGAGCGGGCCCTCGGGCACTACCAGTTCACCGCCGCTGGCGAGGGTCCAGAACAAGCCGGCGACGGAGCTGTCGAAGCCGAGCGGCGAGAGCAGCAGAAAGCGGCCCACGGGTTCGCGATAGTGCCGCAGGCGCGCGCGCGTCGAGCTGGCGAGGTTGCGCCGCGAGACGCGCACGCCCTTGGGTGCGCCCGAGGAACCGGAGGTGAACAGCACATAAGCGAGCGCATCCGCGGCCGGCGCGGCGGGCGTCTCCTCGAGAGGACCTTGCTCCAGCGCCGGGAGCCGCACCGCCCGCGCGAGATCGGCGGCGATGAGTTCGCGCGAGGGCTCGTCGGTGATCACGAGCGCGGTGTCGTCCCCTTCCCACGTTGTGGCAATGTCGGCGAGCATGGCGCGCACGCGCGCGCCCGGCAGCCTGGGATCGATCGGCACGTAGGCGGCGCCGGCGCGCAGCACCGCGAGCACGGCGACGACCAAACCCACCGAGGGAGCCATGCACAGGCCGACCGCGTTGCCGCGCCCGGCGCCCAGGGCGCGCAGCGCCGCGGCGCCGCGCTCGGCCCGCCGGATCAGCTCGGCGTAGGTCAGCGTGTGCGCGCCGCACGTCACCGCGGGCTGCGAGGCACGCTCCCGCGCCCGGCGCCAGATGTCCTCGCTGACGCAGGGCGTGTCCGCCGCGCCGCCCGCCGCGACGGTCGGCGACGGCGCGAGCAGCGACCACTGGGACGCTCGCCCAGCGATTGCCTCCGGGAGGTTCTCGAGCGCCGTACACAACGCCGCGAGCACACGCTCCATCCCCCAGCGCTCGAAGCGCTCGCCGTCGAAGTTGATGCGCAGCAGCAGCCGCTCGTGAGGGTGGACCAGGACCGCGAGCGGCACGTTGGTGCGGTCGATGTAATCGATCGCCTCGATTGCGACACCGTCCGCAACGTTGCCGGCGAGCTCGGGCGCGCTCTCGAGCACCAGCAACGAGTCGAACAGCGACACGTCACCCGGCAGTGCAGCGCATTTGCGGATGTCGTGAAGCGGCAGATGACCGTGGGCCAGCGCGCGCATCTGCTCGGCCTGCAGCCCCCGCAGCCAGTCGCCGAGCGGCTGCTCCCAGTCGAAGCGCACCCGCAGGGGAACGGTGTTGAGCAGCAGCCCCACGGTCTGCGTTACGCCGGCGAGCGCCACCTGACGCCCGGAGTGGACCATGCCGAAGACGACGTCGTCCGCGCCGGCCGCACAGGCGAGCACGAGCCCCCAGGCCGCGTTGAGCACGGTCCCCAGCGTCACACCGAGATCGCGCGCGGCCTCGCGCAGGCGTGTGCTCTGCGCGAGAGCGAGCTCGGTCTCGACGCAGTCGCTCTGCACCGCGTCGGGGCGCGAGCGCGAGCGACCCGCAAACGCGAGCGGCGTCGGCTCGGACACGTCGCCCAGGATTGCGGACCAGTAGGCGTGCAACGGCTCGCGCGGCTGCTGGCGCAGCCAGCGCAGGTAGGCACGCAGCGACGGCGGCTCGGGCCGCTCGAGCGGCTCGCCGCGCCCGAGGGCCGCGTAGCGCGCCAGGGCCTCGTCGATGAGCAGCTGGCTCGACCAGCCGTCGAGAAGAATGTGGTGAAACGTCCACAGGTGGACGTGGCGTGTCTTGTCGAGGCGGCACAGGCAGTGCCGGAAGAGCGGCGCCTGCGCCAGATCGAACGCCTGCGCGCGATCCTCGCGCAGGCGCTGCTCGAGGAGCGCCTGCTGCTGCGCGGCATCGGCCTGCGACCAGTCGAGGCGCTGCCACGGCGTGTCGACGTCGCGGTGCACGACCTGGATCGGCTCGTCACGCCGATGCCAGAGAAAGCTCGCGCGCAGCGCCGCGTGCCGGGCGCCGAGCTCGCGCCAGGCGCGGCGCCAGTGGTCCTCGCGCAGCGCGCCGGCCAGCCGCATGACGACCTGCGTGAGGTAAACCCCCGAGGCCGGCGCCGCGAGGCTGTGCAGGAGCATGCCCGTCTGCATGGGCGCGAGGGGCAGAATGGCCTCGACGTCCCCTGTCGGGTCGTGCGTCATTATCCCTCGGGGCGCCGGGCCCGGCCGCTCAGTATCTCCTCGAGCTCTTCGGCCGACAGCTCCACATCGACGACGGGGCCGGCGTCGGTCTGCGCCGGCCCGGGGGCGCTTGCCGGCGCCGACGTCACCACCGCGGCCCGTGCCTGCGCGCGCACCGTCGGCTCGGCAAAAATCGTCCCCGCCTCGAGCTCCAGGCCGCACTCGGCCGCCCGGGCGACGATCTGGATGGCCGCCATGGAGTCGCCGCCGAGGGCGAAGAAATCGTCCTCGACGCCTATCTCGCCGCAGCGCAGGACCTCCGCCCAGATGCGACTGAGCGCGCGCTCGGCCGGCGAGGCCGGCTCGACGCGCACGCCGGGCGCCGGCGTCGGCGCGTGGCGCGCCGCCAGCGCGCGGCGGTCGGCCTTGCCGTTCGCCGTCAGCGGAATCTCGTCCACCGCCACCACCTGGGACGGCACGATGTTGGCGGGCAAGCGCGCGCGCAGGTGCGTGAGCAGCGCATCGGCGCTCACCGCGGCGCGCGCCACGTAGTACGCCACCAGCTGCGTGCCTCCCGGCCGCGGCGGCGCGTCCGCCGCCGGCTCGTAGCCGACCCGGCGCAGAATGCCGGCGACGCGTGCGGCGTCGATGTGATCGTCGAGCTCGTCGAGGGCCTGGTCGCGGGTCTTGTGGCCGAGGCGCACGTCCCAGCTGTAGGGCAGGGCGTAGTTGTGGTAGCCGCGCTCGCGCCGGTGGACGTAGATGCCGACGTCGTTGATGAGGCAGTTGGTCGAGCGCCCGGTGTCGCGCGGGCGGGCCCACGGCGCGTGATCGCGCAGGTAGGCGTAGACCGTCTCCAGCGGCACGTCGACGTAGCGATAGAAGTCGACGAATTGAATCGACTCGAAGACGCGGTCGTCCTCGAACAGGCTCGTGTCGAGGCAACTGCGCACGGCGTCGTCGATGCGGTGATAGGCCTTGCGCGCGTCCAGCACCAGAGCGTCGTAGTCGGCGGCGTCCAGATCGGCACGGTCAAAGAGGTCGATCAGGCGCGTCTCGAAGAGCTGTCCGCGCGAGAGCCCGGTGACGACGTAGCGGATGTTCCTCGAGCGCGCGAGCTGCATGCTGAGCGTGTAGATGGTCTTGAAGCAGCCGTTGCAGACGTTGCTGAAACGCCTCAGGCTGTCGGCGAAGATCGTGTCCATGTGCGGCGTTGCGCCACTCACGTGCTCGAGACCGAGATCGGCGACGACGCGCGCGATGTTCCCCTTGGCCTCCTCGGAGAGATAGCCGTTGTCGAGAGTGAACACCAGCGGCCGCACGCCCATCTCGACGAGACGGTAGAGCATGTAGGTGCTGTCCTTGCCGCCGCTGTAGAGCGCGATGCACGGTGGCCCCTCCCCCGCCTCGCGCACCATGCGCCGAGCGAGCTCACGCAGCTCCGCCTCGCTGCGGAAGTAGCCTTCGACGTTGCTGCGGTTGCGCTCGTAGGCGCGGCACATGCTGCACACGCCCTCGGCGTCGAAATCGACCCCCGGGTAGTTGTCCGGCAGGCCGCAGACGCGGCAGCCGCCGCCCACGGGGGCATCGCCCTGTGCCGGTGACAGCGCCGCGCCCATGGCGGCGACGGCACAGGCGGCGACGGCGGGGTGCTCGGCGAGCGCCGCCTCGATCTCGCCGGGCTCGACGCGGACCCCGCGCAGCTTGAGCTGATCGTCCACCCGCCCCAGGTACTCGAGCTCCCCGGCTTCGGTGAAGCGTGCGCGGTCGCCGGTTCGGTAGAGCCGCTCGCCGCCGGCGGCGGGGCTCGCGCCGAAGCGGGCGGCGCTCTCCTGCGGCTGGTTGAGGTAGCCCTCGGCAAGGCCGACGCCGCCGACGAACAGTTCGCCGGGCACACCGGCGACGACGGGCTTGCCGTAGGCATCGAGCAGAAAGACGCGGGCATTGTCCACCGGGCGCCCGATCGGCACCGAGGCCCCGGTGTCGCGCGCCGGGTCGAAACGGCGGATCAGGCAGCCCACCGTCGCCTCGGTCGGGCCGTACTCGTTATAGATCTCGGCATCGGGCCCCAGCGCCCGCGCGAGCCGCGCGGCCGCGGCGACGGGCAGATCCTCGCCGCCGAGAACGACGCGCCGGATGCGCGACGCCGCCAGGGACGGCGTGGGCACCACCGCGAGCTGCGACGGCGTCAGCTTGATGAAGTCGGCGCGGTTGTCGGCGAAGACGTCGAGGAGCGCGGTATCGACTCGCTCGTCATGCGGCGGGTAGACGATCAGACGGTTGCCCGTGATCAAGGGCAGGAACAGCGACGTCACCGTCAGGTCGAAGCCCATGGCGGAGAAAAGCGGGAACGTCAACCGATCGCCGCGCACGTAGTGACGCTCGGCCCAGCTCGCGTAGTTGAAGAGCGCTCGGTGGGACACGACGACGCCCTTGGGCACGCCTGTCGAGCCCGAGGTGTACATGACGTAGGCGATATCCGCCGGCGTCGCCGCATCCAGGGCCGGCGCGTCGCTCGGCGGCGCCGCGTCCGGCGGCGCGGCATCGAGGCACAGCGCCTCGACGCCGGGCGGCAGCCGCCCGGCATGTGCGCGCAGCGTCAGCACCGTCACTCCGTCGGCGTTGTGGCGGGCCAGATCCTCGATCAGCGCCTGCAGCCTCGCCGGCGGCAACGCGATCTCCAGGGGCACGTAAGCGGCGCCGGCACGCAGCGCCGCGAGCACGGCGACGACGGTGTCCGCGCCGCGCTCCATGAACACCCCCACCAGGCTGCCGCCACCCACACCGCCCTGCTGCAGCCGTGCGGCGAGCGCGCGCGACGCGCGCTCGAGAGCGGCGAAATCGAGCCGCGTGCCCACGCACTCCAGCGCGACGGCGTCCGGTCGTGCACGCACCTGCTCGAGGAACCGCGACACCACCGTCGCTCCCTCGGGCAGCGGCCACCGCCGCCGGTTGAAGTCGTCGAGCAGCGCGCTGCGCTCCGCCCCACGCAGCAGCTCGAGTTCGGCGACAGCGCGCTGCGGCGCCGCGAGCAGGGACTCCAGCACGTGCTCGAAGCAGGCGACGAGGCGCGCGCGCGCGGCGGGCTGGATCGCCTCCGAGCTCAGGTCGAAGTCGAGATCGAGGCGGCCTTTGCCGGCGAAATCGTGCACCTGCAGCCGGATCGCGTGCTGCGGGTCGCCGTAGCCCGGGTGCAGCCAGCGCGCGTGCACGGCGCGCCCGGCGAAGGGACCGAACACCACGGGCATGTAGTTGAGAACGACCTCGAAGCCCGCGGCGGCGGTCGCCGCGCCCGTGCCGGGCCCCGTGTGCCGCATCGCCTCGACCAACTGCCCGACGAGTCGCTCGCTGAGCTGCTCCAGGGTGTCGGTGCCGGCGAGCGCAATGTCCAGCACGGCCATCTCGATGAGCAGCCCGACGACCCGCTTGCGCGTGCGCGTCGCGCGGTTGTGCACCGGCACCCCGATGCGGACGCGCGGCGCGGCGCCGAGGCGGTGCAGCGTCACCGCCAGTGCGGCCGCGATGGCGGCGAACTCCGCCAGACCGGCGGTGAGTGCCTGCGGCACGCCCGCCGCGAATTGGGTCAGCCGGGCGCCGGTCGCCGGCGACAGCGGCAGCGGCAGGCGCTCGCTGCGGGCGTCGCCCGCCGCGGCGGCGGCGCCGAACAGCGTCAGGGGCTCCACCGGCGCGGCGAGCCGCTCGCGCCAGAACGCGAGCGCCCGCTCGTAGGCGGGTTCGGCGCGCGCTGCGGCCTCTTCGGCGGCATAGTGCGCGAACGAGGGCCACGATTTCGCCGACGCGTCCGCCGCACGCGCCGCCTCGTAGAGTTCCGCCATGCGCTCGTAGAGCAGCCCGAAGCTCCACACGTCGCACACCAGGTGATGGATGCTGAGAACCCAGGTCCACTGCGACGGCGCGGTGCGGATCAGCGCCGAGCGATAAGGGCCGGCGGCGAGATCCAGCGGGCTCGCGCACAGCTTGGAAACCACGGACTCGAGACGCTCGCGCCGCGGCGGCGTCGAGAGGTCGACGTGCTCGAGGTCGCGCGGCACGGTGTCGACGAGCGTGCTGCGCGGGACGTCGTTGTCGACGCGCACGAGGGTGCGCAGCGCATCGTGGCCGGCGACGAGCGCCTCGAAGGCCTCGCCGAAGCGCTCGGCATCGAGCTCGCCCTCGATGTCGAAGGCGAGACACATGTTGTACAGCGGCGTGTCGGGGCGCAGCATCTGGCCGAGCCAGATGGCGTACTGAGCCTGGGTGAGGTTGCTGCCGGGCGGTACGGCGGCGCGCGGTCGCTCTTCGAAGCCGGACGACTCGGTCCCTGCGGGTTTCACGGCGAGAGGTGCGTCACGGCGCGGGCTCGACGTTTCCGCCGCCCGCGCCGCGAGCGCGCAGGTAGTCGGTCATGACATCGAAATTGAGGAAGTTCTCCAGGGTAACGTCCTCCGGCGGAATCTCGAGACCGAACTCCTGCTCCATGAAAGCGATCAGCCGCATGACGCCGATGGAGTCGATGATTTCACTCTGCAGCAGATTAGGCTCGTCGGCGATCGCTTGCGCGTCGCCCTCGAGCAGCTCGGCGACGACGAAGTCGACGAGGGCGGTCTTTATGTCCGGCATCGACGGCTACTCCCCTTCTAGGACGACGGCTTGGCGGCGGCGCGCTCGGCGAGCGCCCGGCGGTCGATCTTGTCGCTGCCCGTGCGCGGCAACGACGCCAGCACGGCGATCTCTTTCGGCAGCGCGTAGCGCGGCAGGTGCTCGTTCAGGTGGGCCTGCAACGCACGCCGGTCCACCTCGCGCTGCCCGTGCGTCACGATGGCCGCATAGAGCTCGTTGCCGCCGTCGGCGCCGGACACCGTGTACGCGGCCGCTTCCTCGACGTCGGCGTGCCGGCCGAGCACGGACTCGATCTCCTCGAGCTCCACACGATAGCCGCGTATCTTGATCTGCCTGTCCTTGCGCCCGAGGAAGATCAGATTGCCCTCGGCATCGCCGCGCACCAGATCGCCGGTGCGGTAGAACACGTCCTCGCGCCCGCCGGGGGCGGCCCGGCGCAAGAATGCCCGCTCGTTCAACTGCGGGCGATTCCAGTAGCCCTGCATCATGGTTGCCGTACGCACCAGCAGCTCCCCCGGCTCGCCGTCGGCCACCGGCCGGTCGTGCGCATCGACGACCAGCCCCTCGGCATTGTGCCAGACGCGGCCGATGGGAACCGGCTCGTCGCCGAGCGGCCGGTCGCGGGGCACGTGGTAATAGGTGCACTGATTCACCTCCGCGGGACCGTAGACGTTGCTGAAACGGGCGTCCGGCAGCAGCCGCATCAAGCCGGCGAGGTGCTTCGGCGGCATGGGCTCGCCGCCGAACAGCACCCAGCGCAGCGACGTGCAGTCGCGCTTGTCCAGCGACCCGCGCAGCAAGAGCTGCACCAGCGCGAACGGCACCGAGTACCAGATCGTGAGCCGCTGCGCCTCGATCAGCTCGGCCAGGCTGGCCGGCAGGCGCGCCACGTCCTCGGGGATGATCACCGTCTCGGCGCCCACCAGCGGTGCGGCGAAATAATCCAGCGTGGACATGTCGAAATGCAGCGGCGAGTGATTGCCGAGACGATCGGTGCGCTCGAGCCCGTACGTGCGTGCGGCGAGCCTGGCGTAGGTGAGGCCGCTGCGGTGGGTGTGCATGAGCCCCTTGGGCGTACCGGTGGAACCCGACGTGTACATGACGTAGGCGAGGTCCTGCTCCGTCACCGGCCAGCGCAGGGCGTCGTCGCCCGGCGCCGCGCTGATCTCGCTCCAGGCGACGACCTCGACCGGCGCGGGCGCCTCCATGCTCGGGCCGAAGATGGCGCGCAGCCCGCCCGGCTCCTCGAGGAGCCTCCCGAGGTCGCGGGCCTTCTCGTCGTGGCTGACGATGACCTCGATGCCGCAGTCCTCGATGATGCGGCGCAGCCGCGGGGCGGGCAGCGTCGGGTCCATGGGCACGTAAGCGGCGCCCGCGGCCATGATGCCGAACACGCCGACGGCCGACTCGATGCTCTTGAAGGTGTAGATGCCGACGCGGTCGCCGCGACGCACGCCGGCGTCGCGCAGCGCGGCGGCCAGGGCGGCGACGCGCGTTGCGAGCTCGGCGTAGCCGATGGCGCGCTCGCGGCAGCGGAACGCCGTCGCCTGCGGCCAGCGCTCGGCGGCTCCGAGGACGGCCTGGTGCAGCAGAAAAATGTCGTCGGGGCGGCTCACGGTGCAGGCATTACAGTCCCAGCAGGCGGGCGATGATCTCGCGTTGTATGTCCGAGGTGCCGCCGTAGAGGGGCGCGCCCATAGAGTCGCGCAGGTCCCGCTCGACCTCGTGCTCGGTGAGGTAGCCGCGCCCGCCGCGCAGGCGCACCGCGTCGAGGCAGGAGAGCACGTAGGATTCCGCCAGGTGCAGATTGGTCAGGGCGGACTCCAGCATGTTGGGCTCACCCCGCTGACGCAGCCAGGCGGTCTTGTAGAGCAGCAGGCGCGAGGTCTCCAGGCGCAGCTTCATCTCCACGATGCGATTGGAGACCGACTGAAACTTGCCGATCGGCTTGCCGAACTGCCGGCGTTGGCCCGCATGCGCGATCGACTGCTCGAGCTGGTGGCGCATCGCGCCGACCTGGCTCGCCAGGATGAGCGCCCGCTCGGTCTCCTGGGTGGCGTTGAAGATGCTCGCCCCGGCGCCCTCGGGGCCGAGCAGGCCGTGGGCAGGAACGCGGCAGCCGTCGAGGTGTATCTCGCCGATCGGCACGGTGCGCAGTCCCATCTTGGCCTGTGTGGGCGGTGCCCGGTAGCCGGGCGTGTCCGCGTCGACCACGAACGTGGAGATGCCCCAGCGTCCCGCCTGCGGCGCCGTGCTGGCAAAAACAATGGCGAAGTCCGCCACCGGCGCGAAAGTGACCAGCTGCTTCACACCGGTGAGCCGATACGTCTCGCCGTCGCGCTCGGCGCGCATCTTGAGCGCGAAGCAGTCCGAGCCCGCCTCCGGCTCGGTCATGGCGAAGGCGCCGATGAGCTCGCCGCGACACACGGCCGGGAGGTAGCGCTCTTTCTGCTGCTCGGAACCGAAACGCACGAGCGCGTCGACGACGCTCCACGCCTGTGCGTTGACGGCGAAGGCGAGGCCGTTGTCGCGGCAGGCGTACCCGAGCGCCTCCATGGTCGCCACGGCGCTGACGGGGTCGACGTCGTCGCCGCCGTAGCGCTGTGGAACGCACAGACCGAGCAGACCGAAGCGGGCGCATTTATTCCACAGCTCGCGGGGAAACTCGCCGTGCGCGTCGCGCGCGACGATCGCTTCGTTCAGCTCGTTGCGTGCGAAGTCGATGGTCGCCTGCACGCGCCGCGCCTGGGCCTCCGTCAGATCAAAATCCATGCTATCCCCTCCAAGCAGGCGGGCACCGGGTCGGCGGCGCGATGGCGCATCAGATCAGCTCCACCTCGAAGGCGCGGCTGACGAACCACGCCAGCGCCGCGAGCGAGATCAGCACCGACGTCGCCGCGAGGCCGACGGGCCGGTAAAACGCCTGCCGCCGCGCCAGGTACAACAGCGGAAAGAGCGTCGCAATGATCGCCAGCTGGCCGATCTCGACGCCGATGTTGAAGCCGAACAGGCTCATGATCTTGGAGCTGCGGGTGAGCGCGAGCTCACTCAGCACGGCGGCGAAGCCGAAGCCGTGAAACAGGCCGAAGCCGAAAACGACCCACCAGATCCTCTCGTTGAACAGCGGATAGAGATTGTTGAGCGCCACCAGCAGCACGGACAGGGCGATGACCGTCTCCACCAGCCGTGCCGGCAGCTGCACCACGTTCAGCGCGGCGAGGCTCAGGGTGATTGAGTGGGCGACGGTGAACAGGGTCACCACCTTGACGACGTGCATCATCGCGGGACGGAACGACTCCACGGGATGCCAGCGCCCCGCGCGCCGGACCATCACCGCCGGCAGGACCAGTGCCACCAGGAACAGGACGTGATCGATGCCGATCCAGATGTGAAACGCGCCCTCGCGCACGAACCGCCACAGCGCGCGCAGGCGCCCCTCGCCGAGCAGGTTGAGCGCCACGTGCTCGCGGCCGGGCGCGAAGATGAACGAGAACTGCGTGTGATTGTTCTCCAGTCCGATCTTGGCGTTGTGCTCCACCACCAGCCCGCCGCGATGCGCGGGCACGGCATCCATGATGGCCGAGTAGGAGACGTCGATGACGTCCGGAATGGTTCCCGGCCGATCCACGACGAAGTGCGCCACCAGGTAGTGACCGATCTCGATCTCGCGCAGCGAGCGGCTCGTGTAACGAATCGCATACGGCTGCCCCTGCGCGGCCAGCGAGAAGCGCGCGGCGAGCATCGCCTCGATGTCCGCCGTGCGCGCCTCGAGCTCGGTCGCGGAGACCTCGCCGTCGCCGTCGGTGTCCAGGCCCAGCGCCGCATCCAGGTCCCGGGTCGGCAACTCCACCCGGCCCTCGAGCCCGCTTTCGTAGACCCGCAGGAAGATGTAGCTCTGGCCGGTAAAATGGGCGAGCGCGCCGGCCGCGGCCAGAAGCAGCGCGATTCCACCCGCGACAGCGCAGGCACAACGAGCGAGGGTCATGTGGATAACGAGAAAACTGGCGATCAGGCGTTCGCCACGGGGGAGCGAACGCTAATTCCGACGAAAGCAATCAACTAAGAGCGAGCATAACCCGCCGGTTTCGCCCGGATCAACCGCGCCCGGCCGGGCCGCTCAGTCGCCCGGCCCGGGCAGCGCGTCGAGTCCGCGCACGCTCTGGCCGCCGTAGCGGCGCAGGCGAATGTCTGCCTGCTCCTTGTGCCCGGCGAAGTGCTCCAGCGCGCACAGCCGCGAGCAGTACTCGCCGACGGTCACCGAGGCGGCCTCGGTGATGCGCTGGTAGGTGCAGGTCTTGATGAACTTGCCGACCCACAGGCCGCCGGTGTAGCGCGCCGCCCCGCGGGTGGGCAGGGTGTGATTGGTGCCGATCACCTTGTCGCCGTAGGAAACGTTGGTCTCGGGGCCGAGGAACAGCGCCCCGTAGTTGCGCAGGCGATCGAGAAAGTACTGCGGGTCGACGGTCATCACCTGCACGTGCTCCGCGGCGATCGAATCCGCGACGGACACCATCTCTTCGTAGTCGTCGCACATGATCACCTGGCCGTAGTCGCGCCAGGCCTGCGCCGCGATCGCGGCGGTGGGCAGCCTCGGCAGCTGGCGCTCGACCTCCTCCATCGTCGCCCGGGCGAGCGCCTCGGAGTTGGTCAACAGGATCGCCGGCGACGTCGGCCCGTGCTCGGCCTGCCCCAGCAGGTCGACCGCGCACAGCTCGGCGTCGACACTGTCGTCGGCAATAACCAGCGTCTCGGTGGGCCCGGCGAACAGATCGATGCCGACGCGGCCGAAGAGCTGTCGCTTCGCCTCGGCGACATACATGTTGCCCGGTCCGACCAGCATGTCGACCGGCTCGATGCTGGCCGTGCCGAGCGCCATCGCGCCCACGGCCTGAACGCCGCCGAGGCAGTAGATCTCGTCGGCGCCGCCCAGGTCCTGGGCCACGACGATGGCGGGATTGGGGCCGCCCTCGTAGGGAGGCGCGCAGGTGACGATGCGCTTCACGCCCGCCACCTTGGCCGTGACCACGCTCATGTGGGCGGAGGCCACCATCGGATACTTGCCGCCGGGCACGTAGGAGCCGACGCTGGCGACCGGTATGTTCTTGTGCCCCAGGACGACCCCGGGCAGCGTCTCCGCCTCGACGTCGCGCAGGGCCGCCTTCTGGATCTCGGCGAAACCGCGGATCTGGCGCTGGGCGAACTCGATGTCCGCGCGCTCCCGCGCGCCGACGCGCCGATGACAGTCCTCGATCTGCGCGCGGCTCAGGCGAAAGTCGTCCGGCGCCCAGTTGTCGAAGCGCTGGGAGAATTCGCGCACGGCCTCGTCGCCGCGTGTCTCGATGCTGGCGAGGATGTCCTCGACGACGCGCCGCACTTCGGCGTCCGCCTGCACCCTGGCGTCCTCGCCGATGCCGCTCTTGAGGTATCGGGCCACGAACCCGCTCCGCTGTGAGAGTAAGCCTGTATCATAGGCCGGGGTCCGAGGGCGGACAACAGCGACCGCGGCAGCGATTCAGCGTGGAGCACGACGACACACCCACCCTGCCCGTCTGGGCGCAGGGCCTGGAAGGACAGCTTGCCGTCGTGACCGGTGCCGGCCGGGGCATCGGTCGCGCGTGCGCGCTCGCCCTGGCCGGCGCCGGCGCCGGCGTCATCGCGGTCGCGCGCACCCACCAGGATCTCGACAGCCTCGCCCGCGAAAGTGCAGGGGCGATTGAGGCGTGGGCCGAGGACGTCACCGGCGACGCGCTGCTCGAGCGCATCGAGGCCCTGCCGCGGCTCGACATCCTCGTCAACAACGCCGGCACCAACGAGCCGCAGCCGTTGCTCGAGGTCAGCGACGCCGTCCTCGATCGGATGCTGGAGCTCAACGTGCGGGCAGCCTTTCGCGTGGCGCGCAGCGCGGCCCGGGTGATGGCACGGGGCCGGGGCGGCGCCATCGTCAACATGAGCTCGCAGATGGGTCACGTCGGCGCGCCGCGGCGCAGCGTCTACTGCATGACCAAGCACGCCGTCGAGGGCCTCACCAAGGCCATGGCCGTCGAGCTCGCGCCCGCGGGCATCCGCGTCAACGCCGTGGCGCCGACCTTCGTCGACACGCCCATGACGCGCCCCTTTCTGGCCAACCCGGAGTTCCGCGAGCAGGTCATGCGCATGATCCCCCTCGAGCGCCTCGGCTCGGTCGACGAGGTGGCGGCGGCCGTGCTGTATCTGGCCTCGGCGGCCGCCGGCATGGTGACGGGCACGAGCCTCAGAATCGACGGCGGCTGGACGGCGCAGTGACACGCGCCCGGCGAGCCGCCCAACCCTTACGGAGGAAGTGATGGAGAAGATCGCCGTTGTCGGCGCAGGCCTGGTGGGACGCGCGTGGGCCATCGTCTTTGCCCGCGCGGGGCGCACGGTCGCGCTCTACGACACCGATGCCGCCGCCGTGGACCGGGCCCGCGACCTGATCGCCGCCGCGGCGGGGGATCTCGCCGCGGCGGGCCTCCTCGACGAGCCCGCGGCGAGGGTGGTGACGCGCGTCGAGCCCGCCGCCACCCTCGCCGCCGCCGTCGACGGCGCCGTCTACGTCCAGGAGAGCACGGCGGAGGACCCGGCCGTCAAGCGCGACGTCTTCGCCGCCCTGGATGCGGCGGCCGGGGCCGAGGCCATCCTCGCCAGCTCGACCTCGGGCATCCGCGCGAGCCTGTTCACCGAGCACCTGCCGGGCCGTCACCGCTGCCTGGTCGCGCACCCCGTCAATCCGCCCTCGGTGGTGCCGCTCGTGGAGCTGGCGCCGGCGCCCTGGACCGACGTCGAGGTCGTGGAGCGGGCGCGGCGGCTCATGCGCGACGTCGGCCAGGAGCCCATCACCGTGCTGCGCGAGATCGACGGCTTCATCCTCAACCGCCTGCAGGGAGCGCTGCTGAACGAGGCGATGCGGCTCGTCGCCGACGGCTACGTCACCACCGAGGACCTCGACAAGACGGTGTGCCACGGCCTGGGATTGCGCTGGAGCTTCATGGGGCCGATGGAGACCATCGACCTCAATGCCCCCGGCGGCGTGGCGGACTACTGCGCGCGCTACGGACACATCTACTACCAGGTCGCGCAGGAGGCCGTGGCGCGCCCTTGGGACGAGAGCCTCTTCGGGCGGGTGGCCGCGGACCGGCGGCGGCTGCTGCCCGCCGCGCAGCGGGCCGAGCGCGCCGCCTGGCGCGACCGTCGGCTGATGGCGCTGGCAGCGCACAAGCGCACCGCGGCGAAGGACATCGGCACCTGAGTGGCGACGCCGCCGCCTGGCCCTCTGTTACACTGAGCGCGCCGACGCGTCGTGTCGGCGGCGGCGGGCCGCGGCCGACCGCGCACGCCTGCGTTGCCTTGACTGTGACCCGGGGAGGTCGATGTCCCGATGAAGCGCACCTTGCTTGGCCGTCCCGCGGCACTGGCGGGCGCCCTGCTCGCAGGGCTCGCGTGGCTCATGCCCCCACCGGCCGCGGCGGCGCCCGATGCGCCGCTCGTCGCCTTCTACGTCGCCGAGAATGCGCCCGGCGAGGGTCTCGTGCCCGTCGCTCTGCCGGGAACCGAGCAACGGCTGTACCGCCACGGCGACGTCTCGCTGGACGAGAGCGCCGTGGAATCGCTCAAGCTGATCGAGGAGGACGCGCAGACCATCGGCTTTGAGCTGACGCTCTCCGACGACGGCGTGCGCGCCCTCGGCGACGCGACGCGGCGCGCCATCGGCAAGAACCTCGTTATCGTCGCGGGCGGGCAGGTGGTGCAGGCGCTGCCGATCGCGGCGGCCGTGTCGATCAAGCGCTTTCGACTGCGCGGCGTCCCGCGCGCCGCGGCCGAAAGCATCGCCGCCGCCATCGCCGCACGCTGAGGGCCCGGCGGCGCGCCGGCCGCGCCGCGGGAGAAGACGCCGGCCCCTTGCGCGCGCCCGCTGCCGGGGAGCACCTGGCGCCCATCGACTGTGCGGCGCGCGCGTCCCCGCGACGCGATATCAACTCAGCCCCAGGAGCTTCTTCCTCTCGTTCGCCCAGGTACGGATGACCTGATCGATCGCCAGACCGATGAACGCCACGCACAGGCCCAGCGTGATTCCGTTGCCGATTCCGTTCTTGTCGGACAGCGATTTCAGTATCAACTGCCCGAGATCGTCGGTGCCGATCATCGCCCCGATGATCACCATGAACAAGGCGAAGACGACAGTCTGGTTGACGCCCAGCATCATATGCGGAAACGACATCGGCAATTCGATGTTGATCCATCTCTGCAGGCGATTGACTCCCGACATCGAGCCCGCATCGATCAGCGATGGCGGAACACTGCGAAGGCCCTCCACCGTGTAGCGGATAGCGGGAATGGACGCATAGACGATGACTGCAATCAGCACGGACGTGTCGGTGACACCGAACAGCATGATCACCGGAATGAGATAGATAAAAGAGGGAAAAGTCTGAAAGGTGTCACAAACCAGCAGTATGAATCTTGTCGTGTGGACGTTCTGGGCACATATCGTTCCGACGACCATGCCGATGACCGCTGACACGATGACTCCGAAACTCATCAGGTAA
>JABAHR010001348.1_pt3 | contig 25817 bp, 17 predicted proteins | sample 7062101 | NCBI WGS metagenome assembly JABAHR01 (sample SAMN14534553, study PRJNA622989) | marine sediment metagenome | biome: marine biome [ENVO:00000428]; feature: marine pelagic biome [ENVO:01000023]; material: deep marine sediment [ENVO:00002113] | place: India: Gulf of Kutch | collected...
GCGAGACGAGCTTCGCCGATAGCGCCGGCCGCGTGCGGGTCAGGTCGAGAGCGACGTCGCCGGCCACGTCGCTCGCGCCCAGCTTCAGCCTGAGGGCGTCGAGGGCATAGCGACCCGCAGCGGCCCTAAAGCTCGCCTCGCCGTCCACCGGACCCAGATCCGGCGGCGCAAACGGCAGCACAGCGCTCAGGGCCGTCAGCCGCTGCGCGCTCACGCGCGCCACGAGCCGGGCGCTCGCGTCGCCCGGCATGCCCTCCAGCGAGCCTGCCAGAGCCAGCTCGACCTCCGGCTGCGTCAGCCGGGCATCGATGTCGTGCAAGGCGAATCGCTCAGTCGTGCCGGCGATCCGCGCGCGCGCCGTCATCGGGCCGAGCGGCGCCGCCGACGCCGGCACCCACTCGGCGACGCGGTTTAGTTCGGCGAGCGTCGCGGCCTGCAGGTCCACGGTCACGTCGAAAACCGGCTGCGCGAACGGCGGCCTGATCGTTCCCGCCAGCTCGAGCTTCATCTGCGGTGCGGCAAGGTCGGCCTTTAGATTCTCAACGGCATAGCCGTCGGCATCGCCGACGACGACGGCCGAAGCGCGCAGCATGCCCAGATCGGGCAGCCGCGGGATCGCGTCGGACAGCGCTTGCAGCTGTGCAAGCCCGTCCGCGCTCACGCTGACCTCGAGCTGCAACGCGCGCCGATCCAGCACTCCCGTGACGTCGCCTGCGACGGCGACATTCAGCCCGTCGTGCTCGAGCGTCGCCTTCGCACCCTCCAGATTCAAGTGCGTGCCCTCGCCGAACAAGCGCCCGCGCCCGCTCACCGGACCCACGTCGGGAAGCGGAACATCGGGCAGCACGACGGAGAGCTCGGCCAGGCTGCGCGCGCTCAAGTCGACCACGACATCGATCCGCGGCCGATTCGCGATGGAGCGAACCGCTCCCGCTACGCTGCCCGCCAGTCTCTGCGATCCGAGCTCGATATCGAGATCGAGCAGATCGAGCTCGTCGCCACGGCCCGTCAAGCGGGCGTCGGCCCGTACCGGTCCGATGTCCGGCAGCGGCACCGCAAGCGGATCGACGTACGTGGGCAGGTGCGCGAGCGTCGCGGCCCGGGCAGAAACCTGCAGCTCGACGCGCGGCTCGCGCAGCACCTCGGCGATGGAGCCCGCCGCCGTCACGCGGAGTTCGTCACCACCGAGCGCGACGTCGACGTCGCTCAGGGCGATGCCACGGCCCACGCCGCTGACGCGAGCACCGGCACGCACCGGTCCGAGCGGCGGCAGCACCAGATCCCCGAGTCGCAGCCAGGCCGGCACGCGCGCCAGGTTGTCGATGCGCGATGACACCAACAGATCCACCCGCGGTGAAGCGGGCATGTCCCGCACAGAGCCCGAGACGTCCACCTCGATCTCGTCGTCGCTCAATTCGACCACCAGGTTCTCCAGCGAGTAGACGCCGGCGATGGACTTCAGCGTGCCCGCTGCGGCTGCGGGTCCGAGTTGCGGAAGCTCGGCGAGAAACGGGGCGAAACCCGAGAGCCGCGACAGCGCGGAGAGACGCTCGGCGTCGACGGTAAGCTCCAGCGCCATTGTCGGCTGCCGTGCAAGGCGCTCGATACCGCCGCGCGCACCGGCCTGAAACTCTCTGGCGTCGACCGTCACCGCGAGGTCGTCCACGCGGTAGGCGCCCCGCTCACCGGACAGGCGCCCGCGAGCCTCGACGCGCCCGAGATCGGGCAACCCCACCTTCAGCACCCGGGCGACGCTTTGCAGCGAGTCGGCGGCGGCATCGAGCGCGACATCGAGCCTGCCCCTGTCAGCGGGCTCGAAAGAACCGCTGGCGTGCACGGCGACGCCGGGGGTGGCGAGCACCAGAACACCCGCGAAGCGACGACCGGCCTCAAGCACGTCGAGGCGCCCGTCAATGGCGACATCGACGCCGCGAAAGGTGCCGTCGAGATCGACCGCGAGTCGGCCGCTGTCGCGATCCTGCGACAGCAGCAGGTGGTCGATTGCCGTCTCGAAGGCTGCGCCCGACACCGCGTCGCGGTAGCTCACGTGTCCGTCGGCAATGTCCACCGAGCCGAAATTGATGGCGAGCCCGTCCGCCTGCGGCTTCGAGCCCGTCGCCGGTGCCGCTGCGACCTGCCCCAGGGCCCAGTTGGGCTCGCCCGCCGCATTGATCTCGAGCACCATGTCCGGCTCACGCAAGCGAACCTCGAGCCACAACTCACCGCCGAGCAGCGGCAAGAGCGCCACTCCCACCCGCATCTCCTCGGCCCGCAGCAGGTGCGGCTCGGAACCCCAGGTGGCGTTGGACAAGGACACGTCGCGGGCGGTAAGCGTCGGCCGCAGCGATCGATCGATGACGAGACCGCCGCCGATCTCGAGGTGACGTCCGGTGGATTTTTCGAATGCCGCAACGAGGGCGTCGCGGTAGGTCTCGTCGTCGACCACCACCAGCAGCACGAACATTAGCGACGCGAACAGCGCCGCGACGGCGAGCAGCGTGCCGGCAAAGAATCGCAGAGCCCTGCCGAGTTTTCGTCTCATGGGTTCAGGGACGCTCGCAGCCCCTCACATCGTTACCCGACGCGGAGCACGCCGACGAGCCGCGCCCGGGCGCGCCGCCGCGCGAGCGGTGATGAGGCGGCACCCAAGCCGATGGTCAGGGCGCCGCCAGCTGCCAGTAGCGGCCGCCGTCGTGCTCCCGCGCCACCAGACCCGGGCGCTCGCGGGCCGGCGCCCCCGTGAGCAGCAGCGTGCGCATGTCCGCCATGGCGACGGGGCTGTACTGGTGATAGAGATGACCGGAAACCTCGCTCGCCGACGCCAGCGAGACATCGATGGTTTCCATGGCGCCCAGCACGGTGATGTACTCTCCCGCCTCGCCCAGGCGCGGGTAGCCATGCACCTCCCGCGAGAGCCTCAGCGGCTTGTCGCCGTCGGAGACATAGACGGTGATGACTTTGGCGAGGGGCAACAGCCGCGGAAACTGCTGACGAAAGGTACCCGCGTCGATATCGGGCGCAACCAGAACGAGCTGGTCGATGAGCGGCTCCGGTGCCGCATCGCATTCCATGCGCAGCAGAGCCTCCACGATGCCCCGCGCCCCGAGACTGTGAGCGAACACCTGCAGATTGCCGCGCCCCAGCCGCCGCACCAGAGCGTCGACGATGAGGCGTTGCATGTGCGAAACGCTCCAGGCGTTGTCGGCCTCGTCACGGGCGTAATTCAGAATCGCTCCATCCGACGGCCAGCTGAACAGCACGATGCGACCGTCGTCTCCGAGCACCCGCTGCAGGGTGGCCGCCCGCCGGCAGGCTTTGCCAAAGCTCATGTTGTAGCCGTGCGTCATGAGCACGAGACGCCGGCCGGCGGCGTTCGCGGCCGCAACCGTTTCCCACAGCTCCTGCTCATCGATCTCGACCACTTCCTCGACGTCGCGGGTCTCGCTGGGCAGGTAGAAAGGCGTCAACTCGGAGAGCTGGCTGAGCCCCGGTATGGGCGAGAAACGAACCCGACAATATCCTTGACGCCATGCGCCGCGACCATCGCCGAAACGATCTTCGGCCGACCCGCCCTCGCCGCGCTCGCGATCGGTGACGAAGACTATCTCTACGGGCGTCTGCTGCGGCGCGGCAGCGCCGTCGGGCGTTCCGGCGCCACCCGCCCCACCCACGTGCACAACACTCGCCGCCAGGGCGACGACCACCATGTAAACCGGCTTGGTCATGCAGGTGTTGCCCCCATAGATCCGTAAACAGGACAGCGCGTATCGCACGGCGTGAGCCCGTTGCAGCGCCGGCGCCCGGGCGGTGGCTGGGCAAAGCAAGGCGAAAGCGGTGCTCCGCTGCGTTCTGCTTTGCTCGCCGGCACCGCAGTCTAGCACTTCGCCGTTCGGGCTAGCGAATGCCGTGGCCCCGGCGCGAGTGCGTCAACCCCGCCGTCGTGCACCCGCGCCGCCCCCGGGGGCGACGGCCCACATGCCCCGGCGCCTTGACACGAACCGCCTCTGCTAACATTCCCCCGATGAAGCTCGGCATCGATCGCCTGCTCGAGGAACCCGACCTGCAGCGAGAGCTGCGCGGTCGGCGCGTGGCCATCCTCGGTCACCCCGCCTCGGTGACGGGCACTCTGCAGCATACGCTCGACGCGGTCATCGAGCACACGGATATCCGCGTGACCGCCGCCCTCGGGCCGCAGCACGGTATGCGCGGCGATAAGCAGGACAACATGGTGGAGACGCCGGACGAGGTGGATACCCGGTACGGTATCCCCGTGTTCAGCCTCTACGGCGAGGTTCGCCGCCCCACGCCGGCGATGCTCGAGACCTTCGACGTGCTGCTGGTCGACCTGCAGGACGTCGGCTGCCGCATCTACACCTTCCTGAGCACGCTCATCTATCTGCTCGAGGACTGTGCCGCGGCCGGCAAGAGCGTCTGGGTGCTCGACCGACCCAATCCGGCCGGAAGGCCTATCGAGGGTTTGACCCTGCGCCCGGGCTACGAGAGTTTCGTCGGCGCTGCGCGCATACCCATGCGCCATGGCCTGACCCTGGGCGAAGCGGCGCAATGGTACCGCGGTAAGGCAGCGTTGGATCTCGAGCTCGAGGTGATCGCGATGCTCGGCTACGATCCGCACGCCGGACCGGGCTACGGCTGGCCCGCCGAGCTGGCCTGGGTCAATCCGAGCCCCAACATGGCGAGCCTCAATGCGGCACGCTGCTATGCCGGCACCGTGCTGCTGGAGGGAACGACCCTGTCGGAGGGCCGCGGCACCACACGTCCGCTGGAAGTCGTCGGTGCACCGGACCTCGATGCCGCGGCGATTGTAGGAGCGATGCGCGACATCGCCGAAGGATGGCTTGAAGGCTGCCGAGTGCGCCCCTGCTACTTCGAGCCCACCTTTCACAAGCATGCCGGCCGGCGCTGCGCCGGCTTTCAGATACACACCGACCATCCTGCCTACACCCACGGCGAATTCAGACCTTTTCGGCTGCTGTGCATGATGCTCAAGGCGTTGCGCACGACCACGCCCGAGTACCCTATTTGGCGGGACTTCGCCTACGAGTACGTCACCGACAGGCTGCCCATCGACACCATCAGTGGCGGCACGGTGCTGCGCACGTGGGTGGACGACCCCGAGGCGGGGCCGGGGGATCTCGAGGCGCTGCTGCGCGTCGACGAGCAGCACTGGGGCGAGCGCGTCGGCGAGCATCTCCTGTACTAGGCGTGCGGGTGTGTCAGCGCCTCAGAAGCGAATACGCACGCCGCGGGTGTCGTCACCGAAGACGTAAGAGATCCGTAGTCCGGGCAGGGACAGCTTCCACAGGCGCAGCCTGGGCGCGACATTGAATTCGAGGCCGAGCTCGTACTGCTTGCTGACATCGAAAACGGGGGTCGCGCCGGTGTCAAGCTGCAGATCGTCCGTGAAGTAGCTGAACTTCGCATAGGGCTTAACGACCAGATCTCTGTCCCCCAATCGAGCGCCCAGCGACTGCTTGAAGTTGGCCGCCAGGCTCCATTCGAGGTAATCCTCGACATTGAGCCCATCCTCGTACAAGCGCGAGGCGTACTTCGCGGCCGCCGTGATCGTGAGACCGTCCGCTCGACCTCCACGACGGTAGCGCAGTGCCCCCGTCAGCGCCGCCGAGAGATCGTTCTTGGAGCCGTCGAAAACGTGGTTGGCGGCGACCTCGATCTCGGGCACGAAGGCGACGTCGCGCAGCGCCAGCGGATACTCGAACTCGAGCCCCGGCCGCAGGCCGACCGACCCAAGACTGTCTATGCTCGGCAGCAGCAGCTCGTCGAGTGTCTTGAACTTGTACAGACCGACGGACGCCTGCAGGCGAAAACGCAGTCCCCAGCCGTCGGAGTCGATGCTCCTCAGATGCTTGCTGTAGACGCTGCCCCGCAGTGACAGAAACCGCTGCCTGACGGCCTCGCCCTCGACAGGCTCGTCGTGCGCTCCGCCCTGGGCATGCGCGGGCGACGGCGACCACGACGCCGTCACGACGATCACAGCCACGCCCAACCCCCGCGACAACGAGTCCCAGGGTGCCCACGCGCGCCGTGCCGCCCGCCCGAAAGCACGCGCTGACGTGATGATGCGATGAGCAGGTGGTTCGCTTGCGCCCGCGATATCCGGCCCTGAGCTCATGTCGGTGGGCGCCGAGGGTCCTCAAGGGCGGTTTGCGCAGCCCGCGCACAACAGAGCGCCGCTGCCTGCCGGCGGCCGCCCGGCACCGCGCCGGCGGCGACGGTGATCCGGGTTACGATACCGCCTGCGAGGGCCGTGGTCCTGGACCCGTGTGCCGCGGCGGGAATGCTCGCGGGAGGAATCTGCGCCGCGCTCTGCGCTCGCGGGATATCGTTCATGCGGGGGAATCCGGATGCGGAGCGCGAATGTAGCAAGCAGCCCCGGAAACCAGCAACGCCTCGTCTGGCGCCCGCGCCGGCACCGGCCGGCGCCTAACGCAGCGTCGGGGCGTCGTCGTCGAGCGGAATCAGCACCTCGTTGCGGCGCAGGAACCAGGGCATGAAAGGCGGGTTGTATCGCGCAAACACCGCCTCGCCGGCCGGCCGCAGACCACGCTCGGTGAGCAACGACTCCAGTCGCGCACGTTGCTTCTCAAACCGCGCGCGACCCCATCCACCGGAATAACGCAGGGACGCGACCAGCCGCGCAGGCTCGCGCTGCAGGACGATCCGCTCGTCGAGCGGCTGCGGCAACGTCGCCAGCGTGTAGTGCGACGGCATCAGGAACGTGATCCGCCACGCGCCCGCAGCGGCCTGCTGATTAACAGGGGCCGTCATGGCGATCTTTTCCGAGGCGGACTGGCCGGTGACGGCTGTGGCTCCCGCAAGCGTCTGCTGCGCGACATTCTCGCCACCAATGTAGCGCACCAGGCGCCGGAAGCCCTCGTTGCCGACATCGCCGAAGTCGCCCTCTACCAGAGTCGCCGCCACGATCTGCGGCGCATAGCGGCGCACCTCGAAATCGCCGTCCTGCTCGACGACGTCGTAGCGTGCCTGCTCGACTGCCTCGAGCGTGAGCGGCCAAGGCATCACCAGCACGGGCCAGAGCCAAATCCAACGCCTCACAAGACCACGCTCTCCCATACGCCCCTCGTCGATCGCAAATCACCCTGACGCGCGGCGGCTTAGCCGCCGCTCCCCCGTCGCCGCAACGCACAGTGCGCCGACCCACGCCCAGGATAAGGGAGTTCGCGGGCGGGCGCTAATCGGCTCGCGCCATGTATCGATCCCCAGCGGCACCGCTCACCCGTAGCGAAACGCGCGAGGCTTGACAGCGGTACCCAACCGGCCAACCATGGACTCTGCCCCCGCGAGCTTGCCGCCGCATGCAACACGACACCGCCATCTCCATCGATCTGGCTTCGACCCGTGACGCCAACCGCATCGCCCTCATGTCACGCGATCTCATCGAGTCGGGGCTGGGCTGGTCGTGGCGCGCGCAGCGCGTCGCCCGCCAGATCGCACGCCGGGACGCGACGGTGCTCGTCGCACGGGATCGATATGCGCTATGCGGCTTCGCCGTAATGCGGCTGCTCGACGAGTACGCCCGCCTCGATCTGCTCGCCGTAACGCCGCACCGCCAACGCTCGGGCATCGGCAGCCGCCTGCTGCACCGCCTCGAGGACTGCGCGCGCACCGCAGGCACGGGCCTGATGCATCTCGAAGTGCGCGAGACCAATATGCCGGCTCGCGCCTTTTACCGCGCGGTGGGCTATCTCGAGCTCGTGCGCCTACCGGGTTATTACTGCGGTCGCGAATCCGCGGTCAGAATGTATCGCGACCTGCGCGTCGCGCGGCGATAACGGGCGGCGCTTCAGCGCTCCTTGGGCACGAGCTTTTCCTCGACGGCTCGCACCTTTTCCGCCATGGACTGATCGCGATCGCTGCGTGTTCCCACCTTGATGGTGGTGGTGATGCGCGGCGCACCCAGCTCGTGAACCACCTCGTGACAGCGCTTGATCGCGGCGAAGACCTCGTCCCACTCCCCCTCGATGTTGGTGCCGTAGGCGTGCAGGTGCGTCTCGAGACCCGCTTCGTCCAGAACGCGTTTGCAGGCCGCCACGTGCCTCGACACCGAGACGCCGACGCCGATGGGCACCACACACAGATCGACGATCACTTTCATGCTTTCACCTCGGGTGGGTTGTCTGCGTCTGCCTTTCTCGCCGGCCGAAAACACCGAGCACCGCTCTATTCGACGACCGGCGTTGCGTAGCCCCAGCGTTCGACGAACGCCCCCCAGTGCCGCGCGACCAGTCGAACGCTGGAGGGATCGGGTCGGTAGACGTTCTTGCGGTAAGTGTGTACGCGCTCGAGGTACGACTCGAACAACGGTCGGTCGGTGTCGAAGTCGGCAAGACCCAGCGTTGCGTATACCCGTTCGAGCTCGCGCAAGGGCGCCCTCTCGAGATCCTCGAAACGTATCTCGACGAATTGTCCCTGGGCTGGGGCAGTGCCGGTACGTCCCGGTACAAGGCGTTCAACAAACGCACGTAGCCATCAAGGATGATCCGGTCGAGTGGTAAGTCCTCGTAAGGCTGCAACGCCAGCTGCCGCAGCAACGTGGCGTAAAAGTGCCGTGTCGACGGTAAGACCCGGAACGGATCGCGATAGATATGGATGAAGCGCGCCTGCGGCCACATTGCGCTCAGCCGGGCCGTATGAGCGGTGTAAACCGGATTCTTGATCACGAGTCGCCTGCCTTGCTCGGCCAGGCAGACCTTCTCGAGCAGGTGCGCCAGACGCTGCTCCCACAGACGCAGTTCGTCCTCGCCGCAGTCGTCGAAAAAGACACCTCGATAGAAGTGGTGCTCGAAGCGACGCGGGAAGTAGACGCCGTGGTAGTACGACAGCGGCAGCATGTTGGCTAGCGCGATCGAGTCCTCCTGGGGCGAGTCGGCGTCGACGGCGACCTCGTCGACGTAGCGGCTCACCGGGAGCGCCTTCTCGAGCAAGGGCCGCAGCACGCGCACGATGCCCAGCAGATCCCAGGGCAGACCGGTCGCTAGCGGCCTGATGGCGCCGAACTGCGGCGAGCGCGCGAGCAGGTTGTGCAGATGGGTGGTGCCGCTGCGCCAGTGACCGATGATGAAGACCGGCGCCGGCATGGCTGCGGCGTGCCGGCGCGCGAGCGCGACCGAACCGCGCTCCAGCACCGAGAAGGGCCAGCGGGCCACGCTCGCGAGCGCGGCGATGGCGAGCCGGTGCCATTGGCTCGGTGGAACGGGCCCGTTGCCGGCCAGCAACGCCAGCAGCGTCGCCGGATTGCTGCCGCACAGGGGGTGGAACAGGGGTGGAGCGACCCGCGGCGGGTGCTCCGCCGCGTCTCCCCTGCCCGCGGCTTTGGGCAAATCCCGCTGGACGGTCGTGGCGCTCGAGCCCGGCCGCGCCGATTCAGTCACGTCCCGTCTTCGCGCGCACCGCCTGGCGCGCGAGCGACTTGCCCAGATCCCACACGGCGCCGGGCACACGGTGCGCCTCGGCGATCACGTCCTCCACCGCGCCGACGATCCAGCTACGATCGTCTTGGTTGATCGTCAGCGGCGGTATGAACTTGACCACATGCTGGCCGTGACCGGCCACCTGCGACAGCACACGGTGACGTGTGAGCAACGGAATAGTGATCATCTGGCAGAACAGCCCCTTGCTCGCCATCTCGAGCATTCTCCACGACGCCCTCAGCCCGAGGCTGGCGGGCTCGCCGAACTCGAGACCGATCATCAGACCGCGGCCGCGTACGTCCTTCAAGAGCTCGTAACGCTCCACCAGGGGAACAAGTGCCGCAATCAGCTCCTCCCCCGATTGCGCTGCACTTTCGATCAGGCCATCCTGCTCGAGAACCTCCAGCGTCGCAATGCCCGCGGCCATTGCCAGGTTGTTCTTGGCAAATGTCGATCCGTGAACCATGGCGCGATCCATGCGGTGAAAGACCCGCTCGAACACCCAACTGCGGCAGGCGAGCGCCCCCACCGGCACGAAGCCGCCCGACAACGCCTTGGCCATGCACAGCAGATCCGGCTCCACGCCCCAGTGCTCTACGGCCCACCAGCGCCCCGTGCGCCCGAGGCCCGTCTGCACCTCGTCGGCGACGAACAGCGTTCCGTGCCTGCGGCACAGGCGCGCCGCCGCCGGAAGATAGTCGTCCGGTGGAATGTGCACACCGTGCCCCTGAATCGGCTCGACGATGAACGCCGCCACGTCGCCGCCCGCGAGCGCTTCCTCGAGAGCGGCGATGTCGGCGAAGGGCACCTCCACGAACTCCGGCAGCAAGGGCTCGAAGCCCGAGCGGAAATGGGGATCACCGGTGGCGGACAACGACCCCATGGTGAGGCCGTGATAACCGTTGGTGCAGTAGACGATCTTGGCGCGTCCGGTCGCGAAACGGCTGAACTTGATCGCCGCCTCGACGGTCTCGGTGCCCGAGTTGGCGAAGAAGATGCGCTCGAGCCCCGGGGGCAGCACGCCGAGAAGCCGCTCGGCCAGCACCCCGGCAAGCAGGGACACGTCCATCTGCACCAGGTTTGGAAGCTCTGCGGCGAGCGCCTCCTGCAGGTAGGCGATGACCCGGGGATGATTGCGCCCGAGCGCGAACACGCCGAAGCCGCTGAGCAGATCGAGGTAGCGCGCCCCGTCATCGTCGTACAGATACGGGCCTTCGGCGCGAACGTAGTTACGGTCGAAGCCGATGGCTTTCAGGACGCGGACCATCTGCGCGTTGAGATGCTTCTCGTGCAGGGTGAACTTTTCGCCGCCGCGCCGCTCGAGCAGCTCACGCAGCGTCCCGGTGTGTCGGCGTGGCGAGGCGTGGAGCGCGGGATCGGCCATTTCGCTCAGCATCGGTTCGGTATGCGGTGCATATCGCAATTGACGGCGCGGATGACGTTACCCCGCCGCGAGCCCGGATTATACGCGCACCGAAGGCCTTCGCGCCCGGGCCGGGCCTCTGGACCGGGAGCGAGATCGGCCGCCCGGCGGCGCCGCAGGGCCGCCGCGGGCACCGATTGATCTGTTCTACGTACACTCGTTATAGTGCCGCGGGCCCGGCGCTGCGGGGGAACGCCTCGCGCGACGAGTGCCCGGCGCACCCCGGGCAGGGTTTCCCCGATCATGTACGTTGCCGACCCCGAGGACGATGTCAGACGTTGTGCCAGAGCGTGAGGGGCTCGAGGGCGGGCTGCAGAGCGAGCCCATTGCGGCGCCCATCGCTGCGGAGCACCTCGGCCATGCGACGCTCACGCCGCAGGGGGCATTCGAGGCCGGCTCACTGGGGACCTTCACCCTGGTCTACACCGCGGGTCGCTACGGCATCGACGACTCCGGGGCAATCCGCGTCTGTTTCCGCTTCGCCGCCGACCAGTCGCGCCCGCAACTCGACGATCCCGAGCGACCTGGATACACCACGGTGTCGGCGTCCAACGACGCCGTGCTGCGCTGCCGCTACGACCCCAAGGGCAACGTGAGGCCCTGGGACCGTACCTTGGACGTAACGGTGGTACACGGCTTCCTGCGTGAGGGCGACACCATCACCGTACGGTTCGGCGACACCTCCGAGGGATCGCCCGGCATGCGTCTGCAGACCTTCTGCGAGGACACCTTCGAGTTCCACGTGCTGGTCGATCCCATCGCAACCCAGGTATTCCAGCCCCTGCCGCGCCAGCCGACCATCCGCATCGCCCCCGGGCCGCCCTTGCGCTGGGTAGCCGTGCTGCCCACGATGCGGCAGGTGGGCGAGACGTTTGCGCTCAAGCTCAAGGCGGAGGATAAGTGGGGCAATCCCAGTGACCGCATCGAGGCAACGATCGGCCTGGGCACTAACGTTCCCGTCGACGGCCTGCCGCATCGGGTGAGCTTTGCGCCCGGCGAGTTCACGAAGGAGATCGCGGGGCTGCGGGTGGCCGCTCCCGCGGATCTCGAACTGCGCTTAGAGGATGAACGCGGCGAGACGCTGGCGCGGGCGAACGCCATGCGCATTGTGGAGAGCTTACCCCTGCGAGCGTTCTGGGCGGACCTGCACGGCCAGTCGGAGGAGACCATCGGCACCAACAGTGCGCGGCGCTACTTCGAGTTCGCCCGCGACCGCGCCTTTCTCGACGCCACCGCTCACCAGGGCAACGACTTCCAGATCACCGGCCGCTTCTGGCAGGCTCTGGCCTCACTGAGCGCCGAGTTCAACGAGCCTCATCGCTTCGTCACCCTTCCCGGCTACGAGTGGTCCGGCAACACCGGCCTCGGCGGCGACCGCAACGTCTACTTCACCGCCGAGGGCCGGCCGATACGACGCTCGTCGCATGCTCTGGTGCCGGACAAGAGCGATTTGGCGAGTGACGCGACCACGGCGGCGGCGCTGTTCGAGGCCTTCGCCGAACATGGCGAGGACGTCGTCTGCTTCGCCCATTGCGGCGGGCGCTATGCCGACGTCAAGCTCGCCCACGACGGCCGCTTCGAACGCTCCGTGGAGATACATTCCTCCTGGGGGTCGTTCGAGTGGCTGCTGCAGGACGCCCTGGAGATGGGATACCGCGTCGGCATCGTCGCCAACTCGGACGGACACAAGGGCAGGCCCGGCGCCAGCTACCCGGGCGCGTCGCTGTTTGGAGCCATGGGCGGGCTGACCTGTCTGCTCATGCCGGAGTTGACGCGAGAGGCGCTGATCGACTGTCTGCGCAGACGTCGACACTACGCCACCACCGGCGCGCGCATGCTCGTCGACGTGCGCGCGCACTTTCCCGAGGGAGGCACGCTGTTCGAGGAGGATCCGTCCTTGGGTGCCACACGGGAGCAGGCAACGGACTCGGCGATGATGGGGGATATCGTTCGGGTACACGCCGACAGCGCCCGGCTGCGGATCGACGTGCTGGCCTCGGCACCCATCGAGCGAGTGCAGATCTACAACGGTCTCGAGCTGCTCGAGACCATACGCCCTTACCCGGCCGCGGAGCTCGGCAATCGTATCCGCGTCGTCTGGGAAGGTGCCGAGTACCGCGGCCGCTTTCGTCAGACGATCTGGGACGGCGAAGCGACCGTTTCGGAAAACGCCATCCTTCGTGCCGAGCCCATCAACTTCTTCAACCTCGACAAGGCACTGGAGCGTGTCGCCGATAACCGCCTGCGCTGGCGTGCGCTCACGACCGGCAATTTCGGGGGCTTCGACATGTGGGTCGCGGACCCCTACGCTGGCACGCTCAAGCTCGAGACCCCGCTGGTGCAGTGCGGTGTGCCCCTGGAGGACCTCGGCTACGACGACGAGGTGTTCGACCGCTCCGCAACGCTGCCGCGTTTCGTGCGCATCGCGCGTCTGCCTGCGGACAACGTCCATCGCCGCCTCAGCGTGGAGCGCGACATCGCCCTCGTGCCGGGGCGGGACAATCCCGTGTTCGTCAAGCTGACTCAGGAGGACGGCCACGTCGCCTGGTCCAGCCCGATCTACCTGTGGAGGTGATGGCACGGCGGCGGCACCCTCGCGCCGCCGCAGGGGGCTCGGCGCCCGACGTCAGGCTCCCGGCAGCGGCGCCGTGTTGCGGTGCAGAACGGCGGGCGGCTGGATGCCGCGCTCGGCGAACACCTCGAGGGCCCGCAGCGTCACGTCCGTTTCGAACGCCTTCTCGTACTGCGTGTCGATCACGTAGGCCTTGAGGCGCAGACGCAGCGCCACGCAGTTCCCCAGCAGCACCTGCGAAACCGTGACGTCGACGGGATTGTGCAGATACACGTAGCGACTCGTCACCGTCGCTTCGCGCAAGAGTTCGCAGGCCAGGTTGACGTCCTGATCCATACCGATATGCAGGTCGACGAAGATCTGCATCTGCAGCGCCCCGAAGTTGCCACAGGTGGTGATATCGGTCAGGAACATGTTGTTGGGTATCGTCACTACACTGTCGTCGAGGGTGCGCAGCCGCACGGAGCGCAAACCCACGGTAATCACGTCGCCGTATTGACCTCCAAAGTTCACCCGGTCTCCGACTTGAAAAGGTCGGTCCAGCATCAGGATGAATCCCGCGACAACGGATGCCACCAGGTCCTTGGCCGCAAACCCGGTGGCGAACGCCACCGCGCCGCCCAGCAAAGCGAGAGTCTGATCGCTGAAGTTGAAGCTGAGCAGTATGACGATGAGGGCCAGCGCCAGGTAAACACCGAAGTTCAGGAAGGCCTTGACCTTCTGCAGCCGCAGGCGTCTTTCGGCAAAGATCTCGCCAAAGTTGTCAACGACGTTGTTGATCACGCGCAGAACCAACCAGCTGCCGGCAATAACGATGGCGGACGTCACGACGCCGGGCCAGTTCACCATCTGGGAGAGACCGGCCAGAGTGTTGGGGTCGGTTGTCACGGCGGGCGGTTGGGCCCACAACGAGTCGGCGGCCACGGTGCAAAGCACCGCCGAGAGAAGCGTCTGCAACGAGCGAACCTTCATAACCGCCCCCCCCGGCATCAACGTGACAACAGATTCCGGCGTGTCAGGATCCGCGAGATCACGCGAAACCAGCGCCCGGTAATACGATAGCGACCGCCCGCCTGATCGATCCATCCGCGCAGCAACATGATGCGTAGCATCTGATCGATATCATCCTTGCTCAACCGCAGGCTGCGGGTGATTTCCTCGGCGGTCGCGAACTCGATCTGAGCGATTACGCGCAGCACGAGCAACGCCGTGGGATTGGCCTGGTCGAGCTGCGAGGTGTCCGGCTCCTGCGGAAGATTCACGACAATCTCTCCTTCATCGTTCACGCTCAGGGAATCGACCCAAAGGCGCAGAGCCGCTCCGGGATTGCCGTCGGCCGCACTCCAGAGAATCCGCATCAGGCTCGAGCGACGCATCTCCTCCACGGAGCGCTGACCCGCCTCATCGAGATAGCGCGAGGGAATATAACGACCGTACTGGGGGGTTATCCCGGCGTCTGCGCAACGCAGCTTGAGCAGCTCGCCGAGCTGCTCCTCGGTACAAGTCGGCAGCTCGACCACCTGCTCTAGTAGCGAGGTGCGTGCATGCACACGGCTGATGTAGCGCCATGCCACCCGGTCGACGCCCAGGACCCACAGGATGCCGGAAGGCGATTGGCGAAATAGCTTGGACAAGGATTCCAGCTCCGCCTGTCCGCCGAGCTCGGGTCGGCACAGGCGGTGCATGTTGTCGATGCAGATGAGCTTCGTTCCCAACTCGCCCAGGCGTTGCGACAACGCTTCGGTGGACAAGTCTCCCTCGAGTGACAGCGCTTCCCGAAACCTGCTCTGAAGGCCTGCATAGCGCTCGATGGGACAGTTGACGAGCACCGAGCCCTCACCGAACTTCGAGACGAGTCGTCGCAGGAACATGCTCTTGCCGCCGCCCCGATCGGCGACGACCATCGCGGCACCACCCAGGTCGCGCTCGGCCAATCTCATCAGTGCGTTGAATTGCGGTCTCGCGAAGGTCTCGAAGACGGAGCCTGTGCCCTTCAGCAGACGGCTGCGCAGCTCGGGCGGGATCGGTCGACCCTCTACAACACCCTCGCGCTCCTGCTGGCGCTGCGCCTCGCGACGCAGGAACTGGGCGAGAAAGCGTCGCCCCGACTCGACCTCGCTCAAACCTTGCAGCAGGCGCCGCTCAACCGCCAGCGCCGACAGATACGCTCCCCCCACGGCCGCCAGTTTATACGTGCCCTTCTCGCCGCCGGCGCTCAGCATCCGCTCCACCCAGGCGGGATTGCGAACCTCCTCGCTGAGTCGGCGCTTGACCTCCGGACGCCACCAGGTCAACAACAACAGGACCACCGGCACCATGAGGACCCAGAATGCCATCCACACCCACTCGTAAAGTGTGCCCTGGCCGGCATAGGTCCCTGCCAGATCGAGACCCAGGCCCAGCAGCACCACCCACACGGCGATCAGCCGCAAAGAGCGCAGGCGCAGACCGGAAGTGTCCCGCCCTATGCCCGAGACCCCGCGATCGGCGAAAGCATTGATGAGAACCACCGCAAACCAGCTCAGCAAAAGCCAGCTGGTGAAAATCTGGCCGGTCACGTGGAATATCTTGATGCCGAACCCGCGTATGTCGACGATAGCGAACACGGCGACCAGAATGACCAACCACTCCAGCGGAGCCCTCACTCGATCGAGATACCAGAGGAATCTGGCGAGCTTCACGAGCTCGCGGCGACGAGGTCGAATCTCCAGCACCCGCGCACGCAGACGCGGCAGGCCTTCGCGCGCCCAGCGCCGCCACCAGCGAAACAGGGCGATGACGATGATCAGCTGTACCAGCCTTCCCAGCGCGTGCAGCGGAATCTGCTTGCCCCGCTCGAGCAACTGCCCGGCGACGTCGTTCAGCTTTACCGCGCTGAAACGGAACTGCAAAGCGATGTGTCGCAGTTCGACGCCGAGCTCGTGCACGCCATCGAGATAGGTGCCTGTCACCTTCGCCCACTTCTGCGGCGTGACGCTTGCGAGCAGCTTGATGCGGGCGTCGTAGAGCTCTTTTACCTGCGCGTGAAGATCACCCACCGTGACGATGGGCATGAAGGCGAGCTTGTGCGGCTCGGGCGGCTCAGCCTGCGGCTGCGGCTCGTCTTTTGCCTCGAGAAAGATGCGGCTATCGAGCAACGACTCGAGCCGGTCGTCGGGCGAACGCGCCCAGTGAAGGACCTCTTCGAGCTGCTCACTGCGCTCGTCCAAGACCTTGCTGAGCTGCGGGTACAGCCCGTCGGCCTCCTTGCGTTCGCTCTGGCCCCGTGCGATGTCGTCCGTCAACGTCTGCACCCGCTGCGCCCACCATGCCGATTCGCTGATCGGCGCCACCGGTTGCGCCTGCGTCGCGGGAGTCCCTTCGGGCTCGAGCGCGGCGCCAGCGGCGGGCGCGGGAACGGGGGCCGCCCCGGCACCCGACCCGAGACCGAACCAGGCCGCCGTGGCGACCACAGCCAGAACGAAAGGCGTTCGGCGGATGCTCACGTCAGCTCTGTTCTTCCGGTACGAACTGCAGTGCCACACCGTTGTTGCAGTAACGCTTGCCGGTCGGTTCGGGACCGTCGTCGAAGACGTGACCCTGATGGCCTCCGCAGCGGGCGCAGTGGTACTCGGTGCGCGGAAGGATGAGCTTGAAATCCCGCTTGGTCTCGACGTGGCCCTCGATGGGTGCGTAGAAACTCGGCCACCCGGTGCCGCTGTCGAACTTCGTCTCGGAGCTGAACAGTTCCAGTCCGCAACCGGCGCAGACGTAAGTCCCCTTGCCGTACTCCTTGTTCAACGCGCTGGTAAACGCCCGCTCCGTTCCTTCCCGGCGCAGAATCTCGTACTGCTCCGGCGTCAGCACTTCTCTCCATTGCTCGTTCGTTCTCTCGAACTTCTCGACGGCGCTCATCGGTCTCGGCACTCTCCAGCTAAGTCGTCGTAACCACGGCACGATGCGGCGTGCGTGCGTTGTCGCCGCAAGGTCCGGCGCCTGCAACGCCTGTCTTGATGCCTGCGGCGGCGGCAGCCCGGGTACACGGGCTCCATCTAGCCCGCTTCCCCCGTGGCCGCGGGGCGTTCGCGCCGGATCCGCACGTCCAGCGGTCCGGTGGTATCCAGGTGGACGTCGCGCTGCGGGAAGGCGATCACGATGCCGGCGGCATTGAACTTGTCGTTGATCGCCTGGTGCAGGTCACTGACGGCCGGCATACGGGCCTCGATGGAGTCGATGAAACAACGCAGCGTGAGGTTGAGCGAGTTGTCGCCGAAGCCGTTGAAAATTACCGTGGGCTTCGGCTCCTTGAGTACCCGCTCGTGCTCGTCCGCCGCCTCGGAGGCCAATTCCATGGCCTTGCGCACATCGCTACCGTAGGCGATGCCGACCGCGACGACGATCCGGGTGACGGGGTCGGAAAGCGTCCAGTTCAGCAAACGACCGGTAACAAACTCCTTGTTGGGCACCAAAAGCTCTTGCTGATCCCAGTTGCGGATGGTGGTCGCCCTGATGCGAATGCGGGTCACGACCCCGTCGGTGTCCCCCACGGTGACGATATCGCCGACCCGGACGGGACGCTCGAACAGCATAATTATGCCACTGATGAAATTGGCGACGATCTCCTGCAGGCCGAAACCGATACCGACACCCAGAGCTGCCACGAGCCACTGAAGCTGCGACCAACTGCCGCCCATGATGTTCACGACGAGCATCACACTCGCAGCCGCGATGACATAACGCGACAGGGTGGTCACCGCGTAACGGCCGCCAGCGGTGATGTTCAGGCGCTGCAACAGCACGATCTCGAGCAGAGCCGGCAATCGCTTGGCGGCGCCGTAGCCAATGATGGAGATCAGAATCGCGAGGCCGACATCCGCCAGCGTGATCGGCATCTGCCTCTCCTCGCCCGCTACGACGCCCGTGTGATACCACAGCGTGACCTCCTCCAGGATGGCGAACGCCGGCAGAACCTCTGCCCAGATGAGCCACAGGCCGATAACCGCGGCGACCACCAGAGCCGTGTTGAGCAGCTTGCGGGTGTCGTCGCTCAAGGCAACGAAATCGATCACCGACGCCTCCAGTTGCGCGGGCGAGACATCGCCCGCAGCCTGCTCGGCCTCTTCTTCGGCTTTGCGTGCCGCACGCTGCGCATCGCGCCGCTCCAGCGCGGACTGTAAGGCGAGCCGGCGTCGCGTCAGCAACAGCCAGCGCACCACCATCTGGTGTATGACGAACAACACCAGCAGGAACCAGTCGGTGTCCAAGAGTCGGCCCGCCAGTGTTCCGGCCGTATAGAGATAACCGATGAGTGAGAGCAGTGCGAGTGCCAGAGGTATCGCGATGCTGAGCGCGAAGAGCACGTGCCGCAGACGTGTCAAAGCACTGCTCGGTTGACTGGCGTAGAAATCCCTGAGCACGCCGTTTTCCGGATCCAGCACGCGATAGAAGAACATGGACAGCGCAATCATCATCACGACAAAGGCCACGCGACCCAGCCCACCGCCCAGAGTCGTCACGTCAAATGTGATCAGCACGACGGCGACAAAGGTTGCGGGCAAGAATACGATCATCAGCCATCGCAGCTGGCGCCGCAGAAGCGCGAGACTCGCCTCCGGCCAGCGGAAGTGCGCCGCCGCCAATCCTCGCGGTTCGCACATCACGCGGAAGGCGTTCAGATAGAACAAGGGCGGCGCCAACCATACCAGCCCTGCGGATACGGCCAGTGTGAAGTCGCCGGGTTCGTCCACCAGGCGCAACTGCATACCGACGGCGAAGGCAAGCAGCGGCCATGGAGTGGCCAGAAGCAACGTCACGCCGAGCGCCTGCACCGTGTTCGCGAACCGATCCGAGCGAATGCGGCCAACCGACTTCCCGCCGGCATGCATGAAGGCGCGAAGCCGCCCCGACTCCCATGTGACGACCCCGAAAAACAGGAGACCCAACACCAGGATGAAGACCTGCGCACCCGGCGCGGAGAGGGCACCGAGCACCTGTTGCCAGTGCTGCGGCTGCAGCAGCATCGCGGCTTCACGGACCGTGCCCATCAGTATCTCGAGGTTCGGCGGCGGCGCAGTGCGGATCCACAGAAGGCGACTGTCGAGAAACCGCTCGTACGCCTCCACGTTGTCGAGCAGGCGACGCTGGGCGAAGTCGAGCTCGCCGAGGGCCTGCAGATAGGCGTCGTCGGTGGCGATGGCCCTGTCGAGCAGATCACGCCGGCTGCGGGCCAGCCGCTCGAGCTCGCCCCGCAACCGCGCCTGCTCCGTCAACGGCAATTCTGCGATGAGCGTATCGACATATCCGCCGATGCTGTGCAGCTGGCGGCGCTCCTCGTCATGGCGAATCTGCCGCAAACCCGACTCGGCGATCCGCCGCTCGCGCTCGCGTGTCTCCCGGCGAAAGAAGCGGGCATCGGGAAGGTCGCGGCTCTGCTCGAGCAGCACCTTGCCCAGGGCGTGGCTCAATCCGGCAATCTCGACCTTCTGACGAGCACTGCGAAAGTTCTCCTCCACCTTTTTCGCGGACTCGGTGGCCACGTTTTCCTGCGCAGTCACCGCCTCAAGGCGTGCGGCCATGTCGCCGAGCTCCTCGCTCAGTGCCGCATTCTGGTCGGCCAGGGCCTGTACCAGCGGATGCTTGCCCGACGCGCGGCGCTGGGTCTCCTGCGCCTCGGCCTGGGCGGCCGCAGCCTCGGCACGCCGCCGGTGCGCCACACCCTCCTCGATAAGCCGCACCCGTGCTGTGAGGCGCTCGGCGCTGCCGGCGGCCTGGTCTCTCTGCGCCTTCAGCAGATCCACACGAGCCGGTTGGCTCAGCAATTCGTGGTCCAGCATGCGCAGCTCAGCGCTCAGGGCTTGGGCGCGGGCCTGCAGGACCCAATACTTGGCCTCCGTCATCAGGGGCGACTCGTCGGACGGCACGGCCTGCTGACGCGCCGCCACCAGCTGCTCCTGCAACTGGCGAACTGCCGTCAGACGCTGGCGCACCTCCGTGGGCCGCAGCGCCTGGATTTCCAGCTGCTTGTTCAGCTGCCCCAGCTTGGCCTCGACCGCCGCGAGATTTGCCTTCTCGGCGACGAGCAGCTGCTCGACCTCCGGCAACGGTGCGTCGGCGATGACGTCGCTGTCGCGCGACGGCTCGCTGGGGGTAACCCGTTCGATCTGCTCACGCACGCGACGCGCCTCCACCGGCGCGGACTCCGCGGCCCGCGCGAATGCCTGGGCGGCGGCGGCGTTGGCATTCGCCTCCTCGAGATGGCTGAGAGCCCGATGGTAGTGTTCGGTGAGCTCGGTGCGGGTCTCCTCGGGAAGGTCGCCGAGGGCCTGGACTTCCTCGATTTTGGCGTTCAGACCTTCGACAGTCACGGGCGCCGACACACTCTCCGCGCGCAGCGCCTCGGGTTGTGCCGACGCGGCTTGCCACGCCAGCAACAAACCGAGCGGCAGTGCGGCACGCAGGCGAAGCGGGATGTTGCTCATGATCAGCCGTTGCGCGCGTGAGATATCGCGGTCAGTCCCTGTAATCAGACCGAGAGCTACCGAGCACCAAGCGCCGGGCCCGACCGACAATCAGGCGCGGCGTCGGGATTGGCAGGAACTCAAAGCGTGCGACCGAACGCTCAGGACGCCCCGTCGACGGGTCCCCCCGCCGCTTTCCATGCGTTGAAGCCACCGGCCAGATTCGCAACCTCGTCGAAACCCATGTCGCGTAGCGTCTTGGTCGCCAGCGTCGACCGCCCCCCCGTGCGGCAGAAGAGTACCAGCCTCTTGCCGGTAACGAGAGCCTTGTCGTGCATTGGACCCTCCGGATCGACGATGAACTCGAGATGACTTCGTGGCGCGTGGATCGCCCCGGGGATGACACCCTCGCTCTGCCGCTCGTGTTGCTCGCGCACGTCGACGAACAGCGTGCCCGGGTCCTCGGTCAGATTCATGGCGTCATGCACCGAGATCGTGTCGATGACGGCGTTGGCCTGAGCCATCAGCTTCTTGAATCCCATTGTCAACATTGCAAAGCGTCCTCGTCGGCTTGATTCTTCGGCAGAGCTGCCGCGCCCCTACTATGTGCGGTCACGCGCGGATTCTCAAGGGCCCGCCGCCTTGGCGAGGGACCCGAGCCGCAGCGGGACCGCGCCGGCCTTGCGCCGAATTCCCGCGTGCACGCCGCCGTGTGCGAACTTCCCGCCGTGCGCTGCGTTTGCGTGGAACTCCGTCACGGGCTTGCGTGTCCCCGACCGTCCCCGGCTAGCGGTTGTAGGCCGGGATCGGGCCCCGCAGCTCCCTCCACACGCTGTCGCATTGCTCCAGCTCTTCGGCATCCAGCGGGGCCGCCTCTACGGCATCCAGTGATTGCTCAAGCTGCTCGCGCCGCGTCGCGCCCAGGAGCACCACGTCGACGTCATCGGCGTCCAGCAAGAAACGTAACGCGAGCTCCACCGGCGTTCGGCCCCGGGCCGCCGCTATCGCCGCCAGTCGCTCGGCGGCTTCGCGCTGCCGCGGATGCCAGTAGCGTCGCCGATACTGCTCGTTCGATGCCAGCCGGCTTCCTGCCGCCGCTTCCTCGCCGTGTTTGTGTTTGCCGGTCAGCAACCCACCGGCCAGGGGATTGTAAACACAGGTCGCGAAGTCGTAGTGATGCGCCATGGGCAGGAGCTCGGTTTCCGGACCGCGGGCAATGAGGTTGTACATGAACTGCAGTACCGTGGGCTGCACCCAGCCGTTGCCGCCGCCGACCTCGGCGGCCTGCACCGCCTGCCAGGCGGCGAAATTGGACAGCCCCACGCAGCGCACCTTTCCCTGGGTGAGGAGCGCGTCGAGACAGCGCCAGGTAACCTCGATCGGCGTGTCGTCGTCCGGCTGATGTAGGAAGTAGATGTCGACGTAGTCGGTACCGAGTCGCCGCAACGACGCGTCGATCTCCCTCATGACAACGCTCGGCGACAGTCCGGCGGTGGTCTGATCGCCACCCACGGGATATCTCACCTTGGTCGCCAGGACGATACGGTCACGGCCACCGCGCGCCTTCAGCCACCGCCCCACGATCTCCTCGGAACGCCCGGCGTTGTAGGTGTTTGCCGTATCGATGAAGTTCACGCCGCGCTCGACGCAGAGGTCCAGCACATCGAAAGCGGCCGCCTCGTCGAGGGCGTCGCCCACGGTCATGGTGCCGAAGGCCATCGGCGAGACCTTGATGCCGCTCGCGCCAAATCGAATCTTCTCCATGGCTGTCTTCCCGTCTGCGCCCGTGGTTGCTAGGGTCCGGCGCAATTATAACGGTTCGGGCTGAACTCTCTGCGCCGGCGGCCCCTTGCGCAGGGATGTGCCGTCGCCGCAACGCGGCGAGCACCACGAGGCCGGCCGCGGGCAGGGGCAGGGAGAGCGGGCGTCACAGGGCTCTCACTGGACAGGGGCTCGGGAGGCGATATAGTGAGAGGGCGATGTCACTGCAGGACCTCCACGACCTAGAGCTCATCATCAAATCGCACATCCCTATCGTCGTCGTCGAATCGCACGAGGAACGGCGTATCGTGGAACTGTGCAAGCGTCTGATGCCGCGCATCGGCACGCCGGTCTACCAGTGGACGGTCACCGAGGGTCTGCATCGGCTGGAGAAAGGTTTCTCGCCCCAGCGGCATACGATCAAGCCGACCGAACTCCTCGCACAGATCAAGTCGACGACGAAGCCGGGGACCTATCTGCTCATCGATTTTCATCCCTATCTCAGCGATCCGACACATGTGCGGTACCTCAAGGAAATCGCGCAGCGCTACGACGAACTGGGACATACGATCGTGCTCGTGAGTCATCGACTGGAGATACCGCCGGAGCTCACGCCCTTGTGTGCGCGTTTCTCCCTGAAGCTCCCCGATGCCGAATCCCTGCGCCGACTGGTGGCCGAGGAGGCCACCGCATGGGCCCGACGCCACCCCTCGGCCAAGGTCAAAACGGACCGGCAGACCCTCGATCTGCTGGTGCGCAACCTGACCGGGCTCAGCGAGAGCGACGCCAAACGGGTCATTCGTGCGGCCATCTATGACGACGGTGCCATCACCGATCAGGATCTGGGCGAAGTCGTGCGGCGCAAGCACGCGCTGCTCAGCCCCGAAGGAATACTTTCGTTCGAGTACGACACCGCCCGATTCTCGGAGGTTGCCGGGCTGGCCCGACTCAGGCAGTGGCTGGAGAAGCGAAAGCCCGCCTTCGACGGCGGTGCCGCCGTGCGCGGCCTCGATGCGCCCAGGGGAATCCTGCTGGTGGGCGTGCAGGGGTGCGGCAAAAGTCTCGCCGCCAAGGCCGTTGCCGGGCTGTGGGGCGTTCCGCTGCTGCGCCTGGATCTCGGCAGCCTCTACAACAAGTTCTTCGGCGAGACCGAGCGCAACGTGCGCGAGACCCTGCGCGCCGCCGAAGCCATGTCGCCGTGCGTACTGTGGGTCGACGAGATCGAGAAGGGCCTGTCCGCGGGGGACTACGACAGCGGCACGTCGAAACGCGTGCTGGGCACAATGCTGACCTGGATGGCCGAAAACACGCAACCGGTATTCATGGTGGCGACGGCCAACGACATCGAAGCGCTGCCCCCGGAACTGGTGCGCAAAGGGCGTCTCGACGAAATCTTCTTCGTCGATCTTCCCACCGAAGAGGTGCGTCGTCGCATCTTCGAGATTCATCTCGTGAAGCGCAATCTCGATCCCGCTCGATTCGACCTCGAGCGGCTCAGCGAGGCCGCTCCGGGGTACTCCGGTGCAGAAATCGAACAGGCCGTCGTCTCTGCCTGCTACAGTGCCGTCGCCCGCGGCGCCCCGGCCGACACCGCGCTCGTTCTTGACGAGCTCTCGCAGACACGGCCGCTGTCGGTGGTCATGGCAGAGAAGATCGAGGCGCTGCGCGCCTGGGCATTCGAGCGCACCGTGCCGGCGGACTGACGCGGACTGCCCGCGCGGCGGCCCGCGGCCCCGCGAAAGCCAAACTCCCAATGTGATCCGTCGGCCCACTCCCCGCGGGAGCGGGTGTGCTAACATAGATCCGCTTGCGTGCCCTCTTTGGTCCATTCACCCCTAATGCTTTGTCCGCAGGCCCGCGGTGGCCGTCGAACGTCGCATGCTGTACTCATCTCTGGCATCCGTAGACCTCATGCTGTGGCATGCCCTGAAGTCGTATGGCTGCGACGGCGCCGAGCTGTTCCGCAAAGCGGGCCTGGACCCGGCGAAGCTCAGGCAGTCGGGTGCACGCTACCCCATCGTGGCGGCGAACCGGCTCTGGAAGCTTGCCCGCGAGCACAGTGAGGACCCCTGCCTGGGTCTCAAGGCGGCGGATTTCTGGCATCCCAGCGCCTTGCACGCACTAGGCTTCGCCTGGTTGGCGAGCGACAGCCTCATCGAGGCGCTCGCGCGTCTCGTGCGCTACTACCGCATCGTGACGGACAGCGACTGGCTCGAGCTGCGCGAGTCGCGACGAGAGGCAACGCTCCGGCTGCACACGGTCGACGCCAACCTGCGCGGTATCGACGAGATCTACGACGGTTTCTTTGCCACCCTCGTGCGCATGTGCCGCACCTCCTACGGCGAGCGCTTCAAGCCGCAAGGTATCGCCATGATTCGCCCGCGACCGGCACTACCGGCCGCGTTCGAGGACTTCTTTCGCGCACCGATTACCTACTCGGCCGGCGAAGAGCGTATCGTCTTCGAGCGCAGTCAGCTCCGTGAGCCGTTACCGACGGCGAATGTCGAGGTCGCCCACGCGAGCGACCAAATCATCACCAGCTATCTGGCCCACCTGGACCGCTCCGCCGAGTCGATGCGGGTGCGGGCGCGACTGATAGACGAGCTTCCATCCGGTCGGGTCAGCCAGGCGTCCATCGCGCGCACTCTCAACATGAGCCTGCGCAGCCTGCAGCGCCGTCTCGCCGAGGAGGACACCACCTACAAGCAACTTCTCGACGAAACCCGTCGCGAGCTCGCACAACAGTACGTGCGGCAGTCGCGACTGTCTTTGGGCGAGATCACATTCCCGCTAGGCTTCTCCGAGCCCGGAAATTTCACGCGCGCGTTCAAGCGCTGGACCGGCAAGCCGCCGAGCGAGTTCCGCCTCTCCGCCTAAGCGGCTGGTGCGCGGGGAATCGGATCACTTCGCGCGCGATGAAGGCGCGCGCCAGGCACAGAAACGACAACAGAGGTATTCCATGGTGAGCAACAAGGCAATTAACGTTTATCTCTCGGGAGAGATCCACTCCGACTGGCGTCAGCGTGTCGTCGAGGCGACCGAGCGCAGAGGGCTCGCGGTCACGTTTTCCGCACCGGTGACGGATCATGACGCCAGCGATCTGTGCGGCGTCGAAATTCTCGGCGCAGAGGCGCATGCTTTCTGGCGAGATCGCA
>JABAHR010023898.1_pt1 | contig 25696 bp, 29 predicted proteins | sample 7062101 | NCBI WGS metagenome assembly JABAHR01 (sample SAMN14534553, study PRJNA622989) | marine sediment metagenome | biome: marine biome [ENVO:00000428]; feature: marine pelagic biome [ENVO:01000023]; material: deep marine sediment [ENVO:00002113] | place: India: Gulf of Kutch | collected...
AGACGGAATAAGCATGTAGAGCTCGTAGCGTAGGGCTTGCGGACGTGGGTTCGATTCCCACCACCTCCACCACACTCAGCGGGGCCGCCATTCGGCGGCCCTTCTTTTTCCCGCCAGTCGTGCAGCCGAAGATGTACAAAGCGGGCGACGAGGTTTGGTTCTCAGTGCGGCACGGGCGGCAGGTGGCCTTCCTTCACGTACAGCAGCGCCCCTTCGGCTAACGTGTAAGGCGCGTGCCGGCTGCCGTCCGGGTAACGGACCCAGCTGCCCCCAGGATAATGCCCCCCCTCGTCGTGGAAGGCGCCGTCGAGGACGAGGATTTCCTCGCCTCCAGCGTGCACATGGTCCGGGTAAGCAGTATCGGGCGCCCACCGCAGCAGGAAGACATTCTCCTCGCCGTGGCGATGTAATGGCTGGATTTCGATGCCGGGCACGCGGCCCGGAATCCAGCCGCCGCTGCCGGTGTCGACCGCGAGGCAGATCGAGTCGTCGGCGGCGAACTGGTGCAGCTTGACGAAGATCGTCGCCCCATCGCCGCCGATGCGCGGAGTGTGTCGGGTACCGATCGGGTTGCGGAGGTAATACCCCGCAGGGTAGCGCCCGTGTTCGTCGCCGAACTCGCCTTCGAGCACCAGGATCTCCTCGCCCCCGCCGTGCTCGTGCGCCGGGAAGCGGCTGTTCGCCGCGTAACGCACGATCGATGTGGCACGGGCGACTTCGTCCCCGATGCGGTCGAGCATCATGCGCTCGACGCCGGGCGCCGGTGCCGGTACCCACTCGTACCTATCCGGCGTCACCGCGACGCGCTCCCGGAAGTCGGCCCGCAAGCGCACGTCCTACTGCTTATCCTCCCCGGCCAGGCGCTCCTGCACGACACGTTCGAGCCGGGTCAGCCCCCCCTCGCGTCCCAGCGCCAGGGCACGCTCGTCGTCTGCGCCCTCGAGACTCGCACGCAATGCCAGCAAGGCCCCTACCCGGTTGCCGCTCGCACAATGAACGAGCACCGGACCCGGATACTCCTGCAACAACGCGTCGAGCTTTCGCGCATTGTCGAAGGAAATGGCAGCGTCGTTCTCTATCGGCATGGTCACGTAATGCAGGCCCAGCGCCTCGACCACCGCCGCCTCATCGAAGCCGCGATCCTCTGCCTCGCCCCGCATGTCAATTACCGTGGCGTACCCGGCGTCTGCGAATACTTCGAGAGCTGCTTCGTCCGGCTGCCCGGCCGACGTGATGCCGTCGACCGGGGAAACCGTGCCGAGTTCGACGACCTTCTCCAGATCGACCGTGAGACGGCTGACTGGTCCGAAGTCCGTCTCATCGGCGACGACGCCGAAAGCGAGCCCCAGGACTACCAATGCACTGAAGTGTCTGAACACGGTTCTTCCTCTTTCCACTAGTTCGACTGCCTGCGATCAGTCCGCGAGATCCAGATCCGAGTCGATCTCGATGCCACGTCCGGTGAATGTCACGTCAACGGCCAGGCGCTCGTAGAATACCGCCGCCGCGGCGAGAACATCCGACAGGGCCGCGCGCATTTCCTCCGACATCTCCTCATCGTCGCTCGCGCGCATCGCCTCGCCGAGCAACTGGTAGTATTTCGCACCGTCGAGGCCCATGCTCAGGAATGGCGGCGGCGCAACGCTTTCAGCTTCGAGCAACGCCGGCAGCATGGTTTCGGCGTCTTCACTGACGGACAACGCTATGGCCGATTCCGTCAGCGCGACCCAGCCGGTCTCGGCGCCGGATTCCGTATCCGGCAGCTCGAATGGATGCGCCTTGCCATCCGGCTCGATGGTCAGCTCGGCGAGCTGTGGAATCATTGCCCGGCCCATCGCCAGCAGCCCCTGCGCGTTATCGATCGCCAGCAGGAAGCTGGCATCGACCGATTCGGGTGGCTGCTTTTTGGCGGGGTCAAACCCCTTCAGTTCTTCGACAATGGCTATGAATCCGCGAAAATCGTAGACCACCGGGGGGACCGGCTGGGCGAGCGCCTGCTCGTGCACCCCAAAAAGCCCTTCCTGCAGATCTGACAGGTGCTCGCATTCCCACGGAGCGTCCCGCAGTGCGGCTACGTGTCGGTCGAAAAAGGACCGGACCGCTTCGACCTTCAGGCTCATGCCGAACGAGAACAAGCCGTCGTAAATCGTGCCGAGGCCCGGAACCGGTGACACGAAGGTGCTGACATCGGACGCGATGTCTTCGCGCAGCTCGATGGCCACGTGGGATCGGACCTTCTCCGCCGATACTTCTCCATAGCCCGTCACGATTCGGGGCATGATCGCCGCCAGCGACCGGAACTCCGCCTTGCATACATCGCTCAGGGTACCGGCGTCGTAGCCGGCCATTTCGAGAAGCAGGGCATCGAGTCCCGCCGGCTCGTCGATAAACGTGTCGGCGAGGCGTACCGTGTCCACGAGACCGACGTAATCGTGCACGTAGCCGTACTCATCGGCTATTTCCCGAAGCTTCCCCGTCTCTGCGATGTTCGTCGCGGGAAGAGTCAGGCCCAGCAGTCTGGCGAGTGCGCCGTCGTCCAGATTTGCGGGCGCGACGGTCAGCACCAGCTGCTCGCCCACCGTGGCGAGAATTAGACGAACACCTTCATCCTCGATGTAACGATAGGGCGTATCGTCGACTTCCGCGACCGGCAATTGTTCGCCGGCCGCTACCTCGACGCGTGTAATCGCGTCGTCGAACAAGCCCGCATCGGTCAGGGTCATGCGCAGCACCGGCAACAGGCCGTTGCCGTAGAGAATGGCCGTGGAATCACGGGTAACGCCGGCGTCCGAGAGCCCTTCAAGCGACATCATCGAGCGAACTTCCTCGATGACGGCGCTCATTTTCTCCAGGTCGTCGGAGCCGCCCGCCTCCTGCCGCACTTCCGCCGTGGCGAAGGTGGCGCCCAGCATCCGGGAATAGGCAGCCAGAAGCCGGTCCAGCTTCGGTTCAATCGTGTCCATGAACTCGTCGGGCAGTGGTGCGAGCGTGCCGAATACGTAAGGCGTATCCGCGGGAACGTACCGCAACAAACCGCTCGTGTCGGTCAGCGGCGTCACGACTTCCTTGTCTTCTGCGGACTTACCGCAGGCCGTCACGCCGAGCGCGCAGCAGGCGAACAGGACAACATACCGGGCTTTAGCAATTTTCAACATACTGATCTTCCTGGTTGGGCCAGACACTAGCCGGACGACAGGCGTCCGGCGCGGTAACAACGTCACCGGGCAGGATAAGTAGCGAGGTATGGCGGTCTCGTTAACGTCGACTGGATCGAAAGCCGCCTGTGGCACAGTATACGCAAATCCATAATGAATGCCGAGCCGGGACCGATCATTACGCTGCGCAAAGTCGAGGCCTCCGACCTCGGGTACGTCCTGCGGCTCAACGAGGCCGCGGTTCCCGCGGTCAACAGCATCGATCTCGATCAGATGCGCTGGTTTACCCGCAATGCCGCTTACTTCGGGGTGGCGGTTCGGGACGGGGATGTCGCAGGTTTCCTGGTCGGTATGCGCCCGGGAACCACATACGCAAGCCCCAACTATCGGTGGTTCTGTAACAAGTACGACGAGTTCGGCTATATCGATCGCGTCGCAATCGCGGAAAACGCACGGAGGCTCGGACTGGCAACGCGGCTGTACCGGGATTTCGAAGTATGCCTGCCATCGACCGTCGGTCTCCTTACCTGCGAGGTGAACATCGTGCCACCGAACGAATCGTCAATGCGCTTCCATGAGGAATACGGCTTTCGTACGGTCGGCACGCAAACACTGGTGAACGATCGCAAGCAGGTGGCGTTGATGGCAAAGGAAAGGCATTCATGAGCGAGAGCACGCGGGAATTCGATGTCATCGTCGTCGGCGCGACTGGCTTCACGGGCAGGCTCGTCGCCGAGTATCTCACCAGTCGCTACGGCATCGGCGGCAACCTGCGCTGGGCCGCGGCCGGCCGCAGCGACGAGAAGCTCGCCGCCCTTCGGGATTCGCTGGGGCCCGAGGCCTCCGCACTGCCACTGATGATCGCTGACACGCTGGATTCGCGGTCCATGCGCGAAATTGCCCGGCGTGCCCGCGTAATCCTGACAACCGTCGGTCCCTATGCCCGCTACGGCTCCGAAGTCGTCGCCGCCTGCGCTGAAAGCGGCACGCATTACTGCGATCTCGCCGGAGAAGTGCAGTGGATTCGGTCGATGATCGATGCGCACGACGCGATCGCGAGGAAGAACGGCGCCCGCATCGTCCACTGCTGCGGCTTCGACTCGATACCCATGGATATCGGCGCGTGGTTTCTGCAGCGCGAGGCAAAGGAGCGCTGCGGCGCGCACTGTGAGTCCATTGTCCTGCTGGTCAGGGCCATGAAGGGTGGCGCCAGCGGCGGCACCATGGCCAGCATGATGAACCTGATGCGCGAAGCGCGCGCCGACCGCGAAGTGGCGCACATGCTGGCCCACCCCTACGGACTGAACCCGGCAGACGAGCAGCACGGGCCGGACCGGGGCGACCAGCGCGGTATCCGCTTCGACGAAGGCGCGCAAAGCTGGACGGCGCCATTCATTATGGCGTCCGTCAATACCCGGGTGGTGCGCCGCAGCCATGCGCTGCTCGGCTATCCCTGGGGACAGGACTTCCGTTACCACGAAGCGATACGAACGGGCCGCGGCATCGGCGGCTGGTGCCGCGCGGCGGCTATTACCGCAGGCCTCACCGGTCTCGTGGGGCTCGCCTCGTTCGGCTGGAGCCGCAGCCTTCTGGAACGCTTCGTACTGCCAAGACCCGGCACCGGCCCGGACAGGCAAGCGCGCGAGAACGGATTTTTCAAACTCGAGCAATTCGGCAAGCTCGCCGACGGTCGGCGGATAATGAGCCGTATCACCGGCGACCGGGACCCCGGCTACGGCTCGACCAGCAAGATGCTCGCGGAAAGTGCCGTGTGCCTCGCAGTCGACGACCTCGATTCCGGCGGCGGCGTACTGACTCCCGCCACCGCGATGGCCGCTCCGCTCATCGAGCGGCTCACGCGGAATGCCGGCTTGACATTCGAGATCTCGCCATCCCGCTTGCCGTAAGAGCGTGACTTGGCGCGGGATCGCGGTGTGCGGGAACCGTTCCTACTCGAAAAAAGCCGTGTTGCCCGCGTACGCGTCGGGGTTAAGCAGCTCGCCGGCAGTTACCCTGATCGGGAGGCGATCGCGTGGCGACGCCACCGGACAGGTCGAAAAATCGTTGAATGCACAAGGCGGGCTGTACGCCCGGTTGAAATCCAGCACCATGCGCCCGTCTTCACCCGGCATGGCCGTGTACAGGAAGCGGCCGGCCGGATAAGTCTCCTCACCATTGGTGCGATCCCCGAAGACGAAGAACAGGCGCTCCCCGACAGCATAAGCCTGGAGCCTGTGGGTGTCGCCGTCCTTCCGAAAAACTGCAACACCCGGCGACTCCGGGTTCCAGCCGAGTCCTTCGATCACCGTGCTCGCCGCGACACGCTGCGGCTCACCGTAGCGCTCCAGCGTCGCCTCGACCCGCCAAGAAGGATCAATCGGGAAATACCTCAGCGGCGGGAACGAGGCCAGCGCCGGGTGATCGAAGTCCCTGAGACGCACCGCGTAGCGGCCGTCGCGCTTGATGACTGACCAGGCCAGCGAGCCGTGGGTAATCATCACAGGGTCGTCCGCGGTGTCCTCGGCGATCAACGTCCGACCCACCCGCTCGTCACCCGAGTAGACGGCGGTGCCCGGGTGCGGTTCCATCACCACGCCGTCGCCAGTCAATCGGAATACGCCGATGTACGGGTCTGCCGCCGCCGGAAAGACGAGATCGTTGTCCGGCGCAGAACCGAACGTGGCTTCCTCATCGTCGAGCCAGAACAGCCCAGCCAGGTTGAGAAACCCGGTCGGCGCCAGCAGCGAGGCACGGCGGCTATCGCGCCACTCCAGGACCTCCGCCTCGAGCGCGGTGCGATCGACATCGTCAGCAGCACCGGTGCATGAGGCATTTAGTACCAAGACCAACAGCAGCGCGCCTAGACGGCGCAGGAAACTCGATGTTTCGTATTTTGTGTAAGGCACGGCGATCCCTCGAAATTCGGCGGCGTAGCGTATCATCCGTCCGATGAGCTGCAATAGCACCTCCCTTTCGTACGCCGACCTGCAGCCGCAGGACTTCCTCGACGCGCTCGAAGATCTCGGTTTCGCCTGCAACGGTCGGCTGCTCGCCCTGAATAGTTACGAGAATCGCGTCTATAGGGTCGGGATCGACGACAACGATGCCATCGTCGCGAAATTTTATCGGCCGAATCGCTGGTCCGATGCGGCGATACTCGAAGAACACCGATTCGCCATGGACCTTGCCGGTCAGGAGATTCCGGTCGTCGCGCCATTGGTCGTTCACGGCACGACCCTGCACAAGGTCGGAGCGTTCCGCGTCGCGGTGTATCCCTGCCGCGGTGGCCGCGCTCCCGACCTCGACAACTTCGAGGTGCTCGAACAGCTGGGCCGGTTCGTCGCCCGAATACACCTCGTCGGTGAGACCGGAAGGTTCCTACACCGCCCTGGCATCGATGTAGAAACCTACGCGATCGAGTCCATGGATTACCTGCTCGACCATGACCTCATTCCCGCCGAGCTCGTACCCGCTTATGAAAGCGTCGCGCAGTGCGTGATCGACGGGATCGAAGCATGTTTCGAGCGCGCCGGCCATGCATCGCAGCTGCGTATACACGGCGACTTCCATCCTGGCAATGTGCTGGTTGCGGGCGAGCAACTACATATCGTCGACTTCGATGACACGCGCACGGGGCCTGCGGTACAGGACCTGTGGATGTTCCTGTCCGGGGACCGCGAGGAGCAGATACCGCAGCTCAGCGCATTACTCGAGGGATATACGCGGTTTCGAGATTTCGATGCCCGTGAGCTGCATCTCGTCGAGGGTCTGCGGAGCCTGCGCATCATGCATTACGCTGCCTGGCTGGCGAGGCGTTGGGACGATCCTGCATTCAAGCAGGCCTTCCCGTGGTTCGACTCGCACCGCTACTGGGAAGATCACGTGCTCGCGTTGCGCGAACAGCTGTCGTTGATGCAGGAAGAGCCGCTGGAGTGGCGCCCGGTCTGACCCCTCAGCGCGAGGGCAGCGCGCGCCGCCGAGGCGCAATGTCGAAGCGCTCGATCCAGCGGGAAAACGTGCTGCGGCTCAGTGTCTGCAGCCCGTCGATCCAGCGGGCCGTCTGCCGGCGTATCGCGTCCGGATCCACGCGGCCGGCCTCCTCTGCGAGCAGCGGCTGATTATCGGTCACAGTAAGCCATCGCTCGACCAGTGACGCGTCGACTTCGAGATGAAACTGGAAGCCGTAGGCGTGCTCACCGAAACGAAATGCCTGCACAGGACTGGCCGGAGACGTCGCCAGGTGGTCCGCACCGTCGGGGAGGTCGATGCCGTCCTCATGCCACTGGAACACCCGTTGCGTCCGGGCAAAACTCGAAATCACGGGATCGACCTGCCCGGCCTCGGTCAGCTGCACGTCGTACCAGCCGATCTCGCGCTGCTCGTTTCTCGATACCCGGCCGCCGAGCGCTTTCGCGAGCAATTGCGCGCCGAGACAGATGCCCAGCACCGACATGCCCGAATCGACCGCTTCGCGGATGACGTCGACTTCCGTCAGCAGGTTCGGCCAGGTATCGATCTGGTGGGCGTTCATCGGTCCGCCGAGCACTATCAGGGCCTCGTATTTTTCCAGCGAGGGGCGCTGATGCGGGTCACGGCCGAAATTAACATAGCGAATCCGGAACCCGGCCTCTTTCAGCAATGGGTCCAGGGTACCCAGCGGCTCGTAGGGAACATGTTGAAAAACAAGTATTTTGGGTCTGGCCATACGTCAGTGCACCGGGTTGCGGACCGCTTCCTGCACGCTCGTTATACCTGCGAATTCCCGCGTCGTGAAGACGGTGCCCCATTGCATAGGGCAGCGCGCCGCACTACAGTAGTTTCAGGCTTTACAAGGTGGCAACCGAGGGAACTCATCACCGCGCAGTGACTCTGATTAAGTGATCGTGCGCGTGAACTGCAGCGGGACACATTGATTTGAGAGCGAATTTACGCAGCCTCATGGGAGGAGTACTGTACGCAGTGCTCATGGCCGGCTGCGGCGCGAATGTAACGCTCGATCCGGTTACGATTCCCACCCCCCTGATCGACCCGATGCCGTTGTCGGTCGCGATCCGCATCCCCGCCGAGTTCGAACACTACGTCCATGAGGACGAAGTCCTGGGCCGGGAGAAATGGCGTATCGACCTGGGCCGGTCGAACGCCGCGCTTTTCTCCCAGCTGTTCGAGTTCATGTTCGAGGATGTGACCGTCCTCGGCCCCGGTGATGACGCCAGCACCCTGGCGATCGATGCGCTTGTCGAGCCGAGCATCGATGCGTTCGAGTTTTCTGTACCCAGCCAGAGCAAGACGGAGTCGTATGCCGTCTGGATCCGCTACCGGCTCAAGATTTACGACAGCGCAGGCGACATGTACGCCAACTGGCCGCTCAGCGCCTACGGCAAGAGCGAGCAGTTCGGGCTCACGGGCGATGAACCGCTAAAACGCGCTGCGATACTCGCAATGCGCGACGCCGCCGCGCTGATGATCATGAACCTCGACAAGGCCACCGCCATATCGGCCCTCAAGGACCGCCCTGCCGCGGCTGTTGTGTCTGCCGCGCCGCCGGCGGCCACAGAGGAACCGGCATCCCGGGACACGCGCACCCAGCTGCCCAAACGCCGCGAGGTGACCCTGCCGCCGCCGGGTCCAGCGGCCGGTCCGGCAATATTGTCGATGGATCAGGATCAGGATGACGACGAAACTCGGGAGGACATCCCGGAGGGAAGCAGCAATGAGTGAGTTCACCATTCGCCCGGCCAGGATCGTAATGACAGGTTTCGCTGCGCTGGTACTCAGCGGCTGCATTACGTCGCGCGTCGAGGACGCCCGTGAGAGCGTTACCGGCATCGAGACCGGCGAATCCGTCGTGATACTTGCCAAGAGCTACCATCTCGGCAACGAAACCGAAGACAAGTACATCAACTGTATCGAAGACGCGCTGTCGCGCGGCTCCAGCGGTCTGAGGGTCATCCCGCACAAGCAGTTCATCGACTCGCTGTTCCCGTGGTTCGAACCGAGAACCGCCCCCGCGGAGACCAAGGGTCTGCCCAGACTGATGGAGCGCCCGGGGGTCGCTGAGCGAATTGCAGAACAAAATGTGCGCTACATCGTATGGCTGGACGGCGACACGGACCGCGTTGCCGGCGGCGGCAGCTTGTCCTGTGCAGCCGGCCCTGGCGGCGCCGGATGCTTCGGTTTCGCATGGTGGCAGAACGATGCGGACTACAATGCGGCGGTTTGGGACCTGAAAGGGCTCCAGTCGGCCGGCTCCGTCACGGCAGACGTCAGCGGTACCTCGTTCCTGCCCGCCTTGGTAGTGCCGATTCCTTTGATCGCGCGCGCAAGGGCGGCGGCGTGCAAGGGTCTGGCCGACCAGCTGCGCACCTTCATCGTCGACGAGCCGCAGGCCTGACAAGCACACGAGCGCCCCCCTGGCTAGCGGAGACGTCCTCCGCCTATGAACGCCCGCCGGTAGAATTCAGCATCGAGTGAATCGACCGATACCCTCTTGCCGCTGGAGGGCGCGTGCACGAACCGTTCATCGCCCACGTACATTCCCACGTGCGACATCTTGCCGTCGAATCGAAAGAACAACAGGTCACCGATCTGCAGGTCGGTGTAAGCCACCGCAGTCGCAGAGTCCCAGAGCTGACCGGTCGTTCTGGGCACCTTCTTGCCCACCTCGCGAAAGGAGTAATGCACCAGCCCGCTGCAGTCGAAGCCAGCAGGAGACGCGCCACCATAGCGATAAGCGGCGCCGACCTGCTGCAGGGCGATCGCCGCAGCCCGTGCAGCAGTACTTGCGGGTACCTGCGTTGCGGTCGATACTTCGCCGGGCTTCGTCCCTACTCCGGCCGAACCGGCACAGCCTGCGAGGGATAGCGCGGCGACGACCGCGATTGCGGCATGCGAAAAAGGACGATGCGAGTCCGCTATCATAGATTTAGCTCTTTTCCGCCATATGGCCGAGGATACGCCCGGAGGGCCTTCAATCGTATGAACTGTTTCTCAGGCTGCCACGACCGCCGCTGCGCGGAACGCCCGCGCGCGGCCTTCCTGCGGAGCCTGGCGTTTGTCCTGCTGGCAGCCCCTGTCATGGCCTGCGGCGGACCCAGCAACGATACCCGCGATGCAGGGCGCTCGCCGGAATACACGTTGGTCTACCGGGTCACGCCCTTACCGTCGCAAGCACGCGTGATCGTCGCACTCGACCTGCGCCAGAGCAACAACCTGCTGCGCGAAGTACGTTTCCGCGCCCCGGAAAGCCGTTTCAGTGACTTCGCGGGCAACGGCGAGATTCTGCGTGAGGGCGCGGTGCTCAGCTGGAAACCGCCGGCCGGCGGCGGAACGCTCACATGGCAGGCCAGCGTCGCGCACCGACGCAACGGCGACGGTTACGACGCATGGCTCGGGGAAGACTGGGGTCTGTTCCGCGCCGAGGACATCATTCCGAGCGCGGCTACGCGCACGGCAAAAGGTGCTCGCAGCCTCACCCGTCTTGCGTTCGACCTACCCGCCGAATGGTCAGTTATCACCGAGTACCCGAGGGAGGCCAACCTGTTCCTGGTCCTTAACGACGGGCGGCGTTTCAAGCAGCCCAAGGGCTGGATCGTGATGGGCGATCTGGGGGTACGGCGGGACCAGATTGCAGGGATCAATGTGACCGTGGCAGGTCCGGTCGACAACGGTGTCCGCCGGCTCGATATCCTCGCGCTACTGAACTGGACGCTACCGGAACTTCGGCGCATCGTGGCCGACCTGCCGCCGTATATCACCGTTGTGAGCGCCGGCGAACCTATGTGGCGGGGCGGCCTTTCCGCCCCCGCTTCGCTGTATATTCACGCCGAGCGCCCCATGCTGAGCGAGAACGGCACCAGCACATTGCTCCATGAAATCATGCACATTGCTCTCGATTTCGAGACCGATCACGAGCACGACTGGATCGTCGAAGGACTTGCAGAGTTTTATAGCCTCGAACTGCTGCGTCGAAGCAGTACTCTTTCCCGACCGCGATATGATCGCGCCCGTAAAGCACAGGAAAAGTGGGCGCGCGCATCCGATACGTTGTGCGGCGGCCCCTCGTCCGGCTCGACTACGGCCAAAGCCGTGAGCGTGTTTCTGGAACTCGACAAAGAGATTCGCCGCAAGACGTCGGGCGCTAAAAATCTCGACGACCTCGTCGGTTCAATCGTAGCCGAACACGGCAACCTCGACCTAAACGTACTGCACAGGCTCACACGCGAGATCATCGGCGAAAACCCCGACGCATTGCTCATCGATAAACTACCGGGTTGCCGTAAGATGATGCAGCCGTAATCGATAACCGGTTCGACGGGATGGATCGCCGCCAAGATCTAGAAATCATATTGCGATCGCGCACGCCCCTGATCGTCATGGAGACTCGTGACGAGAGGCGCGCACTTCGCATGTTACAGACCATCGGCCTGCGGTCATCGAGCAGGGACTACCTGCCGCTTTTCCGCTGGACTATCACCGATGGCCTGAAGCGGCTGGATATCGAACTTGCCCCGCAGCTCATCAACTCCGAGCCGCTGGATGTGCTCAAACACATTCGCGCGGTCTCAAAGCCCGGAATCTATGTCCTACTCGATTTTCACCCCTACCTCGACGACCCGGTGCACGTTCGTCTGATCAAGGACATCTGTATCCACTACCGTGAAGTACCGCGCCAGCTGGTCCTGATCAGCCACCAGCTCACACTTCCGCGGGAACTCGAGCCTTTCAGCGCGCGCGTCGATGTGGCACTTCCCGGCGAAGCAGAACGCAGGACCATCATCCATTCGGTTGCCGGAGAATACTCGGCCGAAAACCCGGGCACCCGCGTTCAGGTCGACCCGAAGGCCTATGATTTGCTCGTCCGCAATCTTGCAGGGCTCACCTACGCCGACACGGAGCGGCTCGCCCGCAACGCGATCCAGGTCGACGGGGCTATTACTCGCAGCGACCTGCCGGCTGTGATGCAGGCAAAATACGAATTGCTGAATAGCGGCGGCGCCCTGCAGTTTGAATACGACACGGCGCGTTTCAGCGATGTGGGCGGGCTCGAACGACTGAAGATGTGGCTCAGCCAGCGACGATCAGCGTTCCGTAACGAAAAGAATGCCGCGCACCTGGACCCACCGAAAGGCATGCTGTTGATCGGCGTGCAGGGCTGCGGCAAGAGTCTCGCCGCCAAAGCGACGGCCGGGATCTTTGGCGTCCCCTTGCTGCGGCTCGATTTCGGGACTCTGTACGACAAGTATCACGGCGAAACAGAACGCAAGCTGCGCGAATCCCTGAAGACCGCAGACGTGATGTCGCCCTGCGTATTGTGGATCGACGAGATCGAGAAAGGTATCGCCGGTCGCGGCGGGGAGACAGGGACCACGCAACGGGTACTCGGGACGTTCCTTACCTGGATGGCAGAGCGAGAGTCCGCGGTATTTGTAGTCGCAACCGCCAATGACATCTCCGCGTTACCACCCGAGCTCGTGCGCAAGGGCCGCTTCGACGAGATATTTTTCGTCGACCTGCCGGATGCAGCTGTCCGCTCGACCATCCTTGCCATACACCTGAGCCGGCGCGATCAGCGATTGAGTGAATTCGAAATCGAGTCGCTGGCCGAAGCGATGCAGGGTTTCTCTGGCGCGGAGATCGAACAGGCCGTGGTGTCGGCGCTCTACGCCTCGCACGCGATGAACCAGCCACTTGATTCACAACATCTTCAGCGCGAAATCGAGCAGACGAAACCGCTGTCAATCGTCATGCGCGAGCAAATCGGTGCGCTGCGTGCCTGGGCGGATGGACGAACCGTACCCTGCGACTAGTCGGTACTTGACGTAATCCCGTCACAGCGGCTTGCAGACCGCCCCGCATCCTCGTGATAATAGGGACGTATGGCTAATGAGAATAAGAACGTAAAAGAATTAGTCTCGGACGATCAGGACCGAACTGCGGAATTCGAATCGCCGGCGTGGCGCGAAGCCGCTGCGGGGGATCTCACGGAAAACGAATTCGACCGCGAGCTGGAGGCGTCGGACTTTGATCCGAATGCTGAACCCATCGGCTATGGCGACTCGGTGATCCGCCAGCTCAAGGCTGATCTCCGTATCAGGACCGAAGCGATCGAGCGGCTGCAGTTCGATATTGAGCGGATGCGCACACGGCGCATCGGCCTGGAGCGGGAAGTCGAGGCACGCGAAGCGCAAACCCGCAAGCTCGCGCGGTCCGTCGAAGAAGCAAACAAGCAGATCGACACCCTGTCGTCCGCGCTCCGCGAAGCGAAAAAGTCCTACGACGATGTTTCCGGACGTCTCGCGTCCGCGCACACAAAATATGAAGAGGAACTGCGAACCCTGCGCTTCGAGCTCACCGAAGCCGCAGAAACCGTTGCCCAGCAAGAGCTGATCAACGAGCAACTCGTCGCCGACCTAGTGGACACGCGGGGATTCAAGAGTCAACTGGAACATATTCTCACGTCTAGCGAGGACTACAGCCAGGCACGTATCAGCCAGCTGGAGGCCGAGCTGAATCACCTGAAGAAAGCCAACTCGGACTACGAAGCCGAACTTGCCGCCAAGAACGAGGCGATCTCTGACTTGCTCGAGCAGGTCTCGGGCAAGGCCCGGCAGGACAATTCGATCCGTGAGCTTGAGGAAGCCATCGGACAACTCGACGAATACATGTCGGAGCACCTGCACGAACCGCCTCTGCCTTTCATCGGCGACAAGGACCGGATGAGCCGCGTTCTCATCGGCAAGATCGGCGACCAGGAACTCCGCTTCCCGCTGTTCAAGAAACGCCTCACGATAGGCCGCACGCAGCACAACGACATCCAGCTGCGGGCGCCGCACATCAGCCGTCGGCACGCCGTGGTCATGACCGAGGGCGATGTCACGCGTGTAGTTGACTGGGGAAGCAAGAATGGAGTTTATGTCAACTCGAATCGAGTTACGGAGTATTTCCTCGCGAGCGGCGACGTCGTGACAATCGGTGATGCAAAGTTTCGCTACGAGGAGCGTCCCAAGCGCGATGGCTGAGCGGCCCGATCGTTTCGCCCGAAACGATATGTGAGCGGAATCACGGACACGCGTGCCGTTTGCGCCTAACGTGGGAGGCCATTCCAGGGACAGGAATCGTCTTGATGCTGAGCAACGCGGGCACCCATTCTCAAAACCGCACCGAGAAGCAGGAAATCGCGTGCAGCACAGGGTCCCTCTTCTCCCGCAAGGTCTGGCTCCCGAAAGCTGTCTATGTCGCGGTTCCCTACTTTTACCTGGTGGCGGGAATTGCCGCTTTCCTCGCCACGCTCTACATCAGCAACTGGCTTTGGGTGCTACCCCACTATCTGCTTTTCTCGGCGGCCTGCATACATCTCGGCGTGCTCGTGCTGCGCCGACGCAGGCGTCCGAAGTAACGCCGCGGCAACCCCGCACCCGGCTCTAATTGACCGTCACCCGCCTCGACGCACAGGGGTTGACCTGTTCCGGGCCGTGGGCAAGGATACGCCGGTGAAAATGAGGGACGATCCCGTGAAACACCGGCAGTACAGCGTGCGCAAAGCAATCACCCGGGAAGTGGGCCTCTTGCTGGGCCTGCTGCTTGTCGGACTGGTCTTGCTGCCCATCGCAGTCTACGTCGTCGGGCAGGCGATCTTCGGTGACTATGGCGGTGACAGTTATGGTCACTTCTATTCCGAACTCAACGGCCGCATCCGGGACGCGGATCCTGCCGCGTGGTTCCTGGTGCTATCCCCTTACCTGGGCTTGCAGACCCTGCGCCTCATCGCACTCGGGTGGAAGGCGGCCGGCCAACGGTCGGAGCCCGGCACTCGATAGCCCCGCAAGCGCCGGATTGTGAACGGCGTCACGGTCACCGGCCGGGAAGTGGTATATCAAGTTGGCTTTGACGAGGTTTATGTCAATAACGCGCAAAGTCCCGGGACGCGCTTTATGATTGTCAGCGGGACTGCACAGGCAAACGAAAATCCGAGGGGTAGTTTTCACTCATGTTCAAGCGATGGATCAACTGGCTCAAAGGCGATGCCGCGTCTGATCCAATGCGGCCGCCCCAGCAACGGCGGCGCAGTGCCGCTCACGCGGCTCTGCGAGCCCTCTCCACCCCAACTTCGGCGGCCTCCCGGCGGTCGGAGGTCCGTGACATCGGACCCAGGTTCGAAGGCTCTGTCAAGAACGCCGCCCCGGGCAAGAACGCTTTAATCCACGACTTCGAGACGATCGACGATACCGGCGCTCGGGAAACGCTGAAGCTGTTCGACAGTTCGCCGCTCGACCCCAACGAACCCGTGGGGATCGACCCATACAACTCGGGCCAGTTCGACCGCTCCCGGAACTGGAATAGTCGTTTCCGCAACTGAGCCGGCGCGATCTTGCGCCACTCGCCCGTCGTGTTAGTCTGCGCTGCGTCGGCACGCGTGGAGCAACGGCATGGGGCTGCGGGTCACTTTCGATCTCGACGACAACGATCTGAGGCATTTTCGGCTGATCATGCAGCAGGCGCGAACGACCGCCGCTCGCATCGCGCCCGAGGAGATCGTTGCCAGCGCCGAAGAACTGCTCAATAGTATAGGTTCGGAGGCCGCCCCGGCTTTCGTCGCGGAGCGCCTGCAGAAGCTCCACGTGCTCATCAACATGCTGTCCGACATCGAATGGCGGCTTCCCCAGGCCGAAGCGAACCGGGTCCTGAATGCCCTCGCTTATTTTGCCGAGCCTGACGATCTCATCCCGGACAGCATACCCGGACTCGGCCTCCTGGATGACGCGATCATGATCGAACTGATCTGCCGCGAACTGCAGCACGAAATCGAAGCTTACCAGGACTTCTGCGATTACCGCGCGCGTGTGCGCCGCGACGCCGGGAACACTATGAGGGTAAGCCGCGACGACTGGCTGGAGAACCGGCGCTCGGAACTGCAGTCCCGAATGCGCCGCCGCAAGCGCAAACAACGCGAACGGGCGACGGGGCGCGAAATCCGGCTGTTCCGCTAGCCGGGATCAGGGCCAGTAGTACAAGGCAGTGCCCAGCAGGCCCAGCCACATGAGCCCCTGGGCCGCATACCGCGCCCGGTGGCGAATCAGCAGCGAATAGAAACTCACGGCCGAAATCGCGGTCATACCGAGAAAGATGAGCATGCTGCTGAAGAGCGGTCGGAATTCGTGCTGCAGTCGCGGATGATCGTCGCTCAGCAGCAGAAAGACGATAAGCACCAGTGCCAGGCTGATCGTTATCGCCGCGCAGGACCCGAGCAAAATGCCAGTAATCATAGTAAGAGGACGCATGCAGGGGTATCCGAAGCGGACCAGAAGTCGCCAGAAGCGCAATTTTATGCCAAATACGCCCTTGATCGAAGGGCCGCGGACATCTAGCCTAGCCCACTGAGCTGGTGTGAAAAAATACCAGCCCGAAAATATGGAGATTGCCTTGGAAAGACACAACGACCGCCGCACCCGCTGGATTGCCGCCGCGCTGGCATGCTTGACGGCTCTGCCGCTTATGGCGACCACGTCGATGGAGGGCGAAGGGCTGCACCCTGATCCGCGGCACGAGAATGTCGGGGCACTGGTCACTGAGTTCATACAGAAGTCCCACTACTCCCACATCGCGGTCGACGACGAATTGTCATCACGGGTTATGGACCGCTATATCGAGTCGCTGGACGGTAATCGCATGTACTTGCTGCAGAACGATATCGAGTTTTTCGAGAGCTATCGGTACCAGCTGGATGACGTCGTCAGGAACAAGCCACTGGATCCCGTGTTCGCGATGTTCAGCATCTATCAGACGCGCGTCCGCGAGCGCCTCGATTATGCGCTGTCGCAGCTCGAATCTGAACCGGACTTCACCGTCGACGAGGAATACCAGTTCGACCGCTCCGAGGAGCCCTGGGCGAAGACCGAGGCCGAGCTGGACGAGATCTGGCGCAAGCGCGTGAAAAACGACGTACTGCGGCTCGAACTGGCCGACAAGCCGTGGGAAGAATCGCAGGATCTGCTGCGCAAGCGCTACAAGCGCTACCTTAAGCGCATCAACCAGGTAAAGGCGGACGACGTCTTCGAGACCTTCATGAACGCCTTCGCACACACGCTGGACCCCCATTCCAGCTACCTGTCGCCGCGCAATTCCGAGGAATACCGCATCCAGATGAGCCTGTCGTATTTTGGCATCGGCGCATCGCTGCAGCTCGACGAGGACTACGTACAGATCGTCAACATCATCCCGGGCGGTCCCGCGGCTATCGACGGCAAGCTCAAGCCCAAGGACCGTATTACAGGGGTGGCCCAAGGGCACGAGGGAGAAATGGTCGACGTCATCGGCTGGCGCCTCGACGACGTGGTCGACCTGATCCGCGGACCAGCGAGCACCGTAGTGCGATTGCAGATCATCCCTGCCGGTGCCCTGCCCGGCAGTGGCGAGAAGATCATCGCGCTGACACGTGACCAGGTGAAGCTCGAAGAGCAGGCGGCGAAGAGCGACGTCGTCACCGTGCCTCGCGATGGCCGCGAGTGGCGCATCGGCGTGATCGAGGTACCGAGTTTTTACCGCGACTATCGCGCCATGAGCAGTGGCGACAAGGACTACACCAGCACCACGCGAGACGTGAAGCGCCTGATCGGTGAACTCGAGGAACAGGGTATCGATGGCCTCGTGCTGGACCTGAGAGGCAATGGCGGCGGCCACCTGACCGAAGCCACGGCGCTTTCCGGCCTGTTTATCGATAACGGACCGGTCGTGCAGCTGCGAAACTCGAATGGACGGATCAGCCGTTTGGACGACCCCGATCCAGTGGCACGTGTCGCTTACAACGGACCGTTGACGGTGCTCGTGGATCGCTTCAGTGCGTCGGCTTCGGAGATTTTTGCGGCCGCGATCCAGGACTATGCGCGCGGCGTCATCATCGGACAGCAGACCTTCGGCAAGGGAACGGTGCAGAACCTGTATTCGCTGGACCAGTACCTGAAGCCCGAAGGCGGGCCAGGCTACGGGCAGCTCACGCTGACCATCGGCAAGTACTACCGCGTCACTGGCGAGAGCACGCAGCACCGCGGTGTTGATCCCGACATCACGCTGCCCTCGCTCATCGATGCCGCGCAGTTTGGCGAAAGCGTTCGGGACAGTGCGCTGCCGTGGGACACGATCCAGACAACCCGCTTCCGCGCCGGCGAACCGCTTGACGCGACTATCGAGTCACTCACCGCCAACCAGCTGGAGCGTGCCAAGACGGACCCGAATTTCCAGTACCTGATCGACCGCACCCGCGATGCCGAGGAAGCACGCCAGCGCAAAACCGTGTCACTGAACTACGAGCACCGGCTCGAGGAGCGCGAAGTCGAAATGGCCAGGGAACTCAAGCGCGAGAATGAGCGCCGTGCGGCGCTCGGTCTAGAGCCGCTGGAAACCCTCGAAGACCTCGACGAAGAGGACATTCCGGATGTGCTGCGCGACCAGGCGGCCGACATCGCCGCTGATCTCGCAGAAATGCGGGAACTCCAGCGGATTCCGGCGCAGACGGCCCAGAATCGCGGCTGAAGTGACCCCTTGCGTCCCGTCCATCCGGTGTTATACTCGGCTATAACACCCGGCAGGCGTTTCTCCGGAGGTGACCTTGACAGACAAGCAGGCACCACGAGGTAAAGTGGCACAGCGACTTGTGAGCGCGACGACGGCGGTCGTGCTGGTCGCCTGGACCTGCCCTGCCCTGTCCGCAACCGCTGCCGACACGCGATCCGATCAGCCTATGGATGCGGCGCCGATGGCCCTGTCGGCCGATCGCAAGCTGCCGGTCCAGGTCATCCGGCGGGAGCCCGCCAGCGCCGTTGAGACCGGGTCTGCGCCCCTCGACGACCCTGCGGCCGAGAACACTCCGACTGCCGCGGAGCGGCCGAAAGGACCGCGGGTCGAAATCATGCTGCGGCGGATCTTCGAGGAAGCTCAAGCGCGCCAACCGAAGCTGCAACAGCCGCGCGAGGACGATGATTTCAACGCACCGTTCGCGGTCGACAAGTCGGAAGAACTGGACGATTCGTCCGGCTTAATTGAAGCCGACCCGGCCGAAGCAACGACGCGATTCCCCGGTTTTGGGGATGCCGAGCTGTTGCGCTATCGGCAGCAGATGTACCGCACGGACATCTGAGCGCCCTCAGCGGCTCAACACGTTCGCTATTCGCCACTAGTTGTCGCCAGGCAAGTCGGCGTCGGACTGCGTGACGACGCCGTTGCCATCGATGGCAAGAACAGCGGCTACGGTACCCGTGATCGGCACGGCATCCTCGTCATCGTTGAAAATCGCGTGCTCGGCGATGAGTCCGGCGCGGCGCTTGAGAAGATTGGCACGATCACGCGCTTTTTCCACCGCGTCGAAATTCGCACGAATGCGCTCCAGCAACAGGTCGCAGTCCCGCTTGCCGACGTAGTTGATGCCGCCGTTACTCTTGTCGCCTGGTTCTTTGACGAGCGCGACGAGCCGCTCGGCGAATCTCGCCAGCTTCCCCGTTCTCAGTCGCAGCGGCATTCCGAATCATGTCAATAATCCAATGGGATGCTGTGGACCAGATCGACAGTATACGTATCTGGAGCCGCGGGCCGTTTCAGCGTTCCAGAATCAGGTGTCCCTGGTCGAAAAGGTATTCGAGCCACTTGTTGAGGATGATGTTCCTGCGCCAGCGCGCGTCTAGGTCGCCGCGATTCTTCCTGATGAGCCGCCGCAACTCCCGATGCTTATGATCCGCCCCGAGGGTCATTGCCTCCGCCAGGCGGCCATCGAGGTACGCGCGCACTCTGATGTCGGGATCCGAAACACGACTCGCGTCGGCCTCGAACCGGTAAGTCAGCGACATCGTTATCGTGTAGCGACTCCGTTCGAGAATCTCGACGAACAACTCGCAATCACCTGCGACTTGCGAACGGAAACAGCCATCGAGACGCTCCAGTTCAGGGACCAACCGCAAAAGCCGGAGGTAGTTACTCTCGTACAAAGCCATAAGACCGACGAAACTACGCGGTCTTACGATGGTCTCCGGCACCAGCTGCGAATCGAGTAACATGCAGCCAATATAGCACAGGGACTCCTGCCCAAAAGGCAAGCAATTACCGTTCCAAGACGGCCGTCACAAAGTGAGAAATCAGGCTCGAACTCGCCGCTCTACGCCGGTACTATCGAGAATTCGGCTCGCGATTTCCTCGATCGAGAACTCCGTCGTATCGACGTTCGGAATGCCATAACGCCTGAAAATCTTTTCCGACTCACGGAGTTCGTAACGAACCTGTTGCGCGCTCGAGTATGTGCCGAGCGGGCGCCGCTCCTTGCGAATATGCCGCAATCGCTCAGGAGCAATCGTGAGTCCGAACAACTTGTGTTTTTGCTCCAGCAGCACGTCGGGCAATTCACCGCTTTCGAACTCTTCATCGGTGAGCGGGAAATTTGCAGCATATACCCCGTACTGAAGTGCAAGGTAAAGACAGGTTGGCGTCTTACCCGAGCGAGACACTCCGACAAGAATCACGTCGGCCATTTCGTAATTCCGGCTGATGCCGCCATCGTCGTTCGCGAGCGCGAAGTTGGTCGCCTCGATCCGGCGCATGTACGCCTCGATATCCGTCATGCCGTGAGCGCGGCCAGGTTCGTGCGTCGATTCCTGCTGGAACTCGATCTCAAGCGGCTGCAGGAATACGTCAAATATGTCGAGATGGAGCCCCTCCGCTTCCCGGACGATGGCTCGCAGGTTGTCCTGGACCAAGGTCGAAAATACGATCGGACGCAGGGTATCGGCCCTGCCCGCTGCATTGATCCTCGCAACGGCTTCGTGCGCCTTGTCATCGGAATCTATAAATGGCAAAGTCACTTGCCGAAATTCCTGACCGTTGAACTGAGTCAGCAGACTGTGACCGAGCGTTTCGGCGGTCACGCCCGTCTGATCCGACAAAAAGAAAATAGTGCGTCCAGTCATATTCAGCTGTCTCGTCCGGTCGCGGCGATCCCTATCGCCAAGCACCCCCGTCTCCGGGATCGATTGTCCACGTCCTGCAATGGAACACAAGGGAGCCTAGTTTGGAAGCATATGTCGTCAAGCTCACCGAGCTTGGAATGAATGATGTGGAGCGCGTCGGCGGTAAGAACGCTTCGCTGGGCGAAATGATAGGCAATCTCAAAGACCTCGGGGTTACGGTCCCCGGCGGATTCGCGACAACGGCAGCAGCCTATCGCGATTTTCTCGCGGTCGACGGGCTAGATGCCCGCATCAAGGCGGTCCTCGACGGTCTTGATGTAGACGATATCGATGCCTTGACCTCGGCCGGAAGCCAGATCCGCGAATGGATCCTCGGCACGCCGCTGCCCGCGCGTCTGATGAATGAGATCCGCGGCGCCTGGGACGAGATGACCGGCGGTAACGATATCGCCGTCGCGGTACGGTCGTCGGCAACCGCCGAAGATCTGCCGGATGCCTCGTTTGCCGGTCAGCAGGAGACTTTTCTCAACATCCGGGGCCTGGAGCATCTGAACGTAGCTCTGCACCACGTATTTGCGTCTCTCTTTAACGATCGCGCGATTGCGTACCGTGTCCACCAGGGATTCGACCACAGCCAGGTTGCCCTGTCGGCAGGTGTTCAGACGATGGTACGCAGCGACGTGGGCGCATCCGGCGTCATCTTCACTCTCGATACCGAGTCGGGTTTCCGGGACGCAGTATTCATCACTTCGTCGTACGGCCTCGGCGAGACCGTCGTGCAAGGCGCCGTCAATCCGGACGAGTTCTATGTGTACAAGCCGGCACTGCGTGACGGCAAGTACCCGATACTCCGCAAGAGCCTCGGCGGCAAGGGCATCAAGATGATCTACAGCGACGACCCGACGCCTGGAAAGACCGTCGCCACCGTCGATGTCGACGAGGCCGATTCGCACCGGTTCTCCCTGAGCGAGGATGAAGTCATTCAACTTGCGAAGATGGCCGTCACGATCGAGGATCACTATCAGCGCCCCATGGATATCGAATGGGGCAAGGACGGCAACGACGGCAAGCTCTACATCCTGCAGGCGCGTCCCGAGACAGTACAGAGCCGCAGCGGCCGCACCATCCAGCGCTTCACGCTGAAAGGACGCTCGGACATAGTCAGCAAGGGCCGCAGCATCGGCCAGAAGATCGGTTCCGGCACGGCACGCGTGATTCGCGACGTCAGCGAAATGAACCGTGTCCAGAATGGCGACGTGCTGGTCTCCGATATGACGGATCCGGACTGGGAACCGGTGATGAAACGTGCCGCAGCCATCGTCACGAATCGCGGCGGCCGCACCTGCCACGCGGCCATCATTGCGCGCGAACTCGGGATACCGGCAGTCGTAGGCTGCGGCGATGCTACCGAATCCATCAATGACGGAACTGATGTCACCGTGAGCTGCGCCGAGGGCGACGAGGGTTACGTCTATGCGGGACGACTCGAGTACGAGCGCACCAAGATCGAACTTGACTCGCTTCCGGAAATCCCCGTCAAGATCATGATGAACGTCGGCAACCCGGACCGGGCTTTCGATTTCGCCAACATGCCGAACCACGGCGTCGGCCTCGCGCGCCTGGAATTCATCATCAACCGAATGATCGGCGTGCACCCGCAGGCATTACTGGAATACGATTCGCTCGACGACAAGACTCGCCGTGCCGTTGACGAACAGATGGCCGGCTACGACGACCCTGTCAGCTTTTTCGTCGATCGGCTTGCCGAAGGCGTATCGACGATCGCCGCGGCATTTGCCCCGGAGCCGGTGATCGTGCGCATGTCGGACTTCAAGTCCAACGAGTACGCGAATCTTATTGGCGGCGACAAGTACGAGCCCGACGAGGAAAACCCCATGCTCGGTTTCCGCGGTGCCGCACGATACGTCGCCGACAGTTTTCGGCCCTGCTTCGAGATGGAGTGCGCTGCAATTCGCAAGGTACGCAACGACATGGGCCTGAATAACGTGCAGGTGATGATCCCGTTCGTACGCACGGTCAAGCAGGCCAGAGACGTTATCGCGCTGATGGCGAAGAACGGACTCGAGCGTGGCAAGGATGATCTCAAGGTCATAATGATGTCGGAACTGCCGACGAACGCCTTGCTCGCGGACCAGTACCTCGACTATTTCGACGGCATGTCCATCGGTTCCAATGACATGACGCAACTCGTGCTCGGGCTCGATCGCGATTCGGCGCTCGTAGCCGAGGTCTTCGACGAGCGCGACGATGCCGTCAAGGCCATGCTGGAGATGACGATATCCGCCTGCAAGGCGCGCGGGAAATACGTCGGGATCTGTGGGCAGGGGCCGTCCGATCACCCGGACCTGGCGCGATGGCTGCTGGACCAGGGGATCGAAAGCATGTCGCTCAACCCGGACAGCGTCATCGAGACCTGGTTGTTCCTCGCCGGCGAATCCGTCTGAGGGAATCCCGGTTCAGAATCGGTCGTAACGCGAGCGCCGCTGCCACCGGATCCTTGGTAGCCAAAGGCCGAGAACCATGCCGACCACGAGCACCAGTGCACCCGACATGAACCAGTAACGTGTCGTCTGGCTGCTCAGCTCACGATTCTCCTGCTCCAGCGTCGCAACCCGTATTTCCTCGGTCGCGAGCTGTTCGCGCAGCTGCTTGTTCTGATTATTGATCGACAAGACGTTAGCAGCCGTGCGTTTAATATCCGCGAGTTCTTCCTCAAGATCGGCTTTCTGGCGCTCCAGCGTCTCGATTTGGCGGGTCGCAGAGTCATGTTGCGAGCGGATGGCCGAGAGCTGACTGTTCAGGGAACTGCCGCGCGACGCCTCGCTAGTGAGCTGATTCGTGAGGCTCGCGAGCTGTTCCCTGGCCGCGGGCTCGCTCATCAGGTAGCGGGTGAGCACGTAGCCCTCCGTGCCGCCGCTGGTACGAACACGCGAGTAGCCCGACTCGGGGTCCGTCTCGAGAATCTCGAGCCGCGTCCCGCTGTTCAGCATCAGCTCGATCGCGTTGCTGGTGGACGGACCGCTGCGCAAAGTAATCTCGAACTGGTCGCTTACCCAGGCGGTTTCCGCGCCGGCAGCGCCCGCGAGAAGCAGCGCCGACAATAGCGTCGCTGCAAAGCCGTTGTTCATCAGTTTCATGGGGCAACTATAAGGCAAGCCGCCCCAGGGTTCTAGCTAAAAATCTGCTAAATCAGTCGCTTATCGGCGACACCTGCGAGGTATTCTCCCTCTTGACCCAGACGACGAGCAGATTATTCGCCGGCATCGCGTACATCCGCGCCGGCACCATCCCGCTTTCCAGGGCGACGTCATCCAGGTCGTCGAGATCGCGGATACCCATGGCGGGATTGCGCGACCGCAGCGACGCATCGAACGCTTCGTTGCTTGCCGTGCTGAAGTTGCCGCCGCGGCTGAATGGACCGTACAGGCAGAAAACGCCCCCGGAGCCCAACATCGCGCCGACCAGTGCGAACATCCTGCGCACGGCCGCGTGGCTCATAATATGCGCCGTATTGGCGGAGAAAACGGCGTCGTACACGCGTCCGGGCACGCTGGCGGACAGAACGTCGAAATCGAGTGGGGGCAGGACGGTGTCGAGGCCTGCCTCCTCGATCCATGCCCGGATCCCGTCGTGCGACTGCGAGAGGTCGCTCGTTTGCCATGTTACCCCAGGCAACGCGGCAGCGAACGTCACCGCGTGTTGGGCGGTGCCCGACCCTATCTCGAACACCGTCGAGCGATCGCGAAGCTCGTGCCGCAATACGCCGAGAATCGGCGCGGCGTTGCGCGCGGCTGCCGACGCGTAGGGCCTGACCACTAGCCGGCGTCGGCCGCCAACACGGACGTGTCGAGCAGGTGATCGCGATACCACGCCAGCTCGGCGATCGAATCGCGAATGTCCGAGAGCGCGCGGTGCCTGGACTCTTTGGCAAACCCCGCCGCCACTTCAGGTGCCCATTGCTGAGCCAGTATCTTGAGCGTGCTCACGTCGAGATTCCGGTAGTGGAAGTAGCTCTCCAGCACCGGCATCTCGCGCGCCAGGAACCGCCGATCCTGGCACACACTGTTGCCGCACATCGGCGACGCGCCCCTGTCAACCCAGCTCGCGAGGAAGTCGAGGGTCCCCTGCTCCGCTTCCTCGAGGCTCATGCCGCCCGCAAGCACCCTTTTCGTCAGCCCCGACTCGCCGTGCTGCCTCGTGTTCCACTCGTCCATCCCATCCATGATCTCCTGCGACTGCGCGATGGCGAAAACGGGCCCCTCCGCAAGTTCGTTCAGGTACTTGTCGGTAACGATGGTCGCGACTTCGATGANNATCCAGATGAGATTACTGGCGGTGTCGATCAGGGGCGTGCGCTGGTTCATTGCAAATCCGGAGTCCAGGTACAAAGGCGCTAGTGTACAACGCGTGACGGTGCACGGTGGCCTATGTCGCGGCATACTGCGCATCATGCGTATACCCTGCCTTCGACCATGACTGCCGCGACCGCCCTTGTTGTCGCAACCTACAGCCGGCGCATGGAGTTGCAGCTGTGCAACGGGCACAGGGTCGATGCCCGCATCAAGGGCAAGCGCATCA
>JABAHR010005257.1_pt1 | contig 25608 bp, 19 predicted proteins | sample 7062101 | NCBI WGS metagenome assembly JABAHR01 (sample SAMN14534553, study PRJNA622989) | marine sediment metagenome | biome: marine biome [ENVO:00000428]; feature: marine pelagic biome [ENVO:01000023]; material: deep marine sediment [ENVO:00002113] | place: India: Gulf of Kutch | collected...
GCGCATCACGATCGGCAACATCGAGGACGACTTCGACAAACTGGCCGACATCGACTGGATCGCCGAAGCTGTCGTCGAGCGACTCGATGTGAAGAAAACGCTGTACAAGCGCATCGACGAGGTCCGCAAACCAGGCTCGATCGTGTCATCGAACACCTCGACGATTCCGATCTCGCTGCTCGTCGAGGACATGCGCGAGTCTTTTCGCGAAGAGTTCGCGATTACGCACTTCTTCAATCCCGTGCGTTACATGCGCCTGCTCGAACTCGTCCGCGGCGAGAGCACGAAGCAGGAGGTGATCGACTGCCTCGACCGTTTCAATGACGAGCGCATGGGCAAAGGCAACGTCATCTGCAATGACACGCCCGGCTTCCTCGGCAACCGCGTCGGAGTCTTCGCCATACAGACCGCGCTGCACGTTGCGTTCCGCATGGGGCTCAGGCCCGAGGAGGCGGATGCCGTGTTTGGCCGGCCGATGGGCATTCCCAAGACCGGCGTCTTCGGGCTTTACGACCTGATCGGTATCGACCTGATGAGCGACGTCGCGAAAAGCCTGGAGAACATCCTGCCTCCGGAAGACGCGTTCCACGACGTCGCCGCCGAGATTCCGGTCATGAAGCGCATGATCGACGAAGGGATGATCGGCAACAAGGTCACCAAGGGTGGTTTCTACAAGACCGAGGGAACGCAGAAGGAGACGCTCGACTTCGAGTCGTTCAGCTATCGCGAATTCGACAACGACAAGCCGCAGGCTGCCGTCGATGCCGAGGCGGCGGGCGACTTTACCCTGCTGCTCGATGCTGACGATCAGTACGGCCAGTACGCCTGGGAGATCCTCTCGAACACGCTCTGCTACGCGGCGGAACTCGTACCGGACGTCAATGAATCGCTGGTCGCCGTCGATGACGCGATGAAGCTGGGCTACAACTGGATCCAGGGTCCGTTCGAGATGATCGACGCGATCGGTACGGATCGTTTCATTCGGCGCCTCGAAGGCGAGCAGCGGAGCGTTCCGGCCTTCCTGAGAACGGCCGCCGGAAAAACTTTTTATCGGGTCGCCGACGGCGAACTGCAGCACCTGCTCGCCGATGGCGCCTACACGAATCTGCGACGTGCGCCCGGCGTCACCCGGTTCACCGAGAAACGCCGGACCCTGTCGCCCGCACTCGGCAACGCCGTCGCTTCCTACTACCTGTTGCCGAACGACCTCGGCCTCGTCGAATTCCACAGCAAGGCAAACACCCTGAACGGCGACTCGATGCAGCTGATCGAGGAAGCCGTCAGTCACGCTGGCGCCCATTGCCGCGCTCTGCTGGTGCACAACGACGCGCAGCACTTCTCCTGCGGCGTCAACCTCGAGGGCGTGCTCGATTTCATCGTCCGCGACGACCTCGACGGCATCGATCGATTTCTCGATCATTTCCAGCAAACGGTGCTGTCGCTGCGCAAAGCCCCGATCCCGGTGGTTGCTGCGTCGTCGGGTTTGTCACTGGGCGGCGGCTACGAGGTACTGCTGCATACCGACAAGGTCATCTACCACGCGAACTCGGTCACCGGCCTGGTGGAGTCGCTCGTCGGTGTCGTACCGGGCGGCGGCGGCGTCAAGGAGATGGTGTATCGCTGGTCGGAATCGCTCGGCGACAACGTCAAGGGTGCCTGGCAGGCCTTCATGAACGTCGGCTACGGCAAGACGGCGCGCTCGCCGCTCGAGGGCGCCGAACTCTGCCTGTTCCGTGAAGGCATCGACGAGTACCTGATGAATCGCGACCGGCTGTTCGACCATGCCGGCGAGGCGGCGCTCGCGCTCGTCGACGGCTATGCGCCGCCTTCCAGGGCGACGATTGCGGCGGCTGGCAGGGACGTGTGCCAGGAGATGGTCGACTGGCTGGGCAAAGCGCAAGCGAAAGGTCACCTGACGCCGCACGACGTCACGACCGGGTCGCAGATCGCCATGATCGTCACCGGTGGCGACGTCGATGCCGGCGCAGAGATCTCCGAACAGGACCTGTTCGACCTCGAACGAAAGGCATTCGTCACGCTGTGCGCGACAGCGGAGACGCGGGCCCGCATCGAGCACATGCTGCGCTACGGTAGTCCGCTCAGAAACTGAAGCAACTGCGGTTCGACCGCACTATTAGCGGGTATCATTGCTCGGTGATCTTTTTTTCGAACAAGTCCCGCCCCTATCACCTAGGCCCCGTTCCGCTGGAACGCATCAAGCGGGATCCGGCCGTTCGCGAACAGGAACTGCAGCGACCACTGCAGGCCCGAGGTGAATTTCAACCAGAGACCGACTCGGACTTCGCCACCGCCGTGGACAAGTATCACGAGATATTCCACGCGCTGCGCGCCGAGGAAGTCGCGCCGGGCAAGGCGCCGGTCCCGGACGATCTTTCGAGAAGAGCGATCGACGTCAAGGGCGCCGCCTATTTCCTGAATGCGAGCCAGGTCGGCATCACCGAGCTGGCCGACGCCTGCTGGCTCGATGGGACGACGCCGCTGGCGCACAGCCATGCCGTCGTCATCCTGATCGAGCATGGCCGGCTGCCGGAAGAAGGGTCGCTGGCGAAGACCTGGGTCGACTCCTCGATCGAGGCAACAGCCGGATTCCGCGCTTATGAAATCGCGATCAGCATCGCCAGCCACATCCAGAAGATGGGTTTCTCGGCGCTGGCACACGACGCGCGTCGCGGCGACGTCGATCTCGACCGCTTGACGGTGTTGTCGGGGCTCGGCGTGAGGGGTAACCCCGGGATCGCCAATCCGTTCGTCGACGACCGTTTCTCGGTGTGCGCCGTGACGACCGACTACGCGCTGGCGACCGACCTGCCCCTTTCGCCGCGCGCGGCTCGCAAGGCCAGGGGCGTTGCGTACTGGCTCGGCATCGGCGGCGCCACGTCCGGCCTCGAACGCTGGCGTCAGAACCATCGCGCAACGCACCTGAGCAAGTTCGCGATGGAGACCGTCGACAAGGTCGATCGCCCCACGACACTGATCATCGACGACGAGGTGCCGCGGGTGCCGAAACGGGCGTCGTTCTTCGATCGTGCCGTCCACGGCGACCTCGGCAAGAAGTCGCAACATGAGAGGACGCGTTTCTCGTTCAAGCATCCCTTCGCGGCATCGATGGTCAAGCAGATCATGGCGATGGTGCCGCACCAGGACGGCCCGGTCTCGAAGACGGTGGCCGAAAATTGCGGCGACGCCGAAGAGAACAGTCGGGCGCTCAAGTCGCTGTCCTACCTGCTCGGCGCCGAGTTGACCGGCATCTGCGAGATCCCCGAATACGCGTGGTATTCGCACGTCGACAACGGCGAGCCGGTCGCATGCCATCACAAGTACGCGGTGGTGATGCTCATCGACCAGGAATACGACACGATGGAAGGCGCGTCGGGCGACGACTTCATCTCCGGCGCGCAGTCGATGCGCGCCTACATGCGTGGCGCCGTCGTTGCCGGCATCATGGCGGAGCACATGCGGAGCCTCGGCTTCTCTTCACGCTCGCAGACCAACGCCAACTCCGAGGTCCTGCACCTGCCGCTCGTGCTGCTCGCCGGACTCGGTGAGCTGAGTCGTATCGGCGAGCTGGTCCTGAATCCCTTCGTCGGCCCGCGCTTCAAGTCGGTCGTGCTGACGACGAACATGCCGCTGGCGCCCGACAAGCCGATAGACTTCGGCCTGCAGCAGTTCTGCTCCAACTGCTGGAAGTGCGCCCGCGAGTGCCCCTGCGACGCGATCAGCTGGGGCGACAAGGTCATGTTCAACGGTTACGAGATGTGGAAGCTCGACGCCGAGCGCTGCGCACGCTATCGGCTCACGAATCAGCGCGGCCTCGCCTGCGGCCGCTGCATGAAGACCTGCCCGTTGAACAAGGTGGTGACCTGGGACGGGCCGATCGCGACGCAGGTCGCGAGCTGGCTCGGCATCAATGCGCGCTGGATGAAACCGTTTTTGATCCCGATGGCCGTCAAGCTCGACGACTGGCTCGGGCACGGCATCCGCAATCCGAAGAAGAAATGGTGGCTCGACCTCGAGATCGTCGATGGCGTCTGCGTCGAACCGAGGAAAGGCGTCAACCAGCGCGACCTCGACCTCGACCGCCACATCGACGCCGGCAACCAGAAGATCGCCTACTACAACGCCAACGTCATGCCGCCACCCAACAGTCACGGCATCGCGATCTTCCCGAATCGCAAGGAAGCCATCGCCGCGGCAGCGCTGCTGGAGACGCCGGCCGAAGCGCTCGAGCGCGTCAAGGCGGGCGGCCCGACGCCTGCGCACTACATCCCCACGCCGCCGCTCGAAGAGTCCGCGATCGGGGAGCGCGCCGATGACCTTTTCAACCCGTATAAATCAGTCGGGAAGTCCGAGTGACGGCATCAGCACCCGCAGTACCGCGCCCGTCGGCAACGATCGTCATCGTCCGCGATTCCGACGCCGGCCCGGAAGTGCTGCTGGTCAAGCGTCGCGCGGGCGATGCGTTCGGCAACGCCTACACGTTCCCCGGCGGCGTTATCGATCCCGACGAGTCGGACGCGCGACCGGTCTGCGCGGGGCTTACCGAGGAGCAAGCCAACTCGATCCTCGGCGTCGACCACGGTCTCGACTACTACACGGCGGTCATCCGCGAGCTGTTCGAGGAGACCGGCATCCTCCTGGTCAGGGACGCAGACGGGCACTGGCCAGCCGATGCCAGCGCGTTTGCGGAGCAACGCGTCGCGGTCGACCGCTGCGAACTGGGCTGGTCCGATTTCCTGCGTAGCCAAGGCTTCTGCATGGCCGTGGATGCGCTGCACTACTTCGCGTGGTGGATCACGCCGGTGAACTCGCCGAAGCGCTGGACGACACGGTTCTTCGCGGCCGAGCTGCCGCCGGGCCAGGACGCGGAGCACGACGGCAAGGAGTTGACCGACAGCCGCTGGCTGACCCCGAACGCTGCGCTCGACCTGCGGCTCACCGGCGAAATCAAGCTGCCGCAGCCCACGCGGCGAAATCTCGACCTGATGAAGGACTTCGAAACGGCCGATGATCTGCTCGGCTGGGCCTCTGCACGTCACCTGGAGGACATCACGAGCATCTGCCCGCTGCAGGTGTTCGTCGACGGCGTGGAGCTGTACCCGATTCCCGGCGACGAGCATTACCCGGAGTGTGCATGATGGATGACTTCACGCCGGGCACGGCGGTCGAGATCGCACCGGGCGTGCGGCGACTCGTCGCACCGAATCCGGGCATGATGACGGGGACGGGCACAAACACCTATCTTATCGGCAACAGGGAAGTCGCCGTCATCGATCCAGGACCGAGGAGCGAAGTACACATCGACGCGATCCAGTCAGAGGCGCCGGGGCCGATTCGCTGGATCCTGTGCACGCACACGCATCCCGATCACTCTCCCGGCGCGACACCGCTGGCGGCCGCAACCGACGCCGAGCAGATGGGCATCCCGGCGCCCGCAGGCGAAGTCCAGGACAAGACGTTCAGGCCCGACCGGGTGCTGGCTGACGGCGACAAACTGACGACTGACGAATTCTCGATCGAGGCGATACACACGCCCGGACATGCCTCTAATCATCTCTGCTTTCGTCACGCAGCGCATCGCTGGCTGTTTACCGGCGACCACATCATGAGTGGTTCGACCGTCGTGATCGATCCGCCCGACGGCAACATGCAGCATTACCTGGAAGCGTTAGAACGACTGAAGACGCTGGACCTCGCGGCGCTCGCGCCCGGGCACGGCCCGGTGATCGACGACCCGATCGCGGTGGTCGACGCATTGATCGCGCACCGCTTGAAGCGAGAGGCCAAGGTCGTCGACAAGTTGACGGCCAATCCCGGCCTGACGCTCATGGAACTGACGCGGTACGTTTATGACGAGGTCGATGAGAGATTACATCGGCTCGCCAGCCGCTCCCTTTTGGCACATCTGCTCAAACTGGAGTCCGATGGCCGCGCGGAGTGCGTCGACGATCGATGGTCGCAGATGTCCGATTAATGGCCGAGGAGCTGGCCAGCGCGCCTTGCTCGCTGGAGTTCGTCGTAGCGACGCGCCTGCGACGGCGTCAGCTTGACGATCTCGCCAGCGACCCGGACCTGCCTGTACTCCGAACAGCCCGCGGACGCCCACAACACTCTCAACTTCTGGATCAAACTGTTCACGACATGGCCCTCGATCCGGCTCGGCAAATACTTTTCTCGTATTTGCGCGTTTTTCTCAGCGCCTGTTAGTTACACGCATGTCGCGCCGGTTTGGTTCCATTTGTATTATGTAAGGAATCGGCGAATACGCCCACGGAAGCCGACTCACGCTCAATCAATCCATTGGAGCTGGACGCTTGAGTGAATTTGACCAACTGAACCTGGTCGCAGAGATCGCGGCCGCCCTGCTGGGCTTCATCGCGATATTTATCGCGCTTTCCAGGTCGGACGGGCGGTTCGCGGAGTCAGATCGCCATTTCATACAGGCGATGGTGACGAGCGCCGCCCTGGCGATCGTCCTCGCGCTCGCGCCGAGAACGCTGGCGCTGTTCCTGGCCGAAGCGCAGGCCTGGCGCATCGCCGCAATGGTCGGAATCGGTTTCGGTGGCCTGGCGATGCTGCTGCAGGCCCGGCAGCAGTTCAGGATGTCACGCGACGAGGCCGTGAAGATCCACTGGCTCTGGCACGCCGTGGCGTGGCTGCTCGCAGCTACCGCAGCCGTACTACTCATACTGGCGCTGATCGACGCCGGCAGGACGTCGGCCTACTTCGTCACCGGCTTATCCGTGATGGTGCTGCTGAGCCTTACGGTGTTCATCGCTGTCGTGTTCAGGAGATTCTTCTAAGAATCGCGCTTTAGGAGTGCCTTCAATGACGATCAATAAATGGCGTGACTGGATAGAGTTCGTAGCGTTAGTGGCTGTCGTGCTGTCGCTGACCGCTTTGGTCTATGAGCTACGACAGACCCAAACTGCCATGCGTGCGCAGGCTTACCAGGCAAGAGCCTTCGACGGAATTGCCTGGAATTTCGAGTTAGCCAAGGACGAAGCACTTCGAACCATGCAGGAGAGGCTTCAGCAACCCGGATTTGATCCGAATGAACTCAGTCCGGGCGAATATTCGCTTGCAGAACGTCTGATCACGATTGTCAGGATCGACTTGGACAATGAGCACTATCAGTTCGAGAGCGGGACACTGGATCCGAGCTTCTATTATGGAGAAACAGTGAATCGTATCCGTGTCGAAGGGCCGGTCTGGCGGGCGATGGGCATCATCTCCCCGAGGACAAGGTTCAAAGCAGAAGTGGATAGGATCCTCGCCGAGAACCAGGAGCGGTGAGTTACGGATTCTAGGTATCCGCAAACTTACCGCCGGACTCGGCCAAATCCTTGAGCAAGGCCGGTGGTTCCCAGTAAGTCGAACCGAAGCGTTCCTCGAACTCGCAGACTCTTTCGTAGACCTTGTCGAGCCCTACGGAGTCAGCGTAATGCATTGGGCCGCCGCGATGGCGCGGGAACCCGTAGCCATTGGTCCAGACGACGTCGATGTCGCTCGAGCGCATCGCGATGCCGTCCTCGAGGATACGAGCGCCCTCCACGACCAGGCCATAGATACAGCGCTCGATGATCTCCTGCTCGTCGATCTCGCGACGTTCGATGCCGAGCCGTTCCGACTCCGCTTCGATCATCGCCTGCACCTCCGGATCCGGCGTGGGTTTGCGCGACCCGTCTGCATAGATATACATGCCCTTGCCGGTCTTTTGGCCGAAGCGGCCCTGTGCCGCCAGCATGTCGGCGACCCGGTAGAAGCGCGGATCGTCCGGCAGGTCGGTGCGTTCCTGCCTGATCTTGTAGCCGACGTCGAGCCCGGCCAGGTCGCCAACCGCGTTCGGCCCCATCGCCATGCCCCAGTCGTAAAGCGTCTTGTCGATGTATTCGGGCGCGGCGCCTTCGAGCAGCAGCAGCTGATTCTCGCGGCCGTAGCTGTACAGCATACGGTTGCCGACGAAGCCGAAGCAGTTGCCAACGACGACGCCGATCTTCCTGAGTCGCTTCGCGAGCGCCAGCGACGTGGCGATGATCTCGTCGGACGTATCGGCGCCGCGGACGATCTCCAGCAACCGCATGATGTGTGCCGGGCTGAAAAAGTGCAGGCCGATGACGTCCTGCGGACGACCCGTCGCAGAAGCAATCTCGTCGATACTCAGGGTCGAGGTGTTGGTGGCCAGGACAGCGCCGGGTTTCAGCGCCTTGTCCAGTGCGGCAAACACTTCCTTCTTGATCGCCATGTTTTCAAACACCGCCTCGATCACGATGTCGACGTCCGCGATATCCGCATAGTCCTGGCTGGTCGCGAAGCGGGCGAGCCCCGAATCCCTGTCAGCCTCGCTGATCTTGCCGCGTTCGACGCCGCCGGCGTACAGCTTGCGGATGGTGCCGGCGCCTCGCTCGAGCCCTTCGTCGCTGTTGTCGAGCAACGTGACGTTCATGCCGGACGTCAGGCAGTTGTAGGCGATGCCGGCGCCCATCGTGCCGGCGCCGATGACGGCGACACTGTGCAATTCGCGGACGGGAGTCTCCCTGCCGATGCCCGGCACCTTGTTGACCGCACGCTCGGCAAAGAATGCATGCCTGAGGCCGGCGGACTGTGGCGACGCCATGCACTCGATGAAAAATTCGCGCTCGGCCGCGCAGCCTGCGTCGAAGCTCAGTTCAGTCACCAGCTCGACGGCGCGGATGATCTTCTCCGGAGACATGAGTCCGCGCGTCCGCGGCGCGATTTTTTTGCGGGTTTCGTCGAACACGGCCGCATCGGTTTCGGGCACCGTGAGATCCCTGATGCGTCGCGGACCGCGCTCGATGCACTCCTGCGCGAATTCGAGGGCGTCGGCGACGAGGTCCTCACCTGCCGAGATTTCATCGATCGCGCCGCTTGCGAGCGCCGCCGGCGCCTTGACCGGTTTTCCGGTCAGCATCATGTCCAACGCTGTCGCCACGCCGGTCAGCCTCGGCAGTCGCTGCGTGCCCGAGGCGCCCGGCAGCAGACCGAGGTTGACCTCAGGAAGGCCGACGGCGGCGGATTTCGCCGCAATGCGATAGTGGCAGCCCATCGCCACCTCGAAGCCACCCCCGAGCGCGGTGCCATGGATGGCGGCAATCACCGGCTTCTCGCAGGCCTCGATGCGATTCACAAGGTCCGGCAGATAGGGCGCCATCGGCGGCTTGCCGAACTCCTTGATATCGGCGCCCGCGATGAATGTCCGGCCGGCACAGGTGATGACGAGCGCCTTGCAGGCAGCGTCTGTCTCAGCTTCGGCGACTGCGGTCGCAAGCCCCTCCCTGACCGCCTGCGACAACGCATTGACGGGCGGATTATCGACGGTGATGACAGTGACCGCGCCGTGCGGCGCCGACGAGACAGGACTCATGGGTTGCTCCGTTTGTTGTTCTTTTAGCCGAATGGATTATCGATCGACGGCGACAAAGCCGAGAACAGCCGCGGACCGTCCCCGGTAATGTACAGGCAATCCTCTAGCCTGACGCCGAATTCCCCGTAAATGTAGATCCCGGGTTCGTTCGAGAAGCACATGCCCGGCGCCAGCGGCGTCGTCTCGCCACGCACGAAGTTCACCGGTTCATGTCCGTCCATGCCGATGCCGTGGCCCAGTCGATGGGACAGGCCCGGCGTCGCATAGTCCGGTCCGTAGCCTTTGCTTTCGTAGAAGGCACGCACGACATCGTCTACCTTGCCGGCCGGCGTGCCGACCGTCGCCGTTTCCAGCGCCATCTCCTGGCCGCGCTTGACCGTGTTCCAGACGTCTGTCTGCTTCTTCGTGGGTTCGCCGAACACCCAGGTTCGCGATATATCCGACTCGTAGTCGTGCACGGCACAACCGCAGTCCATCAGTATGATGCCGTTCTCCCTGAGCGTCTGCGGCTGACCCGTACCATGTGGATAGGCGCTGGCTTCATTCAATAAGACGCTGGAGAACTGCGGCACGCCGCCGAGCGCCCGCGTCGCCGAACTCATCAGCGACGAGATGTCGGACGGCGCCATGCCCTTGTCGAGATTGGCATGCACGTGCCGATAGGCCGCCATCGTGACGTCGTTGGCCTTCTGCATCAGCGCCAGTTCGGCAGGGGATTTGTACATGCGGCAGCCGCGCGCGATCTCCTTTCCGGAGACGACCTCGAAACCGGGCGCTGCCGCGGCGACGCCGTCGGCGATGAAGTGGCGAACGGTTTCCTCGATACCGATCTTCCCGGACTTCAATCCACGATCGGCGAGGATGCCGGCAACGAGATCGAACGGGCTCTCATGCTCGTGCCAGGTACGAACGTCATCGCCGAAGGTCATGCTTTCGCGGACCGAGGGCTCCTCGAAGTACGGCGTCACGAACGCGATGTCGCCCTCCTTCGGGATGATCGCGCCGGTGAAGCGCTCCGAACGCCACCAGCGGACGCCGGTGAAATAGATCAGCGCGGACCCGGCTTCGAGCAGCAGCGCGTCAATGTCGCTCGCCTGCATCAGCCGCTGTGCGTTGGCGACCCGGGCCAGCCGTTCGTCGACGCCGATCGGCACCGCGTCGCCCGTCATGTCGCTGAGCTCACTGGCGCCGAACGCCGGCCTGCCGACAGCGGTCGTCACGCCGACCGCACTGGTCAGCTTGAGGAATTCGCGCTTGTTCACTCTGCTTTCGCGTCGTCGAGGATGCCCTGCAGCGCCGGGATATCCTCGACGTCGGGCGGCTCGTCGACCAGGGTCATGATGTACGCGTAGATGTCGAGCGCGTCCTCGTCGGGCAGGCTGCTGGCCGGGTAGTGCGGCATCGTCTGTGTCGAGAAGCTCGGATTCTGGTCTCCGCGCGCCCGCAGATAGAGCAGGAAGACCTGTTCATTTACCATGACGCCACTGGATTGATTGGCGATGTTGTGGCGGCCGATACCGCCGTAACCATGGCAGGCGTAGCACGCATAATCGTAATACGCCTGCTTGCCGCGCTCGGCGTCGCCGGTGGCCTGGGCGACTGCGACGGAAGTGACGGCCATCAAAATGCCGCTGATTAAAAAACTGAGTCGTTGCATGGCGATCACCGCGGCTGGGTCAGGACGTCGATCAGGTAGGGTTCGCCGCCGAGCACGGTATCAACCCCGCGCTCGAGCGCCGCATAAAGCTCGTTCGGGTCGCTGATCGGTCCTTCGCTCTTCATGCCGTAGCCCTCGGCGATCTTCGCGTAGTCGATGTACGGGTCCCGGAAGGTCGTGCCGATGTGCATGCGCTCGGTGCCGCGTCCGCGGACGCCGGCGAGGTGTTGCAGGTACATCAGCTCCATGTGGTAGGCGCGGTTGTTGTGCATGATCGTCAGCATGGGCAGCTTGTGATGCGCCGCTGTCCAGATAGAGCCCGGCGCGTAGTTGAAATCACCGTCACCCTGGATGTTGATGACGATGCGGTCGCGCTCACGCGCGGCCAGCGCGGCGCCGGCGCTGGAGCCGAGCACATAGCCCAGTGCCGCCGCCGGGTACATGCCCAGGTAGCTGTAGGGACGATCATGATCCCAGAGCTGGACGTGATGCGAACCCGCGAATATCGTGCCCGACGCCAGGCACCAGTCGTGATCCTTGATCAGCGGCCAGAGCTCGGCAAAGATGCGCGCCGTGCTGACCGGGCTCTGGTTCCAGCCGGCCCGCTTGGCCTCGACCGCTTTCTCCAGCATTGCGATGCGGGCATCGCGGTTGGACTTTCCATGTTTCGTCGCACGCGCCGATACCGCGTTGCGCGCCGCCTCGTTCTGTTTCTGCCGCACGGCGCTGATCAGCGCCGGCAGGCTGGCCTCCGCGTCCGCCTCGAGATCGAAATCGCCGCTGGTATCCCGTTGCGGCCGTACCGGCGGGCGCACATTGCCGAAACCGATGCCCATCAAATCGCGATCGTCGAAAGATCGAACGCTGGGCCCCTGGATGGACGCCTGCGCACCCGGTCGCTCGAGACCGAGCACGTAGTCGTAATTCTCATCCGCGCCGGGCCCGCACAACGCGTGCGTCTGCGGGAAACTCATCGGTCCGAACGTCGCACGGGTTTCGACAGAAGCGCCCGTCAGTTCAGCGAGCGTAACCGCCTGCTGGATGCCTTCCGGCGTCCGCAGCCGGCCGACGTTGATGCGCGGATTGCGCGCGCCGACGAGGCCCGCGGCGATGCGCTCGGCATCGCCGCCGCTGATCCCCTCGATGGTCGCGGGCCGGAACTTCGGCACCCGCAGGTTGCCGGCTTCCTGCTTCTGGATCTCTGCATCGAGAACGACGACGACCGGCGCCATCGGCGGCGTGATCGCCTGCCGGTACGCCTCCTGCAGCGCATCGAGCGTCTCCTCGAGGGTCTCCGGTTGCGCGTCCCACTTGGTGTAGGAGCGAACCATGCCCGCGATGTCGTCCGCAGTGTGCTGCTGCCTGGCGCCGAGGTCCTCGCGGCCGATCAGCACGATGACCGGCGACTGACCGAGAAACGCCTGGTAGATCGCCATCGATGCATGCTGCAAGCCGATGGTGCCGGAGACGAGCGCGCAAATCGGTTTGCCTTCACAGCGCGCATAGCCGTGGCACATGTCGACCGCGGACTCCTCATGCAGCGCCGTGATGAACTCCGGCATGACGTTCGGTTCGTCGCCGTAATTGGCGATGGATTCCTGGAGCCCCTCGAAGGTCGAGCCCGGATTGGAGACCACATACTCGATGCCGAGGTCCCTGAGCACTTCCACCATCAGGTCGGAACCGGGCCGCTTGACGGCCGGCTCGACGACGGCTGGCGGCATGCCGCCACCGACCTCACGCGCCATCGTTTCGTCGGCAGGCGCGGATACCTTGGCCTGGGTCACCTGGGCGGTCACCGCCTCCTGTGGTTCGGCTGCAGCGCCGCCCGGGATCATCGAAGCGGCGCCCGCGGCGGCCCCCGTGCCTAGAAATGCCCGGCGGCTGATCTGTACCTTGTCGTCTTCCGACCTGTCTGTCATGGCCATGCCTCGTGCGGAAATGGATTCGCGTTCCGAAAAGATAGCAGACCGCCCGATTTTTCGGCCAGCTGTTTCGCATAGCGCACGTGAGTCACGGATGTAGTCAGAGATACGGATACCGCGCCGCAAACGTCCTGCCAATACTGGGCATGAGCAGGATCAGTCAAGGCGAAAAACATGGGCGACATCGTACTGGCGGCAAAAATCACCCACGTGCCGTCGATGTTCATTTCCGAGGAGGATGGCCCGCACAAGGGCTGTCGGCAGCCCGCGATCGACGGCCTGAAAGCGATCGGTGAACGAATCCGCGAGACGGACGTCGATACGGTCATCATTGCCGACACCCACTGGCTGGTCAACGCGGGCTACCACATCAATGCGAACACCGATTGCTCGGGCATCTACACGAGCACGGAGTTCCCGCACTTCATCCGCAATCTCGAGTATCGCTACACGGGCGATGCGGAACTGGGCAATGCGATCGCAGAGACGGCGTCGCAGATGGGCACGTTTACCCGCTGCCACACGGACGTACCGTCGCTGGGCCTGCAATACGGCACGCTGGTGCCGCTCAGGTTCATGGAGATCGGGGACCCGATCAGGATCGTCTCCATTGCGGCATGGATCTATGACGCGGAGCTCAGTGAGTCGCGGGTGATGGGCGAAGCGGTCCGCCGGGCAGTCGAGGCCTCCGACCGGAAGGTGGCCTTCCTCGCCAGCGGCTCACTGTCGCACCGCATTGCACCAAACCGCGTCGTCGACGATTACCTGTTCCGCAACTCCAGTCCCTTCAATGAGAAGACCGACCTGATGGTGCTCGACATGTGGAAACAGGGCCGTATCCGCGAGTTCCTGGCCATGCTGCCGCAATACGCGCAAGACTGCAGCGGCGAAGGCAACATGCACGACACCGCAATGCTGTTCGGCCTGCTCGGCTGGAAAGACTACGAAGGCGAAGGCGAGATCCTGACCGGGTACTTCCCGAGCTCAGGGACGGGTCAGTGCAACGTGGTGTTCCCGGTGCAATAGCGACAGCGGAACACAAACTACGTCATTGCGAGGCGGACGAAGTTCGACGAAGCAATCTCCTGACTTCACTGCCAAGTTGGCAAGGTCGCTTCGTCGCTACGCTCCTCGCGATGACGACTGTTCTTTTGGCGTCTACTCCTCGTCGAACGCCAGCACGAAGCTCACGGGCACCGCCAGGCTGATGCTGTCCAGGCCTGCGATGGCGCGGAGCGCTTCCACACCCTCGCCAAGCGCAAATTCCGGCGCATTGACGATGACCGGTCGATTGGTGGTTACGATCAGGCTGTGATCACCAACCCGGGCGACTTTGACGTCCATCGTTACCGGCCGCTCATTGCCATGCAAAGACAGGTTTGCCTCGACCGCCATGTCCGTTGCCTCTCCCGGACCAAGAGCCTCGAGGGCGGCGCTGTCGATCTTCGCAGCGACCTCTGCTGTCGGATACTGCGCGGTGTCGAACAGCATTTCCCGCATCCTGTCGTCGCGTAGTTCGATGGCCGTATCGACACTGCCGAGATCGATCGTCACGGACACCTGGCCTTCGGCATCGACGCCACCGCTCAGGGTGCCGAAGCGATGCACCTCGGCGATATTGATGGCCTTCGTCGATACGAAGCTCAGCGCGGACTGCTCGCCGTTCAGGACCCACTCCGCTTGCGCCGGCGCCGCGATCAGCAAGGCCAGCGGGATCATCCAGTTCCTCATCGTCCTACCTCTTCTTATAGTTTTGCTGCGATTTCGAGTATAACCGCGATCAGTTCGTCGATATCCTGCTCGCGGGTCCTCCAGTTCGAAAAAGCGGGCCTGAATATGGTCCGCGGGCCGATTTTGGACGTGCCGACAAGGAAACGCCCATCCTCGAGGATGGCTTCGCCGAGCCGTTCGTTCAGCGCATCGAGCTCCTCGTCATTCAATCCGCCAGGGTTGTACCTGAACGAGACGACGTTGAGCTGCGGGTCGTTCATCAGGTCGAGCTGCTTCGACCCGCTGACCTTTGCCGCGCAGTACTGGGTAATATCGAGGCAATGTTCGACAAGCCGCTGATGCCCGCTCCTGCCATACGCCTTCAGGGTTGCCCACACAGCAAAACTCCGGGCCCGCCGCGAACTCTCGGGGCCGATCGCGCCGGGCGTGGGGCGATCGGTGTTTTCCTCCGCCAGGTAGTCGGCGTCATAGCGGAAAGCGCGCGCCATCAGTCCGTGATCGCGGACGAATGCGTAACCCGAGTCATAGGGCACGTTGAGCCACTTGTGGCCATCGACGGTCACGGAATCCGCCCGCTCGACGCCCTCCACGAAATGCGCCGTCCGCGGCGAAACCGCCGCAAACAGGCCGAAAGCGCCGTCGACGTGGATCCAGCAGTTGTGCTCACGGGACAGGTCGATCATGTCCTTGACCGGGTCGAATTCTCCCGCGTTGACTTCCCCGGCATTGACGACCACCAGCGCCGGCGCACCATCCAGTTCGACCAGCGCCTTCTCCATTGCTTCGATGTCGAGGCGGCCGAAGTCGTCGCGCCGAAACTGGCGAACGTTGCCGCGGCCGACACCCTGGGTGGCAAGGCACTTCAAGGTCGCGGCATGCACGAAACCGGAGGTCAGCACCGGGACGGGCGGCAGCCCGGACAGGCCGGTTTCGGACACGTCGACGCCGTGTTGCTCGCCCCACCATTGCCGCCCGGCAGCCAGGCAAACGAAATTGGCCATCGTCGCGCCGGTGACCATGACGCCTGGCCAGCGTTCAGGCAAGCCGAACATCTCCTTCAGCCAGCGCAGGGCCTGTGTCTCCATCTCGACGCCGGTCGGTGACAGGAACCACGTATAGGGGATTGCCTCGTAGGCTGTCGCAAGCAGGTCCGCGCCGAGCGCCGCCGGCGTGCTGCCGCCGATAACGAAGTGGTAAGACTTCGGACCGACGGCGTTCGCCCCTGCCCTGTCGTTGAGTTCGAGCAGGCGCTCGATCGTGGCGGCCGCGCCGCAACCATCCTCGGGCAGTGGCTCATCCCTGAATCCGGCAAGCACTTCCGCCGCGTCCCGTGGCAACGCGACGCGGTCGTCGATGCTGCCGACGACGCGTGGCAATGCGTCGCCCAGCTGTTCCAGCAGCGTCGTCATTTCGCTGCGAAACTCGGTGCCGATATCCGTTTCACTCATTGATTCGTGTTCCTTTGGCCGTCATACGCGACGCTCATGGCAAGCATCAGTTGCCCAGTGTAATAGAACGGCAGCCCCCAGACGTAATTGGGGAATGCTGGATCGGTGAACTGCAGCGAAGCAACTGACAAATCCGAGAGGTAGAACAACAGGGCGCCCGTCGGGACAAGCCACGGACCGCCGGACCCGCTGACGCCGATCGCCGCTACCACCATCAGGCTGATGAAGACGGCGTAGAGGCGAACCGGGGCGAGCATGTCGGCGGGCACGAATGGCGTCAGCCAGGCGGTGGCCAGCAGGGAAGCGGCGGCAACCGGCAGCAAGGCTGCCAGGACCCAGCGACCGTTTTGCCCGAAGGTGCAGAAGGCGACAACGTAGGCGATGTGTGCGAGCAGGAAGCTCACGAGGCCGGCAAGGAAAAACAGATCCCCGGCACCCAGCAGGAACATATCTCCGCACCATGACAGGGCGAGTCCGCCAAGCAGGATTCGTCCGTACCGCGAGCGCATGGCGCCGCACAGCCAGGCAACGCCGATAAATGCCGACGATGCGAGCAGTTTTGAAACCATCGCGGCCATCTGTTGGTCAAACAGATGGCTGCTGACCAGCGCCAGGCAGGCAACCATCGACACGGCAGTGAGCCAACGGACCCTGGAATCTGACATCGGGATTTTGGACATCTTCATTGAAGTGCGAGGAGCATAGACGGGTAGAATACCTGCTGCAGGCTGCGGCCGGCATCCGAACTGAATTGTCCATCCAATGAATGCACAGCAAATCGTCCCGTCGGCGCAAAGACTGGCGGCGGTCATCATCGCTTGCCAGGCGATGTGGTCCGGCGTGCTCAGGGCAGACGTCGTATTCAGCGGGCTGGACGAGGGGCAGGAGGCCAATGTGCGGGCGCTGGTCCCGCTTGTCGGGACAGATTGCGATGCCAATCGCTGGCGGGTCGAGCGACTGTTCCGCGACGCAGATGACGACATTGCCGAAGCGCTGCAGGCACTCGGCTACTACAGCGCAAAGATCAGCAAGACGCTGACCTGGGGCGACGAGTGCTGGCTCGCGAACTTCGATATCGAGCCCGGCGCAGCTGTACGCTACCAGCGCGTGGACATCAGGGTCGATGGCGAGCCGCTCGAGGTCGGAGAAGACAGCGCACTGGCCGGCATCCGACCGGAACCGGGTGATGTTTTGCATCACGGCAATTACGAACTGCTCAAGTCGACCTTGTTGCAGCGGATGTCCGCGGACGGCTACTTCGATGCGGCGTTTTCGACCCGCGAGATCGTTATCGACCCGGACACCGGCGTTGCCGACCTGTCGCTGCATCTCGACAGGGGACCGCGATATCGCTTCGGCGCCATCAATTTCAGCGACGGCATCCTGACCGACGAGCTGCTTCACAGTTATACCGATATCCGTGAAGGCGACTATTATGACGCCACCGCGATCAGCGAACTCTATGAAAGCCTGAACGGGAGCGGGTATTTCAAACAGGTCTCGATCCGAACCGATCCGGTCGACGAGGTCGAGCGAACGGCGCCCGTCGACGTCATACTGACGCCCGGCATTCGCCGGAACTACACGGTTGGCGCCGGCTTCTCCACCGACACCGGCCCGCAGGGCAGACTCGGCTACATCAACCGGCGCCGCAACGAACGCGGTCACCAGCTGGAGGCCCGCGCCTTCGTTTCGGACACCGACTCCGAGCTAACCGCCGCTTATCGCTGGCCGGTGCACAACCCGCGTACCGACTGGGCCAGCGTGGTCGGCGGCGTCCAGCACCAGGACACCGAAACGAGCGAGAACGACACGTTCAAACTCGCCTATCTGCGAACTCGCAGTCTTGCGGAGAACTGGATCTGGTCGCGTTACGTCGATTATTCCTACGAAGATTTCACCGTCGGCAACCAGGACGAGACCAGCGAACTGATCATGCTCGGCGTCAATTTCGAGTCCGCGATCGGCCGCGAGATCAGTCGCTCGACCAGCGGGCGCAGGCTCAACTTTGACATTCGCGGGGCCAGCGACTCGCTGGGCTCGGACACGAGTTTCCTGCAGTTCAGGGCCACCGCAAAGTGGCTCTGGTCGCTGAACGAACGTTACCGGATGTTCGTGCGCGGCCGGCTGGGCACGACGATCAAGGACAACCTGCAGGAATTGCCGGTATCGGTCAGGTTTTTTACGGGTGGCGACCGGTCTGTTCGCGGCTACGCCTTCGAATCGCTGGGCCCGACCAACCCGGACGGCGAAGTCATCGGCGGCAGCCACGTCATCGAGGGGAGCATCGAATTCGATCGCATGCTCACGGAAAAATGGTCGATCGCCGCATTTTTAGATACCGGCAGCGCGTTCAGCGACGGCAGCCCTGAGTTCAGCTCCGGCGTCGGCCTGGGCGTCCGCTGGTACTCCCCGGTCGGCCCGGTGCGGGTTGACTTCGCCCATCCCCTGGACGATCCCGACAGCGATTTTCGACTGCACGTCGTGCTGGGGCCGGACCTGTGATGGAGCGGCTACTCAGCATCTTGCGCCGCGGCCTGGCCTTCGCGTTCCTGTTCGCAGTCCTGCTGCTCGGTACCGTCGCATTGTTGCTCAACACGACGGTCGGCAGTCGCCTCGTGATCAACCTCGGGGCCGGCTTCGTGCCCGGCTCCCTGTACGTCGACGGCATCGAGGGCACGCTCTGGCGAACGCTCGGCATCCGCGTGCTTCGCTATCGGAACGAGCGCGTCGAGATCGATGGCGACGATGTCGAGCTCGTCATCAGCTGGCCAAAGCTGGTCGCGGGCTCGGTCGAACTCAATTCCCTGGCGGTCGGCACGCTCGACACACGCAGCCTGGCACCCGCGCCCGACGAGCCGGAACCGCTTTCGATCAGCATGCCGCCGCTGCCCTTCTCCCTGGCAATAGGGGCCGGTCGCGTCGACAACTTCATCCTGCAGCGCGACGTCGGCGATTTCCTGATCACCGGCATCGACTGGTCGGAGATCGAGCTCGACGGGCAGCGCGTCGCGGTCCGCGAGGCGTCTTTGGACTTGCCGCAGCTCGGCATCGATAACGCCAGTATCGACTCGACGCTCGCTGGCGATGTGCCAGTCAGCGGCAGCTTCGAATGGGCGACGGCCGATGACGCGTCGGCCGGCAGCGCCACGCTCGGCGGCACGCTGACGGAGCTGTCGGTATCGCATTCGCTGATAGCGCCGCTGGAAATCGCGACAGCGGGCCGGGTGTATCTCCTGGGACGAACCGAACCCGGCTTCGACCTGCTATCCGACATCCGCCGCTACCAGGCCGGCACGGTGCTGATCGAGAACGCAACGATTCGCCTCGCAGGGACGCTCGATGATTATGCGGCGAACATCGCTGCCCAGGTTTCCGAACCCCGCCTCCCCGGCACGTCGGTGTCTGTTGTGGCAGCAGGCAACCTGTCGGGACTCGAGGACGGAGAATTCACGCTGACCAGCGAGTACTGGTCGGCGGTTGCAACGGGCGCCGTCGCCTGGCGTCCGGCGATCGACATCGCCCTCGATGTCGACGCGGAACGCCTGGACCCATCGTTCCTTGACGAGCGCCTGGTCGGAGCGCTCGAGGGCACACTGCAATTCGCGTATGCCCAGGACGGCGAATGGCGAGCCGATAATCTGCGTCTTTCAGGCTCGCTGCTGGACTTCGACGTCAGCGCCAGTGGCGACGTCGCGTCGGCGGATCAGCGGATTGTCTGTGCCGCTTGCATTGCGACGCTGCGACGCCCAACCGGCCCTGCGGTGGACGTGACGGCCAGGATCGAAGGGACTGACCAGGCCATTGACGTGGAGGTCGAAGGCGACATCGGCCCGCTGGAGGAGCTCACGGCCGCCGGCTCGGTCCAGCGCGGCCCCGAGGGTTTCAGCGGCACGTTGAACAGGGTGTCGGTCAACGAATCCTGGACCGGGCGCTGGGTGCTCGGCACGCCGCTCGCGTTCCGTGCCGGCGACGCCGGCCTCGAAGTGGACGCCCATCGCTGGGTATTGCCCGAAGGGCAGATCGATATCAGCCGCATCGCTTTCTCGCCTCGGCAGGTGTCCGTGGTCGGCACGGCGACGGCGCTGCCGCTGGCCACTGTCAACACATTCCTGCCGGCAGGCATAAGGCTGGAGGGCACGGCGACGGCACAGGTCGACGTCACGCGGGAAGCGAGTGACTGGTCGGGCGTCGCCCGCTGGCAGCAGGCCGATACGCAGGTATACGTCGACCGCCCTGGCGATGAGCCGTTTACGTTGACCATCCCCGAAGCCGTCGCTGACGCCGACTTCGAGGGTGGCGGCGCGAGCGTTGCATCGACTGTGCGCATCGATCCGGGGATCCGGGTTCTGACGACGGCGACGATCGACAGCCTCGAGCAGGATCCGCAAATCGACGCACGGGCGGTGATCGAGGGCGAGGAATGGCAGTGGCTGACCGCCCTATTCCCGGAGCTGGAGAATCTCGACGGCGACATATCAGCCGACCTGGTCGCGAATGGTGCACTCGCTGCACCGCGTTTCGGCGGCACGCTGCGTTGGCAAGACGGCGCCGCGAATGTACCGGGGTTGAACGTGCCGCTGCGTGACATCAACATCTCCATGGTCGTGGATGATGGCGCGACGATCGATGGAACCGCCATCGCAGGAGAAGGCCTGCTGACCGTCGATGGCCGGGCCGACAGCTTATTCAGCGCTGATCGACAAGTAGAGCTGTCCCTGAAAGGCGAGTCGGCCGAAATCGTCAACTGGCCCGAGTATCGCGTCTGGGCGAGCCCGGATTTGACCGTATCGGGCTCGGCAGGCGGCTGGGATATGCGCGGCTCGCTGGCCGTTCCCCGCGCGGAAATCGATATCCGCGAGCTGCCGGAGAACGCCGTTACGCTGTCGGATGACGTCCGCATCGCGCGCGTCGACTATTCGACGTCGATCGCCGCAGGCCGCTATTCCGGGGAGGCCGAGGTCGTGCTGGGCGATTCGGTGACGGTCTCGGCTTTCGGTCTCGACACCCGCCTCGAGGGCGGGTTGACCGTCCGCAAAAATCCTGACCGCGACCTGACGCTCGAAGGCACGGTAGTGCTCGTCGACGGTGTTTTCGAGGCCTATGGTCAACGCTTGACCATCGAAGAAGGCACGCTGACGTTCACGGGACCGACCGATAACCCGATCGTCGATGTACGGGCGACGCGGACGATCGAGAGTTTCGACAGCACGATCGTCGCCGGTCTGCACCTGACGGGTCGTGCGCGGGAGATCAGCTCGACCGTCTACTCGGAGCCGTCGATGAGCGAAGCCGATGCGCTGTCCTACCTGATGATCGGCCGCCCGCTTGCCGAAGCGACAGCCAGCGAAGGCGGCGAACTGTCCGACGCGGCGGTCAGGCTCGGACTCAGGCAGGCAGCGCGGATCACCCAGCAGATCGGCCAGTCCCTGGGACTTGACGAGCTAACCATCATCGGCGACGGCGGCGACGCGACGGCGCTGGTCGCCGGCAAACAGTTCAACGACAGGCTCTATGCCCGCTACGCGTACGGCGTCTTCTCGCGCCTCGGCATGATCATGATCCGTTACCGACTCTCGGAATCGCTGTCGCTCGAAGCGGGTGCCGGCGAAACGCAGTCCATCGACGTGCTGTACACGGTGGAGAAGGAATGAGGCGACAAATCTAGCGAACGGAGCGGTTCGGCAGGTTGGCAAACAGTTCCACGAACGCTGCGCGCATCGCGAGTCTCGCCGGGGCGTCATGCATGTACGAACCTTCGTACACGTTGTGAATCCGCTGCATGTTCCCGGCCAGGACCAGCTCGCCGGACACGCTGTCCTTGAGCTCGACCACGACCTGCGCGATGAAGCGGACGCCGCCGCCCGGTGCGATACGCTCCCAGGACTCCTGCTCCTCCGGGCTCTGCTCCATGGTCTTGTTGACGAAGGTCATCAACAGCACGGACTCGGCGTCTCCCTCGGTGTATTCGTAGCCGCGCTCGGCAAGCACGATACTCGACTCGTCGCGAAGCATCGGCTTCAGGAACTCGGGGGTGTCCTCGAACTCGACCCGATAGGTCGTGATCGACTCCGCCATCGGATGGCAGCAATAGGTCTCGTCAACGGCGATGGTCGGCAGCGACGTGCAGCCGCCGGCCAGGAGGGCGCCGAACAGGAGCCATGCGATGGTTTGAGCCTTGCGATTGATCATCGGATTACGATCCTCAGTGAGTCTGTGCGCGATGTTAGGCCCGGCGGTGGCGACGGATAATGCGCATTGCGCACAACAGTGCAGGTAGTTTCCCTGATGCCCGCAGGACGGCGATGGACTAGCCAATACGCGGCATTCAGGCCTCGAACACGAGACAAGTCGTCGTGCCGCGGGCCAGCACCCTGTCCCGGCTGTCGCGCATGATGCCATCGGCAATGCCGATCCGCTGGCCGACGTTCACCACGGTTCCCTCGGCAGTGACAGCGCCGGTATTGACGGTGATCGGCCGCACGAAGTCGATCTTGAACTCGACGACCGTGAACCCGACGCCCGCCGGCAACGTGGAGTGCACGGAAGAGCCCATGCAGGAATCCAGCAACGCGGCTGCCCAGGAGCCATGGATTGTGCCGTTCGGATTACAGAACTGTTCCGACGTCGCGCCGCTGATGACGGCCCGTCCCTCGCTCACCTCGGTCAGGCGAAAACCGAGCGTCAGGGCCATCGACGGGTGCGCTATGCGGCCGTCGACAACGCGTTCGAGATAGTCGAGCCCGGTCACGTTCAGCGCGCCCCGCCGGACAGCACGTTCTGTGTCAGCCGCACCCACCACGCAGCGCCGGTCGCGAGGACGTCGTCGTTAAAATCGTAGCCAGGATTGTGCAATGGTCGACCGTTATGTCCTCCATCGCCATTGCCGATCAGTACATAGCAACCCGGTTTCACGTTCAGCATCTGCGCAAAGTCCTCCGAGCAGGCCGCCGGCGCGCAGTCCGGGACGACCTTGTCGGCGCCGACAACGTCGATCGCGGCCTGGACCGCGACGTCGGTTTCGCGATCGGTATTTTCCAGCACGATGAACTCGTGGGTGTATTCGAGTTCGACGTCGACGTTGTGCGCCTTGCCGATATTGACCACCAGCTCCCGCATCCGCCTTTCGATCAGTTCCTGGGTGGCCGCGGACAGGCCGCGGGTGTCGCCCTTGATCGTCACGTTGCTCGGGATCACGTTGCGCGCGCCGTCGGTCAATAGCTCGGTTACGGAGACGACACCGCTCTCCATCGGGTTCAGCGACCGGGCGACGATCGTCTGCAGCGCCGAAATGATTTCCGCGGCAACGACCACGGGGTCACGCGTCCGGTTGGGCATCGAGGCGTGTCCGCCGAGGCCTTTGATCGAGATGACGAAATTGTCCTCGAAGGTCATCATCGGTCCCTTGCGCACTGCGAAATGCCCGGCCGGGATGCCCGGCATGTTGTGCATGCCGTAGATCTCGTCCATCGCGAAGCGATCGAACAGGCCGTCCTTCATCATCGCCAGCGCACCGAGGCCGTTCTCCTCGTTGGGCTGGAAGATGAAATGCACGGTGCCGTCAAAGTCGCCGCCGTCGGCCAGCGTCTCAGCGGCGGCGAGCAGCATCGCGGTATGCCCGTCATGGCCGCAACCATGGAACTGTTTGTCGTGCACAGAACGATGATCGAAATCATTGGTTTCCTGGATGGGGAGTGCGTCGATATCCGCGCGTAGACCAATACCGCGTTCGCTCGCGCCTCGCTTCAGGACGCCGACGACGCCGGTTCCGCCGATGCCGGTGTGGGTCTCGATGCCCATGCCCTCGAGGAGTTCGGCGATGAAGGCCGCCGTCCGCTCTTCCCGGAATCCAAGCTCCGGGTGCTTGTGGATATCGCGTCGCCAGGCGATCCAGTTATCAGGTTGCGCTGCCATGGGGCCATTATCGGCAATATTACGGGTAGCTGGCCAGTACCATGCCCGCTTAAGCAGGTACACTTTGTCAGGACGTCTGGCGGAAGCGCATGCTGAACTTCGATCATCACATCCGAAAGGAAAATATCCGCAGGTACCTGCTGCAGTGCTCGCTCGCGGGCGCCTGCGTATTCGTTCTGCTGATCGTGCTCGACGCCGTTACCCAGACGGTGCTGATCGCCGCGCTTGGCGCCAGCGCCTTCATCGCATTTGCCGTGCCGCTTTCGCTGCACTCCAGTCCCCGCCACATGATCGGCGGTTACCTCGCGGGCATCGTCTCCGGCTGCACGATGAGCTTCCTGTATACCGCGATGGACCTGACGAGCGCCTTTGGCGCCAGCGCCGGCATGATCGTCGCAGGCGCATTCGCGACATCGATAGCGATGTTCCTGATGGTGGTAACGAGAACCGAGCATCCGCCTGCGGCGGCGCTGGCACTCGGTCTCGTGCTGAACGAGTGGAACCTGCTGACCCTGGCCGTGGTGCTGGGCGGCGTAATCGGACTCAGCATCATCAAGCGCGCCATCCTTCCCTTGCTGATGGACCTCCTGTGAAGGACGTCCTTACGGGCTTTGCGGGTCTGGCGCGCTAGTAATTGCCGGTCAGCATGATCCAGAACTTCGTGGTGTCGGCCGAATGCTGGTCGGCATCGTAGAGGGCCGCCTTGAGCAGCAGGCTGTAATTGTCGTTCAGCTTGCGGGCGGCAGAGAGGTCTAACTCGCTGCCCCAGTCCGCGCTGGTCGCCTCCGCACTGAAATCATGATAGACGCCCGTCAGGTTCCACTTGCCGACGCTGCCCTTGATCAGCAGATAGAGGTCGTCGATGCCGGCTCCGGGGGTGTCCAGGAACTTGTCCGCCCAGCCCTGGAATGCATGCAGTGTCGCCAGGGGCGTCTTGAAAGAGGCGCCAGCAACCGTCGCGTCACCGCCGAGTGACTCGAACCCGAGCCCTACAGACAAGCTATTCCGAAACGCCAGCGTCGCCGTAAGGTGAACGTAATTCGCGTCATAGCTGACCGGGTTGTCACCGATATCCGTCTGGCTCGCAAACTCGCCGACCAGGGCCAGCTTGTTCTCGCCGACGGCGACGTTGCCTGTGGCCCTGACGCCAAACGTGCCGCTCGACAGATTGTTGTTTGGCGGGTTGTTTTGAGCCGGATCCTGGTAATCGAGATGGTAGTAGTAAGGCGTGATGTTCCAGCCGGATCCCAGCTTGAAGCTGGCGTTCAACAGGTGCGCATTGAGCCGATGGCGACCGCCGGCAACTTCGCTGCCTACGATTCGCCGAACGTGATTGACGAAAGAGTACTTCACCACCGTGTTGTCGCCGGAATTGAAGTTCATCGTGACGCCGTCATAGGTCTGCTCATTCTGACGCCAGCCGACATTACCGACGAAGCGATGGTTGTCCAGCAGGATGCGCTGCCGGCCGAACCTCAGCGTGGTGTTATCCGATGCGGCGTAGTCGAGATAGAGCTGGTTGAGGTCGGG
>JABAHR010002266.1_pt2 | contig 25592 bp, 25 predicted proteins | sample 7062101 | NCBI WGS metagenome assembly JABAHR01 (sample SAMN14534553, study PRJNA622989) | marine sediment metagenome | biome: marine biome [ENVO:00000428]; feature: marine pelagic biome [ENVO:01000023]; material: deep marine sediment [ENVO:00002113] | place: India: Gulf of Kutch | collected...
GAAGTCAGTGCTACCGGCGTCCACTTTTACCGGTACCAGGGCGGTTTCCTGCACGGCAAGGTCATGCTGGTCGATGATTCGGTCGCTGCCGTCGGCACCGCCAATTTCGACAACCGCTCGTTCCGGCTCAACTTCGAGATCACGGCGGTCGTCGTCGAACAGGAATTTGCCGAGGCCGTGAAGGCCATGTTCGAAGAGGATTTCGGCAATTCCCGCCGCATGCAGCCCGGCGAATTCGATAACAAGAACTACCTGTTCAGGGTTGCCGCAAGACTCGCGAGACTCGCTTCGCCGGTCCTGTGATCAGCGTATGGCGGCCGGCGCATTCTTGACGGCAACAGACTTGATCTGCGCCAGCACCCGGTCCCCCGGCTCGAGATTCAGCGCGGCCCGTGACCGGCGTGTAACCCGGGCGAGAATATGGCCGGAACCGACCGCCAGCTGCATCAGCGTGCAGGACTCGCCGTCGTCACGAATGGACTCGATGGATGCCGGCAGCACGTTGAGCACTGTCGAAGCGCCGGTGTCTTCGCGACAGAGGCTGACGTCGTTTGCACGGATACGCAGGCGCAGGGGCGCCCCGCTCTCGTAGGCTCCGGGCACCCACATTTCGATACCGTCGAAGGCGATCTTGGTGAGGCCATCGCCGACATCGCGGCCGACCGCTTTTGCGTGGATGATCGCACCGGCCTCCTCGCCGCCGAGCAGCGGCAGGTCGGCGCGCAACAGCACGTCCTGGATGTCCCCTGCCGCAATGACCCGGCCGCGCTCCATGACGAGCAGGTAGTCGCATAACCGAATCACCTCCTCGATGCTGTGACTGACGTATATCACGGGAATCGATAGTGCCGAGTGAAGCCTGTCCAGGAATGGCAGGATCTCGTCGCGCCGTGCGCGGTCGAGCGCGGCTATCGGCTCGTCCATGAGCACCACCCGGGGAGATCGCAGGAGGGCGCGCGCAATCGCCACGCGCTGCGCCTCGCCGCCCGACAGCGTGTCAACGCGCCGGTCCAGCAGGTCCTGCAGCCCGAGCAGCTCCACGGCTTCGTCGAATCCGACGTCCTCGCGTCGCCCGCGACGCTGCCCGTACTCGATGTTCTGGCGTACGTCCAGGTGTGCAAACAGTCGCGGCTCCTGGAACACGTAGCCAATCTCTCGCTCATGAACGGGTCGCGATATTGTGTCGTCCTGCCAGACTTCCTCCGCGATGACGAGACGGCCCGACGCCGCTCGCTCGAGCCCGGCGATGCAGCGCAGCAGCGCGGTCTTGCCCGCGCCGGATTCGCCGAATACGCCGGTGATGCCACGCATCGGGATGTCGGCATCCACGTCCAGCGAGAAGTCGCTGCGCTGCAGCCGGTAGCGAACGGAGATGTGGCCGCTCACCGCGACCGCCTCTCGAGCCGTCGGTTGGCCAGGAACATCGTCAGGAGCACCGCGAACGCGAATACGACGAGGACCATCGACATCTGGTGCGCGCTCGCATAATCGAGGGATTCGACGTGATCGTATATCGCGATCGAGACGACGCGCGTCTCGCCGGGGATGTTGCCACCGACCATCAGGACGACGCCGAATTCACCGAGCGTATGCGCGAAACTCAGCACCGTCGCGGTAAGGAATCCGGGCGTCGAAAGCGGCACGGCGATCGTGAAAAAAGCATCGAGCTCCGAGGCGCCCAGTGTCCGGGCCGCCTCGACTTCCTGCCGGCCGAGGGCGTCGAACGCGCTCTGCAAGGGTTGCACGGCGAAGGGCAGGCTGTAAAAGCATGACGCGATGACGAGCCCCGCGAAAGAGAAGGTAAGCGCCTCACCCGAGACCTCGACCCACCAGCGGCCGATCGCGCCGTACGGCCCCAGCACGATCAGCAGGTAGAAGCCCATCACCGTCGGCGGCAACACGATGGGCAATGCCACGATCGCCTGGATCGCCGGCTTCAAACGCGAACGCGTTCGGGACAGCCACCAGGCGAGCGGGGTCCCCAGCACGATCAGGATCAGCGTGGTCAATGCAGCCAGCTGCAGCGACAGAAACAGGGGGCCCAGCGCCGGCGCCATCAGTGCTCTACCTCGGGCAAGCTGTATCCATGGCGCAGAATGATGGCACGTCCGGCGTCGCTGCGCAGGAACTCGAAGAATGCCTGTGCGCCTTCGGAGCGCGCGCCCCGCTGCAACAATATCGCCTGCTGGTCGATCGGGGCGTGCATCGTATCCGGTACCGGCCAGCTGCAGGATGCCGCGGGCAGCGACGGCGCCTGCAACTGCGAACGCGCGATGAAACCGAGCTCCGCGTTTCCCGACGCCGCGAACTGCAATGCCTGCGCAATGTTCTCGCCGATTACGAGCCGGTCGCGCACGGCTCCCCAGAGGCCCGCTTGCTGCATGAAGGATCTTGCAGCCGCACCGTAAGGAGCCGTCTCCGGATTCGCGATCGCGACACGCCCACCGTGTTTGCTACGCAATGCCGATCGGCAGTCATCCGCCGTCCTGGACCACAGTATGAGCATACCGCGCGCGTAGGTGAATCGTGTCCCGGCGACTCCGACGCCTGTCGCCTCCAGTCGATGCGGCCGCTCCGCGTCGGCCGCAAGCAGTAAGTCGAACGGCGCGCCATTGACGATCTGGGCATAGAGCTTGCCCGTCGACGCCGTCGTGATACGGATCTCGAAATTCGTGTCCCGCTCGAATCGCGCAGCGATCGCGCGCGCCGTGGCACCGAAATTGCTGGCGACGGCGACGGTGACGTAATCCTCGCCGGCCGCGGCGACCGGCAGCAAGATCAACGCGACGAGGAAAAATATCGGTGTGATGGTGTTACCCCGAACGGCTGGCCTTCAGCTTCTGACGATAATCATGAAGCAAAGGTTCAGTATAACCGTTCGGTTGTTCACATCCTTTGAAGACGAGGTCGCAGGCGGCGCGAAACGCAATGCTGCCGTCGTAGTCATCGCTCATGCGGACGTACAGCGGGTCTCTCGCATTCTGTTCGTCGACGACGGCCGCCATGCGCTCGAAGGTCTCGCGCACCTGCGTTTCATCGGTGACGCCGTGCAGCAGCCAGTTGGCCATGTGCTGGCTCGATATGCGCAGCGTCGCGCGATCCTCCATGAGACCGACGTCGTTGATGTCGGGCACCTTCGAACAGCCGACGCCCTGGTCGATCCAGCGCACGACGTACCCCAGTATGCCCTGGGCATTGTTGTCGAGTTCGTTCTGGATCGTGCCAGCGTCCAGCGTCGCCGGATCGCAGAGCGGCGGCGTCAGGATGTCGTCGAGGCTCGCGAGTGGCCGCGACGCGAGTTCGCGCTGGCGCGCCGCGACGTCGACGAAGTGATAATGCATCACGTGCAGCGTCGCCGCGGTCGGCGACGGCACCCAGGCGCAGTTGGCGCCCGCTTCCGGGTGCGCCTGCTTGGTGTCCATCATCTGCTTCATTTCGTCGGGCTTCGGCCACATGCCCTTGCCGATCTGCGCCCGCCCGGGCAGCCCGCAGCGGATGCCGACGTCGACGTTCCAGTCCTCGTAGGCGTTGATCCAGGGCTCCTGCTTGATCGCCTCCTTGGGCTTCATCGGGCCGGCGCGCATGCTCGTGTGAATCTCGTCGCCGGTGCGATCGAGGAACCCGGTGTTGATGAAGACCAGCCGGTCTTTCACGGCACGGATGCACTCCATGAGATTGACCGTCGTGCGCCGCTCTTCGTCCATCACCCCGACCTTGAGCGTATTGCGCTCGAGACCGTAGAGATCCTCGACGCGCGAGAACAGCGTGTCGGTGAATCGTGCCTCGTCCGGACCGTGCATCTTCGGTTTGACGATATAGACGCTGCCGTGGCGGCTGTTCGGCTGACTTCCCGTCACGCGGCGGTTGGCCAGTGCACACGCGGTCGTGATGACCGCATCCATGATGCCCTCGAACACCTCGTCGCCGTTGCGGTCGAGGATCGTGCTGTTGGTCATCAGGTGCCCGACGTTGCGAACCAGCATCAGGCTGCGGCCCGACAGCACGATGCGTTCACCGTCCATGCCGGTGTATTCGCGATCCGCGTTCAGGCGCCGTGTGATAGGCTCGCCGCCCTTGGAAAAGGTTGCGTCCAGCGTGCCCTGCATGAGGCCGAGCCAGTTTCGATAGACGTTAGCCTTGTCTTCCGCATCGACCGCGGCCACGGAATCCTCGCAGTCCTGGATCGTCGTTATAGCCGATTCGAGTACGATGTCGGCGACATCCGCCGCAGCTTCGCGGCCGATCGGATGATCCGGGTCAACCTGTATCTCGATATGCAGTCCGTTGTGCACGAACAGGTAGGTCGCGGCGTCACCTTCCCGGGAGCACCCCCTGAAGGCGGCGGCATCCGCCAAGCCGACCGTCTTGCCGTCGACCACCGCCATGAACTCGTCGCCGGCGATGCCGTAATCGGAAACGTCCGCGTGGCTTGCACCATCGAGCGGGATTGCCTGATCGAGGAAACGCTGTGCATAGCGGATGACCGCGCAGCCGCGGGTCGGATTGTACGGGCCTTCGCGCTGCTGGCCGTCGTCTTCGCTGATGACGTCGGTGCCGTAGAGCGCGTCGTACAGGCTGCCCCAGCGCGCGTTCGCCGCGTTGAGTGCGAATCGTGCATTGCTGACCGGGACCACTAGCTGCGGTCCGGCGACATCGGCGATTTCCGTATCGACATTCGCGGTGCCGATGGTGAAGTCGTCACCGGGCTCCAGCAGGTAACCGATGGATCTCAGGAAGGCGACGTACGCGGCACGGTCGAAGTCACCGCCCGGATGAGCCAGATGCCACTCGTCGATCTTCGCCTGCAGCGCGTCGCGGGTGCGCAACAGCTCGCGATTGGCCGGCATCAGTTCGTCGATCAAAGCCTCGAAACCCGGCCAGAAAGCGGCCGGCTCGAGGTCGATCGCCGGCAGGAGTTCGTTCTCGACGAAGTCGAAAAAGGCCGTGTCGATCCGCAGACTACCGACTTCCCGCCGGCCTTTTTCACTGTTGCTCATGACACCTGTCTGTTATGCGACGAACTGTTCTTCCTCGGTGCTGCCTTCCAGGGCGGTCGTCGACGACAGCCCGTGCATGATCGTATTCTGCACGGCGTCGAAGTAGCCGGCGCCGACGAAGGACTGGTGCTTGGCCGCGCGGAAACCGTGCTGCTCGTCCGCGAATTCGCGCTGCTGCAGCAGCGAATAGGCGTACATGCCTTCGGCCTTGTAGGCGCGGCTGAGCCGGAACATGCTCGAGTTCAGCGCGTGCCAGCCGGCGAGCGTGATGAACTGGAACTTGTAGCCCATCTTGCCCAGCTCCTCGCGGAAGACCTTCATCGTCTCGTCGTCGAGGTTCGCCTGCCAGTTGAACGACGGCGAACAGTTGTAGGCCAGCAGCTGGTCCGGGAACTCCGCGTGAATCGCCTCGGCGAAGCGCTGCGCCTGCTCGAGGTCCGGCCTCGAGGTCTCGCACCAGATCATGTCGGCATAGGGCGCATAGGCGAGGCCGCGCGCGATCGCCTGGTCGAGCCCGGCGTTGGTGCGGAAGAAGCCTTCGGGCGTGCGTTCGCCGGTGATGAATTTCCTGTCGCGTTCGTCGGAATCCGACGTAATGAGGTTCGCCGCATCGGCATCGGTGCGCGCGATGAGGACGGTGGGAACGCCGTAAACGTCGGCCGCGAGCCGCGCCGCCAGCAGCTTGGCAACGGCTTCCTGCGTCGGCACCAGCACCTTGCCGCCCATGTGGCCGCACTTCTTGGCGGACGACAGCTGGTCTTCGAAGTGAACCCCGGACGCCCCGGCCCGGATCATGTGCTTCATGAGTTCGAAAGCGTTCAGGTTGCCGCCGAAGCCGGCTTCGGCGTCGGCGACGATCGGTGGGAACCAGTCGATGCTGTCGTCGCCGCTGAGCGCGTGTATCTCGTCCGTGCGGATGAATGCATTATTGATGCGCTCGACCATCTTCGGCACCGAGTCGACCGGGTACAGGCTCTGGTCCGGGTACATCTCGCCCGCGCTGTTGCCGTCACCCGCGACCTGCCAGCCGGAGCAATAGATCGCCCTGAGCCCGGCCTGCACTTCCTGGATCGCCTGGTTGCCCGTCAGCGCGCCAAGCGCGCACAGCGGCTCGTCGTCGTGAACGAGATTCCAGAGCTTTTCGCTGCCGCGGCGCGCCAGCGTGTACTCGATCTGTACCGTGCCCCGGAGCTTGACGACATCCGCTGCGCTGTAGTCCCGCTTGATGCCCTTCCAGCGCGGGCTTTCGGCCCATTCGGTCTCAAGCTGCCTGATCTGCTCTTCTCGATTCATGACGAACACCCCGTCCTGTATCCGGTTTCCAATGTGCGTGAAAGCACCGTTCCGAGGCGCTATAGTACGCAGGCGAATATTGAAATTTCACAGCAAAAATTTCACAGTGTCAATTTCACAGAGACCTTATGTCTTCCCCGCATAGCCTACGGCGCAAATCACACTTCCTGGGCACCAAGATGCGCATGCTCAGGAAACGCAACCATCTTACGCTCGAAGACCTCTCGGTGCGATGCGTGCAGATCGATCCAGAGGCCGGGCCCTCCGTTTCGTACCTTTCGATGATCGAAAACGGCAAGCGCGTGCCCTCGGAGCGGCTGCTGGGCATCATCGCCGAGATCTTCCAGAAGGACGTCAACTGGTTCCTGGACGAATCCCTGGACGAAACCGCGATCGATACGGCACCCGAGGCACCCATCGGCGGCATGCCGCTGGAACCGGGCTTCCTGTTCTCCGAAAACCTGCTGCAGCTCGCCATCCCGGAACTCCTCAGCCAGACGGGCACGACCGGGCGGCAGTTCGCGCACCTGCTGATCCGGGCGCACCAGGAAAGCAACCAGAACCGCTTCCCGGATATCGAGCGCGCGGCGGAAAGCATCGGCAACAAACTGTTTCCGCTGTCGCTCGAGACAGTATTCGATATCGCGAATCACCTGGGGCTCGAGATCCGCTGGTTCGACAAGCCGCCGGCCAACGACGTAGGCGAGAACCTCCCTATCAAATCGCTGGTGCGTTCGTTCTACGACGCGCCGAACACGGTGTACCTCAACCGCGCGCTCGAGAAAGCGCCGGCACGACTGAAATTCGACCTGGCCAACCAGGTTGCTCACAAGGTTCTTCACGACGGCGACGGCGCACGTATCCCGCAGATCTCCGGCGGCAGGACATCGACGCGAGCCGTCGACGATCGGACACACAACGTCGACGCCCGCGACATACTCCACGCGTGGCGCGACTTCGAGTGCAGTTACTTCGCCGCGGCGCTGCTGGCGCCGAAGACGCCGTTCCGCCAGTTCCTCGCGCGCAACTCCTACGAGATCAACTGCGGAGACAAGGTCGACCTGACGACGACGCTGGTCATGCGGCGCATGCCGAGCGTCTCGCCCTACCCTCACTGGCATTATTTCGATGCCTACCCGCCGGGCAACTTCCGCGCCGTCTACCGCGGCAACGGCATCCCGCTGCCCTGGGGCAACATGTCGATGATCTCCGATCCCTGCCAGCACTGGGCCGTGTTCCGCATGCTGCACAGCCGCTCCAACAAGCCTGCATCGCAGATCTCGGTGCTGCGGGCGGGCGAAGACAAACGGTTGTATTGCTGCCAGTCGATTCGCAGCCGCGATGCCGCGGGCAACCGGCACGTGCTGTGCGCGGGCGTCGACCTGTCACCGGCACTCGAATCGCAGGGTTTCGACCCGGCGGCCACGATCGACATGATCGAGTCGAGCTGCAATGCAAACGGCGGCTACGGGCCGATACCGGCGGAGGCGCGACGGCAGCTTCGGAGCATCGGCAGGATTCTGAATATCGGCTGGATTGCGGACGGCGCAGACCGGGAGGCCACGATCATCTGTCCGCGAAGTTCCGCATGTCCCCGCGATAAGCATTGCCTCGGCAAGCGGCTCCGCGCCACCAGGCCGCAGATCGACGAGATCCGCGAGTCGGTGCTGTCGGGCTGAATCGCCCTCAGGCCGTCTTCTGGAACTGGCCCGGGCTCATGCCCGTCCAGCGTTTGAATGCCCGCGCGAAATTGCTCTGGTCCGAGAACCCCACCATGTAGGCGATTTCCGCCTGCGTGTAGTCACCGTCCCTGAGGTACTTTTCCGCAAGGCTGCGGCGGGTACTTTCGAGGATGTCGCGATAGCTCGTGCCTTCGGCACTCAGCTGGCGCTGCAGGGTGCTGGTGCTTCGGTAAAGGCGGCCGGCGACGTTGTCCTGGTCGGCCTTACCCGACGGCAGCATCTGCACCAGCAGACGCCTGACTTCCGTAGCGACCTTGCTCTGGTCCAGCGACTCCAGGTACTGCTCCGCGATACGTGACGTGGAATCCAGTACGTCGGGAATGTAGCCGGGCAGGGGCTCTTCGAAGACCTCCTTCGAGAAATAGAACTTCTCGCGCTCGTTACCGTACGTGACGGGGCAGCCCAGGAATTCCTCGAGATAACCGCGCGCCGTATCCGCGGGAAAGATCAACTCCGCCCTGAGCGGCCGCACACGGTCGCGCCTGATGATCTCGCAGAGCTTGAAAAAGGCCACCATTCCCGCCTCGTCGGCGGTCCGGTTGATAACGATCCCGGGGTCGGGAAAGGACTCGACGTACACGATCATGCCGTCCTGCTCCACGACTTCCGACCTGGCAATCGCCGTCGAAAGCACGTGTGCATAACGACTGAGACGTTCCAGTGCGCCACGCAGCGTCGCGCTGGCAAGCCAGGCGTGCCCGAGCACGTAGAAGTCGCTGGGCTCTGCCCGCGCACCCGCCCTGAGACCGAATTGCTGGTCATCTGTCATGTAGACAGCCATGTCCCACAGGCGCGTCATCTTCGACAGCGGCAGGCGCGCACCAGGGCGCCGAAACGCGCCCGTATCGATCTTCACCTGCTCGAATATCGGCGCCGGATCGATGCCGTAGTGCTTCTGCAGCGTTTCACCGATGATTCGGGCGACGTTGGCCAGTGTCGTGGGTTCGTAGAGCATGGCTACCGGTAGTGAACCCCAATAGCGGTGCCGGCTCAAGCCGTTTCGCCGGCTGATGCGATTTGCACAATCGTTGACCGGTATTGACCAGACCGCGCCAGCCTGCAGGCCTAGAGTGAACGCCTGGTCCCGCAGGAGAGACACATGCTCAGCCCCGTCCCCAAAGACACCAAGCGCTACGCGCGATCCGAGGCGATCCATGCCGAAGTGTCCCGCGTACTGTACGAGGCATTCAGCGCCGAGAACGGGCTCCTGTCCAATGTCGACAGGTGGACGCAGCGCAGAGTCACGCTCGAAAACCTGACGAAGATCGAGCTCGTTCATGCGGCCGGCGACGCGGTCGAGTACTGCTACCAGAACCTGATCCGCGAGATCGACTCGGAAGCGCAGACGGGGATCTTTCTTGTCAGCGGAAGCAGCACCGACCCATCGCTGCGGGTACTGGCCGGCGAGCCTGGCGTATCCGGCGAACTCGGCACGGCTGTCGCGTACCTGGCGCCAACGCTGTTCAGCGACGAACTCGCGCATTCCGACGACCAGCTGGATCTCGTCTGGGTGACGATCCGCGCACGTTTCGAGCGTGCCCGCGTCGATGCGCAAGTATCGGCGGTCGCCCTGGGCATCCTGATGCAGGACCCGGACGTCGCGCAGGACATGGCCGACGCGCTCCGGTCCATGATGTACGCCTTCCACGAGCACCTCGCGCGGCAGCGCTGTGGACTCCCTGCATTGCTCGATGAGCAGCGTGCACGGGAACTTTCCGTGATGGTCGCGCAACTGGAGACACGCGCCGGCGATTACGCGGACAGGGTTCTGGAAATCTCTTCGAGAGCGGACACGCTATGAAACGTAACAGTCGACAGTATGCGGTTGACGGGATCGTCCGGACCGGGAGGCCGCTCAACCCGAATTCCCCTCATGCCGGTCACAGCATCGGCTATTCGGCGGGCCTCATGGCCCGCCTTCTTTTACTGAAACACGTAAGAAGCCACGCGACCGGTGACTCGCTGCCCGGTCGCCATGCCACCTATTGTGAGCCACTCGCCTGCGAACGGAACGAGCCCGCGATGATCCATCGACGCTTCGCCCTGGAAATCGAGCACCCGCCAGCTCTGCGTGTCGATGTCGAATAACAGTGCATCGGCGGCCGGCTCCGAGGGCCGCCCATCGTAGCCGATGCCATCATAGTTATACGGGTTCTCGCTGCCGCCGATGAACAGTACGCCATTCACTTCGGCAACCCCCGCTGCCGCCATGCGGTAACGCGGCAAGCCGGGATGGTAGTCGACACTGCGCCAGTCGATACGGCGCCCATCCTCGGTGTCGATGATCCCGAGGTAACAGTCCGGTATCGCTACGAAATCACGCGGCCGATCGTCGTGCACGGTGACTGCCACGCCATCGCAAAACACAATGGTGTTTCCGACGATGCCGCCGGCATGGCCGAAAACGGCCGGACCCGGTATCGGAGTTGCCTGTACCCATACGTCGTTACGCGTGTCGTAGCGCTGCACGAGGTTCACGTTGCCCAGGTCGTGCCAGCCGCTGACCAGGTAGACGTAGCGGTCATCGAAAGTCACGGCCACGGCATCGTCGACAGGCACCGGCATGGGAGTGCGTTCTTCGAAAGTGCGCTTGCGCGGATCGAACACATGCACCCACCGGGTAGAGACCTCGGCGCCGTCCGCTGCAACGGTGTAGCCGCCGAAAACGTAGATGCGCCCGTCGGCCGCCGCGGCTGTCGACGCGAGCCGTCCCACGCCACCGGGTACGGGATCGACCTCGGCCCAGCTTCGCGAGCGCGAGTCGTACACGAAAGTCGACGCGAGCACATCGGCGTGCGTCTTGCCTTCGCCCAGGCCATTGAAACTGACCAGGTATTCCCTGCGACCCGCCTTCACCATCGCTACCGCGTTGTTGCTGACGGGAACAGGCAGCGGCGCCACCCCGGTATGCTGTACAAGCGCCGGGCGATCCTGCGCGGCCGCGCCAGCGGTCACCGCCAGCAGCATCCAGGCGAAAAACAGCGACCCGTTGAAGGCCTCAGCCCTCGGCGTTCGGATTGTTGTCCGGGTCGAGGTCGCAACTCTCGATATAGTAATCGAACAGCGCATCGTCACTCTCCGGCATCTCGACAGTGACCGGATCCCAGCCCTTCACGGTTACCTCGAGAGCGCCGCCGTTCCGGGCGACGCGGAAAATCGCTGCCGTGCTCGCAAATTCGCGCGCCATGAACAGCCGGTTGTTGGACATCGACACCCAGTCCTCGGTTACCGGCTCGCTATCGTCGACGCGATAGGTCAGCTGCCAGTCACGCGGGCGGCGCACGCCCTCGCGCAGCGCCTTCTCCAGGTCGACCGGGCGCACGGCCAGGAGCACGTAAAGGTGGCCTTTCTCGCAGCGGAACGCGATGCCTGGCCGATCGGGATCGACGGTGTGCAGCAGCAGGGTCTCCATCTCTCGTGTAACCGGCATGCTATACGCCGACGTTGCATTCTTGGCCCGCAGCTTGAGCTGGAGATCACTCATCTCCCAGAACCCGTCGGCTCCCGCGGCCTCATCGGCGCGCTCGTCGGCCACGGATACGCCCGCCGACAGCAGCCCAAGAACGCACAGTAGCAGGCCCAGGCCGGCCGGCCGCATGAAGGTTTCTCTCGTTCCGGTCATCGTTGGTCCTGTCGAATTCCTGGTGAAGCCGAAACCTGACCAACATTGCCGGCCCAAGTCAAGCTGGCACGACGTCAATCCTCCGTGAGACGCTGTGCGCCCACCATCTGCAGAACGAGTTTCTCGTAGTACGGCCCGGTTTTCGCTGCTCCGATGGATACCGGCGTCGCTTCGACCGGTGGAATTGCGACGCATGCGCCACCGGCATCGATGTTCTTGAATGTCGGCTGCGCGGGTGTTCGTCGATGAGGATAAAGCGGCGCGGATTGGTCAGGCCCCCGGTGTCCGTGACGGCGTCACGAAATGCATGGGCACGTTGTCGCGGACCTTGCGCAATTCGTATGGTTGGGTGATGCCCCCTCCTTGTTGTTGTTTCACCGGACCGGCCAAGGCGATATCAGTCGTAATTATATTAGTTTGACCTAATTTATAGATTTCTAATTTATTATTCGCTATAGTAGTCGCAGGTCGGCACCCTGCGCGGGGAGACGAATGAAAAGGGACAACGATTCGGCTCGCAAGCCGCCAACGACGGCATCGGAGGTTCATGAAATGCAGGCACACGCGGCGGATGCGGCCAGCCTGATGCGGGCTTTCGGCAACGAGAGCCGGTTGATGATCCTGTGCACGCTCGCGGAGGGCGAGCGCTCGGTCGGCGAACTCAACGAGATCATCCCGCTGAGCCAGTCCGCGTTGTCGCAACAGCTCGCACGCCTGCGTCGCGAGGGACTGGTCAAGACACGGCGCGAGTCACAGGTCATACACTACTCGCTTTGCGACGGACCGGCCGACCGCGTCATCAATGTACTTCACGACATCTTCTGCGGGACAGGCGATCCCGCCGCGAAAAAGGAAAGACACTGATGGATACACGTTTCGGATTCGGCAAGACCGTCGACCTCGGCTTCGAGGAAGCAGTCGAGACGGTCACCGAGGAGCTCGGCAAGGAAGGCTTCGGCGTACTGACCGAGATCGACGTCCAGGCGACCCTGAAGAAGAAGCTCGGCGAGGACATGCGGCCCTACAAGATCCTCGGTGCCTGCAATCCCCCGCTGGCTCACCGGGCAGTCTCGGCGGTTCCCGAAATCGGGCTGCTGTTGCCCTGCAACGTGCTCGTCCGTGAAGATGACGAAGGCAAGGTGCGCGTGAGCTTCATGGATCCCGGCAGCGTTCTCGGTCTCGTGGACAACCCTGACGTCGAGCCCCTGGCAGCAGAGGTGAAGCAGAGACTGGAGCGCGTTCTCGGCGCCTTATGAGCGTGCCATCCGTCACCGCCTTCTTCGACGAGGCGACGTTCACGGTGACGTACGTCGCCGCGGACCCCGAGTCTGTGCATGCCGCGATCATCGACCCGGTCCTCGATTACGACCCGGCGTCGGGGCGCACGTCTACCTCCTCCGCCGACGCGGTTGCCGCGTTCGTTGGCGACAATGGGCTCACCGTGGACTGGGTCCTCGAAACCCACGTGCACGCGGACCATCTCAGCGCCGCCCCGTATCTCAAGGACAAGCTCGGCGGCCAGGTCGCTATCGGCAGGAACGTCGCCGCGGTACAGCAGGCCTTCAAAGGCGTATTCAACATCGACGACCTGGCGACGGACGGAAGCCAGTTCGACCACCTGTTCGATGACGGGGACGAATTCAAGGTAGGCAGCATTGCAGGCTCGATCATTGGCACCCCCGGCCATACCCCCGCCTGCATTACCTATGTCGTCGGCGATGCTGCCTTCGTCGGCGACACCTTGTTCATGCCGGATTTCGGCACGGCACGAACCGACTTCCCGGGCGGCGATGCAGGATTGTTGTACGACTCGATACAGAAGATCCTCGCCCTGCCCGACAGTACGCGCCTGTTCATGTGCCACGACTACAAGGCGCCGGGGCGCGACGAGTTTGCCTGGGAGACCTCGGTCGCCGAGCAGCGGGAAACCAACGTGCACATCAACAGCAACATATCGCGGGACGAATTCGTGGCGATGCGCGAAGAGCGCGATGCGCAGCTCGGCATGCCGAAGCTGATCCTGCCCTCGATCCAGGTCAATGTGCGCGCGGGACGCCTCCCGGAACCGGAAGCGAACGGGGTAAGCTACCTGAAGATCCCGCTGGACGCCCTCTAGAGCGGGGCCGTCCGCCCGGGATCGCCATTCATGTTCGCATCCATCATGGCATGGCCCGGCGCCATCGCGATCGGCATCAGCCTGGGCCTGCTCGGCTCCGGCGGCTCGATCCTGACCGTGCCGGTGCTCGTCTACCTCGTCGGGCAGGACGAGAAAGTCGCGATCGCGGGATCGCTGTTCATCGTCGGCAGCATCGCCCTGGCCGGCAGCCTGCAGTATGTCCGCGCACGATTCATCAACTGGCGAACCGTCGCAATATTCGGTGCTCCGGGGATGGCCGGCACCTATCTCGGCGCGGCAATAGCGGCGTATATCAGCGGACTGACGCAACTCGCCCTGTTCGCGGTCGTCATGCTGCTGGCCTCCTACCTGATGTTGCGGCCGATCGAGCTCACCGGCGCGGCACGCGCCCCGCGCGCCTTGTGGAAAATCGCGGCCGACGGCCTCGTGGTCGGCATCATCACCGGGCTCGTCGGCGTCGGCGGCGGCTTCCTGATCGTTCCTGCGCTGGTATTGCTCGGCGGCCTCCCGATGCACCATGCCGTCGCGACCAGCCTTGTCATCATTGCATTGAAGTCCTACAGCGGTTTTTACAAGTACCTCGATGTCCTCGATCAGCAGGAGCTCAGCCTGGACTGGCCCGTGCTGGGACTGGTCACGGTACTCGGTATCGCCGGCAGCGTCGCCGGCAGCCGCCTGGCGAGGAAGATCCACCAGGACAGGCTCAAGCGCTGGTTCGGTTACTTCCTCATCGTCATGGGAATCTATATCCTTGCACGGTCATTGCCTGGCGCGCTGGGATTCCAGACTTGAGAAGGCGCTTGCCATGAGATTCACGAAACTTTCCGACCACTACGCCGTTGCCATGCAGATCGATCCGGACGACGTCGGCTTCTATGCGGGCGAAGGGTTTACGGCCATCGTATGCAACCGTCCTGACGGCGAGGACTTCGGCCAGCCCACCAGTGCCTCGATCCGGGAAGCCTGCGAGGAACACGGCCTCGAATTCCACATGCTGCCGATAAGCGGCCCCGCGGTCGAGCCCGACACGGTACAGCAGTTCCTCGACGTCATGAGGAACGCCGAAGGCCCCGTCCTCGGCTACTGCCGCACCGGGACCCGCTCGGCCATCCTCTGGCAGCTGGCGTCGCAGGCAGCCCTGTAACAGGCCTTCCATCTCGGCGGGTGAGCGCCCACAATGGTGCGCCCGTGGCCCGCCATCGCCCGCAAGAAGGACAACAACGATGAATCTTGGGATCACAGACCGCCTCGCACCGGTCCTCGAGGCCGTCAGGACCTTTATCCGTGAAAAAGTCGAGCCCGTCGAGGACGAGTACCTGGCCGAAGTCGAGAATGGCGATCGATGGGCGCTCAACGAGCGTCAACAGGCGATTCTCGAGGGCCTGAAAGACGACGCGCGCGCGCAAGGGCTGTGGAACTTCTGGCTGACCGACAGCGACCGGGGACACGGGCTCACCACCGTCGAATACGCCTACATCGCCGAAGAGACCGGGCGCTCGCACCTGGCGGCGGAAGCCTTCAACTGCAGCGCGCCCGATACCGGCAACATGGAAGTGCTCGAGCGGTACGGTTCCGAAGAACAGAAACGCGAGTGGCTGGAACCCCTGCTCGACGGCAGGATCCGCTCCGCCTACGCGATGACGGAGCCCGGCGTCGCATCGTCGGATGCCACCAACATCTCCACGACCGCGGTGCTCGAAGACGGCGAATGGGTCATCAACGGCGAAAAGACCTACATCTCGGGGGCCGGTGACCGTCGCTGCAGGATCCTGATCTGCATGGCGCTCACCCATCCCGATGCGGATCGCCACCAGCAACACTCGCAGATCCTGGTGCCCATGGATGTGCCGGGCGTGGAAGTCGTTCGACCGATGGACGTTTTCGGCGACGACCATGCGCCCCATGGACACATGCACTTGCGATTCACCGGCGTGCGCGTACCGCAGGAGAACGTAATCCTCGGACCGGGCCGCGGTTTCGAGATCGCCCAGGGGCGCCTCGGCCCCGGCCGGATCCACCATTGCATGCGCGCGATCGGCATGGCCGAGAGGGCGCTCGAACTCATGTGCCGGCGCTCGATAACGAGGACGGCATTCGGCAAGCCGCTCGCAAAGCTCGGCGGCAATTACGACCGCATTGCCGAAGCGCGCATGAACATCGACATGGCGCGCCTCCTGACGCTGCGTACGGCCCATGCGATCGACACGGCCGGCGTGCCGGAGGCCCAGGTATGGATCTCCAAGATCAAGGCGGCCGTACCCAGGATCGCGATCGATATCATCGACGACGCGATCCAGATGCACGGCGCGGCGGGCGTATCGCAGGACTTCCCGCTCGCTTTCATGTACGCGAACGCCCGCACGTTGCGGCTCGCCGACGGTCCGGACGAGGTGCACCGCATGGTCGTCGCGCGCAGTGAACTGCGCCGCTACCTGAAGCCGCGGCAAGGCTGAGTGAAGGCCTCGCTCGAAGCACAGGACCTGCCGTCGCTGGTGGGAACGGAGCTCGAACCCTCGGACTGGTTCGAGATCACCCAGGAACGCGTCAACCAGTTCGCCGACGCTACCAACGATCACCAGTTCATCCACGTAAAGCCGCTGCGCGCCCGGTTCACGCCGTTCCGCGGAACGATCGCCCACGGCTTCCTGGTGCTGTCGATGATCAGTTACCTCGCACAGCAGAACGCGGTACGGCCGGACGGCCTCAAGATGGCGCTCAACTACGGTTCGGACAAGGTGCGATTCCTGGCGCCTGTGCGCGTCGGCAAGCGCATTCGCGCACGGCAGAGGATCATCGACGTCAGTGAGAAGAAACCCGGTCACTGGCTCGTGAAGACCGAGATCACGATCGACATCGAAAACGAAGACAAGCCGGCACTCATTGCCGAGATGCTGGCGATGTACATCTTCTGATCACGAAACACAAGGAACCCGACATGCGCGAAGCTGTAATCGTCTCCACTGCACGCACACCCATCGGGAAGGCGTATCGCGGTGCATTCAACAACACGGAGGCCGCTACGCTGGGCGGCCACGTCGTCCGTCACGCCGTGCAGCGTGCCGGCCTGGACCCGGCTGAGGTCGAGGACGTCATCATGGGCTGCGCCCTGCCGCAGGGCACCCAGGGGCACAACATCGCGCGGCAGACCGCGCTCGCCGGCGGCCTGCCCGTCACGACTGCCGGCATGACCGTGGACCGCCAGTGTTCCTCGGGGATGATGGCCATCGCCGTCGCCGCGAAGACGATCGTTGTCGACAACGTCGACATCATGGTCGGCGGCGGACTGGAGTCCATCAGCCTGGTGCAAAACGAGCACATGAACCTGTTCCGCGCGCAGGACCCGCGACTCCTCGAGATGCACGAACACCTCTACATGCCGATGATCGACACGGCCGAAGTCGTGGCGAAGCGCTACGGCGTGAGCCGCGAGGCGCAGGACGAGTACGCGCTGCAGAGCCAGCAGCGCACCGCGGCGGCGCAGGAAGCCGGGCGTTTCGACGCCGAGATCGTGCCCCTGCCCTCCAACAAAGGGGTCATGAACAAGGAGACCGGCGAGATCACGTTCGAGGACGTGGTACTCGGGAAAGACGAAGGCAACCGCCCCTCGACCACGCTCGAGGGCCTGCAGGGTTTGCCGCCGGTCCGCGAGGACGGCTTCATCACCGCCGGCAATGCAAGCCAGCTCTCGGACGGCGCGTCCGCGGCCGTAGTCATGGAAGCCCGCGTGGCCGGGAAGCGCGGCCTCGAGCCACTCGGCATTTATCGCGGCACGGCCGTCGCCGGCTGTGAGCCCGATGAAATGGGCATCGGTCCCGTGTTTGCCGTACCGAAACTGCTCGAGCGTGCCGGCCTGACGATGGACGACATCGATCTCTGGGAACTCAACGAGGCCTTCGCCGTGCAGGTCGTGTACTGCCGCGACGAGCTCGGCATCCCGAACGAGAAGCTCAACGTCGACGGCGGCGCGATATCGATCGGCCACCCGTACGGCATGTCGGGCGCCCGCATGGTCGGCCACGCCTTGATCGAGGGCAAGCGCCGCGGCGCGAAGTACGTCGTCTGCACGATGTGCATCGGCGGCGGACAGGGTGCGGCATCATTGTTCGAGATCGCCTGATGCGGGCGCTGGTCTGCAGGGACTACGGATCGCCGGACGACCTCGTCATCGAGGAACGGGACGACCCGGTCGCGGGCCCCGGCGAAATCGTCGTCGACATCAAGGCCGCCGGACTGAACTTCCCGGACGTGCTCGTGATCGGCGGGCAGTACCAGGTGAAGACGCCGCCACCGTTCATCCCGGGCCACGAAGCCGCGGGCGTCGTCGCCGCGACGGGCGAAGGCGCGCAACGCTTCGATGTCGGCGACAGGGTCATTGTCACCCCGCCGACCGGCGCGTTCGCGGAACGTTGCGCGGTCCCGGAGCAACTCGCGATGCCGATGCCCGACGGCCTCGACTTCGGCCAGGCGGCGGGGTTCACGATCACCTACAGCACCAGCTATCACGCGCTCGGCCAGCACGCGGCGCTGCAGCAAGGTGAAACCGTGCTCGTACTCGGCGCGGCCGGCGGCGTCGGCATCACCGCGGTCGAGATCGCGAAGGCGCTCGGCGCGCGCGTCATCGCCGCGGCAAGCACCGATGAAAAGCTGGAGTTCGCCAGATCCGCCGGCGCTGATGACACCATCAACTATTCGGACGTGCCGCTAAAAGACGCCGTCCGCGACATCACCGGGGGTAAGGGCGCGAACATCATCTACGACCCGGTCGGCGGGGACATCGGCGAACAGGCCCTGCGCGCGATCGCGCGCGACGGTCGTTACCTGGTGATCGGTTTCGCGAGCGGCGCGATCCCGAACTTCCCGGCCAACCTGCTGCTGCTCAAGGAAGCGAGCGCCATGGGCGTGTGGTGGGGTCCCTGGGCGATGCGCAACCCGAAACTGCAGGCGAAGAACCTGGCCGCGATGGGCGACATGATCGGCAAGGGACTGCTAAACCCGCGCGTCACCGGCTCCTACTCACTCGACGAGTTCAGCGAGGCGTTTCGCGCCATCACGGCCCGCCGCGTTCGCGGCAAGGTCGTGTTTCGCATGGACTAGCCGAGCGTTGCGCCGCCGTCCATGACGAGGGTCGTGCCGGTCGTGTAGGCCGCTTCGTCGGAGACCAGGTACAGCACCCCGGCAACCATGTCGGCGGGTTGTCCCGCCCTCGCGATGGGCAGGCGCTTCAGCCACTTCTGCACGCCGGGGTCAGCGGTGAGCGCCTCGGCGAACTTCGTCTCCACGACGCCGGGCAGGATCGCATTCGCGCGGATGCCGGCCTGGCCGTACTCACGGGCAAACGCCCGCGTGATGCTGATCAGCCCCGCCTTGGTCATCGAGTAGACGGCCTGCCCCGGCATCGACAGCAACGCCGCGATCGACGCGACGTTGACGATGGCGCCGCCGCCCGATTCGATCATGAGCGGCACCGCGTGGCTCATGAAGTAGTAAGGCCCTTTCAGATTCACCGCGACGGTCTTGTCGAACGCTTCCGGCGGCAGGTCCTTCGCCGGACCGTAGTAGGGATTGGCGGCCGCNNTCACGAACTCCACCAGCGCCCTGATCTGCCCGAGATCGCCCGCATTGCAGGTGTGTGCGAGCGCCTCGCCGCCGGCCGCCGTTATCGCGTCGGCGACCGCCTGCACGCTCTCGATCTTGCGGCTGGTGCAGACGACTTTCGCGCCGCAGTCAGCGAGACCGTGTGCGATCGCCTCCCCGATGCCGCGTGATGCGCCGTTGACGAGCGCCACCTTCCCGGACAGGTCCGTTTTCATCGTTCTTCTCCCGTGAGTTTGCGCCGGAAGCGCTGCATGCCGGCAATCCACCGGTCATAATCGGCGGCCTTGCGTTGAAAGTAGGTCTGCACCTGCGGGTGTGGCAGCACGAGGAAACGTCCCTCCCGGATACCCGCCACGATGTCGTCCGCTACCTGCGCCGGCGACAGGATACCGTCGACGTCGTTGCCACCGAAACCGCCATCCAACGACTCGGCGTCATCCTCGATGCCGATCATGCGTGTCGCAACGGCCTGCGGGCAGACGACCGACACCTTGATGCCCTGGTCGCCGTGCGTTATCGCGAGGGACTCGGCGAACGCGACCGCCGCATGCTTGGTTGCCGAGTACGCGGCGTCGCCGATCTGGCTCAGGAGCCCCGCGGCGGACGCCACGTTGACGAGGTGGCCGCCGCCACGCCCGATCATGCGCGGCAGCAGGGCACGCGCCGCATAGACGTGCGCCATCACGTTGACGTTCCAGCAGGCTTGCCAGCGGTCCTCAACGGCGATCATGCCGCCCTCCCTCGATGCCGCGCTGCCACCTGCGTCACCGAAGCCGACGCCCGCGTTGGAGACGAACAGGTCGATCGCGCCGACATCACGCTCCACGCTGTCGACCAGCGCAAGCATGGCCGCTTCGTCACCCACGTCGAGAACATGCGCTGCACCGCCGATGTCGGCGGCGACCTTCGCAGCAGCATCCGGCTCCCGGTCTGCGACCACCACCTTTATGCCGACGCGAGCAAGGCACCTGCAAAGCGCGCGGCCTATCCCGTGGCCGCCCCCGGTTACGACGGCAATGCTGATATCGGCGATCATTCGTTTCTCGCTGCGGTGGTAGGCAGGTTCCGCAATTGCGCGACCTCGAAGGCCAGTAACATACTGTACGCACAGGAGGTGGTCCAATGCCGCGCATGCTGATCCTATTGAGCCTGGCCTTCGTGTCCGCTGCATGTCAGCAGGCGGAGCGCGACGCGCCGGCGGCCGACAGCGCCGATGAGCAGGGCATTCCGGTTCACGTCACGCCGAGCATCGCGTACGAACATGCTTGCGCATACTGCCACGAGACCGGCAAGAACGATGCGCCGCGCACCGGCGACGCGGCCGCCTGGGCGGACCGGTCTGCGCTGTGGGAAGCGGTGCTCTTCGAGCATGCGAAGAAGGGCTACTTCGACATGCCTGCGCACGGACTGGACGGTCGATTCTCAGACGAGGAAATTGCGGCGGCCGCGCAGTACATGCTGGAGATCACGCACCCGGACCGCCCACGGGACTGATCGACCGCGACAGCCGTTACTCCGTCACCTCGATGGCCGTGCCGTCAAGGTAACGGATCGCCTGGTCCACGTATTTCGGCTGCGGCAGGCGCCGGCGCCGCGTCTGCACGGTAATGAGTTCGACCTCCTCGAAGCCCGCCTTGCGGTACTCGTCGTATACGCCCCTGACCTCACGCTCCTTGGGGTCCGAGCAGGCCCGGATGAAAACATGGCGATTGGCCCGCATCTGGTCGATTTTTGCGGGCGTCTTGTCACCCCAGAACAGCGCGCCGCACATGTAGATCCCGCCCCTGAACGCGGCGGGGTCTGTTGCTTGCACCAGGTTGGCTATCTTGCCACCGCCGCCGAAGCCGGCGATGAAGATGCGTTGCGCGTTTACCGTGTAGTCCACATCGACAACCCGCGGCGCGAGTATCGCCTTGACGATCCGCTCCTGGACCGGCGCGGAATCGCCTGCCTTGGACGGGCTGATCCAGATGAGGTTGCGAGCATCCATCACCGCCGCCCATTCCTCGGGAATCCCGCCCCAGTCGATCGACGAAATGAAAACCAGCACGCCCGGCGGCCTGCCGGGATCATAGGTCCACGGGATGAATGCGCGCCATTCGAACTCTTCGTTGGCGAGTAGGATGTGGTTCAGGCTGTTTGCGGTTTCGGCACCGAGCAATTCCTCGGTGGTCATTTCAAGCTTTACGAAGCCGGTCCGCGGCTGCGATGCGTCGAGTTCCTCGATGACTTCTCCTGCTTCCCCCGGGAGCAAGCCTATCGCCGCGATAATTGCGAGGACGAGATTCATCGTCATCGTTCGAATCAGAACCGGTCGATCATCGAATAGTACATCATGCCAGCCACCATGCCCGGGTAGCGCAGCAATGTCCCGCCGGGGAACGTGTGGATCGGTATATCGGCCATCGCGTCGAAACGGTCTGCCGTTCCTGCGATCGCCTCGGCGATCACCTGCCCCGCAAAACTGGCTGTCGATATCCCGTGGCCCGAATAGCCCTGCGCGAAATACACGTTCGGCCTCAGGCGGCCGAAATGCGGCATCCGGTTGACCGTCACCGACAACGTACCGCCCCAGTCGTAGTCGATACCGGCATCAGCCAGCTGCGGAAAGATCCGCAGCATGTACGGCCGCACGAAGTTCTCGATGTCACGCGGAAAGCCGGGACGATAATTTTCTCCGCCGCCGAACAACAGCCGGTGGTCCTCGGAAATCCGGAAGTAGTTGACCACGAAGCGCGTATCGTGGACGCCGAAGCGGCCGCTGATCAACTCCCTGCAGCGATCCTCGCCCAGCGGCTCCGTGGCGATCATGAAGTTGTTGATCGGCATGATCTTGCCCGCGACGCGCCGCTCCAGCTTGCCGAGATAACCGTTGCAGGCCAGCACCACGAACGACGCGGTCACGTTGCCCCCCGGCGTGCGGACCTCCGCCGGGTCGCGATGCGTATAGCGCGACACCCGCGTGTTCTCGTAAATCCTGACGCCGGCCTCGCGGGCCGCACGCGCGAGTCCGAGCACGTAGTTCAACGGGTGCAGCACCATGGCTTGGGCATCCCACAGACCGCCGAGAAACGTCGGCGTTGCCACCATCTCCTGTGCTTCGGACGCATCGAGCGCGCGGCAGTGCGGGTAATCGTAGCGCTCCGCCAGTGCGTCTGCGAGCTCTTGCGGCCAGTCGCGGTAGCTCCGCTTGTGGACGCCGACGAGCTGGCCTTTCTGCAGATCGCACTTGATGTTGTGCTTGCGCACACGACTGCGGATCTCTTTCTTCGCTGCTTCGGCGAAGTCCCACAGCAGCCGCGACCGTTCGNNCCGAAACCCACGCGCTCCGCTTCGAGCAGGACGACATCGAGGCCTTTCTCCGCGAGGTTCAGCGCCGCGGACACGCCGGTGAAGCCACCGCCGATGACGCAGACATCGGCACGCTCGGCACCCGTGAGTTCGGGATACTCGTGCATCTCCTTCGCCGTGGCTACGTAGTAACTATCAGGGTGATTGTCGGTACGCTGCATGGCTGTCGCCGCCTTGTTCCGGATAGAGCGCAAGCTTCGGCCACCGTCGTTGCAACGTCAATGACGATATTCCGCAACGCTGCACTGCTATAGTAGATGCTTGCATCGTCGGGATGATCAATGGGGGGTACACCGATGCCAGACAGGAAATCCAGCACGACCTACTCGCGTCGCGCGATCACGAAGCAGCTCGGCTCGATAGCGGGCGGCGCCGCGTTGTTCGGGCCCGGCATCGCGCGCGCACTGGTGAAAACGCCGGCGCAGACCGAGGGCCCGTTCTATCCGCCCGACCCGCTCGGCGAGACCGACGTCGACCTCACGCTGCTGGAAGGCCACACCGAGCGGGCCGCCGGCGACACGATACTGGTGCGCGGCCGCGTCACGGACCTGGCGGGCAAGCCGCTGGCCAACGCCCGGGTCGACATCTGGCAGACCAACCACTGGGGCCGCTATGCACACCCCGACGACAGGAATCCCGCACCGCTGGACCCCAATTTCCAGGGGATAGGCATCGCCCATACCGACGCCGAGGGCCGCTACGGCTTTCGCACCATCCGGCCGGCGCCCTACCCGCTCTCGGCGATGGGCGATGCCGGCATGAGGCCACGCCATATCCACTTCAAGGTCACACACGAAAACGGCGGTAGCCTCACGACGCAGATGTATTTCCAGGGCGACCCGCTCATCGAAGACGATATCGTCATGCGCGGCACGCCGGAGAAACTGCGGCACCTGCTGATAACGTCCGCCATCGAGGACGCTGAGACCGGGCTGCCGTTGCACCGCTTCGACATTACACTCGGCTGAGAGGCGGGATAAAACAACCGGACTTTGCGGTGCGGATGCCAGGGAACCGAGAATGAGTGGAAAGATTTCGCGGCGAGACTTCGTAAACGGTATCGCACTGGGCACCGCGACCCTCGGCCTTACGCCGCTCGAAGCGCTCGCCAGGGGGGGCACGCCCCTTTCGCCGCCGGCTGCGAACTATTACCCGCCCGGGCTGACCGGCATGCGCGGCAGCCACCCCGGATCCTTCGAAGTCGCACATGCCGTTGCCAGGGAGGGCATGCGCTTTTCGCCGCCCCGCGAGCAGACAGGGCCCGTGTACGACCTGGTCGTCGTCGGCGGCGGAATCTCGGGGCTTGCTGCGGCAAAGTTTTTCCGCGACAGGCGGGGTGGTTCAAGCAGGATTCTCGTCCTCGACAACCATGACGATTTCGGCGGCCACGCGCGGCGTAACGAGTTCCATGTGGACGGCAGGATGCTGCTTTGCTACGGCGGCAGCCAGACTCTGGAAAGCCCCGGCAAATACTCGAAGGTCGCGCAGCAACTCCTGCAGGACATTGCGATCGACGTCGACCGCTTTTACGACTACTACGACCAGCAGTATTTCAGCAGCCGCAGACTCGGCCAAGGCATCTATTTCGACAAGGCTACGTTCGGCGTCGATCGTTTGACCCCGAACCCGCTGGGCGTTCTCTTCGGTGATTCATTGGCGAATGAAGAATTGCGTGCGGCCGTTCGTGCGATGCCGATCAGTGAAGGCGACCAGGACGCGTTTATCCGCCTGCTCGCGGGCGGTGTCGACTATCTCGAGGGCAAGTCGGTCGAGGAAAAGCGAGCTATCCTGCGCAACATCAGCTACCTGGATTTCCTCGAGCAGTATGCAGGCATGCCGGAAGCGGTCCGCGAGATCATGCGAGACTCGTTCCTGCAGCTCACGTCCGTGGGCTGGGAGGCCGAATCGGCGCTCAAGGCGGCAGATTGGTGGTTCCCGGGCACACGAACGCTCGGCGTCCAGGCACCCGTGGGGGCCATGGAGCCGTACATCCATCACTTCCCGGACGGTAACGCCGGGGTCGCGCGCGCGCTCGTCCGTGATCTCGTACCGGCGGCGATACCGGGTTCGACGATGGAAGACCTGATCACTGCGCGCGCGGACTATTCCTCGCTGGACACCGAGGAATCCGACGTCCGGATTCGCCTGAACAGCACGGCCGTCGATGTCCGGAACACGGCAGACCGTAAATTCGTCGATGTCACCTACGTCAACGGCGGCAAGCCGTATCGCCTGCGCGCACGTCACGCGGTCCTGGCCTGCTACAACGACATCATTCCGCATATCTGCGCCGAGGTACCCGAAGAGCAGGCCGAGGCGATCCGGTACTCGACGAAGGTACCTTTCGTGAAAGGCAGCTTTGTGATCCGCGACTGGCACGCGTTCATGAATGCCGGTTATTTCGATATCTACACGCCCGGCGATGCGTACTTCAAACACATGAAACTGGATTTCCCGGTGAGCATGGGCGACTACCACTACTCGAAAGGACCCGGCGAACCGATCGTGATTTCCGGCTGGTACTCGCCGACAACCCGGGGATTGCCGACCAAGGATCAGTATCGCGCCGGCAGGCTCAGGCTACTGGAAATGCGGTTCGACGACTTCGAGCAGAATATCGTGACCCATCTCGACGGCATGCTGGGCTCTTACGGTTTCGACGCGGAACGGGACATCGCCGCGATCACGCTGAACCGCTGGCCGCACGGATACGCCTACGAGTACGAAGGCATCGGTATGCCGGCCGAGTACGGCCGGTATAACGGCCCGCACATTACCGGCCGTGCGCGTATCGGACGAATATCGATCGCGAACTCGGACTCGGAAGCCTACGCCTACGTGAACGGCGCCATCGA
>JABAHR010003675.1_pt3 | contig 25514 bp, 46 predicted proteins | sample 7062101 | NCBI WGS metagenome assembly JABAHR01 (sample SAMN14534553, study PRJNA622989) | marine sediment metagenome | biome: marine biome [ENVO:00000428]; feature: marine pelagic biome [ENVO:01000023]; material: deep marine sediment [ENVO:00002113] | place: India: Gulf of Kutch | collected...
TGCAAGATCCCTTACCAGATAAACTGCCTGCTCTGCCTCAGCTTGACGACCAATGGCATCAATGCCGGTTATGATAGTAACTTCGATGTCACTACCTTCAAAGTCCAGACCGATATCCTCCAGGGTCCACAGGGCCACTTTGTATTGAAACGTGTTGGCAAGGTTGCTGAATACACCACCATGAGCCTGATCAAGTTCCATGGCAAGCATTCTGTTTTCCTCTGCTGTGGTCCTCTCTGAATCTCTGATAGAACCAGCAAGCCTCATGAATACCTGGCTGATGTTGCGCTTGGTTTCCTCAGCGAGGGCCTGCATGATCTGGATGTCCTGTGTCTTGTTCATCTGAATCACATTGAATCCATTAACATCATTGGCAAGGTGGTATGTACCACTTGCTGAGGAGTTTAGTTCATCAACATCCACACCGGCAGTCCTGTTGACAAGGATCTTAATGTCTGCTGCCACGGCTCCTGCTGTGAGCATGACTTCCCTGGCTACATCATGGCCATGGATCTCTGAGAAGACATCCTCAACAAGCCCCCGTCCATACGCATCCTTACGATACCGATGCCATACAAGGNNTTTCTCTGGCTTAACCTCCTTGTAGTCTCCAAGGTCAACATTCTCCGCCGACTTGGTTATGATATACTTATCTTCAACAAACTCAATCCGGGTATACAGGTCAATAACCTTGTCATAGACCTCATCCTCGGTTATCTGGAGTTCGTTAATAATGGCTGTCTGAACATCTGCTGGCATTGCTCTGAGATACGTGGTATCCTTAGCAATACATGTAATCATCCGACCACGCTGGTCCCTTTGGAGAACATACTTATCAAGTGAATACCCTATGAACTCTTTGTCTCCATCCTCTGCTTTATGCAAGAGGTAGTTACCCGTTATGATAAGGTTAAGCACGTTCTCTATGAAGTCTGAACGGGCACCGATCCCCTGTAAGTGTTTCATGGCCTCTTTTTCTTTGGCCACAGCAGCACGTAACCAGAAGTCAGCAGGCTGTCCGGATGACAGCATAACCTCATCTGGGATTGTGATCTTGAAATAACTGTAATGCGGGAACATCCTGTTGATGTACTTATTGGCGAGATTGCTTACGCCAACAGCACCCTCAGAGGAGTAGCCCACTTTAAAATTCTCATTTCCAGTATCAGCCGAGGAGTCAGGAAAGATGTACGGAAGAGTGAGCTTTGAGAACAGCAATGCCCGGTCCTCAAAAGGTTTTCGTGCTGGAAGCAGTTCTTGATACTGCCTCTTAGCACCCTCAGCAAGTTCTTGTGGAGTAATATTCATCGGCTACCTGCCTCTCCAGTACCTCTAACTGAAGTTATTCCTGAAGTACCGATCTGAACACCTATATCCGACTCGGGGCTATCCTCATCGAAGGTCAGGGCCTCTATACCAAACTCCTCCTCACCCCTCTGGCTTCCAATAATTGGAGGAAGCAACTCCTCCTGCTTCTGCTTCTCTGCAAGATCCTGTTGTCTCTGGGCTTCTGCAATAAGCTCTGCTTTACGATCAGCCTCTGCCTGTCTTCTCTCTGCCCGTTTCTGTTCTTTCTCTGCCTCCTCTCCTTGCCACCAGCTTACACCAACAGCAACAAGGGCAGACGTAATAGGGTCTCCCATTATAACCACCTCCTGTATACTTTGCTTGTGCCTACAGTATAGCAATACACAAAACAGGCCTGATTCAGCAAGGCTTCCAAGGAGTCTGTAAGGGCATCCTCTGGAATAACACATTGCAAGAGATCAATACCACACTGCCGGATCTCTTCACTGGTCCTTTCATATGCTGCATAGGCTGCCCGGAGTGTACTCGGTCTCTTNNTCCTACCATCAAAGTCTGCATGAACATCGCCTACACGGTCTCCGCTCGGAGCAGTTCCTACGAAGCGGACAGTCATAGTCCCGTAGTTATGGTGCAGGTTCTGTACAGTGAATACACGCTTCATGCAGAGTCTTTTAGGTTTCAGCTCCTTAAAATAACGAACCAGCCTCGTCACACATGCTTTTAAGTAGGTCAATGACTTCCTCCCTTCCTTTCTGTTTGTTAGAAAAAGCAAGCAGCTTGGCAGAATCTGCCAGAGCATCATCAGGAGGTACTGTTATTGGGTACACTTGCCTTACGTACTTCAGCACAGCCAATGGTAACTTGGGTATGTTTGCTTGCGATACGTGCGTCTTTGTGGGACCTAATGATCCTTTCAATGTCAAGGTCTACCTCCTCTGCCTGCTTTTTGAATTGTTCTGTATCCTCACCAGCATCTACTGCATTGGTAATCCTGGATACGAGAGCAGTACGTTTCCGCATGAGTTGTTCATGCTTGAATTGTGCATCACTCAATGTGCATCCTCCTAAACATAGGTGTAGGGTCTGGTGTATCAATGTCAAGGACGATACCACAGCCGTATGATTGTGCATTCTTGAAGTGCTTGGCGTACTTGCTAAAGTACTTGTCGGGTGACATGCCGCATCCTACCTGCATACCATAAACACTCTTGAATAATCCGTCAACCCAGAATACTCCAGCATGTGCGTGGGAATGTCCTTGGATGTAATTACACATGTAATTCTTTGCTGTGTTCTTGGCACCATACATTCCATTGCTTCCAAGACCGTGTTCAATAACTGTCACATAGTTGGTGCCTTCATTAAGTACCCAGCGATCTTGCCATACCCAGGTATCAGGCAAGTCAAACAGCTCATTGAGGTTTCTAAGGAATTCTGATGGAATACCCAACGAGGCAGCTTGTCTTTCCAGGATTGTATCATGGTTCCCAATACAAAGGCTCATTTCAGGAAAGGCTGACACCCATCTTGACAGTTCTTCCTTAGTAGCTTCAAGTTCCTCTAAAGGACCGAGGGCAGTGGGATCTGTCTGATGCCTACTGATGTAATGGAAATCAGCAAGATCTCCTATATGGAACATCTTGTCAATATACCACATTTCTGCCTCCCTGCATATGAAGTCAAAGTACCCATCAAGATGCCCAGGGAACTGCGTGTCCCCTATGATGAGGGCATTCATTAGGCACCTTCAGGCTGATCTGTTGGAGAACTCCCTGTCAGTACACGAAGATCCTCAAGAACCATAAGGGCACTTGTACTGCTCGGCTTAATGTTCATAAGAGTACTGTTACCGGCATCATCGATCTTGACAGCCATTGCGCCTACTTTCGGAGGAGCACCATTGAGGGTGGTCATGGTATCAAAGTATACCTCGCACCATACCCCGGCCTTTGACAGAACGTCAATGTGTGTTGCAATTTCCACAAGCATCTTGACATGTTCCTGGCTGGTTTGCAACCAACGCTCGTTCTCTGTAAGACCTTTCTTTTTCTCTTTTGCCATTAAAACTTTCTCCTTCTCTTCTTCTTTACTTTACCATGGTTATAGTAGATGTACGTGCTGGGGTTCTCCTTGTGGTACTTCCAGTACTTAATAAGATCCTCCAGCCATTCAATCAAAGACTTCTTTCTCTTGGCCCTGTTCGCCTTATCAAAGATCTTGCCCTCCATGCCATTGCAGTTGGAGCACAGGACCTGCCTGATAAGGCCTGTCTTATGGTCATGATCCAGGCACGGCTTGGCCTTGATGTCTACGAATCGAGCCTCACAGAGAGCACAGCGTCCTCCCTGGAGTTTAATGAGTTCCAGCCTGAGTTTATCGCATTGTGCTCTGGTGAGTTGTTCTGGCATTCCTGTTATTTTAACTGCCATCGGGAATCCTTATACACCTTTCAGTGGGATCACAGGCACTTATACTCTCAAAGAGACTTACTAAGATTCTTACTTCACACATATCAGACCATCTCTGATGTTTCCATTCAAGTAGTACTTGCTCCTCATACCATCGGTAACGAACAGTACGAGCTGCATGTATTTTCAGCCGTTCAGAGTTATCTACTGGCCTACTGAGGTGGAAATTAATCACTTCTTGTCCTCCTCATACTGGAGTACGGCAGAGTGTATCTCCCGTATACAATCAAAACAAATAAGAATATTCTGCCCCCGGTTTCTCATTGAGTATGTGTACATAACATTATCCTCCTTAGGAGTCATTACACGATCACATACACGACAATGTGCTTTACGCTGCGCCTTCCGCAGTTCAAAATTAATCACTTCTTGTCCTCCTTTCTGCTGCATTCCCTACAGGGATTCTGCCATGATAACATGCTTTGGTACACACAGATCCTACAGGCAGACTCTCCTTTAGGTAATGTCAGGTAATCCTCTAATCGTTCTTTCAATCCTGCATCCTCTCTTCAGGCAACCACATATCCCCCTCATGTCTTTGCATCCACAGCAACCGGCCCTGCTCAACGAGCATTTCAAACCAGTCTGCCTTGAGTTCTCTGTGAGGTTCCCTCCAGTCGGACCACTTCTTATCTTTCCAGTAATCCTCATAAGAGGCCGAAACACGCTCTATAAGCTCCTTTTCTGTCTCGGCAGTATCCAGGGTTAGGAAGGCTGCTTTAGGCCCACAGAAGCCACGCCTGACCCCGTAGTTTTCAACTTGATATTCCGATACCTTAGGCAATCCTGGAATCCAGTCGGTGGGGTCTCCCATGAGAAGCTGTGCATAGAAGAACTTGATGCCATTCCCACGGAGCTTTCCTTTGTCATCCATGTATATTGTTCCAAAGGGCTCAATAGTCATAAGGGTGTTGTGCATTTGGTCGTGGAAGACGCATGGATTGATTCCGAGGTCCTTGTCAACAGTACTTATGCAAGCCTCATAATTACCATCTCTTCTAATCTTCGCCGCAGCAATCGAGATGGTGTCATCAGCCTCCTCTGTGTACGAAGTAGACGCGCCCTTTGTGCTTTTGAGCCATTCACGGACATGCTGTAACCACTTAGGTTGTTCCTTGAGCCTGTTAAAGTTAGAGTCGTATCGATCACCCTTATAGCGTTTGAGTCTTGCAATGCCTGTTCTAAAGTTGTCTTGGTAGCTCCCGGATAAGAAGTACCTGAAATAAGTGGCTTGGGTTTCTTGTTCAATTTGATTACACCTCTGCCAGCACTTAGTCTCAGCAGCCGTCTTAGGCGCATCATCCAACCCGAAGGATGAATAATACGCCACAACGTCAGCATCAATAAGAGCTATGCGGTTAGGAATTTTGGGGGCCTGTTCTGGTGTTGGCGCTTTTACGAGTATTGCCATCAGTCCTCCTTAAGTACTTCCTTCTCATAGTTCAGCAGGCGATCCCAAGTTAGTACCTCTGGACCAACTGGGGATGTATACTCCAAAGGAACACGTCTACAGTCATCCAACTCAGGCCTCTCCATGAAAGCAGGATGTAAAGGATCTATAAACCCATAGTGTAACATGTTTCTGTTTTTATCAAACCAGATATTAACGTAAAGATGATGCCCACGTGCCTCCTCTGCATAGGTTAGAAGATCAAACACAATCTGCCTATTTTTGGGTTTGAAGGTCCTCAAGAGTTCTGGTGTAATTACTTCCAACGGTTCTGGGAATAATCTTTGCATCACCACTCCTCCTCTAAACGCCCAATAACCTCACTGATCTCACCGGCACGGCTACCTGCTACTCCCCAGAGTAACGCTTCAGCAGTATGCAGCAGTCTCAATGCTAAGTGTACCTCATCAAGCTGATCAGTGCATTGGAATTTAATTTGAGACTCAGAGGCGTCTTCTGCGGTAACACAGGCTTTACCCCTCTCAAGTCTTTCCATTGTCAGTCTCATATATCCTCCTAATCACAAGGTAGTTGAGGCTGATCAACAGCACCATTAGCAGGCGCACCGCTACCATTACCAGCATTTTCCGTACCACTGGAAGGTCCGGCAGCTGCTCCCTGGCCTGGAACCGGTTTAGCTTCCTCATCCTTTTCACTCCTTCCGGTGTTGCCTTGACGGATATCGGCCACCTCTTTCTGGAGTTCGTCATCTTCGAGTACCAGCTTTGCAAAGGCACTCTCCCTAAAGTTCTCAGCGGCTACAATGGCGTTCTTCTGGAAAGACTTCAGGCCAGACCATGCTGCTTTCGTCGGTTCATCCCAATCAAATACCGGTGTGTAGGTTCCCTTGGGTTCAGAGATGTTTACGCTCATGTCAATGATCTGCCCACCAAAGTCCTGCTTCATGGGAATGATGCACTCCGGCTTGATATTGGTATAATACTTGACACCAGGAACGTTGACGTGCTTCTTCTCAGGATCATAGCCGGGCACCTGATGATCAGCACAGCGGATCTTCTTGCCGTCTTGCTCATATACGGCCACGGTGTCAACTTTCACAGCCAGGGCCATGCCCACGGCCTCATCAAGTCCCTGGAAGGACGTTCCGTAGTGCAGGTTAATGGCATCCAGGAATTTCTTGTAAGCCACCTTGTTGGCAAATTGCGGAGACAATGTGTTGTTGATGAAATCGTTAGATACTGACAGCCCATTAATGAAGTTACCATCAAAGAACATACTCGTAATATAAGAATGCGGATAGTCTCCAGTGTATGCTGCATTACTGAACTCAAATATAAGTCCTACAAATGTCTCTGCTGGTTTCACTTTTCCCTGGTTCTTACCCGAAGCATATACAGCAGGCTTCCCTTTAAACATCTTGACGTGTTTGCCAAGTTCGGCATAGCTTACCAGATTAACTACATGCGCCCCTGATGTAATATGGTACTCCTCGTTGTTGTTACTCTTTGCAGAATTCTCCTCTGCCTTTTTTGCATCATATTTGATAGCCATAAATTGTCCTCCTTGTTAAAAAAAATTGACGTAAAGCTTCTATATAGAAGTTTATTTAATGTTATTGATAAAGTATTGGCGGTGAGCAAGCTGCTCCCACGATACCAGGATCTTCGTAGTGCTTGAGGTGCAGCATGTCAGGCCCTGCCTCAACACTTACAGGGAATTCCAGTTGCCAGTCTGTCTTATAGAACTTATTGAAATATGCTCTGGTGTTCTCCATGATTGCCTTGCAATGTGTGATTGCTGTATTGGCATAGTCCTTGTGACAATCCAGCCAGATACAGTCATGGACTGTGTTGACAAGTCGCACCTTGCCACCAAAGAAATCATTCTTAGAGAGCCACCTAAAGATCCTTCCTATACCCACCTGGATGATCAGGCCACCGAGTCCTTGGCTCGGGTAATTCTTGGTGGTAGTTGGCTTGAATGCTGTGAAGACTCCATCACGGTCCTGCTTCCACTTCGGAGCGTCCTGTTCAAGGAAATGATAAAGAGTCCTTGTAACGCACCGGTGATAACCAATGCCCGCAGAAAATCCCAAGGCAGTCTGGAATGGACTTAGCTGTCTGCTTGCTTCCACCTCAGCAAAGACTTCATCGTCGAACTCATACATCCTTGGATACTCTGCCCTGCGTCTTTCCATAGCAGCCTTAATCTTACTCTCCGGGATTCCTGAATCTTCAGCAGCCTTAGCAGCACCCCCACCATATTTTTCCAGGAAGGTAACAGCCTTGGCTTCTTGACGCAGAGCGGCCCAGGCGGGAATCCCCTCAACCTTGGCTTTCTGGTACATCTCCTCATAAGATACATCATTGAGATAAGCAGCCCAAACACAATGCTCATCCTTACCTTCCAGGATGAACTCGGCCAGGGCAGGACACTTAGATAGAACTGCTTTGTTCACTACCTCAAGCTGGCTGTGATCAATCTCAACCATCACCCCATCATCACCAAAGCGGGACTCAAAGCCTTCTTTGACACGAGACTTGCCAGAGAACTCTCCGGTATCTTCATCCTCACTTCCTGTTGAGGTGTTCTGAAGGTTAGGCTTACTACTGGACAACCGAGTGGTGGCTGTAACAGAGTGGTTCAAGTGGTGATGGATGCAGTTGTCCTTGCTGACCATAGTGAGCATGCCTTTCTTTTTGCCGTTGGCCTGCTCTGCCCAGTAGTACGTTGAGAGGTCCTTCTTGGCACCGGAATAATCCAGCAGCATCTTGACTTCTGGTAAGTCTATTGGCAAGGCTTTCAAGTCGTCCATAACGGACTCGGCCACTGAGTAGGCCCCAGCCTTAGTCTTCCATGAGTCTTTCCGGTACTCCACAGGCACAACTCCAGGGAGTTCAAAGAAATATTCCACGGTGTGCATCTTCGGTCTGTCATAATCCGGTGCATCAACGAGTCTGGTTTTATACTCTCCGGCTCTCTTACCGCCCTTGTAACGGACTTTCTCTCCTTGATCGTCATAGAGGTACTCAGTAACTTTCTTTTTGCAGTACAGGGGCTCTTCGGTAACCTCGTCAAGCTTCTGCTCTCTGATTTCGTACTTGATCTGCCCCCCAAAAAGATAAGCGACCTTCTGTGGGTTGCTGCTCCAGTTGAAATGAAGCTCAGGAGGAACATTGTAATCCTCCAGCAAGGCAAAGAGCTTAACCTCAAGGGCATCTATGTCATCAACCAGGGCCTGCCGGTTCTTATCCGCAGTATCCAGGTTTATGTATACGCCGTTGTGGGTCATCTCAATGGTAGCCAGGATGCTATCCATCCGGTCAAGAATGTTCTGCACCATGCCCTGCTCTTGGGCCTCTTTCATTTGCTGTTGGGCGATCATATCTGTGGCCACAATGTCATACCGTTGGTACTCCAGCAGGATCTCCTTAGGAATGTCCTCTGTGCGGTAGCCTTCGTCCCACATCTTCTTTACAACATCCAGCTTGTGGTGCTCTTTGGGTAGCCTGCGCTTGGCCACAGCATCCAGTGATATACCATACCGGGGGTCCTTCTGAGAAAGGCTGTAAACCTGTCCTGATAGTAGGTACTCGGCTACTGCTGTGTCCCAGATCCGGCCACCGGCTTTAAGCCACGCCTTTAACTCAGGAGTATGCCAATACCAGAGAAGATCAAAAGTAATATTATGGCCACACAGAAAAGTAACGCCAGCAAGATCGAAAGGGAATGACAGTATCCTGTGCTTAGGGTAACCCTGCATGGCATAATCACCCTCGTAAACTTCTGTTGCCTCCACAACATAAATGTCATCATAAGAACCACCCTTAAGAAATCCAGCACTACACAGAGAAGTTTCATCACCCCAAGGATTACCCTTTCGTCCATACTCCTCCATATAACTTGTTTCTATGTCAATAGTTGCCCTGCTCATAATACTATCCCGCATTAAAAGATGTGTGAATTATTCTTGGCCTTTTAATGTTAATTTGGCCTACTTGTTCTATTAGTATATGACCAGCTTTAAAGTCGCAGCTAAAGTTGATAGCCATATCCACTGCCTCCTGTAAAGAATCGTGTGCAATAACACAACTCTCATACTCATCATGACCAACATGATCTTTTCGGTGTATCACACAAAGTTCCATAAATCCCTCCTCCTTAATACCAGTAGTCACTGATTATCCTACTATCAGTGAGATCACAGGTACAGATAAAGGATACCTCCGTAGGTATACAGCCATACTTTTCTAAAAGTTCCTTAGTATCCATATTAAACTCCACTGCACGTTCTTTGAATATAGATAAAGCTTCTCCTACGGAGTCTGCTGCTATAACCGCACCAACCAATTCATCATACCCGTAAGTTGGATATGGCCTCTCTAAGCTATATAATCGTTTCATGCTTTACCTCCTTAATGCCAGTCATACGACAAGTCCCGCCAACTTTCTTCCCGGCAGACCTGCATCCAAATCATATGAACACCCTGCCAGAAGTAGTATCCTGCCTGGGAATTCGTCCAAGCAAAGCCATCCCAAGTAAGTCTTTCGGGAGAACATACAAGAGGTGTAAGATACTCCATGCTCTTTAATTCAACAACAAACTCATCAAGAAGTCCATACTTCAGCAAGAACTGCTTGAACCTCTTGATAACCTTCTTTGTGTTAGGATGATTCTTTTTCATCGTGCTCCTCCACCATTTTTATACATAGATCAAGACTTGATGCTCTTACCCGGAAGAATCCTACGGGACTGTTTGGATACCATTGGATCTCCCAGAAGTCATCCAGACCACAGGCCACCTCAAAATCCTCTATACTCTCAAAGTCAGAATGTGGAGATCCCTGTGACCATTCACCCAGACAATACTGCACAACAGTCTCATATAGATCCTTGTGTGGATTATGTGAGATTGTAAGGGATGCTTTATGGGCTGGTAATCTTGATACAAAGTTTAGTACATCGGCAAATCTACTCATTGTTACTCCTCAATGGACACCAAGTTGGTATACGTTCAAGGTCCTCAATAATGTTATTATAGGCACCCTTATGTCTATCAGGATGCAGACACACACTCCAACATTCCATACGGCCGTAGTAGTTACGTTGCGCCGGACATACTCCACAAGAAGACACAGGTACAGAAAGCCTATTGGCACTTGGGTCATATTTCTCCTTGAGTACCTCATAGAGGTTCTTCTCTTCTTCTTCTGTGAGTGTTGCCCCCGTAGTACGTTTCAGCACCAGCTGAGATATTCAGCATGTCATAATCCGTATATATAAGAACATCACCGCTATCTATAATAATTTTATATGCCATCATACCTCCTTGAATCTTGCTATCTCCCACTGGAAGACAGCCGCTCTGCCGCAATCTTTACGAGCACCGGGCTTTTGTGTGTATTTATTCTTTACAAAACCGAAGTATCTCTCACGTTCTTTATTAGGTTGCAAGCTATGACCCATCATAAGTATAGTCTTACATGCACCCTGTTTGGCTGTTCCAGATCCTTTAAGCATGCCCTTATGAGGGAACTCAAGTCCTTCACCAAGGATATTTATCTGGCTCGTTGGTAAACTAAGAAAATCATAAGTCACAGCCAGGCCTCGCGTGTGCTGATACTTGGCCTCCAAAATAAGGTCCTCTCTACCACGATCTTCATAACCGCGAACGTTGTCCAGCATATCCCAGAATACCACCATAGGTTTGTGCTTCTGTATAAGACGCTCACAAGTATGCAAGTTAAAGCTATGTGCATTTATGACCTTAATCTTGTCTCCACCTGCTGCATAGAATTTGGATGTTGCCTCCAGATCATCAAAGGACAACAGAGTATCTTCATCAACTCCAAGGGCACTTCTATAGCAGTTAGAAAGCCACTCCTCTTNNCAGCCGGTAGCTGCTTTGCGTAGTTAACCGCAAAGAAGGCACATAGGCTGGTCTTACCTATATCAGGCCGCGCAGCTATAATGAGCTGTGTTCTTGTCGTGACATTCTTAGCACTGGCATTCAAACATTCTAAGGGAAACTGTAATCTTTTACCTGGATCATGCACAGCACTCCTAATATCAGCAAAATCAGTAGAAGATGGTTCAATATTAAGCTTGCTCTGCCTACCCAAAGTATCCACTATACCGGAGCACGCCTCATACAAGTCAATATCTTGACCCTCTTCGTACTTGATCAGGATCTTGCCTAAAGAATCTGCTGCCTTTAATTCAGCAAGACCCTTTGTTATTCCCTTGGCAGAATTCTCTTCCGGTTCCTCCTTTATGTTTTCCCATGTTACATTTACCCTGTCTATGTCCTCCTGCTTATACTCAAGCTGGGCCATGAGGGTTAACAGACTGTCCAATTGGACAGTGTCTCCATCAAATCTCTTGAAATACTTGCCGTACAGTTCTATGTAAAGCTTTGTTACTGCATCCAGGCCTTTCTGTGGAAGCTGCTCGTGATACTCCTCGTATAACAGCCGGTGTTTACAGAGCTGTAGTAGTGTCTTATGAACAGCAAACATTAATCCTCCAGCAGAACACTGGAACCACAAAGCGGACAGTTTGTACGATCACCTACTTCTACTCTTTTTTTCCAGCAATTACCAGCAGTACAGTACGTATTAGCTTCTGCTTGTACTGCCATACAATCTGTTAGATGATCTAAAGCACACTCCCGACAATTCCCCGGCACCAGTTCTAATGTAATTCTTATTGTCATGTTACCTCCTTTTGCAGCAGCAAGTGCAACAGGTCCTGCATCCGCACTTAGGTTTGGTATCTTCTAAGAGGGATTCGTACTTCTTTTTAAGTTCATCATGGGCGATTCTTTCTCTACAAAGTACACGGTGTGCATGCTCTAACAACCACCACGACCGTTGAAGTTCTGCCTGTACGTTAGCGAGTCTTCTTTTTAGTTCTGAGTCTTCTTGATGCCGTCGGTTTANNAAGGGCAGAAAATCCAAACATATTTAAACCTCCTTCTTACAGTCTCTCATAAGTCTCATAAAGAACTCCTGGGTTCTTGGACTGTTAACTTTAAGCACAAGCTGCTTTGTTCCTACTGCTGCCACTTCTGGCTCATAGTTACAGTTAGTAGTGACAACTGTATCCCCTACCTCAGTATTCTCTGGAGTACACTGGACGTACTGTTTGACTTTCTTTAAGATGTACTCTGGTGAGCACTTCAATCCAATAGCCGTTATAACATGCCCACAGTCGTATTTCCAGAAATAGCAGTCACTACAGTTCCCTTCTACCAACTCAAAAGTTACTTTCTTGTTATCCATTCTATTACCTCCGTAAAGTAGCTAAGGCTCTTGTTAAGTCCATACTGGCCCGTTTAACAGCAGCGTTTTCCTTTGGTGTGTTTGCATTAAATGTATAACCACCACACGTATATGTATTCCCTTGGACAATTTCCCACTCAGATACCCGTTTAAGGAAACGCTCTGCTTCTATTTTAGCCGCTTCAACTCTTTCAGCTAACATATTGAATAATCTCCTTAAGATCCTCATCAGAGTACATCTTGGGATCTTTTAGTTTAAATTTATGAAAGGCCTCTGGAAGACCTGTTATGGTTCTGACCGGACAGGAATACCTAAGCTCATTGGCCAGCATTCTCTGGGCCTGTTGACCAGGATTGTCAGGGTCCAACCATAGAGTCACGTTCAATCCGTGCGGCAGGACTACCGGCATTTTCTGCGGGGTTCCCACAAGGCATAGGACTGTTGTATGCTTTGATAGGCGTATAGCAGAGAACATATCCTCCACCATAACTATGTGCCTGTTAAATTTAGAAGGGTCTTCCAGAGGCTCATGGAAGTTCAGATCATAAGGAAGCCAAACATATGTCATAGGGCTATGCGCATAATACTTGGCCTGCCCTTTGTCCTTATGATCCAAACACCTCCCGATCCAACCAGTAGGCAGCGGGAGGATTACACGATCAAGGCTTTCAGAGTATTGTATGCAGTACTCACTTATCGTGGCAGGGCCAAACCGCATCTTGGCCAACCATACTAAGGCATCGATGGGCAAATCGTGGGAAGCATCCGCAGGTATAGACCAATCCTTATTGGCCTTCTTCTGCATTTCTGCTTGTCGTGCCTCATTGACCCTCTTATGGTACTGGCCGTATGTCAGCCGGAGGCCTATGAATAAGTGCTCTTTGCATGCATGACAGTAAAACCAAATACCTTTTGGACTGTGCTCTATTCGCATACTCGCAGAGTTAGACACTGTGCATCCTATGTGCGGTACTTTGATAGAACTACCTAATGGCGGTGTGTTGTATTGTTCCGGTTTTATTGTCATGCTCTATCCTCTCTCTCTACCTCTTAGTGTTGTCGGTGTGGGATTTCAGCTTTTCCTCGGCCTTAATTGCCCATTCATGCCCACCGGCGATCCCAACAGCAATCACCATAGCAGTGAACACAGCGAGACAAAGCAGCACCACTGGAAACATTAGCAGAGCCATCCAGGATATTGAGGTGAGGCCGAGCACCTTTAGCGCCAAAATAGTACTGTACGTTGTAAGTGGATGAAACCACAGCACGATTTCCTTAATCATTTACAGACTCCAGGATAGCCTTTTCAGCATCAGTCAGAGGTTTCCCTTGGGTCTCTTTGGCTTTGGCAATACGGAAGGCGAGGTCGGCCTGCTGTTTCTCAAGCTTGTCAATGCTCGGCCTGTTGCCTGCTTCTATGCTGTTGAGCATCTCCTGTTTGAGCGGCAGAACAACCTGCCGGAGTTTGTGCATGAGGTCCCGTACTGCAATAGTCAATGCACGGTACTCCTTGAAGTCAGCAGCAAAGGCTTTCTTGCTTGAGTAGTTCTTGGGATCTCCTGTGATACCAGCAGCCAGCTCAGACAGCCTCTGGACAGCCTCCCGTGCTTCTTCCATGGAGTCCACCACAACGATCTCGGCATCATCCTTGAGCAGATCATTAAGGATATCCAGAATAGGCGTACTGGCTGCCTCTTCCACTGCGTTTACACCATCGGTCACCATGACCTCCCCACTTACTCCGTTGATTTCGTTTTCAGACATTAAGTCCTCCTTAAGTTATTAAATAGTATTGTATAACAAGCCACTTGGCAGGTTACTTAGGTTAGGAATTACAGATATATGTCACGTCTTCGTACATCCTTGTTCGAACAACTTTCCTGCAAACCTCGTTATCAGTAAAGTACACGGTCAATGAAATATCTGATGTAATATCGCAACTGACCTTGTCAGCTGTCTTGCTTGGTGCTGATGTGCGTGACATGTCAACATTCAATAGCTCACACACCTCTTCAAGAATAAGCAGGAAAGTCTTGTCAACATCCTCGACAGTATGACTTACAGTCCTGTACAGATACACACTTCCCCAAGAAGGCTTACTTACCCTATATTCAGGAGGGAATACAGGAAAGTCAACAGCATTATTGTACAGTTTAGTAATCCTCCCGGCACAGCTCTCTGCGAGGTCTTTGAGCATCTTCCTGTCATCATCTGACAAGCCTTCCCAGAGTACATCTGGTATCTCAATATCAGGTATCTTAATTTTCATCCTCTTCCTCCTCTCTAAGCCGGATCTCCAGCTTAAATAAGGCGTTAACTGCATTGCACATCTCATGTGTAATTGGCACTCCCGGGGAGAACTCATTGAGATCCTCAACAATCTCCGTTGGGTCTTCCAGCCAGTGGCGCATCTGAGCAGCATCGTACCTGCGTAGTGCATCTGGAACATGCAGGAAGTCTCCTCGACTGTACTTCCGGCCACCTGCCTCCATAACTCGGACTACTGCTGTTAAGGCTCTCTTGAGGTACCGCAGATAAGTCATGTCGGGCTTTCCATCATCGAACTTCTGACCGCCTCCAATTAATGTTCTGGGCTTTCTTGGTTCCCACCCGGGGTACTGCCCGGTAGGAAGTAAATCACACCCACTGGGACACTTAGTAGTGACTGTGTTATATCTGCACGTATAGCAGCTTATCTCCTGCTCAGGCTCCTGCTTGGGTTCCTGCTCAGGTTCTCTTGGAATCCAGCCAGGAGTATCTTTAGCTGGAAGATGTCTACACACATCAGGACAGGGTACACCGGTCCATTCTTCAGACTTGCCACAAGTTCTACAGTGCTTAACCATCAATAAACTCCTCCCAGGAGGTATGCTCAGTATCACTGGCAAATCCAATAACTCTTGGATGCGTAAGGCTCCTGACTCCCTTCTTGTTTGGTTCTGTTACGTCCTCGTACTGGATCTCGATAAGTTCTGCCAGATACTTTGACTCCGGCTCTTTCCGCATTTCGTCAGTCAACCCACTCCCTGCATACACGGCAATAGGCTCTTTGTCATGGTGACAATATAAGGCAAGACTTCCTACAAGCATAGACTGCTTTGTATGTGGTTTAATACCAACACACTTCATGTAAGCAGTCTTCGGGGGCTTGTACTTCAGGCACGTCCCCGGCTTTCCTGCCTTGAGTACCTGTGAGCCAAGCTTATAGATCATACCATCAAAAGGAGGGGAAGTCTTGGGGTGTGCCTTGCTGTACTGTATACGATCGGTAACGTAATCCTCGGATACAAATTCATCTGTATATGTAGACACAATCCTCTTGATATAAATATAATCGGCAGCCGGATTGATCTGTAGATGAAGTGCATGCCGTGCCATCTCAACAGTGTCAGTCGGCTTGATGTAAAGACCCCAACAAAAGTAGAAGAACCGGACATTCTCAGGACACTTCCCGTCATGGATTGCTGAGTTGAGATACCCGGCAGAATGCTCTCTGGGCTGGTATCCTTCACCGTCAATGTATGCCACGAGTTCTCCCACGAGGTGTCCAGTATTCTTAGAGATGAATTTATAAAGATCCGGCCCTAATGCACCGAGCACAGAACCTTTAATTGATTTGCCACTCCTCTTAGTGATCTTCCCGGTCCAACAGTTGACGGTCATATAGACACCATCCACCTTGTCCTCAATGAGAAGGCTCGGGTCATCCCCATCAATAAGTCTCTTGATCTTAGATGGGTTATACGTCTTTGCTCCCATGTAAGGGAGCGGCTTTGATTGGAAATCAGAAGGGTGTGTCATTTTGGTGCACTCCTGTGGAACATTTCAAACACCTGTATTCTCCGTTCTCTTGAATGTAATACAGGAAGTTCCCTCATCTTTTCTGTGGCGTATTTCCACTGCTGAAACATGTTCTCATCACAGACAATGAAGTTGATCTTGATACCATTGAAGTCTGCGTAAAAGGTCCCATTTTCGTACCCTTCACAGGCCTTGTGCACTTCCCAAGGTATTTGCAGAGCATCCAACCACGCCTTCATGTCCGCTACCTCATCCTGCATGATCATGATATCAATATCAGAATCCTTTTCCAAGGGACCATAAGCAGCAGTCCCGGTGACATAAAACCTTGTAATCATTGAGTCCTCCATAGACTTATTTGTTTACTTTTCACTGTCCAATTGGACAGTCCTCTNNATCACTCAAGGAATGAATGTCAACATCATCCTGACAGTCAATACAGATATTGCACTCAGTAGCCTCTTTAACTGTCATGCCGTAAAGATCCTTGGCCATCTGGTCCCGAAAGTTCTGCATAACCCTACTCCTCAAAGACTCCATAGTACCTCGCATTGGCCTGATCACCGAACTTGATGATAAAAGGGTGGTCTTCTGCCTGTTTGATTGTTATTGGTCGAAGCTTTCCAAGATACGTATCTGGTTTATCATAGTTAACCATAATAACCTCTACATTATCAAGTGGGGAAGTATCTGAGACCCATCCACTAAAGCTTATTCTCCTTGTGCCACTTATAATATCCCAATTACAAACAGCAATTGAANNTCGGTGTGCTCATCAGAGTTAACGATGCAAGTCTTGTTAATCATTTTTGTACCTCCTTGTGTACCGTATGGTGCCTGTCCTTCCAGGCTTTACGATAATGCTTCTTGAGGGCCTTGTTAGCTGCCTCCTCTGAGAGTTGTGTAGCTGCGGACAGTTTCCTGGCAAACCTTCTGAGTTTCTTTGCCTGTTTACCGTTCATCATTCCCCCTTATATTTCCGGCAGACATAATAGCGTCCCCGGTGAAAGGTCCAGTCTTCATCCTCCGGCTCAGTAACACCGGTGGTCTCCCAGCGTCCAAGGTACTCAGACCTGCTATCGGACCATACCAAGGTAGCCCCACGCTTCCCATTAACATACAGCATAGAGTCCTCCCCGAAGTATTCAAAAGCAATCTTCATACCCGAAAGTATGTTGTCACAGAATACAATGAGGCTATTCTCAGGCTGACCTTCCCAGGTTCCTTCTGCATGTTCCACTGCGGTGACTCCATTGGTTGCCATGGCCACACCATAAGCAAGGCTTGGGATTGCATCCTCTGGAATACCTATCACACAGAATGCAGGGAAGTCCTCCCTGCTGATATCCCTGTGTTTCTTTGCATGTTTCTTTGCGTAGTTCTTTTTGAAGGACTCTTTATGGGCCTTTTTGTGTATCTCTTTTATATATGAGAAATCGACCCAAGTGTGATATTCATCCCGTCTAAGAGCACGGCCTCTACCACCATACACAAAGACACCACCATAACCAGTGCTGTGTACTTTGTACCGGGTGCTGCATGCAGCGAATTTGGGCACATCACCACTTGTGTCCGCACCAAATACTACTTCATCACCCTCTTTGAGATTATTAAAATCGTAGTCAGTATACTTCATAACGTCCTCCTTACATTGACCCAGCAAGTACAGCCTGAATCCTTTTCCGGCTGTGCCTTTTGGGAAGCTTGTGTTTGGCTTTAAACAAGGCCTTCAGACTGTCCAATTGGTCAGTCTTGTTGTTCCTGCGATTCTCGTTGATGCACTCCAGAAGAGTCTTTTTCATACGTTTAGCCGGGAGGATCTTAACCATACGACTTGCAATGGGAACACCGGTTTGATCAACCGGGTATCCAACAAGATTGCCCTGCTCGTCAGTGACTTTGAGCTGTTTATGCAGTGCCCTGCTTGCTGTACCTTTGCCGAAGTGAAGCTGACTGAGTTTGGTTGTAATGCTGTAAATAACTTCAGGTCGTCCTGTATTTCTTGCTTTATTGTTCTTCATTGTTTATCCTCCATCTAATCATGTAAATAGAAAAGCCTGGAAGACAGCTTGTATCCTTGCTGTCTGTCCAGACTGTAGTAATCTTCTATACCGCAGGTTATGGTTTTTGGTTTCTACAAGAAGGCATAATCGGCTTTAAGTACTTCATTTATATCCAGATCCCCATAAGTACAACATTCATCCACATCAGGAAACTTGTCGGCTATCTCTGGATTATGCAGCAATTGTTCATCAATAAAGTCCCGCAGGACGTCCCTCTCATAAAGCTTTACAAACTCCTTGATGATGAATTGTTTGACCATACCAGCATGACACGGCCGACACCCATAACTGTCATGTATGGTAGTCAAAGGAATGCCTGCATCAGCACATAATGCGGCTACCCGGTGCATATGACTGGCATCCATGCTATGTACAAAATTGGGAGGCAGCTTGTCCCGCATCTTCCAGGGATTACATTTTCCACTGCCCGAGTGTACCTGTGGTATAATCACAGTACCTTTGAGCCGAACCTCAACACGCTTATGTGTCTGAAGTTCAGAGAAATGCAGAACAGGAAATCCAAGCGGCGTATGGAAAACCATGGCCCTGTCAGCATACTGCCCAACAGCCCAACCAACTTTCTTCAGGAACTGCATACCCTGGGTAACAGATTCCATAGTTTCGGCAACAGCTTTGTACATGTGCGTATGCAACCAGTTAGCTGTGCGTCTTGATCCACCATGCTTAGTCCCTTCAGAATCGAACCACTCTGTAAGGTTATTCCCTTTGTCTTCTTTAGGGAGGTACTCAAGCAAGTGCTTTTTACATCCGCGTACTGTTCCTCCGTAAGTATACGTCATAGTTGTTTTCTTGAGTAGGTCCCTATCTATACCAAAGGCCAGCATGTGATGAGCATACTTAGCATCCACTTGATCAGTACTCACAGTAAGGTCATGCATCTTCTTGAGCAGTCTCGAGGCAGCAATTCCGTATATGTCTTCTGGTTCTGAATCTTCACCAGGGAGGGGCAACAAGTTGACCTGCTTGGCACCAACTGTGTCCCTAAGCATCATGGAGAAATGCTGCGTGGAATTGCATTTGCCGTCAAAGTGTACCCGTCCTCTGGTTGTCATGCCAGATACATCCATACCCTGTGAGTGTGCCTTGATGATATCCCCGAAGTGGACACAACAGGCAAGAAACTCCCAGGGCTCATCAGCTTGGCCCCACCAATCCCGTGTTGCCTCGGTGTCCTTCCAAACCTGATAGATATTCTCGGCATTGTCCTCTGTCCATGCTATACGGGCCTTCTTGGTTCCCTTATCCAGTCCCCACAGCCCCGCCATATACACCTGGATGTCCTTCAGGCCGGTACCTACTGGTGCCGGTTCACTGTACTCAATAAGTGACTTGCCGTATTTGTTCCCCTGAAAACTCAATGTTGTGCAGCAAGTATATGCCCTGTTCCTGGTGTCCATGGTCCACACATACCAAAACTGTTCAGCGTCAAGCATCTCTTTGGCAGCACGCTCAGTGGAATACACGGAGATCCATTCTGACTTACGCTTGGCTTCGCGTGTGTAAACCTCCCGGGAGTCTTCAAGCCACTCCCCAAACTCTTTACGTTCTTTGTCTGTCAAGGATTCCATGAGTTCTGTTCTGGCCGCCTTCCACTCAGCGGTACTTTGGTAATCCTCCCTCTTTAACTGTCCAATTGGACAGTCTGATACCTCGTATGGAAGAACACTTGGTACACCTATGCCGTCACCCCGCATAATCTCACGGCTGAACTGTTCATAGATAGTTTTATTTACCCGGTAAGGAATAGATTGCATCCAGTTTATGCTCTTATATACATCCGGCATACCGTCAACCCCTGGCAGGAACTTCTTAAGGTATTGCCTTTCAAAGACAGATCGTGTCTTTACCAAATGTGTTGCTGACTGCATCCCGTATGTATGATAGCCACCATCAAAGGCATTGCTCCAATCCTTTGGTGGACACAAGATAGGCATGTGCAAAGGCGAAAGTTGTGCATTCTGTGTGACACATTCCTTGATAGCTTCCAGTGTAGACTCAGTAGCCCTCACGTAATACACAGAGTGGTTTTCATCCTTTGGATTCAGGGCATCGGCATTGGTTTCTATGCTGCGTTCAATAAGTCCAGAGTACATCACCCTTTTGCCCTCTTCGGTCCACTCAGAGGACACGTTGATAAGACTCTCAATGAGCGTCACACCAAGCCTTGTCTGGGTTTCTACAGACCATGGTGTCCATTGGATACCTTTCTTGTTGGATACGTGCAGGAGCGCAGCCCTCTTGTGGTGGTAACTGGCTATGTTCCTACGTTTCCAGTCTTCTACAAGTGACTGCATATACTCAGGTTCAGTCTTTTCAAAGAGCCAAAACCGGGCCTGATCCTCTATCCTTTTGGCTATATGGATAGCCAGTGCAGCAAGCTTAGGAAGCCTGCTGATGTGATCCACAACGGTGGTAAGCGTGATCCAAGAGACCACCTGTATGTCCAGTGTGCGGAGCAACAGGATGACATCCGGCACTCTTCCAGACTGGCGGCCATTGCTTTCGTATTCGTCAACCCACTCCTGGAGATAGTGCGCCAACAGCCCCGCATACTTCTTGACAAGGATCGCACCGTACATGGTGTTAGACTCCTCGTTGACTTGCTGCAATTGCCCTGTCTTTTTGTTTATCTTGACCTTACCCATGCGTTCTTTACGAATGAACCTCTGTTCGCCACCCATGACAAGCCGTTCTTCATGCTGGTTGTTGAGTTCCTTCAGGTATTCGTAGGTCTCTTTGTCTATGTTCATAGGTCCTCCCGCTGTTATTATATTGTATTAAAACACGCCTCATTGAACGTCATATTGCATCGATCTTTTACGTATTTGTCAAAGATAATATGTGCTGTTCCAGGTGATATGCTTGCAATATCTGCCAAGTCACACATCATATAATCAAGTAGCATGTCTTGCTCACAGGATATAAGAGAATCTTCTGAACTCCCAGCCTCTTCCCAATCACTCCACATACAGAATGTGGTTAACAATGTTGTAATTTTTGCCATGGTCCCTCCTTCATAAGTCTATAAACTGTCCAATTGGACAGTCTACCTCATTTTGTCTCGTCTGGACACTTTTCTAAGGTCATGTGCCTCAAGGTGTGCGGCAACCTGTGATGCAAAGGTAGACATACGCTCTGATCCCCAATACACATACCAAATAGATTCAAGCCACACCTCAAAGCTATCCTGTGTGAGTTTAGGAAGCCATGCAAAGCCCCGTACAACATATATTTCATCAAACCGTGTTATTCGTCTTTTCATATATCCTCCGGTACAAGGTATGGATCATTGTTTCTTTGAATGTACATACAATCATACGGTACTTTATTATCAAGCAGGTACTCATTAAAATCGTCAATACTTTGCCGGTCTATGTCCACCACGATCCAATAGTTAAAGCTTGCCATGACATTGTATGATTTTTCCAGTATGCTCAATACCGCTGATTTTGTACTGTTTCCATAATCCCAATCGAATTCATCACCAAGGAATACTGTACGTTCTATTCCCATAATAGTATCCTCCTATTGCTCCTCCCCTAATTAGACAGCTACATCATTTATTCTAACAAGAATGAATCTTCGATCCATATAGGACACGTCAAACCACTCTTGGCCTATAACCTCTATATCATAATAGTACCGGTCTGTATCAATTTCAGAACACCTAAAAATATAATACTCTTTAGTTTCTTTGTGTTGACATTCTATTATATCTCCGTCAACGGTTAAATCTTCAAACGTTCCCATAAGTCCTCCTAATAAATTAATCAAACATCCAAATTAAGCCATCAAACAGCCCCTCTGACAGACTTTCTAAGCAAGGCCTATGCTTGGGTATGCATAAACCTATTGAACGTCTTAGAACGGCTGTTTGGTCCTTAGATACAAAAAGCCGGGAGAACTCCTTAAACGACTTAAGTCCTCCCGGCTGTATTCTTGTCATGGTTCCTCAGGCCTATCCGAAGATAATTTTTTCAAGGTCAGCCAGTGCGGAGACCTTATCAGCGTCATTGCTCTCAAGGCATTTTGCCGCTACCACTTTCTTACCAGCCTCAAAGATCTCTTTGAACAGCGGTGCGGTTTGCCAATCAGCCTTGTTGTTCCTTGCTGCCAAGGCCAATGCTGCGTTTTCCTTACGGAGTTTGGCAAGCTCAGTGCGCTGTTCTGCAACCTTGCTGATCAGCTCCTCCCTGGTAAGGTCCTTTGTATCGGTTCCGACCTTGCTGTCAGGACCTTTTGCAGCACCCTTGGCCGGGACCTGGTACGCGCCTTCAGTTTCCACCGGGAGTCCATTGGGAAGCTCAGGCTGGTCATTAACCAGATCTTTCTTTTCAGGCTCACCGGGCTTTCCGGGCTTGACCTGCTTTGGATCTTTGTTGTCCCCAGGCGTGCCACTACCAGAGCCCATGTGCTTGGCTTTCCATGCGGCCTTTGCTGCGGTCACCTCCGCCGCTGTGAACTTGGTCCCCTTGGGCAGGGCATCCTTACCAAGCTTTTTGGCCTTAGCATCACCAGCGATATCCCAGATCTCATACAGGACCTTTTCGGGAGTCTTGCCTGACACTTCTTTGGGGTTGACCTCACCGATCAATTCAGCCAGAACATTCAGCGTCACCGGTCGGCACATTGATTCCGCATGAGGCAGGACGGTTCTTCCGGCTTTATCCAGGGCGTCATAGACTTCCGTGGCCCGGACCTGCCGATAGTAGTAGCTTTCAGAGACCCCAAGGACGTCCCCGGCGAATGTCCCGACGGTGCCGAACTTCTTGATGATGGCAGCAACGTTCTTTTTGTGTTCGTGGCCGATGGTCAGGAAAGACTTGAGGGCATTCCGCATTTTGGTAATGGCCGATTTAAGGCTCTTTTCTTCCTGGTCTGTGAGCTTGGCATCTTTGACGGTTTTGTCTGTTTTGTTGCTGCTGGTCTTGTTGTTTTTGGCGTTTGTTTTGGCGTTAATCTTTTTCATAGTGTCCTCCGTGAACGTTAATGTTATCAATTCTTACGGTTGTTATGCTTTGGGTTAACCGCTATTGTTTTGCGTTTTGCCGGCGAACCGGCGCGGTTTATTTTATCGTGTACGCCTTCTGCACACGATAAATATCATATGTGGTGCCGTCTTCGTCCTCTTCTGACCGTATGTATTTTGCGTTTCTACCCCATTTTGTGTCAAACAGGGTGTGATAATACTGGTTGGAGCTCAAGACTGAAAACTCATGAGTGCATTCTTTCCAGGCCCCTATGTACCTTTCACCGTTTACCGTAATCATACTGTCCTCCTATGTTTGTTGTGTTGATACTGCATGTGTTGTTTGTGTTGCAAGAATTATCCTGTGCCACTTGGCAAGATACCTGTCAATCATTCTATGGCGCCTTTCTACAGGCCTTTCATTTTCCCAATTTTTCCAATCATGTGCAAACAAGCAATTAAGCCTATTGTCACAATTAAAGCCGGAATATACATCTTTTAACCCTTTCATGGTATCACCTCAAACTTTGTTGTTTGTTGAGGTTACATGTATCTGTGACTTACCTTACCTCATAAACCGACAAGCTACCACCGGAGTGGACTTCGCAACATACTTTCTGAGGTGCTGGTCCGCGTATTGATCATGCATACCGTGGTACTTATCAATGTTTGGCAGTGTCCTTGACAATTCATAGATCCTGTCCCGCTTTGCTTCCCTGTTCTCCCAGACTGCAAAATCCTCAATAACGACTTCCAGTTTAGGTGCCGGTGCAAACTTCTCCAGTGCTTCTTCCCAGGATTCTTCCGCATAAGGGTCCAGACACTGTTCTTCATCCAGCTCAAAGAACCTGTCACCAACACCGGCATTAAGCAGTGCCTCAAACAGATCGTTCTGAACGCCCTCTGAGAGGCCATTAACAAACTCCAGCCTAAAGAACCGATCCTTAACTCCTGCCTCATCAAGCAGTGCTTCAAACAGATCTAATTGGGCATCTTCTGTGAGACCCTTAACAAAGTCCCTGCTTATTTCTTTGGCTGTCTTGGTTGTATTGGTTGTCTTTTTCATAATGTCCTCTTTCGCCTTTCGGCTTGGTATTAGATTGTTAAAGAGCATGTCAGCGGCATTTCTTGTGCCTTTCTTGCTGACCTGGTTCCCATTATACAGAACATATTCAGCATGTCAAGCACTTTTTTGAACTTTCTTAAACTCTTTTATGGACTGACCAATTGGACACTCAATAAGAACCTTAGAAAGAACTCTTAGAATATACATATTAATAAGACTTATAGACTATACATACTAACAATATATACTAATAGAATATACATATAGATTATACATATAGATTATACTTAAAGAATATACTTATAGATTATACATATAGATTATACTTAAAGAATATACTTATAGACTATACATACTAATAGTACTTATAGATAGACTTGCCGGGAGGCCTTCCTACAGTGTTGGTTTTGGTTAAAGTATGACTGTAGTACCCTTCTATAGTGGTTGTTATGGTTTTATATATAAACTGGTATATCCCAGAGGTACTATTAATATAAGTACATAATAGATAGGTCTGTTCAATGGATCTATTATCAGGTCTACCCATCAGGTCTTGTCGGCTGTCACCCAGCGGGGCAAAAAATATAAATACAGCCTCCTGGAAGAACCACCGGTAGAACCCCGGAATCCACCAGGGAGCCATCTAAGAGGATATAATAAGGCTATTTGCAAGTCCCATGCCAGTCTCCAGATGTTCCCTGAACGGTAAATCCAATTTAAGGGGTCAAATCGGCTCTCTAAGCCATTTTAATTGTCCACTGGTATGTTGGCCCTCGAAAAAATAGATCGTCGATTGTTCAGCTCTCAGGGAACACTCAAAAGGATTCTGGCACGGTACTTGCTATAGCATATTGTATGCCAGCCAAGATGCCACCGAGGTTACCTCTAAGAGAACACACCAATAACAATCCAACAACAATCCATTAATCCAATTTAAGGGACCAAAGAGACGATCTGAGAGACTTTCTCCCTTGAGGGTATACCAGAGTATGGATTAAAGAATAAAACAGCTTAGAAGTTCTATTTGGAAGCCAGACTCATGGACTAATATAGACTAATGCAGTTTGGATACCACCAGCTGTCCTTTACTATAGCCTTTACTACAGCCTTTACTACAGCCTT
>JABAHR010003524.1_pt1 | contig 25379 bp, 29 predicted proteins | sample 7062101 | NCBI WGS metagenome assembly JABAHR01 (sample SAMN14534553, study PRJNA622989) | marine sediment metagenome | biome: marine biome [ENVO:00000428]; feature: marine pelagic biome [ENVO:01000023]; material: deep marine sediment [ENVO:00002113] | place: India: Gulf of Kutch | collected...
TGTGTCTTGGAGCGGTTGTGATCGAGCCGCGTCATCGCGGTGAAGTTGCGCGGATCGATGTCCGGGGCATTCTCCCGGGCTATCAATGCGTTCGTGTTTGCTGGATTGCCTACCACGAGTACTTTGACCTCGCGGGAGGCCGCATCGTTCAATGCCTTTCCCTGCACCGAGAAGATTGCTGCGTTGGCGACGAGCAGATCCTTTCGCTCCATGCCCAAGGCTCTCGGCCGAGCGCCGACGAGAAACGCGTTGTCGGTATCGCGGAAACCGACGTTGGGATCATCCGTGACGACGACGTCGTCGAGCAGATTGAACGCGCAGTCGTCTAACTCCATCGCCACACCCTTCAACGCGTCCATTGCGGGCGTGATCTCCAGCAACTGCAGAACGACGCGCCGGTTCGGACCGAACAGCTGCCCCGATGCGATGCGAAAAGCGAGTTGATAGCCGATCTGGCCGGCTGCTCCAGTGATAGCAACGCGCGCCGGTGCCGAGTTTTCCTTAGTCATGGTTTGCCGAAAGCCTCTGGTGTTGATCTGTGAATTCGAGGGGGCGCGATTCTAGCACGCTGTTGTGTCGCGACCGCCTCAGGGCTCGAGCGCATCCACGATCGTCGTGGGGATCGCGACATCCGCAAACGCCGTGCGAAACAGTTCGAGCTCCGTGCGTGCCGCATCGATCAGTCCTGCATCGGTTTGCGCCGTAATGCAGGCGAGCCAGAGGTCGGGCGCGCCACGCTCGTTCGCCGTGCAAGGCACGGACACCGCCCCCGGCGTTGCCATGCGGCCGAGGACACTCGAGGCGACGCCTTCGGGCTCCAGCATGTCCTCCTGTGCCGGTGCGACCGTTACGATCGCGTCTTCCCCCGCAACCCCAGCGCTTGCACGCGCGGGAGCGACGACCTCTTCGAGCTGCACCGCACGCTCCTCTAAGATTTGCTCAGCGACATCTTCAGGTGCCGGGACGAACTGTGCGGCCGGCATCGGACTGTCCTCGAGTGGCGCGGCTTGTTCCTGACGCGGCCCGGGCGCTTGCACACGCGTTGCAGCCGCCTCGTCAGCCTCGGGCGCGCTCGTCGGTTGGACGAGGTCGCGACCCGGAACCGTGAGCCGCAGCACGAGGCCGAGTGCGAGCATGATCGTTGCCGCCATGGCGAGCGATGGCAGGTAGTCGTTGAGGTTGCGCTTTGATGCGCGCTTCGCCGCTGCACGGATGAAGGCGTCGACGTGCGCCGGCGGCTCCTCGTCGAAGCCGGCCTCGCGATAGGTCTTGCCGACTGCTTCGAGATCCGGCATCGACTGTTCGTCTCGTTCGGAGCTCACGCGGGTTCTCCTGTCGTTATGCCAAGCTCACTGCTGAGCGACTCCCGCAGGCGCCTGCTGGCATAGCGAAGACGACTCTTGATCGTTTCGCGCCCGGTTCCGACGACGTCTGCAATCTGCTCGAGCGTGAGCCCGGCCTCCTCGTGCAATAAGAACGCTTCGCGCTGTTCGGCAGGCAGAGACTCGAGAGCCGCGAGAAAAGCGCCTCGCAGCGTCCCCGCCTCGTAATAGTCCTGTGGCCCGGCCGAGGCGTCGATTGGATCGAGCTCGGGGTTCGTCTGCGGACGTGATGCGTGGCCGTGACGGCGGTAGTGGTCGACGAGCACGCTGTGCGCAATCTGATAGAGATAGGCGCGAAACGGCGCCTCGGGCCGATAGCGCGCCTTGCTTCGAATGAGACGCAACCAGGTTTCCTGAAATAGATCGTCCACGTTGTCCTTGGCTGCCTGCCGAGCAAAATAACGATACAGCGGGCCGCGATGGCGTTCGTACAAACGCTCGAACGACGCGGCGTGGCCGTCCCGAAAACGCTCCATGAGCTCACGATCCGCTGCCGCGTCCACGTACGGAGCTTAAGTGCTCAACGGCATCTCGAGGAAGACCGTGAGGGTCTGCCGCGTTTTCGCCGGACTCCCAATCATCACGAACGCACCGGTGCCAATGACGGGGTTAGTTCGGGTCGCCACGTGCTCCGCAAACGGCTGGTCGGCGAGACGATCGTGCAGTAACTCATATAAATCAGCGGGTTAAGAAATGCACGCTGCAGGGTTGACGGTCATATAGTGTTATAGTAGTGTATAACACCATAGCAACACGGCCAGATTGACCAGAAGGCAAAGTCTCATGAACGCTCGCACACGACAAGCGCCCCGAGTTTCCCGATGGATGACCGTGATTCCGCTCGTTCTAGTGGCCGTCGGCGCGACGGCACAGAGCGTTTCCTCCGGTGAGGAGCTGCGCGAGGCGCTCAAGGCTGAGCTCGCGCCGCTGAGCCTGTCGATTAGCGAGCAGGCGAAGGCAGTCGCGACGGAGATGGCCGAGAACGTCATCGCGGAGCTCGCAACGGCAATGACCGTCAGCGCATCCAAGCCGCAGCTCGCAGCCCGTGAGGGAAGATCTTCGGACGACGACAACTCCTAGCCAGCGCGATCACGCGGATCGAGGTGCATGCAACCGAAGTGGGATGACAACCAGCCGATTTATCGGCAGCTCAAGGATCGAGTGCTCGAGATGATTCTCGACGGTGATTTGACCGACGGTGACGCGTTGCCTTCGGTTCGCACGGTCGCAGCAGAGTATCAGCTCAATCCGTTGACCGTGCTCAAGGGTTATCAGGAGCTCGTGGACGAAGGGCTCGTCGAGAAACAACGCGGTAAGGGAATGTTCGTCACGAGCGGTGCACGCGATCGTTTGCTGGCGTCAGCTCGGCAAAGATTCGTCGATGAGGAGTGGCCGCGCGTGCTGACGACGATTGAGCGACTCGGGCTCGATCTCGACGCGCTCGCCACGCAACGACCGAAAGAAGAGAACGAGGAGTGAGCGATTCCATGAGCGACGTTGTCATTGAAGCCACGGGCCTGCGCAAGCGCTACGGGTCCGTCAAAGCGCTCGACGGCATCGATTTTCGCGTCGAGCCCGGGCGCATCGTCGGTCTGATCGGCCGCAACGGAGCAGGAAAGACGACTGCGCTCAAGACCGTGCTCGGGCTCACGCCGTTTCAGGGTGACCTCTCCGTGCTGGGCCTGGATCCCTTTCGTCAACGACGTGAGCTCATGCGACACGTCAGCTTCGTTGCCGACGTGGCCGTGCTGCCGCGGTGGATCAAAGTACACCAGCTCATCGACTACGTAGCCGCGAGTCACCCGGGGTTCGACGAGGCGCGTGCGCGGGGCTTTCTCGACGGCACACAAATCCGTCTGAACGCCCGCGTCAAGACGTTATCGAAAGGCATGGTGACTCAGCTGCATCTGGCATTGATCATGGCCATCGATGCACGCTTACTCGTGCTCGATGAGCCGACGCTCGGTCTCGATCTCGTCTACCGCAAGACGTTTTACGATGCCCTGCTCAACGACTACTTCGATAACTCGCGCACGATCGTCGTCTCGACACATCAAGTCGAAGAGATCGAGCATATTCTGACCGACGTCATTTTCATCGAGAACGGGCAGCTGTTGCTGTCGAGCAGCATCGACGCGCTCGGCGACCGCTATGTCGAGGTGCTCGTCAGCCGGGACGACGAAGCGCGGGCGCGCTCGATCGGCCCGATCGCCGAGCGGGAGAGCTTCGGTCAGAAGGTCATGCTGTTCGAGGATCGCTCGCCGTCGGAGGTCGCGGATCTCGGAGAGACACGGACACCACGCGTTGCGGATCTGTTCGTTGCCAAGGTTACCGGAGGTCACGCATGAGCACGTTCATCGCGCACATACGCCGTGAGCTCTGGGAGCACCCGGCACTTTACGTCGCGCCCGTCGCGATCAGCGGGATACTGCTCAGTCTGTCGGCGCTCATGGTGATCGCCAACATCGGATCGAGCGATTCGCCGCAGATCATGATCCACGGTCTGAACGTCGCCGGAGCAAGCCGAGTCGACGCGGGCGTAACGGTTGCGCTGCTCTCATTCCTACCGGTGTTCATCCTGCCGCTGATCGTCATCGTCACGTTCTATCTGCTCGACAGCCTGTCGACGGAGCGCCGCGACCGGAGCATCCTGTTCTTCAAGTCGCTTCCCGTGTCGGATCTGCTGACCGTGATGTCGAAACTTGCAACAGCGTCGGTCGTGGCGCCCGCGCTCACGGTAGCGGCTCTGATGCTGACACACGTGGTCGCGCTCATCCTAGGAAGCGTCGCGCTCGCGCTCGGCGAGGGCGGAGTCGGGGTGTTATGGGCTCCGTCACGCCTGCTGTCGATTTGGGTGTTGGCAGCTTACGGGGCAGTGGCGTTCGGCCTGTGGTTCGCGCCTTTCCATTGTTTCTTCCTCGCGGTGTCAGCCTGGGCACGTCGGTCGACGCTCGTCTGGGCCGCCTCGCCGTTGCTACTCATGCTCGTCGAGCGTGTCGTCACGGGTCAGACCTTGCTCGGACAGATGCTTAGCTCGTACGTAAGCGGATTTCTCTCAACGGCGTTCGCGCATCGATTCACAGTCACGATCGGTGACGAGGACGTCGCGGCCGAGGCGCTGGAGAACACCGATATCGACTCGCTGAGCAATATCTGGGCCTGGATGGATCCGATCGCTCTGCTCACGAGTCCGATGCTCCGGGCTGGACTCGTCGTCGCCACAGCCTTTGCGGCGGCAGCCGTGCTACTGCGCCGCTATCGAGACGACAGCTAGAGCGCGTCCCCGTATTTTCTGATCAGTCCGCGTAGCTGGTGATAGCTCAGTTTGAGGAGCTGCGCCGCTTCGCGCTGATTATGCTGCGTGCGAAGCAGTGCCTCGCGCAGTAATGCCTGCTCGAGCTCGGTCACGGTCGTCTTGAAGTCGAGCGGAAAAGTTCGCACGGGCTCGGTCGCGGGCGCGCTTGGCGCTACCGCGGGGGACTCGCTCGTTTCCTCGCCGGCGAAAGGTGTTGCAAACGGATCGAACAAAATGGATTCGAGAGGCGCCTCGGGATCCGGGCTGCGATAGACGCTGCGTTCGATCGCATTCTTGAGCTCGCGCACGTTACCGGGCCATGCGTAACCGAGCAGCGCGGCTCGAGCGGCCGGTGCGAAGCCCGCGAAATAGGATCGCTTGAGCTCGCTCGCGATGTTGACGCCGAAATGAAACGCGAGCGCAAGAATGTCCTCGGGACGGGCCCGGAGCGGCGGTACGTGGATGACATCGAACGCCAATCGATCGAGAAGGTCGGCACGGAACTCGCCTCGACGCGCCAGCGCAGGTAGATCCTCGTTCGTCACGCCGATGACCCGCGCATCTGTTGTGAGCGTCTCCGAGCCGCCGACTCGTCGAAACTCATGGTACTCGATGACGCGCAAAATCTTCTCCTGCATGCGCCCGGAGATGGTCCCGAGCTCGTCGAGAATGAGCGTGCCGTCGGCTGCACTCTCGAAATGCCCGACGTGTGTACGCGTCGCGCCCGTGAACGCGCCCGCTTCGTGTCCGAATAGCTCCGTGTCCAACAGGCTTTCGGTCAGCGCTGCGCAGTTGATCTTGACGAGCGGTTTGTCCCAGCGCGTCGATAGAAAATGAAGTCGCGAGGCGACCAACTCCTTGCCCGTGCCGCGTTTGCCCATTACGAGGACGGGACGATTCAGCGGTGCAGCCTCGGAGACGTGCTCGAGCATCGCGACGAAGGCGGGTGCTTCGCCGATTATCGGGATGGCGTCGTGGGCGTTGGCGGCCATATAGTCAGAATTACCAGGATGGGAGGTGAAAAATACCAATAACTGGCGAAAAAAGCCAAAACCATCAGCTGCTCGACTACGCGGGACAGGGCATTTTTTCTTTTTCGATCAATACCTTACGGTTGGCTCACCGGGTTGGCACGGTTCCTGCTAATAGGCTTACAAACGCTAAGCAACAGCAATAGGAGCCTAGGGAGCCGACCATGAGCCGCGAGACACGCCGAAACTGCCTGATCATCATCGCCGCTTCGATGCTTGCAGCCGCAGCCGCTGGGGCCGACGGCGCCGAGCCGACCGGACGGATAGACCGCGCAGAAATCCAGGCGGAGCTCGCACCGCTGTCGGTGGATGCGCGTGCGCTGGCTGCGAACGTCGGTCGCGCGCTCACCGACAGGGCGCTCGCGGTTACTCACTGCATCACGATTCGACCGCAGCTCAAGCTCGCCGCCGCGCGCACTGTGCAAACCGATCGCTCCTGAAAGCGCCTGCAGTAGGAGACTGAAGACCATGGGTATTTTTTCGCGATTNNGGAGATGGAGGACACGCTCGTCGAGGTTCGCTCAGCGGCCGCACGCTCAATCGCGGACAAAAAAGAGTCCGCGAGGGCACTTGCAGCGCTCGAGAAGGAAGCGCGCGAATGGCAGGCGAAAGCAGAGCTCGCAATCGACAAGGGTCGAGAAGACCTTGCTAAGGCCGCACTCGTCGAGAAGGCCCACGCCGAGCGTTCGGCCGACGGCTTGCGAGCGCAGCAGGCTGCGATCGACTCAGGGCTGGAGCAGCTCGATGAGGACATCGCCCGGCTCGAATCGAAGCTCGCCGATGCAAAGACGCGCCAACAGGCGCTCGTGGCGCGTCATCAGACGGCCAACCATCGGCTGGAAGTGCGCAAGAAAATCCACGATCATCGTATCGACGACGCGTTAGTTCGCTTCGATCACTATGAGCGCCGTATGGACGACATAGAGGGTCGCGTCGAGGCATTCGATCTCGGCGCCCGCAAGGATCTACGGCAGGAGTTTTCCGATCTGGAGGCCTCCGACGCCGTCGAGCAGGAGCTCGAGGCCTTGAAATCAAAGCGGCGTGACGCGTCGAGCGATCAATCTTCCACTGACGGATGAGGTGATATGAGCGAAGCAGTTGCCATTGTATTCACGGTCTGCGTACTGCCGCTCGCGATCGTCATGCATTACATCACCAAGTGGAAGGCGACCAAGGGGCTGAGTCAAGACGAAGAGCGCATGCTCGAAGATCTCTGGCGCAACAGTCAAGCGATGGAGAGCCGCCTCAATGCGCTCGAAACGATTCTCGACGACGAGGTTCCGGGCTGGAGGAAACACGTATGAACGACGGACGCGAGCCGGGACCGCGCCGGCTTTACAGAGACCGTGAGAACGGAATCGTCGCGGGTGTTTGTGCAGGTATCGCCGACTACTTCGGCTTCGATGTCACGATCACGCGAATCATCGTTGCAATTGGCCTCTTTATCTTTTTGCCGACGACCGTGGTCGCCTATATCGTGCTAGCGCTGTTGCTGCCGACGAAGCCGTTAGGCGAGTCGGCTCGGGTTCGCGACGATGCCTCAGAAACGCTGCAGCGCAGCGTTCGCTCGGCGCCGCATTCGACCTTGGACAATATTCGGCATCGCTTTCGCGAGATCGACGGGCGATTGCAGCGGATGGAGAAATACCTGACGTCGAAGCGATTCAAGCTCGATAGAGAATTCGAGTCGCTCAGGGATTGATGAGGTAAACGACGTCAGCGCCGCTTGCCGAGCGGCTCTGTCACCGGTGGACCTGAAGCTACTGGTTCGCTTCGAGGAAAGCGGTTCTTTCGTCGTTCCAGGACTCGGCAACCGCCTCCATCTCAGCGACGGCCGCGTTGTGACGGCTGACCATGATGGCCTTGAACTCGTCCGGCGCGTCGTCACCGGCCGCTGCGAGCTCCTCGTTCACGCACGTCAGATACGCGTCCATGTTCTCCATGTAGGCACGAACACTCTCCTGCGTGGCCACCATATCGTCCATCGTGGCGTCATCTGCGTCCGGTATCGCGACGAGCGGCGGGTAGTCACAAGCGAGCGCGGAGCCCGCAAAGCCGGCGGCCAGAATCGCCAAACAAGGCTTTAGGAAATTCATAGCGTTACCTCAGAAAAGGACACGATTGGAGCTGGCCGAGACTATACCCCACGCCTATTCGCGAATCCAAACGACCGTCACGATCGTGAGAAAAGAACGTTAAGCGAACAGCCGTTTGTGGTGCAGTGCGCCGTCCGCTGCCTCCAGCAACCGCTCGAGAACGACGTCGGCCGTCATCGGGTCGCCGAAGAGATTGCCTTGGACATAATCGCAACCTTGACGGCGCAGGAATTCGAGCTGAGCCTCCGACTCGACCCCCTCGGCAACAACCTCGAGATTCAGGCTGTGGCCCATCTGGATGATTGCCGTGACGATTGCGGCGTCATCCTTGTCGATTGCAACGTCCCGCACGAACGACTGGTCGATCTTCAGTGTCGTAATCGGGAACTGCTGCAACGCGCTCAACGAAGAGTAGCCGGTACCGAAGTCATCGATCGTCAAGTGCAGTCCCATGCCGTACAAGGCGTTCAGCAACTGAATCGTACGCTCGGCATCGTCCATGAGAGTCGTTTCCGTGATCTCGAGCTCGAGGCTCGTCGGAGAGATACTGTGCGAGCGCAAGATACTCTTTAACTGCTCGAGAAACCGTTGTTGATGCAGCTGCTTGAGAGACAGATTCAACGAGACCTTCGTCGGCGCGACGAGTGACCGCTGCCACGTTCGATAGTCCTCGCAGGCTCGGTTCAATACCCAGTTACCTAGCGGCTGAATGAGATTGGACTCCTCGGCGAGCGGAATGAAGTCCGAGGGGTAGACGAGTCCCCGCTCGGGCAGATTCCAGCGCACGAGTCCCTCGGCACCGGCGATACGGCCGGTGTCTAGGTGATACTTCAACTGATAGTGCAGCTGCAGCTCATCTCGCTCAAACGCTCGTTTGAGCTTGCTCTTGAGCATGAGCCGATCAACGGCATCGTTGCTCATCTCCTCGGAATAGAACTCGAAACAGTTACCGCCGGCGCGTTTTGCTCGGTACAGAGCAGCGTCAGCGTTGCGAAGCAGGTCGATGACGTTGTCGGCATCGCGCGGGTATAGCGCGAGTCCCATGCTCGAGGTGATGAATACTTCTTGTGCGTCGATGCGAAACGGTTTGCCGATCGAAGCAAGAATCGACTTCGCCGTTTTCGCCGTCGCTTCCAGCGCTTCCTCGCGCGTCGCAAAGCCGCTCAAGAGCACCGCAAATTCGTCGCCGGCCAGCCGACCGGCAATCCCGCCTTCGGGGAGCTCGGCAACGATGCGCTGCGTAAAGATCTCCAAGGCTCGGTCGCCGGCGCCATGTCCGAAAGTATCGTTAATGTCCTTGAATCGATCGATATCCAAATACAGTAGCGCCAGACACTGACGAGATCGCCTCGCACGAGCGATGTTTTGCTGCAGCTGATGCTGGAACTGCATTCGATTCGAGATCCTCGTCAGTGGATCCGTGCGGGCGAGGAACTTGATGCGATTTTCAACGCGGCGGCGTTCGGCTGCATTCTGCGCAGCAACGATCCAACCTTCGACTTCGTCCTCATCGCGCAGCTCGGCGACCGTGTACGACACTGGAACAGCGGCGCCGTCGCGACGTAAGAACGTTCCGTCGCTCGCTCGCGCAGCGAGCTCACCGGGCCGCGCTTTCGACCTGAGGTCCACATCGATGATTTGATGCAGAGGCCTGCCGACGAGCTGGTCTCTCTGGTAGTCGAGCAGATCCGCCGCAGCGTCGTTTGCACGCGTGATTGTGCCGTCGTTATCAGTGACGAGGATTGCATCGCTGATACTTGCAATGAGTCGGTCGAGATACGCGCGCGAGGTCGAGGACTCCTCGAGGTCGGCCCGGAGCGTCTTGAGCGACTCGGCGATGACTGCGACTTCGGGCTCTGACGCCGTCGGCATCGAGTCGCTGTCTGTCGCAGCGGCTAGGTTCGCGGTGAGCTCGTCGAGCGGCTGCACCAACCGCTTGTCGACTACGACAACGAATGCCAGGAGCGTTGCTATGCCGAGGCCGGCCGCACCCAGAATGATCCAGGCAACGTCTGCTGGACGGCCGACAGTCGCCATAGCAACATACAAGGCCAGCAACGGTGCGGTACAGAGTGCGGCCCAGATAAGGTATTTACGTGTCAGGCGGCGCATTCGTTCTTCTAACGTTATCGGCGGCGGGTGGCCGCGCCCAGCTACGCGGACAGTTCTTCCACCGCGGGCTCTAGATGACTAGTGTGCCCCGCGATACGAGAAAATGCCAAACACAGAGTCGTTATGTGATCTCGCCGAAGCCGTTTAGTTACGTGTGCCGCCGCAGACGGTGGTCTCTATCGTGAACGCTCCTGCTGCAGAGCAATCGGTTCCGCGTCCCCCGCGTCTGCTGGCCGGGCGCCATGCGCAAACGATCGCGAGCAGCCTGCCGCTGCGGTCGCGCCGCTGGCGCCGTCGCATTTCACAGCTGCGGGGCCGGACGAGCAGACTGCTACTGGAGCTCGACGACGGTGTCCGATTGCAGGGTCATTATACGCCCGGTCTCGATCCCGACAAGGGACTCGTCGTCGTGCTGCATGGCTGGGAGGGCGGCGCTGAGTCGAGTTACATGTTGTCGTCGGCGTTGGCCCTCGACGATGCAGGCTATGCGACATTTCGTCTGAACTTCCGCGATCACGGCGGGACGCACGATCTCAATGAGGAGTTGTTCCACTCATGCCGAATCAGCGAGGTCGTCGATGCGGTCTGCGAGGTACAGCATCGGTATTCACCGAGCCGGCTTACACTCGTCGGCTACTCGCTCGGTGGAAACTTTGCCCTTCGCGTCGGTGCACGAGCCGCGCGGGCAGGCGTCGAGCTCGATAAAATCGTCGCTGTCTGCCCTGTCTTGCACCCACCTCATACGATGGCGGCGCTCGAAACGGGACTGTGGGCCTACCGTGCCTACTATCTGAGGAAATGGCGGCGCTCATTACTGGCTAAGCAGGCGAGCTTTCCGCGTCGGTACCGGCTCGGAGATCTAGGACGCTTCAAGACCTTGACTGCGACGACTGATTTCTTCGTTCGCGAGTATACGGAGTTCCCCGATATCGAAACCTATCTGCACGGGTACTCGATTCTGGGGTCGGCGTTGGAGAGTCTGAGTGTCCCGAGCCGCGTCATTGCAGCGGCCGACGATCCGATTATTCCCAGCGCGGATTTCGCGCAGCTGCCGCCGAATCCGAATCTGGAGCTATCGATTCTGCCTTGGGGTGGTCATTGCGGCTTCGTTACGAGCTACGGGCTATCGAGCTGCATCGAACGCCTCGTGATCGACGAGCTCAACCAGCCTTCATAGCCACCGGTACGTTGCGCTTCTCCTTGAACTCCTGCGGCGAGGAGCCGTTCGTGACCTTGATGTCGCCTTCGATGACGGCCCCTTCTGCGACGGCGATCGACCGCCCGGCGAGGCTTCCCGCAATATGCGCAGTCTCGCCGACTTCGATGCGGTGGTTGGCGATGACGTCACCGTCGATTCTTCCTGCGACGACGACATCGCTCGCGCGCAGCGTGCCTTTCCAACGCGCCCCGGCAGCCAGGGTAACCGGCCCTTCTATGTCGCAATCGCCGTTCATCTCTCCGCAGAACACGTAGCTGCCTTTTCCGCTCAACGTGCCCGTGATCTTGGTCGTGGGTGCGATGTACGTCGAGGCGCCTTCTGCCGAGTCGAGCATGCGTCGTTTAAACATGGCGTTTACCTGAATCTGATGTCTATTCGCGCACCGTAGCCGATCATGCGTCTGTGCGCGAGTGCATAGTCGATCTCGATCTCCGGAATGTGCGGCAGGTCTCAGTGTGGACGATCGCGCGCGACGGCGATGACGGAAACAGGTCAATTTGTGACCCCTTTTGTCACCCGCTAGTGCGTCGGCGTAAGGCGCCAACCCGATGTTTGGGGATATTCCCGTACTTGGCACGAAGCTTGCTCCGAATCTACTCGACTCGGCTCGAGGTTCGTTACGATGACAGGATGTCGCCAGACCATAGCGTTGTTGCTCGGAGAGGCCGGCGGGGATCGCTGGCAACCGCGCAGCTTTGTTGCCGGTGCGCAACGCCTCGTACGCGACGCGAACGGTTGCGTGAGTCTCGAGGCCATCGCGGACGCGGAGGAGTTCGACGCGACAGCGCGTACTACAGGCTGTTTCCGACGCGGTAAGCCGATTCACGATCCGGCGACGGACGAGGTCATCGGCTACGAGATGGAAGAGGTCCCGCTGCTTCGCGCAGCCAACTGGCGCTAACGCGTAACCCAAAGATCTCGTCTCGTGCGCTTATAATGTGCCGCGCCGCAGCGGTATGTACGAAGCAGCTCGCCTTTAGAACGCGCGGAACTGGGCCGACCTGTTGGGGGATACTGAGATAGGTTCTAGTCATTGAAGTCGAGGCTTGCGTGGCTCGCGGAACACGGGCATGCCGATCTCGTTCGGCATGGCCTGCGGGGCATAGAGAAAGAGTGCCTGCGCATCGATGCAGACGGGCAGCTGTCTAGGAGGCCGCATCCTCAGGCGCTCGGTGCTGCGCTGACACATCCGCACATCACGACCGACTATTCCGAGGCGCTGCTCGAGTTCGTGACGCCCGCGTGCGCGACGAACTGGGAAACACTTCAGTTCCTATGCGACATACATTGCTTTGTCGCGCAGAATCTCGGGGATGAGTTGCTGTGGGCGCAAAGCATGCCTTGTGTCGTCGGTCCGGACGAGGATGTGCCGATCGCCTACTACGGGGAGTCGAACCTCGGCCGCATGAAGACGATTTATCGTCGCGGACTCGGTCACCGCTACGGTCGAGCAATGCAAGCCATCGCAGGCGTGCACTTTAACTACTCGCTACCCGTCGGATTCTGGGCGGCGTATCGCGATCACGAGAGCGCTCCCGAGGAGGAGGGTGCCTTCATCTCCGAGCAGTATCTGCACATGGCGCGCAACTATCGCCGCAATGCCTGGGTGCTGATCTATTTGTTCGGCGCGTCTCCGGCCCTGTGCAAATCATTTCCGCTGCGCGAGGGGCACGGGCTGGACGAACTCGACCTGCAAACTTGGTATCTGCCTTATGGCACGTCGCTGCGAATGAGCGATGTGGGTTACCGCAACAAGAGTCAAGCACGGTTGCAGATCTCTCTTAACTCGCTTGCGGAATACGTTGGTGGCCTAACGACCGCCATGACTTCGACGAGCCCAGAGTACGAGCGCATTGGCGTTGTAGTCGACGGCGAGTATCGGCAGCTCAACGCCAACATGCTGCAGATAGAGAACGAGTACTACGCTGCCGTTCGGCCGAAACCCAGAGCCAAGTCCGGCTCCAGGCCAACCATCGCGCTACGCGACGGCGGTGTGGAGTATCTCGAGATCCGCACGCTCGATCTCAACGTAGCCGATCCCGTCGGGGTCAATCAAAGTCAGCTGCGCTTCATCGAGGCACTGCTACTGTATTGCTTGTTCGCAGACAGCCCGCCGATCGCTGCTTCCGAGCAGGCCGAGATCGATAGGCGCGAGCTGCTCGTGGCGCGTGAGGGACGAAGGCCGGGGCTCGAGATCCCCGTCAACGGTGTCAACGTGCCTCTGTCACGCCTCGGTCGGAATCTGCTCGCGGACGTCGCCCCATTCGCGCAGCTACTCGATGCGGGGGAGGAAGGCTATGTGGACGCGCTCGAACAGCAGCGCGCGGCGATCGCCGAGCCGGAGCTTACGCCGTCGGCGCGGCTCCTGGCCGATATGACCGCCCGTGGCCAGAGCTATCTCGACTTCATGCTAGAGGTGTCCGAGGCCCACGCGGCGTACTTTCGCTCTCTGGGTATGGCGCCGGAGCGCGAGCGTGAGTTCGGCAAGCTCGCTCAAGCCTCGGTCGAGGAAGCCAAGGCACTCGAAAGCAGCGGACAGGAATCCCTCGAGGCGTATCTCGCGGCCTATTTCGCCGAGGTCTAACGGGCCCTATTGCGGGACCGTCGCCGGCCGACGGCTTGCCGTTTTGTGATTTCGATCGTCGCTGCCGGCCCCGGCGGAGCCGATACTGTCGCCTTTCGGAGTGATTGAGTTCGTAGGGGATGCTCAAGGTCACTTTTATTAGCGGGATTCTCTTTGGGCTGGCGGCTGTGGTCTCAGGCGCCGGACTGTATCCGTGGATCGATCACGAACGGCTCGAGTCCCAGACGCAGGTCGTGCCCAATGGCGGGCGCAGCGAAGTCTTCTTCATTCGACTGCCCGTGGACCGTATCGCGAGCCTCGGCACGGCGGGCTTCGGCCCCGGCGCTGCGGCGTTTCCAGCCGCTCTGGCGTTGCCGGATTCGCTCGATGACGCGCAGCCGATGCAGATCGATCATTTCAAGGTCAGGGACATCGGCGGCAACGTCATCGGCGTCGCCTCGCGGCATACGGTCGATCTGACCGACTCCGCCGCCGTCACTTGGTCGTTGAGCTTTCCGAGTCGCGGGGCGCTCTGGCTCGTGAGCCAGTTCGATCCGGCTGCACTCGATGCGGCGCTGGCCGCTGTCGGGTATCAGCCGGGCGAGGCCTGGGAGGGCGAGCTCGATCTATTCGTCGGCGATCCACAATCGCTAACGGGCGATATCCACGGCGGCACGAGCGAGTTCAGCACGCTCACAGGCACCTTCACCGAGCGTTGGCAGATTACGGGTGTCGGTGATTCCGGTGAGTTACGCGGCACGATCGAGCTCGACACGACAACGTATCTAACGCAATGAAATATCTCTGGACACTGTTCGCGGGTTTCCTCTTCGGCGCGCTGCTTGCGCTGACCGGCCTGTACTTCAATCCGCTGACGGGAAAGCTCGGCCCGTTGCCCGAAAGTGATATCAATTCGTTCACGTATACTTCGCCCGTAAGCTCCGAGCTCGTTTTCGTGCACGGCAACCGCTCCCGAGTGCCGAGCTATCCTGCAGGTGTCACGAGTCTCTGGGAAGAGACGATCAACAAGAGCGCGCTCAGCGTCGTACTGCTGCGCGGCTCCGATGGTACGTCCGCGATCGCAAGCCGAGTCAGCTATCCGTCGGAGGAAACGGACTTGCTGCGAAACGGCGTCCTGTTGACCGACGACTGGGTCGTTTCGTTCCCGGGACAAGGTTCACTGTTCATCAATGCCGAAAGCAACTGGTGGCCGTTCCTCAAGGAGACGCTGATTCCGGTCTGGTACCTCGGCCGACCGTGGCCGGGACCTTCCGAGTTCGCGCCGACGGTCGGCCCCGCGAACGGCGTTTGGGCCTTCGTTAACGGTGCGACGGGCCGGTTTGCAGGGCTCGCTGGCACGGCGGCCGAGCGCTACTCGGTCCAGGCGTTCGACGAGCTCGTCGGCCCTCGGCAGGCGGTGACGGAGATCTCCTGGCGGCTCGACGAGCCCGTGGATACGGCTACCACTATCGCAGAAGCCCCCTAATCGATTTCGCTCGCGAGATCCGCGGTCGTATCCTCGATGCGTTGCGGTGAAACCGTCGCGCGCTGTGCAACGAGCCGCTTACCGAGCAGAAAATCCTTGGGCGAGTTGATCGCATCAACGGCGATGAGCCGACTGTCACGCAGATAGTAAGCGGCGAACTTCCGCTCGGCCGGGTCGCCACGCAATACCACACGATCGTAACCCGTCGAGATTCCGGCAATCTGTAGCTTGAGGTCGTACTGATCCGACCAGAACCATGGAACCTGCGCATAGGCCACCGGCTCGCCGATCATGCTCAGCGCTGCAGTTTTGGATTGCTCGATCGCGTTGTGCACCGACTCGAGACGGATGCGTCGGTCCAGCGCAGCGTTGGGATGATTCGTGCAATCGCCGGCAGCGTAAATGAGCGGGTCGCGCGTGCATGCGTACTCGTCTACGACAATGCCGTCGCTACAGTCGAGTCCGGCCTGCTCGGCCAGCGCTGTCTCGGGAACGATCCCGATGCCGACAACGGCGACGTCACACGGATACTCGCGCCCATCTTCGGCCACTACAGCCGTTACGCATGACTCGCCGGCGAATCCGCTGACGGCAGTCTCACAGATGATGTCGACGCCTGCTGCTTCGTGAACGCTACGATAGAAGGCACCGACCTCGGGACAAACGACGCGCGCCATGACGCGATCGGCCGCCTCCAGGACAGTAACGTTCGCACCTCGCGTGCGGGCCACGGCAGCGACCTCGAGTCCTATGTAGCCGGCACCGACGATGACGACACGCTTGGCCGTATCCATGCGGGTCAGAATGCTATCGGCGTCGGCAATCGTGCGCAGGTAGTGGATGCCGGGCAGATCCGCTCCGGGCACGTCGACCTTGCGGACGCGGCTGCCCGTGGCCAGGAGTAGCTTGTCGTAGTGGAGCGCGCTGCCGTCGGCCAGTGTTACGCATCGTTGTGCGGGCTCGAGTCGCTCGGCTCGAGCGCCCAGCGTTAGCGTCACGCCATGCTGCTCGTAGAAAGCAGCCGGTCGGATGAAAAGCCGCTGGCGCTCGAGCTCGCCCGATAGGTATTTTTTCGACAGCGGTGGGCGCTGATAGGGCGGATAGGGCTCGTCGCCGATGACGGTGATGCTGCCCGGAAAACGCTTTTGCGTCAGCGTAAGGACGCATTGGGCTGCTGCTTGCCCCGCGCCGACAATGATTAAATGCGCAGACATCGTTTATTCTAGGCGACCGCTACCGCATGGGCGACCGCGATCGCACAGCGGAGTGTAACGAGTTTCACAGAGGACGTTTAGCGCGATGACACATGCGATTCAGATTCAACAGTACGGTGGACCCGAGGTGCTCGAATGGGCCGAGGTAGAGGTTGGTGAGCCCCAGGCAGGTCAGGCGCGTGTCGAGCACACCGCGGTCGGGTTGAACTTCATCGACGTGTATTACCGCACGGGCCTCTACCCCGTGCCGCTGCCGAGTGGTATCGGCAGTGAGGCGGCCGGTGTGGTCACGGCCGTCGGCGAGGGCGTCACCCACATCGCCGTGGGCGACCGCGTCGCCTATTCGAACCCTCCGCCGATCCAGTCGTACTCCGAGGAATGCGTCATGGATGCGCGCTGGCTCGTAAAACTGCCCGATGAGATCAGCGATGAGGCGGCCGCCTCGATGATGCTCAAGGGATGGACGGCCTGGTATCTGCTGCGCCGCACGTATGCGGTGCAGCCCGGCGATTGGGTCGTGCTCTATGCGGCCGCCGGCGGCGTCGGGCTCATTGCCGGCCAGTGGGCCAAACAGCTCGGCGCGCGGGTCATCGGAATCGTCGGTAACGAGGCCAAACGCGAGCTCGCGCTTGCACATGGCTGTGAGGCAGCGGTGTTAGCCGACGATGACGTCGTCGCTGCAGTCAAAGACCTAACGGGCGGTACAGGTGCGAGGGTCGTCTACGATTCCGTTGGCCGCGACACCTTCCATCAATCCCTCGACTGTTTACGGCCACTCGGGCTCATGGTCAGCTTCGGCAACGCATCGGGGCCCATCGAGCCCTTCTCCGTCGCCGAGCTCGCCAAACGCGGTTCCCTCTACATTACCCGGCCGACGCTCTGGAGCTACGTGACGAATAGAGAGGAGGTCGAGGCAGCCAGCAAGGAACTGTTCGATCTCGTGGTCAGCGGCGCCATCGAGATCGAAGTCGGTCAGCGCTTCGCGTTGAAGGATGCGGCCGAGGCGCACCGGGCGCTCGAAGGACGACGCACGACCGGCTCGACCGTGCTGATTCCGTAACGACTTTCAACGCGTATCGGCCGAAAAGTTTCCTGGGCGCTCGCGGCTCGGGCGAATAGCCTGTGTGCAACGTTCAGAGGAAGTCTCCGTGTTTCATCAGCGTCACGAAGCGCGCTACGCGATGCCGATCACAACCGTATTCGCAAGCGTACTGCAGGTGCTTGCACGGCGGCGCTGGGCCGCGGAGTCGTGGTTCGACGGCGATGACTCGCGCCCGCCCGTGGGACGTCGCTACGTGTATCGGAACGGCACGCTCATTCGTCGCGGGCGTGTCGTCGAATGCTCGAGGCCTGTGCTGTTGACGCTCTATGAAAGTCTCATCGAGTCGCCCTGCCGGGTCAGGTTGCGTCTGCGCTGGCGTCTAGAGCCGCTCGATAGCGGCACGTCCGTATGGCTCGACGCGCGCTACGAGCTCAACGGTCCGGCGTACCTGAATCGCCGTCACTGGCGCCAGCAGATTCACGGGCATTGTGGCCGGCTGCTCATGGCCGTGCAGGCGCGACTCGTCGATGCGCAAGCCGGTCAGGGCGTGGCAGCGGTCAACGGCCAGAAGATCGGCAACAGGACCATGACCGTGACGAAAACGACGAACGTCAACGGAAGACCGAGCTTCAAGTAATCGGCGAAACGGTAGCCGCCGGGTCCCATGACGAGGATGTTGGCCGGGTGGGATATCGGACTCGTGAAGCTCGCCGAGGCGGCCATCGCGACGGCCATCATCGCGGCCTGCGGCGCGATACCGAGATCTGCGCTAGCCGACAGCACGATGGGCGCCATGAGGACGACGAGCGCAGCGGTAGGAATGATCATCGTGCCGGCGGCCGTGACGAGATAGAGGCCTGCGATAACGGCCATTGGGCCGAACGGACCTAGGAGCGCCATCGTTTGCTCGGCCAGGAACGTTGCAGCCCCCGTCTGCTCCATCGCCGTTCCTAGCGGCAGCATGCCAGCAATCAGGAATATGGCCCGCCATTCGATCGCCCGATAGGCGTCCTCCATCGTCAAGCAATTCGTCATCACCATGAGCGTCGCGCCGATCACAGCCGCGATATAAATCGGCAGCCAGCCTGTCAGCACGGAGAAGATCACGGCGAACATGATGCCGGCGGCCAGCGGAGCTTTGGCCGTATCGACCTGGCGCTGAGTCACGGGCGTCAGCACGAGATAGTCGGGATCGCGCTCGAGCAACGCGAGCTGTTGGCGTGGACCGAGAAGCAGTAGGGCGTCGCCGAGTTCCAAGACGAGGCGGTCGAGGTTCGTACGGATCGCCTCACCCTTGCGCCAGACCGCGACGAGCTCCAGGCCGTACTTCGCGCGGAAGTTGATCTCCGATGCAGGGCGACCCGCGAGACTCGAGCGCGGATCGAGCGTCGTCTCGAGCAAGCTCAGTCGGTCGGATTCGAATACGTTCAGATTCGGCTGCGCGTCGCGCTGGATCTCGAGCTCCTGAAGTCCGCGCAGCACGTCGAGATCTTCCTCGCGACCCTGAATGAGCAGCAAGTCACCGCCCTTCAGGGATTGATCGGGCTCCGGCATGATCGTGAGCTCACCATCGCGGAACAGTGCGAGTAGACGGAAATCGAACGCATCACCGAGGCGGCTGCGCACGAGCGTGTCGCCGGCAAGTTGCGATTCGTGCGGAACGCGGACGACGAAGATGCGCTCTTGTAGTCGATACGATTCGCTGACTTCCTGCTCGTCGATCTCTCTGACCGAGGAGAACTCGGCGGACCGCTCGAGCTCCTCGATCGCGTCCGGAGGCGCCTGCAATAAGAGCACGTCGTTGGTACGAAGCGGAACGTTCGCGAGATTGACGCGGCGAACGAGATCGCCGCGCTTGATCGCGAGCACGTTTGCAGCGTAGCGGTCGCGGAACTCGGAGTGGTGTAACAGCTCGGCGACGAGCTGAGAATCCTCCGCGACGGTGGCCTCGACGAGTTTGACCTGCTCGGCCATGAGTCCCTGCAGCACGGGCGCTTCACGCTCGATCACCAAATCGCTCCAGCGCTGGAACTCTCTGAAGCGGTCGAGACGGCCCTGGACGAGCAGCTTGTCGCCGCCCTGCAAGATCGTTTGTCGAGACGGCATGAGCTCGTTTCTACCGTTGCGCACCAGCGCGATGACGATGAGCCCGGCCGCCACACCGATACGACTTTGGCCTAGCGTCTTGCCGACGAGGATCGAATCCGTCGGGATCCTCATCTCGAACGCGCGGGCTTGCAGGCCGTAGAGCGCTCGCAGATTTCTCTGGCTACGCCGCTGCGTTTCCTCCTCGGGTTTCTTGTGGGGCAACAGAAAGCGCCCCACGAGTGCGATGAATGTCGTCCCTGCGACGAGCACGGCGCCACCGATCGGCGAGAAATCGAACAAGCCGAACGGCGTATGACCGGCGGTTTCCAGTGCGCCGCTAATAAGCAGATTCGGCCGGTGTGCCGATCAGCGTCGTCAAGCCTCCGAGCAAGCTGCCATAGGCGAGCGGCATCAGTAGGCGCGATACAGGCAAGCGCGTGCGCCGAGCGATGTCGACGACGACGGGCAGCATGAGTGCAGCCACGCCGATGTTGTTCATGAACGCGGAGAGCCCGCCCGCCGTGAGCATGATGACGATGATCATGCGACTCTCTCGGCGGCCGGCGAGCCGCAGGACCGTGCTGCCGATGACATCGGCAATGCCCGTGCGTGTCAGGCCACTACTGAGAATGAACATCGCCCACACCGCGATGACGGCAGCATTGGAGAATCCAGCGACGGCTTCTTGCGGTGTCACGAGCTCGGTCAGTACGAGACTGCCCATGACGAGCAACGCAATCACGTCCATCCGGAGCTTCTCGCTGACGAATAGGACCAGCGAAAGGACCAGAATGGTGAGTACGAGCCCGATCTCGAAAGTCAATTGAAGCCCTTGAGGCCTCGTGCGTGATGCGCGGCCGCAATTGCGCATACCCGACCGACGAAGCGTAATCATTCTAATCGACATGGGCGCGTGTCGAAAGTTCGACGGCGGAAGGCTGCGTTGCTTGAAGACGAATCGTGAACTCGATCACATCGTGCGAGTCGACCGATTCTATACTCGATGGAAATCGTGGCGCGGCTGGCCGCCCTCGTGAATCAGCCCGGACGAAAAAACGGCGGCTAGCCCTGCTCAGGAGGGCGCATGCCTCGTACGCGCACGGACAGAGTCGAGCCGGTCAAGAGCCTACAGGAGTTCTTTCGAGACTCCGTCGCGCAATCGATGCGCCGGCAGGGCCTGCAAGCTTGCGAAGTCACGGCCCACTACGTCGTCAATCTCTTGACGCTGTTCGCCCGCTCCGAAGCACTCTATGACGACTGTGAGTCTCGGCGAGGACTCAAGCCCCTGGCACTCATGCTTGCCGATGCCGTTAATGCGCCGAGCGCGCACGAGCGCACGCACGCACTACAACGACTCGGCGATGTCTCTTTATTCATGTCTGGCTTCTTTGCGGATGCGCTCGCCGACAAGATCGTCGACGTCGACTACTACATCTGCATGGGCGAAGGCGCCTATCACTCGCTGTCCCGCGAGATTCACAGCACCCCGCGCGGTGCGGCTTACGGACAGGTATTCGACGAGCTCTCGTGCAAGTTCAAAGGCTTCGTGGACGTCCTCGCTGATCTGAGGGCTGAGGCGCGAGCAAATCCCGAGCACGATGTGCTGAGACTCTATGAGATCTGGCTGCGAACCGGCAGTCCGCGCGCCGAGCGCCTGCTGCGAGGCTTAGGGATCGAGCCGAACTCGACACTCGGCAGCAGCTCGCATCACTAGGGCGATGGTGCTGACCGAGCTTCAGTCAATGTTGAGCGAGCTCTACGCGCTCGACGTCGCCTACGACGTCGACGATTTTCTCGTGACTGACGGGCGCTTTGCCGATGCGCTCGATGTGGACGGACGCCGGATCGACGAGAAGCTTCTGATCGTCGAGGATCGCGGTGAAGCCTCGATCGCGCTTTATGTCGATGAGCAAGTCGTCGAGCGACTTCGAAAGAGCGACCCTGCGAGAGCGCTGCATAGAGACAATCTCGAGGACTTCTGGACCGCGCTCGAGGGCGTTAGCCACTTCCTGTACTACGTATGGAATGCTGCGCTGGAGAAATCCGTGACGCTCATGGAAATGGAGCTTCAGGCTGAAGTCGACAAGTTCATTGGCACGGCGCTGCTGCTGCGCCGGCAGGGAGAGCGCTTACCGGCGAATCTGCACCGCTGTCTGTTCGGTGCGCCGAGCTTCGATACCCGGCTCAACGCCGAGGAGCTCGTACGCTACCAATCAGCGAATCGTTACGCGGGCAAGTACTGCTGGAAGCTCGCGCCTCGGCTGGCAACCGCTCCTGGCCCAGATGCGTTACGCGAAGAGCTCTGCTATTTCTACCGACTCGCCCAGCCGGGCAAGATCGAGCACATCGAATCCGCCTAAGCATTCACGGCGAGTGCAGCTCGACAGTCAGAATCTGAACTGACTCAACGTTTTCTTTGCTGTCCGCTCGGCCGCTGGCAGGGGAGACTGCTTGCGTGCTTCAACACACGCGAGGAGAGCAGACGATGCAAAGGATTGCTGGATTGCTATTGGCGGCGGGCTTGTGGTCAACGAATGCGGCTGCGGGTCCGTGCGAGCAGGTCGGTACGGTACTTGGCGGGTTCGCCGGAGGGGCGACAGGTTACGGGCTCGTGACGACTCTGGGCGTCGCGTCGAACTGGGTGACGGCAGGGTTGTACGGTGCCGGGATTGCGGTTGGATCGAAAGTCGGTGGCACGCTCGGTGAAGTAGGTTGCGATCATTTCGCCGAGAATTGGAAGTCAATCGGCGAAATGTACTGTCAATATTCGGGCTACAACTACGATTGCGGAGGCGTCAACGAAATGGCAGCGAGTCTCTATGCAGACTTCGTCGTCTGTCCTTCGTGCTCGTGGGGTGAAGTCTTCGGCGCGTTTCTGCTCGAGGATGGGGAGCGACAGAACTGGCTTAGAAACATTCAGTTCTCGAGGAAGGGATACTACTCGGCAACGGCGCAGGTCTCTCCACGCAATCACATCGGTGGAGTGAGCGGTTCTGGGCTGGACGCTTACTTTGTCGGCGTGCAGGCGGGATTGGCAACGCTGCGAATGAACACGACCTCTATGTACGTCATGCTCGATTGATGGATCTGGTGCGGGAGATGCTCGCCTGGACGTGCATCGGCTTTGGACTGTTCACGCTGACGGAGGGTTATCACGCCCTTCGTCAGCGTGCCGCTAAAACCGAGCGGCCCGGCCGCTATTGGTGGGTGGCCGGCACGATCTGTGCCGTCGGTCTCGGCCTCATCATGCTGGGCCTGCGCCTGGATAGCCTATAGCAGGCGCTCAGGTCTCTGATTGAAGCAGGTCGTCCATGCGCCGCGTGAGCTGCTCGAACTTGTAGCTCGGAATGCGGTAGCGCCAGCCAGCGAAGCGCTCGTTGAGCGTTTGCGCTTCCTCCGCTTGCTCGGAGTCGGGCTCAGACGCTGCGGCGATGCGGATCCAGGCCGCGTCGTCTCGCTCGAGACTGGTTACCGTTAGCCGGAGGCCATCGAACGTGATGAGCTCCGTAACGGTCTGTGGGACAGTCGTATCCGTGGCGCGCTCGACGTCTTCGAGCGTTAGATTTTGCAGGACGCCGGCGATGACGTTCGCGACACTGTCGTAGAGCAACGAGCGTCCCTCGGGAATACTCTGTACCGCAAAATTCGCCTCGTCGGCGGACGCCTTCGATGCTCGAACGAACTCGCCATCCGGGTGGGTGACGACGATCTCTCGGACGCGTCCCGATGCGAGGTCGATGATATTGCTGTCGAGCCAGTCGGCAGCGGTTTCGCCGATCTCCGGGTCCCGGTTGATCATGTAGCTCTGATTCTCGCCCGCTCGGCGCACGTAACGACGGTAGTCGCCGGCTGCATCACCGACGATGATCTGCGTCGGTTCGCCCGGGCCCTGCAGGCTTACGGCGACCCCGCCGGCGGTGTCGGATCCTACATCCTCGACGCCGAGGCGGTCATGCAACTCGGGATTGGCGGTCTTCGCCTCGAGAATACGCGCCTCGGCGAAACTCAAGAGCGTGTGGCGGACCTTCGTCAGATCGGCGCTGTACCCACTGCGCTCGCGCACAGTCCAGCCGTCGTCGCCACGATCCAGTGTCGCGATCGTTTCGTTACCGGCGCCGACGATCTCGATACTCGTGACCTCGTCAACGACACCCATGAGATCGGGGAAAAGCTCGTCGTCGGCCTGCGCGACATCGCTCGGCCCAGACGCCTGCCGCTGACCGAGCACCGCAAGTGCAACGAGCACGACCAAGCCACCAGCGAGCCACATCAAGTTTCGGCTGTTCATGATTTCGCTCCGATCGCGCGCCGACGTACGAACACGACGGCGAGCGCCACTACGGTCAGCAGCAGTGGCACGAGCCCGATGTTGATGATGCGCAGTGACGTGCCGAGCCCCTCGATGCTGCTATCGAGGTCGCGTCGAACGGCGCGCAGCTCGCTGCGAATGCGGACCTGCTCACCGAGGAAACGTTGAATCTCCTCCTGCTGCTCAGCGCTCATGAGCAGGGAGCCTTCATCGGTTCGGGCTTCCTGTAGCTCGGCGAGACGCTGCTCCGTCTCACTGAGCTCGGCCTCGAGTTGCTGCTCGGTCTGGCGGAACTGCGCATCGGCTTGGCGGCGGAGCTCATCGACGGTTGTGAACGGGCGCGAAAAGCTCGCGCGTGCCCGAATGCCGATGAGTGCGGCGCTGCCGGACAGGTTATCGAGCGCGTTGATGATGAAGTCGCCATTGTTGGCGAATGGCGTGACGATCTGCTGTCCGAGGAAGCTCTGAGTCTGCACCCAGAGCCGGTCGCTGAGAATATCGACGTCGCCGATCACGATGACGTTGACCGAGTCGGACGACGTGAGCTGCGGACCGGGTGGATCCGAGGCGGGCTCGTCGTCGCTCTCGGGAGGAGCCGGCGGACCATTCGGGAACGCAGTCGTGAGCTCGCCGTTGACGCGCGCGGCAAAGACGTACTGCTCACCAGTTGGAATAAAGCCGTCGAGCAGCGTTTCGGGGTCGGACAGGAACTGGAACTGACTCGTCGGTAGCTCGGCCGACTGCGCGCTCGACACGAGCAGCGGGACGAGCTCGATCGCTGCGTCATCGTCCACGGTGAAATGCCCGGCCGTGCCGACGTTGATCGATCCGAGTCCCGACGTGACGACGTCCTCGGGGTCGATGGACTCGGCATCGAGACCGACGAGTCCCAAGTGCCGCACGGGCCTTGCGCCGAATCCGCCGCTGATCGAAAGCGCGTAACGATTGTCGCCGACGACGTTGTCGGCGGAGAAAGTCAGACCCCAAGCGTCGAACAGTTGCTCGAGGTTCGAAGCGCTACCCATGGCCATGCCCGTCGGGTCCGCGTTGACCATATCGATCTCGGCGAGCGGGTCCACGAAGATCAGGGCTCGGCCGCCGCCAAGAATGAACTGATCGATTGCGTAGAGCGCTGCCGCATCGAGGTCCTGCGGGTGAACGATCCAAAGAATATCGATGTCGTCCTCGATCGCGGAGGATCCCGGCGTCAGCGTGCGGACCTCGAAGAGTTGGCGCGCCTGCGTCGTGATGACCCACGGCTCGGTCATCTGTTGAATCTGCGGATTGAAGCCTTCGGTCATCGAGACGCCCGATAATAGTCCGACGACGGGTTTGTCCGGGTTCGATAGGCTGTAGACGAGCTTTGCGAGGTCGTACTCTAGAAATGCCTCTTTATCAGGCTGAAAGAAACCGATCGTTTGCTCGCCACCGACGCTGTTCGTGCCGGCGAGGCCGAAAAAGACCGATTCACCGAGCGTGCCGAGACTGACGGGCTCCAAGCCAAACTGAGTCGCCCGATCCTCGTCCTCGGAGAACGGCAGC
>JABAHR010004685.1_pt4 | contig 25339 bp, 23 predicted proteins | sample 7062101 | NCBI WGS metagenome assembly JABAHR01 (sample SAMN14534553, study PRJNA622989) | marine sediment metagenome | biome: marine biome [ENVO:00000428]; feature: marine pelagic biome [ENVO:01000023]; material: deep marine sediment [ENVO:00002113] | place: India: Gulf of Kutch | collected...
CCCGATCTTGTTGGCGCAACACTGGCCCTGATGAAGCATTCCGCAGACACGCCGATAGACCGGGTCACCGGAAGGCAGGTCTGTATCAGGAATGGCGATCTGTGCATGTTGCTCGCCGGCAGGGTGGATAACTTTGACTCGAACTATCTGTTCAGACTTGAAATCATCGACCCCCGTACCGGACAGTCCGTCGGATTCACGGAGGAATCCGCGACCGGCAGGACCGAACTGGTGCCGGCGGTCGAACGCCTGGCCAGGTGGCTGGGCAAAGGACTCAAGGAAGGCCGCGACCGGTTGAGCGAACCCGGAGAACCGCTGGAAAAGGTCACGACATCCTCATTGCGGGCGCTCGAGCTGTTTTCCAGGGGGATGCGGGTTTTACACGAATCCCGGCATGAAGAGGCAGAGGCGCTGTTTCGCCAGGCGACTCACGAAGACCCCGAATTCGCCACGGCCCTGGTATTCATCTACTGGACGCTGTATCACCAAAGAAAGGGCTCGAGCGAAGAGGCGATGGACGCTCTCGAGAAGGCCATGGCTCTGGCCGATTCGGCCAGCGAACCTGAACGATATTTCATCGAGGGAACCTACTCTGACATGATCGAGCGGGAACAGGAATCTGCCTGCCGGTCCTACCGCAAGCTGGCCGAGCTGTTTCCGGGGCATTACTTTGCAGCCATGAATGCCGCGCATGTCTGCGGCGTCAGGCTGGGCTATCGCGAGGACGCGATCCGCTGGTCGGCGAGCGCCGCCATTCACACGGACAGGATCGACGCACACACGCTGGCAGCCCGAACACTGTCCTTGCTGGCGAAGGATTTTGACCGGGCGCGTCCCCATGTCGAGTGGCTGAGCGCCCGGGTCGAATCGGGCGAAGCGCCGGAATGGGTGCTGCTGATCACCGAAGTGTTCCGGGCCGAGGAACTACTCGCCCTCGGCAACCTGCAGGAAGTGGCGCTGGAGCTCGACCGGATCGAGTCCGGCCTTGGAGCAATGAGCGGGAACCTGCAAGCCGGCCTGGCCAGGAATCTCAGCACTTACAACCTCGCGCTGGGCCGACTGCAGAAGGCGGAAGTACTGGGGCGCGGGTCCCATTACACAGGCGTGCTGCCGGCCTGGCTCGCCTACCTGCGGGGCGACCGCGCCGCGTTCGATGAGCACATGCGGACATTCTTGTCCTCGCTGGAAGAGGCGATTCCCGACGCTGACGCGCGACGTACCTGGTCGCTGGGCTGGAACATGACCGATCCTCATGGCTTCCCGGTCGATGTCCTGTTCCCCGTCTACGATGCCGGCCATGCCATGGATCTTGCCACCGCTGCCCATGATGAAGCGCCGGTGTTCCTGTCCCTGCCCAAGTTCAGGGCCAAGATGCAGCTGGCGCAAGGCAGGCACCTGCTCGACCAGGGGCTGGCAGCGGAAGCTGCGGACCTGCTCCGAAGAAGCGTTGAATGGTTCGGCGAACGCGGGATGACCGAAACCCTGCCTTACTATTTCCTGGGTTCCGATCTGCTCGCCATTGCGCTCACGGAAACGGGCGATTTGCCGGCAGCATACGAAGCGCTCGGCGCGGCCGCGGGACGCACGGCACTGGTCAATTCCATCACGCTGCCCCTGTACCAGAGGGTTCTCGCGCGACAGGCGTCCCTGGCCAGGGAACTGGGCCGTTCAGAGGAGGCCGACCGGATCGGGACAAGCCTGGCAGCCATGCTCGCGCTGGCCGACCCGGACCACCCGATCCTGGCGCAAATTCACGAGCAGAATACACCGGCCTCCTCTGACTGAATTCAACCGCGTCGACATACCGGTTTCAGCGCCCTGGGCCGGGATGCCCGATCCTGTCCGCCGACTCCTTTCCGGCACGGTTTTGCGAATCATCGATGCTGATAATGGACGCGGCAGCGGAATCAGGTAGGATCACGCCTCATGAGCACGCACCTCGAATCCTGACCCGATGCAGCCGACCCACCTGCTGTTGCTGCTGACCGTCTGCCTCGCCTGGGGATTCAACTTCACCGCCGGTGCGCAGGGCATGGAACATTTCTCGCCGTTGCTCTTCATGATCGGGCGGTTCGTCCTGGTGCTGCTGGTGGCTTTACCCTTCCTGCGCCGCCCGCCGCCCGGCCAGTGGCTGCGGCTCGCCGCCGTGTGCCTGCTGCTGGGCGCCCTGCACTTCACCACCATGTTCTGGGCCCTGGGCCGCTCCGAGGACGTCTCCTCGGTCGCCATCGTGCAGCAGACCTACATCCCGATGGCGGTCGTGCTCGCCATGATCCTGCTGAAGGAGGAGATCGGCTGGCGCAGCCTGCTGGCTACCCTGATCGCCTTTATCGGCGTCATGGTCATCGGCTTCGATCCATTGGTGCTCGGTCAGCTCGACGTGCTGGGTCTGGCCCTGCTCTCGGCCCTGTTCCAGGCCCTGGGCTCGATCTACATGCGCGGCCTCCACGGGATACCGGTGTTCAGCTTCCAGGCCTGGACGGCGATCTTCTCCATTCCGGCGCTGCTGGCCGCATCGTTGCTGCTCGAGCAGGGCCAGGTCGAACAGTTGCGCACGGCCGGCCTGATCCACTGGGCCAGCGTCGCCTACTCGGCGCTGATCGCCTCGCTGGTGGGACACGGCTTGTTCTATTACCTGGTCCAGCGCCACCCCGTCACTGCCGTGATGCCCTACATGCTGCTGACGCCGTTGCTCGCGGTCGTGTTCGGGGTGCTCGTATGGGGCGACCGGCCGGGCTGGCGCCTGCTGCTGGGCGGAACGCTGGTCTTGCTGGGCATCTTCATGATCACCCTGCGGGCGATGCGGAAGGGTCGGCGCGCGGCGGCCGCACGCCAGCCGGCCTGAGCCGTTATCGAGGATTCACCGGGCCCCGGTCCCGACCGGGCCGCCACGGCGGCGCTCAACCGCCGAAAAATTCCTCCACCGCGGACTGCCAGCGGTCGCCCTCGAGCTTCTCGATGGCGCCGAGGCAAAGCGATGCGGGGTCGTCCACGTCGGCGCCGTCCGCCTTGTGCAGGAACTCCAGGAAGCGTTCGATCTCTTCCTGGAAAAAGGCGACGGCGGATTTGCCGATCTTCAGCCCGGGCAATTCGGCATCCAGGATTTCGCCATCGATCACGCAGATCCAGTTCTTTCCGTAAGGCGTTTCGTCGAGACGCGCGCAGTTGCGGCCGAGCCGCTCGTTGACCTTCACGACCTTGCCGCTGACAGGCGCGTGGAACCGGGCCTGACGGCCAAGCTGTTCGATGCCGAACAGGGTTTGTCCCGCCTTGACCGAGGTCCCCACTGACGGGAATTCAATGGCGTCGATACGGCCGAACAGCTTCTTGGCGAAGTCGTCAAGGCCGACCTTCGCGGTGCCGTCGTCGGCCAGGCTGGCCCAGCAGTGGCTATCGGACACCAGCACGCCTCCGGGTATCGAAAACTCTCCGCCGGGCACGGACCCGACTTCATTGGGCCCCATCACGTGGACGCGCGGTTTCAATTGCCGGCTGATCCGATCCTGACGCTTGATCAGCGCATGGCGGGTGAACCGGGTCAGTTCTTCCTCGGTAAAGGGTTTCTCGACGTAGTCCATCGCGCCGTGCTTCATGACCTCCACGGCGGATTCCACGGTGGCGTAGCCGGTGATGATCACCACGTCGATGTCCGGCCGCAGGTGCTTGACCGATTTCGCCACCTCCGTCCCGGGCATGGCCGGCATCTTGAGATCCGTGAACACGAAGTCGTAGTCGCGCGTCTGGACGAGGCCCAGCGCTTCCTGACCGGTTTCCACGGTGTCGACGCTGTAGCCATCGAGCACGAGGATCTTGCGGAAACTGTCCAGGATGATTTCCTCGTCGTCGACGCACAGGATACGGGCCTTCGGTTCCCCGACTTCGACGCGCTTGAGCGTCTTCGATTCCCGGGTGAAGTCGAGTCGCAAGCTCTCGGCCAGCGCTTCCTCCCGCTCGGCCTGCCGTTTCATGGCCTTCAGCCGGTAGAACATCTCCCTTGCGGCGATGTTCAGGAAGAAGAACAGGATGATGCTAAGGAAGATGAATACCGTAACCGTGATTGCCATGGCTGTCTCCTTCAGTGCCCTTGGCCCTGCCTCGCTCGAGGTCTCATAAACTCAACCACTGCATGTTGCTTTCCGGATTCGAGGGCAGAATCCGGTACAGCCAGCCCCTGAAATAGGGGTCCTTCTCGACCAGCGACGGGTTCGATTGCGCTTCGGAGTTGACTTCCAGCACCTTGCCGCCCATCGGGCACATGATCCCGTGAGCTGCGCCGCCCGGCGATATTGCGACCGCGCACGGGACACCCTGCACGAGCACCTCGCCGGGCATGGAGCAGTCGAACTCCCGGATACCGTCCGCCGCCTTGAGGAACAGGTCGCTCACGCCGATCCGGGCCGTGCCTTCGTCCTCCATCGACACCCAGCTCACATACCCCAGGCGGTAGAAATCGGCGGGGCACGGAACGAAGCTCACGGAATTATCCCGCCCCATGCCGACCGCTTCGGCTTCTTGCAGCAGCGCGGCGCAACGCAGGCTGCGCCGGATGACCGTGAGAAGCTCGTCCGCGGTGAAAGGCTTCGGGACGTAATCCACGGCGCCCATGGCCAAGCTCCTGACCGCGTTTTCCATGGTGGAGTAGCCGGTCATCATGACCACGGGCGTCTGGTCGCCCCTGTCCCCGAGCTTCTCCAGGAGGCCGAAACCATCGATACCGGGCAACATGATGTCGCATAGCACCAGGCGGAACCTGCCATCCGCCATGCAACGCAGGCCTTCCGCGGCGTTTTCCACGGCCGTCAGCGTCAGGCCTTCGTCCTCGCAAACCATGGTGACCGCCCGCTTGACCATGCGCTCGTCCTCGATGACCAGGATGTCCCGCGCCGCGCTCATGGCCCGACCGGGAGCCGGACGATGAACGTCGTTCCGACCCCCTCCTCGCTCTCCACCGTGATGGTCCCGTTATGGTTGTCCACGATGCCCCATGACACGGCCAGCCCCAGCCCGGTCCCTTTCTGCCCCTTGGTGGTGGCGAACGGCTCGAAAAGTTTCGGGATCTGCGCCCGGGGAATGCCGCAACCGTTGTCCTCCACGCGCACCTCGACGAACTCGTCGTCCCAGGCGGAGTCCACCTGCTCCCAGCGGTGCCAGCCGCAACCGTCCGCCAGGCAGCCCTTGACCAGGCCCTTGAGCGGCACCTCGAAGGCATAGATCGGTGCGCCGCAACCGGGGCAGGATTCGTCCTCGGCCAGCAGCGAGACCGAGCATTCCGGGCACTGCAGGTCAACGCCCTCCCCCAGGTCGGGCATGTCATTCAGGCGGTGCGCCGTCGAGCCATACATGGGGTCGAGGTGGATGAACCCCTCCTCCTCGCCCTTCCGGTAATGCATGGCGATGGCGGGTTTTCCACCGATCTTGATCTTGCGATCAAGCAGGTCGTGCCGCTTGCGGCACTGGGCCCGCTTGATCTGCAGCACGCCGGCCGGTTGCAGGCTGATGGCCCGGCTGGTGACACGGATGGTCCCCTGGTTCTCCCCGATGGCGTCGGCGGCGTTGACCAGCAGGTTGATGATCACCTGCTGGACCTGGTTGGCATCCACCGTCGCCATCGGCAGATCGCCATCGAGGTCCAGTACCAGGTCCACGCGGCCCAGGGCGAGTTGATTCTCGGCGACCGCCCGGGCGCGATGGACGATCTCGTTGATGTCGGCCTTGCGTTTCTTCGGCACGGTCTGGCGGGCGAAGTCCAGCAGGCTCTTGACGATCTCCCGGCACCGGATCGTTTCGGAGACGATCACCTGCAGGTCGTCCCGCATCTCGGGCCGCTTGTCCGAGCGCTTGAGCAGGTAGCTGCTGTAGGTCAGCACGGCGGTCAGCGGGTTGTTGATCTCGTGCGCCACGCCGGCCGCCAGGCGCCCGAGCGAGGCCAGCTTGTCCGACTGGAACAGCTGCAGCCGCGCCTCGGCCAGCTTGTCGGTCATGCTGTTGAAGGACTTGGCCAGCCTCCCGAATTCATCACCGGTATCGACATCGACCCGGTGCGCCAGGTTACCGCCGGCCACGTGACGCATTCCGTCGAGCAATTCCCGCACCGGCCGGTGTATCCACCGACGCACCACCAGGCCCACGATGAAGCTCAGGAACAATATCGTGCCGACGGCGAGCACGACGATCGCCACCTGGCTGCGGCCAATGCTCCGGTCGACTTCCGTGAGCGGAATGGTGACGTCCAGCACGCCGAGCACGGTCTGCTCCTGCGGGTGGGCGTGACAGGCCGCCGTCCAGCATGAGGGCGCGTTGTAGATCGGATTGATGATCCCCAGCAACCGGGACGAATCCGGGCCGGGACGGAAAATGCGCGCCCGATCGGGCGTGTCCAGGTGTGAGAGGGGTTCGCCCGCGAGATGACAGCGATAGCAGCTCTCCGCGTCCTTGTCGACCATCCGGCCGATCTCTTCGGATGCGGACGAGTAGATGATCTCACCGGCCTTGTTGAACACCCGGATGCGGTCGATGCTCTCCTGCCCGCCGATACGGCGGATGCTCTCGTGGATCCGCTGGCGGTCGTTGTGCAGCATGTCGTAACGGGTATCCGACTTGATGTGCTCACTGAGCTGGTTGGCGTGCCGCTCGACCTCCCTCAGCAGGTTCCGGGTTTCCGACCGGATATTGAAATAGGCGAAAATCCCGATCGTAACCAGGACCGTCAGCACGACGCCGAAGGTCAGCTTGAACCCTATGTTCCTTCCGAACACGGCCTGCCCCGGTCAGTCTTTCCCGCGTTTCCCGGCCGGCCTCGAGAGATAGCGGACCAGGACGACGAACAGCACCCAGAAACTCAGCAGGAGCAGATATTCCAGGCCCTTCGTCTCAAATATGTTTACATAAATAATTGAATCCATGACTATTTCTCAAGCTTGACAGTTAATGTTCCGAATTCAGCACCGGCATGCGCGTGATCACCCAGCGCAGGATCCAGATCTCCCCGAAGATCACCATCAGCGTCACGATGACCTCCTGCCAGCTCGGGAAGTAGTGCACGGCCTCGTACCACTTGTAGCAGATGATGGATACGTTCAGCCGGTTGAGAATGACGCCCAGCAAGGCCAGGACCGAGGCGATCTTGATGATGCCCAGGCTGCGGTTGCGATAACCGAAGGCGAACATGAAGGCCGGCACCAGCACGAAACCCAGCACCTCCACGAGATACCAGTAGCCCCAGCCGTCATTGATCATGTCCCACTGCTTGTCGTGGATGAACAGCAGGGCCTTGAACACGTAGTAGACGAACATCGTGATGGCCGCGCCCTTGGCCAGCCCGAAGACGATGTCGTCGAAGCTGTGGTGATGGCTCGGGGTGATCAGTTTTCGGAACACCCGGTGGCTGATGGTGCCCTCGAATACGATCATGGACAATCCCGCGTAGATGCTGGATACGAAGAACAGCACCGGGATGAACTCGGACCACCACAGGGGGTGGAGCTTGGGCTTGGCCATCAGGAACAGGGCCCCGAGCCCGGACTGGTGCAGCAGCGAAAGCGTGACGCCCAGGATGACCGTGGCCAGCGTCAGCTTCTTGAGGAAGCGGCGGGCTTTTTCCCAGTTCAGCCACTGGGCGATCACCGGCGAGAACTCCACGAACGCCGCGATCATGTATACCATGAAATGCCAGCAGATCAGGAACAGCACGGAAGCGAATCCGAACTTGTTGCCGATGTAGGGATTCAGTGCGTGCCACGGCCGCCCGATGTCGAAGATCAGCGCGCCGCCGTAGAAGCAGTAGGCCAGGAAGCCGTTGAGCACGGTGACGCGTACGATCGAGTGGTACTTCTCCACCCGCATCACGTACACCACGAAGGTGATGACGTAGGCGCCGCCCGCGAGCGCGACACCGGTGATCACGTCGAAGCCCATCCACAGTCCCCAGGGAAATTCCTGCGACAGGTTGGTCACCGAGCCCAGCCCGTAAATGTAACGCTGCACCAGGATGCCCAGCCCCAGCAGGATCACCGGTATCGAAATGATGTTGAAAGGCGTGAGCCACGGCCCGCGCGGCTTCATTTCCTGGAGCAGGAAGCTAAATGTGCCGCCCATGCCCCTTGGAACGGCGATATCGCTGCTCATTGCTCACCTCCCTCGTAATCTTCTTCGTAACCGGTTTCCATTTCCTCCCCCCGGTCCGTCAACGCGCTGAGCGCCAACAGGAAGGCAGGCACGCCGAACAGGATGGAGGGGACGGCATAAAGGAATTCCCGGGTGTATTCCGGGTATGGCGTTCTGCCCAGGTCGGTGCGGAATCCCAGTTGCTCGAAGGGCACCGCCGAAAGGTAGATGTACCCGGTGCCGCCGACCTCGTGCTCGCCGTAGATGTGGTGCACGTACTTGTCGGGGTGGCTGTAGATGCGGTGGCGGGCGATCTCAAGGTTCTGCACCCGCTTGCCGAACATCAGCGTGTCGGTCGGGCAGGCCTCGACGCAGGCGGGCTTCTGGCCCTCCTCCAGGCGCTCGAAGCACATCGTGCATTTCACCAGTTCCGGGTTCCAGTCGTGATACTCGAACTTGGGCACATCGAAGGGGCAGGACACCATGCAGAAGCGGCAACCGAGACAACGGTTGCCGTGCCAGATCACCGGCCCCTTCAGGGTCTGTTCCATGGCCATCGTCGGGCAGGCCACCGCGCAGGCGGCCTGGTAACAGTGCATGCACTGCTTCTTGACGAACACCCCGCCCTGGTCAGTTTCGTAGCGGTTGACCACCGTGTACTGGTCCACGCTGGTGTCACGCATTGATTCGAGCGCACCGTCGTTGACCGTGTCGGGCACGAGCTTGCCCCAGGCCTCACCGCAGGCGACCTCGCAGGCCCTGCAGCCGATGCAGCGGGTGGTGTCCACCAGGATCCCCACGAACTCCTCGGGCTGGGCCTGGTCCTCGGAGCGGGCCTGCTCCTGCGCGCGGGCCTCGTTTCCCGCCAGGGTAGCGGCGCCCGCCACCAGCGACCTCTTGAGAAAACTTCTTCTATCCACCGGTCACCTCCGCCTGTTGCTCATTCTTGACATGGCAGGTCACACAGCCCTTGCTGGCCTCTGCGCCGGTGCCCGAGGTGTGACATTTCCAGCAGCTCTGGTGGAGCACCACCTTGGCGCTGAGCGTCTCGTCCGAAATGTCCGTAGGCTCGGAGTGGTGGCATGCCGAACAGCGGTAATAGGGGCCCGGGGTTGCCGGTTCCGCGCTGTGGCAGGTTTCGCAGTTGACCCACGAGGAGTCCATGTATTCCGGGTGCGGCGTTTCCAGCACGCCGGCGTGAACCTGGTGGTGGCAGGCCACGCAGCCGAACTTCAGGTGCACGTTGTGCGGAAACCGCACGTCGCCCATCGACGACTCGAACATGACCTCCATCGGCATGGACGGTACGGGCTCCGCCTCGGCCGCTGCGGCTGGCGCCCCCTGCTGCGCCCAGGCGGGCGGTGACAGGAGCACGCTCAATACGAGAATTCCGGCGGGCAGCCGGCGCCTGGATACTTTTCCGGCCCGGCCATTTCCGCCGCCCGGATCGGGATGCTTCATCATTGCTGGAACTCCCTGGCGAAGCCGGCCACCAGCCGGGCGCGTGCCTCTGCTTTTTCAGATTCGCTCGAGTCCTTTGCGTCCTCTCCTGCCGCCTGTGCCTCCCGGCGTTCGGTGAGGTCGCCGTACCGGTCCAGTTCATCCTGGTACCAGTCCACCGCGTCGCCTCCGATGCGCAGGTCTGCGAGTTCCGCGGCCAGGTTCGAGGGCTCGATACGGCATATCCAGCACAGCTCGAATGGCTTGACGGTGAGCCATTCCGGGTGCTCCGCATGCTCGTCGTTGACGGCCGTGACGCGGCCGCTGACCGGCGCAGGGACGCTCAGTTCGTAATCGCCGAAGAACAACGAGAACAGGGGATCGCCGCGCTCGACCCTGCGGCCTTCAACGGGCGCGGCCACGCGATCGATATGGCCGAACACCTTACGGATGAGGTCGTCGGGTCCGACCTGCACCGTGCCGTTCAGCTCGATGCGTGCCCAGGCGTGCTGGGGAGAGACGAAGACGCCTGCCGGGACATTCAGTTCAAAGCGGGATTTCGACTCGCCGGTGCCCGGCCTCACGAGCCGGATCCTGTGCCGCTGCTGTTTCTCAAGGCGCGCCTGCCGGCGGAGCCAGGCCGTCCTGACGAAGCCGAGCAGTTCGTCTTCCGTGAAAGGTTTCTCCACGTAGTCCGTGGCCCCGAACTTCACGGTTTCGACCGCCGTGTCGATCGAGGCATAGCCCGTGATCACGATCACGTCGATATCGGGACGCAGGTGCTTCACGGCCTTCGTGACCTCGACGCCGTCCATGCCCGGCATGCGCAGGTCGGTGAACACGAAGTCGTAATCGTGCTTGCGGATCAGGCCCAGGACCTCCGCGCCGTTTTGCACCGTGTCAATGCTGTAGCCACCCAGCACCAGCATCTTGCGAAAGCTGTCGAGCACGACCTTTTCGTCGTCCACGGCCAGGATCCTGGCGGTGGGCCGGTCCAGGTCCACCCGCACCAGGGTGGGCGCTTCCTCGCTGACGTCGAGGCGCAAACCGGCGTCCAGGGCCTGCTCGCGCTCCTTGCGCGCGCGGGCCGTCTTCAGGCGATCGAGTAGGATGCGGAGCAGCAGATCGACCGCGATGAACACGACGATGGTGATGAGGATGATGGATGGGACGACCATTTTCGTATCCCCTATCTATACCGGGGGAACCCCGGCAAATGACGGTTTCGGCAAGGGCTCGTCACTGGCGAATAAGCGCCATCAACAAGGTCGGAACCGCTGAAGAAAATGTTACGGATTGAAAGCCGCGTCGAATCCCGCCGTGTCCCGCAGCTGCGCCTACGCAACCTTCGGGGCATATGGACAACTCGCAATCCGGCCGGGTGTGAAAGAACAGCATCCAGGCCGTGCGAGCAGACGGGCGTCCACCTCACGGGCTTGAAATCCGTTCCGTTTTAAGACAGTTGAATTGTCCTATCCGGCAGGCTTAATTCAACTGACTGAGGTCAAGAAACTCATTGATTTTAAAAAGAAAATGAGGTATTAACACTGCATGATATAGCACGAAAAAAATGTACTTTCGGGCGTTTCCGAAAGCAGTCGTGAGAGTTTGGCCGTGCTGGCTCAGTCCCCGTTTTCGACGCGTGGATCGAAGGACTCGTCCTTGGCGCCATAGGCCAGGTCGCCCGCGTCCCCGAGCCCGGGGACGATGTACTTGCGCGGCGTCAGTTCGTCGTCCACAGCGCCCACCCAGAAGGTCGTGTCGTGGGGCATGTGCTGCCTGGCGAAGGCCAGGCCCTCGGTGCTTGCGATCACCACGACCACGTGGATGTGGCGCGGTACACCGCGCTTCAGCAACGCCTTCCAGGCCAGGACCATCGAGGACCCGGTGGCCAGCATCGGGTCGCAGAGTATGACTTCCTTGCCGTCCACCGAGGGGCTGGAGAGGTACTCGATCTCCACCTCGAAGCTGTCCTCGCCGTTCTCGTGCCTGCGGTAGGCCGAGATGAAGGTGTTCTCGGCGCGGTCGAAGTAATTCAGCAATCCCTGGTGCAGCGGCAGGCCGGCACGCAGGATGTTGGCCAGCACGGGCTGCTCCCGCAATACGCGCCCTTGCGCAACCCCCAGCGGCGTGGCGACCTGCCGGGATTCATAGTCCAGGTCCTTGCTGATCTCGTAGGCGAAAATCTCGCCGGCGCGTTCCAGGTTCCGGCGGAACCGCATGGAATCTCGCTGGATGTCATGATCCCGGATTTCCGCCAGGATCTGCGTGAACAGCGAATCGCGGTCGCTGAAATTATGTACCTGCCCTCTCATGGGCGGGAGAGTTTAGCAAATGAGCGCGGTGCGGGCGGGATTCATCGGCGCAGGATCGCCCACCAGCGCGCGATGTTGAGCAGGCTCATCAGGGAAGCGGACACGTAGGTGAGCGCGGCGGCCTTGAGCAGGCGCCGGGCGTGCGGCCGGTCCGGCGGATGGAGGTAACCGCCCTTTTCCAGGATCGGCAGGGCGCGCCGGAAACTGGCGTCGAATTCGGTGGGCAGCGTGACCAGGTGCACCAGCGCCGCCGAAGCCAGGCTCATGAACCCACCCAGCAACATCAATCCCGTGATGGAAATCGCCTTGGTGGCCAGTCCGATCAGCGGCGCCGCGATCAGCAACCCTGCGCCGACCTTCTCCGCTCCCCTGGCGGCGGTAACCAGTCGCGTTCTCGCCTTCAATGGGCCATAGCCCTCGGCGTCCTGGAGCGCGTGGCCGACCTCGTGGGCCGCCACCGTCACCGCGGTCAGGGACCTGCCGGCATGCTTGTCCGGCGTCAGCCGCACGGCCTTGTCCCGCGGGTCGTAGTGATCGCCCTGCTCCGTCTGCTCCACGCTCACCGACTCGAGCCCGAAGCGGTCCAGCAGGTGCCTTGCGAGTTCACCACCGGTTCCTTCGTAGCGGTCCCCGGGCTTGCTGTATCGCGCCATCACGCGGCGCACCCACAGGCCGGGCCCGAATACGACCGCCAGGATGATGATTGCGGGAACGACCAGATACATGCGGCAATGATAATCGCTGGCGACCGATTCAACGAGCCGCCGGCATCGGTTCTAGGTCCGGACGGCCAGCAGCACCTCCGAGGGAAACCCGAACTGCTGGATGTATTCGCGGGTCCGCACCGTGAAGCCGTTTTCGGCCAGCGGGCCGGACAGGCGGACTCCGCGGCAACCGCCCATCAGCGCCGGCGAGAGCCGGTACAGGCGCTCGAAGACACCGCCGCCGAACCGTTCGGACACCGTCATGTTGGCCAGCACCAGCCGCCCCCCCGGCCGGAGCACGCGCCGGAATTCACCCAGGATCACCGGCCAGGTACCTTCATCCAGCAGGTCGAACATGTAGTTGTTGAGGACCGTGTCCACGCTCTCGGGCCGGGCCGGGATGGCCAGCCCGCTCCCGGTCTCGATCCGGTGGTTTTCCAGCCCAAGCCGGGCCAGGCGGCGTCGCGCACGGACCAGCATCCCCGGGGAGATGTCGATGGCAAAATTGGTGCCACCGGGATTCCTGCGCACGACCTCCGTGAAGGCCAGCCCGGTGCCGGCCGCCACTTCGAGCACGTCCTGCCCGTCCCGGATGTCCGCCAGTTCCAGCACGCGTGAACGGGCCCTGGATTCCGTCAACCTTGCCCAGGCGTCGTAGACGGGAGCGAGCCTGTCGTAGAGCCGGACAGCTTCCGCTTGCGAGATCCTGGCTGGGGAGATGGCCGGTTTGTCCATGAGATTCGAGTGTTACCGGGAACAGTGTAAACACCCTTCCTTCGCCGCGGCACTGACGCACGTCACGCGGGGCGCCGCCGGGCCGAAACGCCCGAAAACCCTGCCAGGGCTGGTTTTCAGGACTGTCGGAAAAAGTTATACCGCGCCAGAATAGGTCTATATTATTGTTTTTAAATGCATATTAGTGCCCGCTGATTACTAAACGTATAAGAAAACCATACTAGCCGCTACCGTCTTTCCTTAAGCGTCGAACAATCTTTCAGTTTTATGCGACTCAAAGCCGCTGTTTTTGCTGCTTTATTAAGAAAAAACCGTAGAAACCCCTGGTTTGGCACGTGTCTTGCAGTATATCTATCGGAATAACCCGATCGAGGAAACCGCATGAAAGACCAAGCCAACATACTCATCGTCGACGATGAAGAAGTGGTGTGCCTCAGCTACTTCCGTAGCCTGGCCAAGGCCGATTACCAGGCCAAGGTGGCGCGCGGCGGTAACGAGGCCCTGAGAATCATGGAGCAGCGACCGTTCGACGTCGTGTTCCTCGATCTTCGCATGCCGGACCTGGATGGCATCGAGGTCCTCAAGACCATCAGGCAGAAATGGCCGGAATGCGAAGTGGTCATCATCACGGGCTACCCCACCATCCAGACGGCCAAGGAAGCGGTCAGGCTCGGCGCCTACCACTACCTGGTCAAGCCGGTTTCGCCGGAGGACGTGGTGAAGGCGGCCCGGAACGCCATGACGCACAAGAGCTGGGCGCTCCGCAAGGACTGGCCGGCCATGAACAGCATGTACGACCTCGAGAACCGTGCATGGATCGACGAAAACCCGTTCCAGACAGCAAGACATGGAGGAAAATCATGAACGCCAAACCTGAAGTACTGGTCATCGACGATGACGCGGTGGTCGGACGCAGTTTCGACCGCGTGCTCTCGCGGCAGGGATACAAGGTCAGCACCGCCCTGTCGGGTGAGGAAGCCCTGGACAAGATCGGCGAGCACGACTACGACGTCGTTTTCACCGACATCAAGATGCCGGGCATGGACGGCCTGGAAGTGGCCGAGCGCATCATGGATCGCTGCCCGTGGACCCCGGTCGTGGTCATCACCGGCTACGGCACCGAGGAAAACGAGGCGCGGGCCAAGGTGCTGGGTACCGACGGCTTCGTACGCAAACCCCTGACGCCGGAGATCATCGAGAACATCACGCTGAAAGCCCTGCACGACAGGGAACAGAAGGCCGCTCTCGGGACCGCGGAGGCAACGGAACTGGCACCGGAAACTGATGAGACCCCGCAACGCGGCAGGGCCGTCAGGGTCGGTCGCAACGTCGGCATGTTCCTCGCCGCACCGTTCATCGGCCTGGCCTACGTGATCGCGATGCCGTTCGTGTTCTTCGGCACCGTCGCCAAGGTTGGCGTAGAAGCCTGGCAGAAGCGCAAGGAGGCCGCCTCCGACTGAACAGGGAGGCGACTTCCCGTCAACGGACCCTCAGGAGCAAAGCAACAATGACCATCTCGCGAGGAATCGTGACCACAGGATCCGCTCTAAGCGTCTCCGGACTGCTGCTGGCCGCCTTGCTGTTGGTAGGAACCTCCGACGCCATGGCGGTGACGGACACGGTATCTGCCGCTGACGAGCAATGCCTGACCTGTCATTCCATGGCCGGACTCAAAAAGTCCATGGGTGACGGCGACAGGATGTCCCTGCACGTGGACAGGGCCGGTTTCGCCGACTCGGTGCACTCCATCCTCGGGTGCCGTGGCTGCCACCGAAACGTGGAGCCCTCTGAACATCCGGTGATGCGCAGTATCGCCAACGCCGGCACATTCTCGGTCGAGGAGTCGGCGGTCTGCCGGAATTGCCACGCAGGCAAGTTCGAGCAGTACGACGGCAGCATCCATGCCAGCCTGGTCGCCTCCGGCGACGCCGGCGCGCCGATCTGCTCCAACTGTCATGATCCCCACACGGTGCAGCGCGCAACCACCTATGATCCTGCCAGCGGGCGGCCCTGCAAGGCCTGCCACGAGGACGTGTTCGACGCCTATGCAGGCAGCGTCCACGGGCGGGCAAAGCTCGGTGAGGGACAGGCCCAGGCCCCCTTCTGCTCGGACTGCCACCAGGCCCACGGGGTCACGGCGGTCGCAGCCGGCGACCGGCTGAAACAGGTCTGCCTGAGCTGCCACGATGGCGCGCTGCTGGCCCACGACGAATGGCTGCCCAACTCCGGGCGCCATCTCGAGTCCGTGGCCTGCCCGGCCTGCCACTCGCCAATGGCGGAGCGTTCCGTCGATCTGCGCTTGTACGACAGCAAGACGCATGAACTGGTTGCAGCCGACCCCGGCTTCGACGAGCGCCTGGCGTCGATCGACACCGCGGGCGACGGTCTCGATCCTTTCGAACTCTGGGCCCTGGTCAGGGAGACCAGCCGTGAACGCGAGGGCACCGTGACCCTCCGCGGGCGGCTGGAGGTGGGCAGCGGCGTGCAGGCGCACCAACTGGCCCTCAAGCATGAGGCGGTGCGAGACTGCGGTACCTGCCACCAGCACGGCGCCGCACCCTATGCAAGCGTAACCGTGTCGGTCAGCGGTGCCGACGGCCGCCGGGTCCGCTATGAGGCCGAAGAGGAAACCCTGACCTCTGCGGTATCCGTGGGCTCGGTAGGCGGCTTCTACACCGCTGGCGGCACCCGGATCAGGATCCTGGACTTACTGCTCGTCCTCGGAATCCTGGCGGGGCTGGGCATACCGACGGCCCACTGGACCATGCGCAGGCTGTCCCGCAGGAAAGGTTGACTGGAGAACCACAATGCAAAAGACCTACGTACACACCAAGCCCGTGCGATTCTGGCACTGGTTGAACGCACTCGGTTTCGTCCTCCTGACCCTGACCGGGCTGCAGATCAGGTACACCGACCTGTTCAGCATCATCGCCTTCGAATGGGCGGTCAAGCTGCATAACTGGATCGGCCTGACCCTGATCGGCATCTACTTCATCTGGTTCCTTTACTACATGTTCTCGGACCGGGGCAGCTCGTACCACCCGGAACTGGATGCGAAGAAGTTCTTCCGTGACGCCTTCGCCCAGACCCGGTTCTACAGCTACGGGATCTTCCGCGGCGAGCCGAATCCACACAAGGTCAGGCCGTATGCGAAGTTCAATCCGCTGCAGAAACTCATGTACACCCTCATCATGATGCTGGTCGTTCCCGTGCAGTTCCTCACCGGGCTCATGCTCTGGGACGCCACCCGGTTCTCAGGCTTGATCGAGTTCACGGGCGGCATCAGGGTGGTTTCCACCATCCACATGCTGATCTTCATCTTCTTCGTCAGCTTCATGCTGATCCACATCTACCTGAGCTCGCTCGGCCACACGCCCAGCGCGCACTTCAAGGCGATGTTCACCGGCTATGAAGAGGAGCACGAGGATGAGCACGGCCACGAACGAGTGAGGGCCCCCGCCCTCTGAACGAAACGCTACCGGCGCAAGCGCCGGCGAGCGTTCTGAAAAGTCTTGCTGATTCAGGCTCCGGTATCTCCGGAGCCTTCTTTTTTCTTGCGGATGTGGATGTCGTGCTTCTGCATCAGTGCCTGGAAATTGCTGCGCTGCATGCCGGTTTCCTCGGCCGCCCGCGTGACGTTCCAGCCGCTCCGCTTCAGGGCCTCCAGCAGAAACAGCCGCTCGATCTGCTCGACCGATTTCTGGCGGGCGATCTTCTTGATCTCCTTGAGTTCCTCGTTGTCCCGCGGCACCACCACGTCCGCGCGCGGCATCAGTTCGATGCTGCTGACCAGGTGCCCCCAGCGGATGGTGCTCTCGGTGGCCAGGATCACGGCCCGGTGTATGGCGTTCTCAAGTTCACGGACGTTGCCCGGCCAGTCGTGATTGACCAGCAGGTTCATGGCGCCCGGCGAGAATTCAGTGACGTCCTTGCCGAGTTCCTTGCTGAAGGTCCGGAGGAAGTGAAACGCCAGCGCGGGTATGTCGTCCTGGCGCTCGCGCAGGGGCGGCAGGTCGATCGGGAAGACGTTGAGCCGGTAGAACAGGTCCTCGCGGAAGGTGCCGTCGCGGACCATGGCCTGCAGGTCCTTGTTGGTGGCGGAGATCAGGCGCACGTTCACTGACCTGGTGCGCGTGTCGCCCACGGCCTTGAACTCCCGCTCCTCGATGAAGCGCAGCAGCTTGGCCTGGGTGGACAGCGAAATATTGCCGATCTCGTCCAGGAACAGCGTGCCGCCGTCGGCGGTCTCGAACAGGCCCTTCTTGTTGGCCACCGCGCCGGTGAACGCGCCCTTGACGTGGCCGAACAGTTCGCTCTCCAGCAGGTTTTCGCTGAGCGAGGTACAGTCCACCGCCACGAACTCCTTGTCCTTGCGCAGGCTGTTGTGATGGATGGCCCGGGCGATCAGTTCCTTGCCGGTTCCGCTGTCGCCACGCAGCAGAACGGTGCTGTTGGTGGGCGCGCACCGCGCCACCAGCTTGAAGACGTTCTGCATGGCCGGGCTGGAGCCGATGATGTTGTCGAAGCGGTAGCGCGCGTGCTCGCTCTTGAGGGACAGGTTTTCCTGCAGCAAATGGCGACGCTCGAAGGCGCGCGCGACGGCCATCTGCAATTCGGCCGGCTCGAAAGGCTTGGGCAGGTAATCGAAGGCACCCAGCTTCATGGCCTTCACCGCCGCCTCGATCTCGTGCAGCCCGGTGACCATGATGACGTCGATGTCGGGATGCGACTCCTTGACCCGCTGCAATACCTCCAGCCCGTCCATGCGCGGCATCTTGATGTCCAGGATCAGGATGTCGTAGTAGTTCTCCTCGACCAGCCTGAGGCCATCGGGGCCGTTCGAAGCCGTATCGACCTCGAAATCCCGGCCTGCGAGTATGCGCCTGCAACTGCGCAGGACGATTTCTTCGTCGTCGATTATCAGTATCCTGCCGCTCATTCGGCGCCCCTGTTCTCACTGTTCCCGCCAACCGGGATGTAGATGCGGAAGGTGGTGCCTTCGCCCACCACGCTTTCGACCTCGATATCGCCGCCGTGCGCCTGCACGGCACCGTGGCTGACCGACAGGCCGAGACCCGTACCCTTGCCCACGCCCTTGGTGGTGAAGAACGGGTCGAAGATCTTCTGCATGTCTTCCTTGCTGATGCCGCAGCCCGTATCGATGACGGATATTTCCACCATTTCCACCGGCTCCTCACCAGGCGAAATCGCCCGCGGCTCGGGGCAGACCCGGGTTTTCAGCGTGATCCTGCCCTCGCCCTCGATGGCATGCTGCGCATTGACCAGCATGTTCATGATGACCTGCTTGACCAGGTCCTCGTCGATCCAGATCACCGGCAGGTCCGGCTCCAGGTCCAGCTCGACGGTCACATCGTCGAACCGCGCGGGCTGTTCGATCAGCTGCGCCGCGTCCCGGATCAGCGCGTTGAGGTCGCAGAAGTTCTTTTCCGGGGCCTTTTCACGGGCAAAATCGAGCAGGCGCCGGATGATGGTCGCGCAGCGCTTGGTCTCCTTGATGACGAGGTCCAGGTCCTCGGCGTCCGGGCTGTCGTCCGGAATGTTTTCCCGCACCAGGTGGGAGAAGGTCAGGATGCCGGTCAGCGGATTGTTCAGCTCGTGGGCGATGCCTGCGGCCAGCAGGCCGACCGAGGCCAGTTTTTCACCGCGCACGGCCTCGGCCTGCGCGACCTGGAGTTCGCGGGTTTTCTCCTCCACGGCCGCCTCTAGTTCGTTGGCCCAGTTCTGCAACTGGTCCTGCGACTTACGCACGGCGGCGGTCATCCGGTTGAAGGTCTCCGCCACGCGGCCGAAGGCGTCGTCGCTGCGCACCGGGATCTCCTGGTCCATGTTGCCCGAGGTGACCCCGACGACGCCCGTTTCCAGGTCTTTCAGCGGCAGGTAGACGATCCGGTGTATGAAAAACGCCACGCACAGCGCTGCGATCAATGCAAACCCCAGCGAGAAACCGGCGATCGTGTAGGTGTTGTTCTGCATCGCCTGGTCGATGCCACCCAGTGGATAGACGATGTCGAGAACACCCAGAACGGCCTGTTCCTCGGGATGCGCGTGGCAGCCCGCACTGGAGCAGGAGGGCTCGTTGTGGATCACCTTGGTATTGCCCAGCAGGCGGCCACCGTTTTCGTCGTTGAAGAAGCGCGGCCGCGTCTCCATCATCGCCACATTCTCGCCCATGGCGACCTGGTGGCACTTCAGGCAGGCCTCGGCCTCCTGGTCGATCACCTGGCCGATCTCGGCCTCGAGCGTGGAATGGATGACGGTGCCGTCCTTGCTCAGGATGCGTACGCGATCGATATTGCCCTGCGCCGCCACGTCCTGGATGATCCGGTCGATGTAGGACGGCTGGTTCTGCAGCATCGCGAAGCGCGTGCTCTTGATGACGACCTCCGACAACTGGTCGGCATGGTTGATCGCCTGCTGCAGAAGTTCTTCCCGCTGGTTGCGGATCAGGAGCAAAGAGAACAGGAACACGGAAACCATGAGCGCAACGCCCAGGTAGACCGTTATCTTGAATTTCAGACCCGTTTTTCGCATCTTCCCGTCGCGCCGCGGCCGGCGCCCCGGCCGGGCAGAAGCCATTCAGCCCCTGCCTTCGCAGCCGCTTTTCCCTGATATTTCATAGCAATACCATGATCCGGCGGGCACGGTCATGACGCAGGTCATTCCGTGCATGGACCTTGCATCAATTCCCTCCAGGGACGAATCAACCCCCCGGCAGGTACGGCTCAATGACGTCCAGCAGCGCCGGGCCGTCGAGCTGGCGGAATGCGTACCGGACCCGCGCGATGGGCACCTCGAGATCGATGATCCGGTCCAGCCGGCCCGGGCAGGCGTCCACGACCAGGGTCGCGTTCTCAGCCCGGCAACAATCGTGGATGGTGTCGCGCAGTTCCGCGCGCTGCTGCTCCGAGTAACCCATGGCCGGCAGCACGCGCTCCAGGTGCGGGTTGGCCTCGAAGGTGCTGGCGATGCTGCCGTGCGCGTAGGGGCGCGGATCCACCGGCGTTGCGCCGTTGCGCCGGCACGCCACAGTGCCTGCGCCGTAGGCCATGCCGCCGTGGGTGACGGTCGGCCCGNNCCGCAGCGCGGGCCCGGATGCCTTCCACCTCGCTCGGATCAGCCGAACCCAGCTTGCCGATCACCAGCACGTCCGCCCTGCGGAAATTGACCTCGCCCGGGTAATAGTCGATCTCGTGGCCCGCGCGCAGCGGATCCACGACCACGATGTCCAGGTCGGGACGCACGAAGGAGAAATCGTTGTTGCCGCCATCCCACAGCACCACGTCGGCATTCGCCTGGGCCGCCTCCAGGATGGCCTGATAATCCAGGCCGGCGTAGATCGGGATGCCCATTTCGACGTAGGGCTCGTATTCTTCCCGTTCCTCGATGGTGCAGTGGTGCCCCGTCAGGTCCTCGCGCAAGGCGAATTTCTGCACCCGCTGGGCTTCCAGGTTTCCGTAGGGCATGGGATGCCGGATCGCCGCCACGCGCAGACCCTGCGCCGACAGGCTGCGCGCCAGCCACTGCGTCAGCGGGCTTTTGCCGGCGCCAGTGCGGGTGGCCGTCACGCTGATGACGGGCACCTTTGCACGCAGTTGGGTCTGGCCCGGGCCCAGCATCACGAAACTCGCGCCGGCTGCCTGCACCAGGCTGGCCTTGTGCATCAGTTCCTCATGCGAGATGTCGCTGTAGGAGAAAAACACGAAATCGATGTCGAGTGATCCAATCAGTTGCGGCAGTTCCGACTCGTCGTGGATGGGAATGTCACCGTCGTAATCCGGTCCCGCCAGCGAGGCCGGAAAGTTCCGTTCATCGATGAACGGGATCTGGGTCGCGGTGAAGGCCTGGACGCGGAAATGGGGGTTACCGCGCAGGAAGGCCAGGAAATTGTGAAAATCGCGCCCCGCAGCGCCCATGACGATGCAGTTGTATTGTTGTTTCATGTATCCGTTCCTCCCCGGCCCGCGGCGAGCCCGCCCGGGCCGGGCTTGTTTCCTAGTCCAGCTTGCAAAGTCTACAGCAGCAGGCTGCGTGATCAGTTCAGCAGGTGGATATTCCGGGCTTTGGAAATGTCCTGCAACTCCTTCGGCCACACGGTCACGCTCACCTCGCCAAGATGGGCCTTTTTCAACAGCAGCATGTAAACGCGTGACTGGCCGATGCCGCCGCCGATGCTCAAGGGGATCTCGTCGTTGAGGATGGCCTGGTGGTACGGGGTTTCCAGCAATTCGAGCTGTCCGCTCATCTCCAGTTGCGTGCGCAGGGTTTCCTTGGTCACCCTCACGCCCATGGAGGTGAGCTCGTGCCGCCGCCGGGTCACCGGGTTCCATACCAGGATGTCGCCGTTGAGGCCATGCATGGGACGCCCGTCCCTGGACTCGGTTTCGGTGACCCAGTCGTCGTAGTCCGCCGCCCGCATCTCGTGCGGGTAGCCGTCCTCCAGCGGCCAGCCGATGCCGTAGATGAACACCGCCGGGTACTCCTGCAGAAGCTGCGTCTCGCGCTGCTTGCGCGGCAGGTCCGGGTACATTTCGAGGATTTCCTCGGCGTGGATGAAGGTCAGCTCTTCCGGAAGATTCGGGTAGCGCGGGTCGGCCAGTTGCGGAAACATCTCCCGGGCGTAACGCTCAGCGCCCGTGAGCACGTTCCAGATCCGCCGCACGGTGTCTGTCAGGAACTCGAGACTGCGCTGGTCCGCCGAAATCGCCTTCTCCCAGTCCCACTGGTCCACGTAGGCGCTGTGGTCGTGGTCCAGGAAGTAGTCCTTGCGCACGGCCTTCATGTCGGTGCAGATGCCCTCCCCGACCCCGCAATCGAAAGTCTTCAGCGCCATGCGCTTCCACTTGGTGGCGGCCTGCACCACCTGTGCGTCGATCGGGCGTTCCAGGCCCAGCCCGCACGGGAACTCGACCGGCGTACGCGAGCCGTCGCGGTCCAGCATATCGTTCACACCGCTTTCGCGGTCCACGATCAATGGAACCTGGACCATCTGCAGGTTCAGTTCGCGGCAGAGGTTCTCCTCGATGTAATTCTTCACCCCGAACAGGGCCTTCATGGTCTCCATCGGGGTCAGCAGCGACGCGTAATCCCGCGGCAGAACGGCTGCCACTTCTTCATAGGTCCCGATGCCCGGTCCGGCCAGATCGGCTTTCTTATCCAGCATGGCTTGTGCTCCTGTGAAATCCGGGGCCCGTGTGCGGACCCCGTCAATTGATTCAGGTGTGATACACCATTAGACGGGGTTCAGCTTGCCAAAATCCGGGGGTATTTGAATTGACAAACATCATGCATAACCGAATCCTGCAGGGGCCCGGACGGGATGCGGAGACCCTACCTGATTTGAGTCAACTGAACGGCTGCGCCCTGCGCCTATATTGCCTGGCAGGCCCCTGGAACGCCTGGAATTTCCATGCGGTATTTCCGATCAATCCCGGCCCTGGCCGGCCTGGCCCTGGCGTCGCTTGCGCCGGCCTCCGAACTCGGCGCGCTGGTCGCCGATTGCGACGCCTGTCACGGACCGAACGGCGTTTCCGTGCACGGAGACGTGCCGATCATCGGGGGCAAGGAGCATGTGCTCCTTGAAAGAGCGCTCCGCCAGTTCCGCGACATGACGCGCCCCTGCAAGCGTTCCGCCTACCGCCACGGCAATACCTCGCGCCCGCACACCAGCATGTGCAGGATCACCCAGGACCTGGCCGATGGCCAGATCGAATCCGTAAGTGAGCACTACGCCACCCTGCCCTTTGTACCGGCAAGGCAGGAATTCGACGCCGACCTGGCGGTGGAAGGCGCCGCGCTGCACAGCCTGTACTGCGAGTCCTGCCACCCGAAAGGAGGCAGTGAAGCAGGCTACGCCGACCGCCTGGCGGGGCAATGGACCCCTTACCTGCGCCGCACCATCGGCCAGATCTCCGAATCCGAGTTGGCGGCCCCACACATGATGGAACGCAAGCTGGGTGACTTTTCGGAACGGGAGATCGAGTCGCTGCTCAATTTCTGGGCCAGCCAACAGGGCGACTAGAAAGTCTCATTCGTCTTCAATCAGCCAGCCCCGGCGAAATTCCAGCCTTCGGCTAAACTGAGACCATGCAGCCCGAATTGGACACGGAGAGCTTCGTTACGGCACCTTACCGGTTTCCGGGACGCCGATAATCGCAAAAAACCAAGTATGAACATGGATAACCTGAACAGGTGGCTGGCCGTCGGCGCAAACCTGGCCGTGCTGGCGGGTATCGGATTGCTGGTCTTCGAACTCGACCAGAATCGCGAGATCATGCGCGCCCAGACTCGCTCGCAGATTTCGAGTGAACTGACGAACCTGCTGAGCCAGGTTGCCTCGGATCCGCAACTCGCCAACCTGGTGCGACGAGCCGACAACGGCGAAGAATTGACGCCCGATGAAGCACATCAATATGCCCACCGGAGCGCCGCCTTTTTTCGCTTTTTCGAAAATGTCCACTACCAGTACCGGCAGGGACTGTACGACGAGATCGAGTACCAGGCTCACCGGAAGGGGTGGCGTTTTTTCTTCGAATCCTCGGCAACCGCCGCGCAAAACTGGTGCAGCTACCGGGAGTATGTCTCGCCGGTGCTCAGGGACGAGATCGACAGCCTGATCGACGAAAGAGTCTGCGCAATAGATTGAACCTTCCAGGAACTTTGCGGCCTTCACCTCTGGTCCGCTTTTGGCCGTTACCGGAAAGGGCCAAATCAGAAATCTGACTCGGCCCCGTGATGTCGTCAGTCTTTCCTGAATGGATACTCCGCGTGAAAGTCGTAGAGATCCTCCAGGTATGCGGGATAGCTGGTGCCGAACGCGAAATCGCTGTTGTCCCCGTAGAGCACAACCACGCCCTCCATGGGCTCGTCTCCGATGGCCGTGAATTCATGCCGGACAAACGGGGCGACATAGACGCTCATACCAGGCTTGAGTTCGATCTCGGAGTCTCCCAGGTAGGCTTTGCCACGGCCCCTGGTAATGATGAACAGGTTGGGCATCTGGCCCTTCTGCAAGCGGATGTCAGCATTAACCGTTTGTTGTGGCTGCATCGTGAAGTAACCGATTCTGAACCCTTTCATGAAGTGCAGTGCGGTCATTTGCGCGCCATGCGTTTCCAGGGAGTATTCCGGCCCGAAGAAAGTGATTTCCGGAACGCCGGTAGTAAAAAAGTGAGACAAGTGGTGATACAACTGTGCCTCGCCGCCGGATGTCATTTCGTATCCATTCACTGCACCAGTCTCCACGCCAACCTGATCGCTGCCAAAACTTTGCATGGCGGCGGTACCCGCATTGACCTTGCCTTCTGATATCAGCCGAAGGACATCCATGCTGGCAATGATATAGACGAAGGTCGGGTTCTCAGGCTTATTGTTTTTCAGTGAGACTTCGTGTGGCCCGAACTCATGATCAGTCAGACGGCCTCGCTTGCTGGCGCTTTCCTTGCGATCAATCTTGACGGTCCAGAACTGGTCTGCGAGCCTGATCCCAAACTCGCCCGAGATGGCCATCGGATCAATTCGGTAGTCGGCCACCAAACGCCTGAGGATCTCATTCGCCTCGTCTTTCTCGCCAGCTGTCAATTCCAGTTGTTGTTCAACAACAGGTTGCTGATAACCTTGGTCCTTTTCTTCAGCCAGTGTGCTTGTCGCATGAATAGAAATCGTCAGTGCGCACGCAATCAGAATAAATCTCATATCGGCTCCCTCTGAATATTGAATTGTTATCTCAGAGATATCGCACGGTACGCAAACCCGGATCGCGAGAAACGTGCCACTTGCTCACCCTGATCCATAATTGAGACGCAATATTGATCCAGGACGTTTATGTGACTGATGGCACGGTTCAGGTTCTCGTGGCGCCAGTGTGGACCTCCACCAGTGGCCGAACTGAGAACTAACACCCTTGAGATTCAGGTCCAGAGGGGCTCTGCTGTCTGCTTAACAGCGGAATATCTACTCTCGAGCGAGACACCAAATATGTCCGTGACGAGTCGATTGGTATGGCCCCGATATTTCGGACCAGTT
>JABAHR010003604.1_pt3 | contig 25297 bp, 20 predicted proteins | sample 7062101 | NCBI WGS metagenome assembly JABAHR01 (sample SAMN14534553, study PRJNA622989) | marine sediment metagenome | biome: marine biome [ENVO:00000428]; feature: marine pelagic biome [ENVO:01000023]; material: deep marine sediment [ENVO:00002113] | place: India: Gulf of Kutch | collected...
ACGCGCGGGATCCTGAAGCCTTGCGCCTCGAGCCTGGTCAGGCTCTCGATCGCGTTCTTGAAGATCGCCGTGTCCAATTCCTCCTCGAGGCCCATTTGCCGCACGATCGGGATGAACTCGTTCGCGGTCAGAATCCCGTGCCGCTTGTGTCGCCAGCGCGCAAAGATCTCGATGCCCGTCACATCGAAGGTCCTCGCGTCATGCAGGCTCTGGGCGAAGGGGACCAGCTGGTTCTTCTCGATGGCTGGCACGATGTCTTCGGCCAACTCGCGCTCGCGCTCGAGACGAGACAGCAACGCCTCGTCGAACAGCGTGACGGCGCCGCGGCCGGTCGTCTTCGCCTTGTATAGCGCCGCGTCCGCATAGCTCAGCAGGTCGCTGCCCGAGACCTGGCCCTGCCGGCCGAAGGACACGCCGAAACTGGCCCCGAAGACGCAGCGCTTGTGCTTGTAGAACAGGGGACGCTTGAGCGCCGACAGCATGCGCTGGGCGATGCGCTCGCCGTCCTCCTCCTTCGTTTCGGGCGCGCAGAGGATGACGAACTCGTCGCCGCCCACGCGGCAGACGAGGTCATGCTTGCTGGAATTCTTCCTGAGGGCGGTCGCGACCTGTCTCAGCACGTAATCGCCGGCTTCGTGGCCCAACACGTCGTTGACCTGCTTGAAGCGGTCGAGATCGCACCTGATCAGCAGCACATCGCCGTCGCCGCAGCGGGACGCCAGCTCGAGATCCAGCTGCCGGCGGTTCGCCAATCCGGTCAGCGGGTCCGTATGCGCCCGCATTTCGAGTTCCTTCTTGCTCGCGCGCAGCTTCTTCGTGTCCTCGCGCCGCCTGTGGTCCATGGTCGTCTTGGCCGAGACTTCGGGAGTGATGTCACGCGCGAACTTGAAGATGCCGACCGGCACGCCGGCGGCGTCAAGGATCGCGGTATAGGTGCCCTCGACCCAGACCTCGCGCCCGCCCTTCGCGACGCGCCGGAACCGGCCGGTCCTGAAGATGCCGGAACGAAGCTCCGCCCAGAATTCCCGGTATTCCGCGCGCTTGGCTTCGTTCTTCGGCATGAACAACGAATGGTGCTGGCCGATCATCTCGGCCTTTGTATAGCCCATGAGGGCGATGAAACGCTCGTTTGCGGCCAGGATGTTGCCGTTCAGGTCGAACTCGACCACGGCATGGCTGTGTTCGATGGCGGAGATCTTCGCCCGCGAGCGCGCGTTGCGTTGCCGCTCGGCGGTCACGTCGGTGGCGATCTTGACGACACCGGTCACCGCGCCGCTTTCATCACGGATCGGCGCATAGGTCGCCTGCATCCACACCTCGCGGCCATCCTTGCCGAGGCGCATGAACTCGTCGGTGCGCTGCGCGCCGCCGCGCAGGGATGCCCAGAACACGGCGTATTCAGGTGATCGGGACTCCTCCAGATCGACGAACATGCGGTGGTGCTGACCGATGACCTCCTGGTACTGATAGCCGAGCAGCTTGAGGAAACGGTCGTTCGCCCATCGGACGATGCCGCTCGGGTCGAATTCGGCGACGGCGTGCGATTGCTCGACGGCGCGCCTCTGTGCCGCGTCCCGGGCCGCGAGGGATCGCGAGTGGGTGATGTCCGACGCGAGCTTGACGATCTTCACCACCGCGCCCTTTTCGTTTCGCGTCGGCGTGTAGGTGGCATGGATCCAGATCTGGTCGCCGGATTTCGTGACGCGCTTGAATTCGCCGCTTCGGAACTCGCCCGCGGTGAGCGCCGCCCAGAAATCCCTGTGATATCGTTCGCCCGCCTCGTTTCTGGGGAGGAACATGCTGTGGTGACGGCCGATGACCTCTTCGGCCGAGTAACCCGTGAGGACGAGGAAATTCTCGTTCACCGCCAGGATATTGCCTTTGACGTCAAATTCGACAACGGCCTGCGATCTCTTTATCGCGTCGATCTTCTGTTGCGTTTCCATGTGCTGCCGGCGTTCATCAGTTTGGTCGGGATGCGGTATTCTCGTCTTCATGCTTCTTCGACTCCGGCGGGGGGTACTTCTCGGTGCAGAGGCTGCGTGACGGCCGAAGGCAATCGGTGTGCGTTGGGCCGCGCCCCTTAAGGCGGGAAGCAGCGGGTTCGGTCCTGACCGGGCCCGGATCGGCACCGGCGGGCACGGATTGGTGGATGCCATTGAAGCGGACCGACCTGAACAATTGGTGAAGACGCCGGGAAGTATGGGCGGCATTGATGCGGCGAATAATGTTCAGATATTTGTAGATATACAATAAAACTTGATGGGATCTATCTTCATATGGTGAAGGCAAGGATAGAAAGACGTTCCGGTCATTCTTTGGTGATATTTATTAAGCGGATCTGTTTCTGTCGCGCAGGATAATTCGAGGGCCATGAACCCGGGCGCGTGGGAATTGGTGCCTGGCCGGCATATGTCGCCGCGAGCCGGCTCCGGATCATGGGCACGACGTGGCCGGGTGTCTTCTTTGCGCCTTGGATGCCGGGCGGGCAGGGCGCCCGGCTCAGCGTCCGCAGCTGGTTTCGGCGCTGTCGAGCCCCAGCGTGTCGAGCGTGTCGACCTGATGCTCGAACCCCTCCAGCGGAGCGACGCTGATGACGGCGTTGTGCGTGGTCAGCAGGATCGGCTGGCGCAATTGCCCGTTCCACTCGCGGAAATTGCCGCGGACGCCCTTGTAGAGATCGACCGACAGCGCCTGCGACCGCAGCGCCTGTCCGACGGTGGTCCGGTCGGCCGAGCGGACCATCGTCACTGCGTCGGCAACCGCGCGAACCGCCGCCCAGGCCGCCCAGTCCCCCGATGTCATGTCGCGATCGGCCAGGCGGCGGAACCGCTGGTTCAGTTGCGGGGCGCCGTAGCGCTCGAAGGTCCAGTGCCATGCGCGCGGGGTCAGCCCCTCCGACCCCACCACCGGGCGTGGCGCGTAAGTCGCGAAGGGCAGGAAACGCCCGAAATCCCCAAGGCTGTCGATCAGCCAGATCACGTCGTGACGCGGGCCGCTCGTCAGCAGCGCGAGGTTGCTCTGGTCCCGGCGCCTGGGATCGTTGGTCAGCTCGAAGGCGCGCGTCTCCGTGATGCGCAGGCCGAACTTGGTCGCCGAGCGGCGTGCCGTTTCGGCCAGCGCGGCCTCCTCGGGCGTCGGCCCGTGCAGCAGCAGCACATCGGTCCAGCCTTTCGCCCGCAGATGCTGCGCCAGCGCGTCGCTGAGCATCGCGTCCGAGGGAACGGTGTGCAGCAGCTGGGGCAGGCAGGCGGTGTCGCGCCATTTGCGCGCGCCGTCGCGAATGTTGAACAGGATATCGTCGACGCCGGTGACCGACAGGGCCGCCTCCATCTCGTCGGGGGGCAGGTCGAGGATGACCGCCAGTGGCGCCGGCTCGCCGGGCGCGCGCGTCAGCGCCGAGGCCGCCTCGCCCGGCTTCACGATGCGCTCTTCGATTTCGAAGCTCACGCCAAGTGCGCGCCCCATGACCCGCGTGTCGCGGAGCCCGAGCCGCAGGCCGTCGAGCGGCCTTTCGACATCCCTCAGCGAGAGACCCGTATAGACGGGCTCGGGCTCGTAACGGGAGTCCTCCTCGACACCGAGATAGACGAGGCGGACGACCTCGTCGGCGGCCGCCGGCATGGCGAGCAGCGCCAGGAGAAGGAAGATCCTAGCGATCATCGATCAGGATGTCGTAGGGCACGCGCCCGACCGGGACCGATGTGATCGCCTCCCGCTTGTCGGTATCGATGATGGTGACGTCGTCGGACAGCCCGTTGGCGACGTAGAGCAGTTTCTCGTCGGCCGTCAGTTCGAGCCCCCAGGCCCGCTTGCCGACCAGCACGTAGTCGATCACCTCGCGCGTGGGCACGTCTACGACCGCGACGTGATTGGCGCGCCCCAGCGCCACATAGGCGCGCTGGCCGTCGCGGGTGATGATCAGGTCCACCGGCGTCACCTGCTCGGGGCGGAAGCCGGTCGGCAGGAAGGGGATGTCGGCGACCAGCTTGAGCGTCTCGACGTCGATGATGTTGACGATCCCGGCAAGTTCCGCCGAGACCCACAATTCGCTTTCGTCGGGCGTCAGCGCGAATCGGCGCGGGCGGGTGTCGACCAGGATGTCGGCGATGACATCGTCGGCCTCGAGGTCGATGACATGGACCAGGTTCGCCGCCTCGGAGGCCACGAAGACCAGGCGCCCGTCCGAGGTCACCTGGACCCCTTCGGGCTCCTCTCCGGTCAGGTACTCGGCCAGGAACTCGCCCGTGGTGACGTCGTAGACCGAGGCCGCGGCGTCCTCCTCGTTCGAGATGATGAGGCGCCTGCCGTCCGGATGCAGGTCGAAGGTCTCGGGTGCCGGGACACCGCGGATCCGGCTCTGCAACTCGAAGGTCTGCGTATCGTAGATCGCGATCGTGTCGTCGTCCGCGCAGCCCACGAAAAAGCTGCTGCGGTCGGCGCTGAAATGGACGCCGCGCGGGCGTGCGCAGGTCTCGATCGTGTCGACGACCTCGAAGTCCGGAGAGAGAATCGTCAGCGTATCGCCGCGCTCGTTGGGCACGATCGCACGCCCCGATTGGCTTGCCGCCGGCATTGCGAAGATGGACAGGGATCCAAGCAGGACCCCAACAATCATTGTCGGTTGCGTCATCGAAAGCTGCACGCGCGCCCCGCTATGTAAATTAAAATACTTAGTGTATGCTAACGAAAAAGATCAATTAAGCAAACGTCCTAAGGGAGGAACAATAATGCGATTTGGAACGGGACTTGGTGCTATTCTATCCGGAGTGCTCTTGATGAGCAGTTCGGTTGCCGCGCAGGAGGAAACATCTTCCAGCACGCTCTACGGCGACATGCAGACGGTCACGCAGGACATGCTGAGCCGCGCCGCGGGCGACGGGAACAACTTTCTTCATACCAACCACAATTACAGCCAGACGCGGTACTACCCCGCGACGCAGATCAACACGGACAACGTCAAGAACCTTCGTCCGGCATGGATCTTCCAGACCGAGGTCGTGGACAGCTTCGAAACCTCGCCGATCATCGTGAACGGCATCATGTACATCACGACGGCGTACAATCACGTCTATGCGCTCGACGCGCGTACCGGCGCGCAGATCTGGCATCACCGCCACGCGCTCGGCCCGGTGCACCAGACCTGCTGCGGCAAGAACAACCGCGGCGTCGCCGTTTCGGGCGACAAGGTCTTCATGGGCACGCTCGACTCCAAGCTGGTCGCGCTCGACGCCAAGACGGGCAAGCAGTTGTGGGAAACGCAGATCGGTGACCCGGCGCTGGGCTATACCGAGACGATGGCGCCCACCGTGGTCGAGAACATGGTCCTGATAGGCACCAACGGCGGCGAATACGGCATCCGGGGCTTCGTGAAGGCCTACGACACCGAATCGGGCGAGTTGCTGTGGACCTTCCACACCACCGCCGAGGACAGCCGCGGCGTCTGGGCCACCCATGACGCGACCGGCCGCGACATGCAGCGCGACATCGAGGCCGAGAAGGCCGCCTACGAAGAGATGGGCGACCCCTACGAGACCCTGGGCGGCGGCGTATGGCAGAACCCGGCGGTCGATCTCGAGACCCGGCGGGTCTATTTCGTCGTCGGCAACCCGTCGCCGGACCTCGACGGCTCGCTGCGGCCGGGCGACAACCTCTACACCGACAGCCTGGTCGCGGTGGATCTGGATACCGGCGAATACGTCTGCCACTTCCAGTACATCGCCCATGACGTCTGGGATCTGGACGCCGTCTCGCCGCCGATCATCACCCACGTGGCGGACGAATCCGGCAACATGGTCAAGGGCATCCTGCATGGCGGCAAGACGGGCCACGTCTATGTCCATAACGCCGACGACTGCTCGCTGATCCGCTTCTCCGAGGCGATGGTCCCGCAGGAAGACATGTGGACGCTGCCGACCGAAGATGGGGCACGGATGCTGCCGGGCGCGAACGGCGGTGTCGAGTGGTCGCCGATGGCGATCGACCCGAACCAGCACCTGACCTACGCGATCAACCTGCACCAGCCGATGACCTACACCGTGCGCTCGACCCCCTATCCCGAGGGCAAGCTGTGGCTCGGCGGCTCGTTCGACGTGATCCCGGAAGAGGAGCAGTGGGGCAATGTCACCGCCGTGGACTACAACACCGGCGACATCCGCTGGCAGGTCAAGACCCAGCAGCCGATGATCGGCGGGATCCTGGCCACGGCCGGCGGGCTGGTCTTCACCGGCGAGGGCAACGGCTACTTCAAGGCCTATGACAGCTCGAACGGTTCGGAGCTGTGGCGCTTCCAGGCCGGTGCCGGCGTCAACGCGCCGCCGTCCAGCTATACCGTCGAGGGGACGCAGTACATCGTCGTCGCCGCCGGCGGCAACGCGCAGCTCAACTACAAGCGCGGCAACAACGTGATCGCCTTCACGGTCGTCGACTGAGCGGCCGCGCAAGCAGACTAGTCGGGGCGGGCCATTGGCCCGCCCCGTTCATGCCGTCCGGAGAGAACCGAATGAAATATCGAACAATTTTCTGCTGCCTGCTCGCCATCGCCGCCGCGCCGGCCCTGGCCCAGGACACCGACTTCGTCGTCGAGGACGAGGCGATGCTCTGCGCCGGATGCCACGGTGAGGATGGCGTGCCCATGGAGTCCGACGACCCCGTGCCGATCATCTGGGGGCAGGAGTATTTCTACGTGCTGACCCAGCTTCGCGACTACGGCGCGGGGCGGCGCGAGCACGATGTCATGACCGGCATCGCGGCCCAGTACAGCCGCGACGAGGCCGGCAAGCTGGCCGAGTACTTCGTCGCCAAGGAGTGGCCCTACATCCAGGGCGAGGCGCAGGACGGCGACCAGGCGATCGCCGAGCGCGCCGCGACCGGCGGGCAATGCGCCGCGTGCCACGGCCGCTGGCAGGGCAACTCGAACGTGCCCCGTCTGGCGGGGCAGGACGCGGCCTATCTCGAGAAGACCATGCTGGACTTCAAGTACGAGCGGCGGCTCAACGCGCCCGACAAGATCGGGACGATGCAGAAACTCGAGGACGACGAGATCGCGGCTATGGCGCGGTATCTATCGTCGGTGCAGCTGCGCGCCGGGCAATAGCCCGGTCGTCAGCCGCCACCGGCGGCTTCGGCGAGCCGCGCACGCAGCGCCTCGTTCGCGGCCAGGTCGGCGGCTGACGCGCCTTCCTTGTCGGTCCGCGTCGGGTCCGCCCCGTGCTCGAGCAGGAAGTCCACCATATCGGCGTGACCGCGGCCCGCGGCGATCATCAGCGCGTCGCGCCCGCGGTCGTCGCGCGCGCCGACCCCGGCCCCCGCGTCGATCAGTTTCTCGGCCACCGCGATGCCGTCGGTGGCGGGGGCGTCGTTGGCGTGACCGGCCGCCCACATCAGCGCGGTCAGGTCGTAGCCGCCCGCCGCGTCCGCTTGTGCCCCGGCGGCCAGCAGCGCCTCGACGATGCGCGGATAGGCGCGCCCGGCGGCATAGGCCAGCGCGTCCTTGCCGTGGCGGTCCCGCGCCAGCGGGTCGGCCCCGGCCTCGAGCAGCAGGGCGACCGTGCGGGGGTCGCCTTCGTAGGCCGCCGCCATCAGCGCGGTGACGCCCAGCCGGTCCGCCGCGTTCAAGTCCGCCCCTGCCTCGATGAGCAGCGCCGCCATGCGCCGCCGCCCGCCGCGCACCGCCTCCATCAGCGGCGTGACGTGCTCGATGTCGGCGAGGTTGACGTCCGCGCCCTCGGCGATCAGCCGCGCCGCGATCTCGCGCGCGCCGCGCCGCGCGGCGGTCGAAAGCGCCGTCGCCCCGCGCCGGTTGCGCGCGATGGCGATGGCGCCGCGGTCGAGCGCCTCGAAGGCGATCTCGGGGCAGTCGAGTTCGGCGGCCGCGAACAGCGTCTCCTGCAGCCGCCGCGCCTCGTCCGCGACCGTGGATTGCAGGATGCGCTGCCCCAGCGCCTCGCAGGCGGGCCGGGGCACCTGCGCCGCCGCCGGGGCCGCCGCGAGCACGAGCAGGGCGGCGAGGATGCGTGTCATCGGACCACGAACTCCCCCTTGAAGCCCAGTGTCTCGAGCCCCTCGATCCAGAACTCGTAGGTGCCCGGCCGGATCGGCACGAACCAAAGGTCGATCTCGCCCTCGTCGTCGAATTCCAGCGCGTGCAGGCCGAAGGGTTTCACCTCCTTGTCCTCGATCACCACCTGGTCGATCCAGCTGTTGCGGAACAGCCCCGGCGCCAGGAGCATGTATTCCTCGAGCCCGTCACTCTGGATGCGCCAGCGGTAATAGGTGCCGGTCTCGATCTCGTAGCTTTCGATGGAGAAGCCGTCCGCGGCGTCCAGGACAAGCGGATCGAGCCGCGTCGCGCGGCGGGTCGGATCGCCTTCCCCCTGGGCCGGCAGGCTCGCGCCCAACAGGGCGCAGATTCCGGCGAGGGCGCCGAGCACCCCGTGCCGGCCCAGCCCCGGCGTTGACTCGCTGCGGCGGCGGACCATTTTCCGTGTCATGCAATTCTCCCTGCGCAATATGATTTTGTCGGTCCTATTCTTGCCGTTATGCCTGCAGCCGGCAAGCGCTGCGTCGGCCGTCGATCTTCCGCGACCGCTCGACGCCGAGGCCGCGCTGGTCGAGCGCTACTGGGGCTGGCTCAAGGCAGAGGTCGGCGCGCCGGAGGATCTGCCCTGGCCGGTGATCGACGTGGCGCCGCTGCCGCGCACGGTGCGGATGGCGTTCCAGTACCCGACGAGTCGGGCGCCCTGGCACGACCTGCGGATCATCATGTCGCCACGCTCGGTCGATCGCGCGGCCGGGAGCGACCGGCTGGTCGTCGTCGGGGAACTGGCTCACGAGCTGGTGCATTACGTCCTGATCCTGTCCGAGAACGGCTGGGACCTGTCCTTGCCCCATTATTCCGACGAGGCGCATGATCATTGCAGCGCCGAGTTCATGCGGCTGAACCGGCAGGTGGGCCGGTTCATCTGGGACGTCTACCATTCGAACGATACCGTCCGGTCGATCGATCACATGGTGCATCTCGCCTGCTGGCGGGATGCGCACAGGGTCGTCTTGAACCGGGACATCCGCGCCCTGGAGCCTTGACGGGCAGGGCCGCGAGGTCAGTTCACGGTCTCGGCCGATTGCAGCAATTCTATCGGCGGGAACATGTCGAGCGCCTTTGCCACGCTCATGTTTATCACGAAGGCGAAATCGGTCATGTGTGCGACGGGCAGATCGCCCGGCGTCGCGCCGCCGGCCAGGATCTTCTCGGCCTGCATTCCGGCCAGGCGCCCGACGTCATAGTAGCGGGCGGCAATCGAGATCAGCGCCTGCGAGTTCGTGACCAGACGCTCATAGGGGCTGAGAACGGGGATCCCGTGATCGACCGCCGCCCCGGTGAAGACATCGCGGTTGGTGTCCAGAAAGGACGACGAGCCGAGATAGATGAAATCCACGCCCGCCTTCTCGAGCTCTGCAATCGCGGGTTCGATGTCGCCGACTTTCGGCGCGCCATCCGCGGCGAGGGGCATTTCGATCCCCGTCAGCTGGTATCCCAGCTCGGTGGCCAGCGCCCGCAGCTCTTCGTATTTCTGAACCGAATTGTATTCGTTCGTGTTGTAGAGCATCCCGAGATGATCGAACGCAGGATCGTAGATGCGGATCGTCTCGATGTTCACCGCCTCGGGCACGCGATTGAAGGTGCCGGTGACATTCGGCCGGCCGGTGCGATCGAGGCTTTCCACGATGCGCGAGCCGACGGGATCGGCCACCACGGTGAAGACGTGCGGGATGTCGTGGTTGAAGGCCGGGTCGTCCAGGTCGTCGAGCGTCCCGGCGGTGCCGCGCGTCGCGCTCGTGCCCCAGCTGAGGATCAGGTCGGCGCCGGCCTCGCGCGCCTCGGCCACGAAGCCCGGCAGGCGGCCGGGATCCCTGTCGGCGTCGCGCAGGACGAACTCGACGTCCAGCCCGGCCTCGCCGAGATAGTCCTGAAAGCCGGTGCAGGCCTCTTCGCAGCCGTTCCATAGCATCATGAAGATCTTGTATTCGGCGGCGTGCACTGGATGCGCGAGGCCCAGCGCCAGCAACGCGGCGCCGAGGCGATGTCCAAGCATCTGCGATCACTCCTCCCGAGTCGGGTTTCTTCTCGACAACAGTTCAACCGTACCAAAGCATGCCGCGCCGACCAAAGCGAAACCGGCCAGCAGGCGCAGAGTCGAGACGGCGCCAAGGCTCTCCAGCAACAGCGCGCTGAGAAGCAGCGCCGCGATTGCCCCCAGCCGCTCGACCAGGCGCAGCGTGTCCATGCCCGGCCCCGGCCCGCCGGTGATCCGCAGGGCCTGCGAATAGAGCGGCGTCCGGGTCAGCACCTCGCCGATGCCCACGCCGGCGACCGCTCCGACGACGGCCCAGTAGCCGCCGATCATCGACGGCGCCAGCAATGCGAGCGCCGAGACAAGGCAGCCGACCGGAATCAGCGGAACCGGGCCGGGCCAGCCATCGGCCATCCGCGCCACCTGCGGCCCGACGAAGAGGATGGCGAAGTAGTAGAGCACCAGCACGCGGACGATGTCCGCCGGACTCTGCCCGAGATCGTCGAGCATCAGCGGCGTCAGGTACCATATGAAGATCACCATCGTCGCGTTCATCGGTACCGCCACGCCCAGCAGCAGGACCACGTAACGCAGGCCGAACCGGGCGCGGGGCACCGGCGCGCCGGTGTCGGTCCGTGCCTCCTCGGTCTGGCGATCGCCGGCGCGGCCGGTCATCGACACCAGGCCAATCCACAGCGAGACCGCGGCCAGCGCCGCTCCGACATAGAAGGCGGCGGGGTATCCGAAACGGTTGGCGATCAGGCCGCCCAGCACCGAACCGACGAAGAGCCCGCCGAAGATCACCGCGACGAAGGCCCCGACCGCCGCGCCGCTGCGGCGGGGGCCGGCGGCGCGGATTGCGTATTCCTGGGCCGCGATCACGGCGACGGCGTAGAACACCGCCATGACGCCCTGCCAGAGCGTGATGCCGATCACGCTGCCGCTGAACCCCAGCGCCAGCAGGGCCAGCGTGGCGCCGGGGACCGACACCGCGAACAGCCGCCGCGCGCCGTGCTGGCGCACCAGGCGCCCGCCGAACGGAGACATCATGGCGATGGCGCCGAGGTACGAGACGATGGGCAGCGCCGCGGCCAGGTCCACGGACAGCCATCCCGGCCGCGACGCCGCGCCCGCGTAGAGCGGCAGGAAGGACACCGAGATCTCGGTCGCCGCCGAGAACAGGAAAAGCGCCAGCCGGATATCGTTGAAATCGGAAAACCTCAGCCGGGCAGGGCGCGCCGAGGCAAGACGCGCATCGATCTGCCCGCGCGCCGCCTCGGGCAGCGCCTGCAGCCGCGCCGCCAGGTCCACCGCATGGTCGTTCAGCCGCGCCGCCGTGCGGCGCAGGCCCAGCAGCCCTTCCTCGCGGATCGTGTGCAGGAACACCCCGGCGCGCTGCTCGTCGAGCAGGTACTGCACCCGTTCCAGCGGCTTGGTCACCGACGCGATGACCACGGCCAGCACGAGTTCGAGCGCGATCAGCACCGCGATCAGCACCAGCACGCCCAGGTCGAGAAACACGTCCCGCAGGCGGGTCTCGACGAAGATGGGGCTGATCTCGAGCGCGATGTTGCCGACGATCTGGGTGCCGCGCAGGATCGGCAGGTCGGTCCGCGTCTCGCCGCCCGTCGAGATGAAGGCGATCGCCGAGGCGGCGGGCCGCAGCGCCCGGTCCGACCGCTCGGCCATCGCCACGAGGGTGCCGTCGCTGGCGGTCAGTTCGATCAGGTCGATTTCCTCGAAATCGGCCAGCGTGCTCTCGAGATAGCTGTCGAGGCCGCCGACCGAATGCAGCGGGATGCCCAGCTCCAGCACCCTCTGGACCTCGAACCGGATGCCAGAGCCGATCAACTGCGCGCGGTTCCGCAGCTCGGGCGCGACGGCGCGCTCGAAGGCCGCGACGGCGGCGAAGCCGACGGCGACGACCGCCAGCGTGATCAGCCCGGCCAGCACAAGGATCAGCCGACGCCGCAGGCTCTGCTGGTCGAAGGCGGCTGACTGTGTCGGGCCCGTCTCGTCCGCCATCAGCCCGTGTCCGCCTGGCGCGCGAGCCCCGCGACCCGGGTCCCGAGCTCGCGATATGTCGCCTCGGCCTCGAGCAGATCCCGGTGCAGCGGGGCGGCCTGGTCAAGCTGTTCGTCCCGGTCCGATGCCCCGGCGGCGCTGCGCCAGGCGCCCTGTTCGAAGCGCGAGATTCCCGCTTCGATCGCGTGGAAGCTGCGGAACATCCGCCCCAGGACCGTGCGCAGCACGATCGCCCCGATCAGCGATATTGCCACGAACCCGCCGATGGCCGCGAAGCCCAGCTCGGCCGCCATGGCGCGCACCTGCGTCAGATGCCCCGACACCGGGTACTCGATCAGCACGCCGCCCGCCGAGCGCCCGCTTCCGTCGGCGAGGCTCACGCCGCTCAGGAAGCCCTGGCCGGTCGAGACCTGCCAGCGCGCGGTCTCGGCCCGCTGGTAGGCCGCCAGCGCCAGCGGCGGCAGCACCGCCGGAGCGGGCAGGGCGGTCGAATAGACCACCTGTCCCGAATCGTCGAAGACGTGCACGGCCCGGATGCGCTCGTCGGTCTGCCGGGCCCGCTCAAGGAAGGCANNAAGGCCGGCGCGTTGCGGACAGAGGAAAGCGGCAGGCCGATCTTGGCCGGCGCCTGGAACGGCTCGGCGGTTCTGTCGGCGAGGATCGCGAGGCGGTCGCTGGTCAGGTCGGCGTTGATCTTCTGGAACTGCAGCGTCGCCAGGAAGACGAACAGCGCCAGAACAGCCAGCGCCACCAGCACCACGGCGGTCCAGATGCGCCAGAACAGCTGCTTCATTCCCTAGCTCCGCGGATCAAGTCCCTGCCTTGCTTCACTTTTGCTGCCGGCATCGACATCCGTCAACAATTGGCGCGGGTGGTGACGGCACCGGTCCTAGCCCGATCCAAGGGCGCGATAGGATCGGCAGGCCTCTCCGGCCAGCCAGATGAGCCGCTCGCAATAATTCGCCGCGGCCAGCAGGTGCACCCGGTCGGCAGGCGCCACCGCATCCTCGCCGGCAAGGTAGGCCGAACGGACGGAGCGGGCGCCGTTGCCGTCGTCCGAGGTCATGAGCAGCAGCATCTCGATATCCGCCGGCTCGCGCCCGCGGGCGACGTCGTCCAGCACGTTCAGGATGGTGTCGATCCCCTCGACCACCGCATCGGGGAACCTCAGCTCCGGTGCCGCCCGGCGCAGATGCGCGAGCGCCCCGGACAGCCCATCCAGCGCCTCGCGTACCGCCTCGAGATTGTTCTGGATGCGCAGGATCGCGTCGACCGACTCGTAATCCTCGGGCCGCAGATTGGCGGTGGAGACGATGCGGTCCATCGCCGGCTGCACCGACTTGGCCAGTGTGTCGAACCCCTCGGTCGCGTCGTCCAGCGCTCTCGGTGCCGCGCCGGCCCTCAGCGCGTCGAGGCCGCTGATCAGCAGCCGGATCAGCCGGGCCTGCTCCAGCTCGACCAGGCGCAGGGCGATCCCGGCCTCGTCGGGCAGGGGGCCGACAAGGTATTTCGGCCGCGCGCGCTGCTCGACCTCGGTTTCCGGCGCGACCCGTTTCAGCAGCCGTTCGGTGATGCCCAGCCCCAGCAGCAGCAGCGGCACCGGCGCGGTGTTGAAGATCAGGTAGATCAGCGCCGCCTGGGTGCCCGGATCGGCGCTGACTGCCTGCGCCGCGGCGGCGACCAGCGGCAGGCCCAGCAGCGTCTCGACATAGAACAGCGGCACCAGGATCACCGCCGCGACGAAGTTGAAACCGACCAGGTAGAGCGCCACCTGCCGCGCGGCGCCGGTCAGCCCGCCGGCCAGCACATAGGTCAGCACCGACGAGCCGACATTGGTCCCGTAGACGAACATGATCGCCTCGGCCTGGCCGAACAGCCCGGCCTTCTGGAAGGCGATCATTACCACCACCACGGCGACCGAGGACTGGGCGATCACGGTCAGCACCGCGCCGATCAGGAAGCCCAGCAGGGGCTGGCCCCGGGTGAGCGCGACCGCCGACTGGAACCAGTCCTGACCTTCCAGCCCGGCCGCGCCCTCGCGCATCAGTTGCAGCCCGAGGAACAGCAGCGCGATGCCCAGCGCCGCCCCGGCGAGACGCCCCGCCGGCGGACGCCCGAAGGCATAGAGGATGCCCGAGACGCCCAGCAGCAGCATCACCGCGACGCGGATGTCGATGGTCAGGAACAGCACCGTCAGGCTGGCCCCGATCGAGACGCCAAGGATCACCGGCTGCGCCTGCCGCAGGGTCATCATCCCCGCGCGCACCAGCCCGACCATGACGAAGACCGAGGCCGCCGCGCTCTGCGTGATCAGGATCATGATCGTTCCCGTCGCGAGCCCGGCTGCCGGATTGCGCGTCAGCCTGGCGATGCGCTGCCGCAAGGCCTGGCCGGCCAGCAGCTTGAGGTTCTGCCCGAGAAAGTGAAGCGCGAAGAAGAACAGCCCAAGGCCGCCCAGGATCGTGGCGGCGGTCAGCATGTTCGAATGCATCTAGCCGAGGCCTTCGAGCGCGTGCGCCTCGTCGTCGCGGACGTCGATGATCGATACGAAGCCCGAGATCTCGAAGGTCTCGCGCACCAGCGCGTTCAGTCCGTAGACGCGCAGCGCGCGCTTGCTGCCCGCGACCCGCTTGGCGGTGCCCAGCAGCGCCCGCAGCCCGGCGCTGGCCATGAAGTTGACCCGCCCGAGATCGACCAGGATGTTCGACGAGCGCGATTGCACCACGTCGAGCATCACCGCCTCGAAGCCGGCCGAGGTCGTCGAGTCCAGCTTCCCTTCGGGACGGATATACGACACGCTGCCGTCGTCGATCACCTCGATATTCACCCTGTTCTTCCCCTTTCCGCCCGTTTCGGCGTCGCTTGGCGGGTCTGCCGAAATCCTTGCCCCGGCCTTAGCCTAACGTGATGCGATAGACGTTCCTATCCCCCTCGCGCGCATAGTCCAGCCTGTCGCTCAACTCCCGCACAAGGTGCAGCCCCAGCCCGCCGACCCGGCGCGCCTCGAGGGGCTGGGCTGTATCCGGCGCCGCCGCCGCGTCCGGGTCGAAGGCCGGGCCCGTGTCGGCGACCATCATCGCCAGACCGCCATCCGCCTCCGCCACCGACACCTCGATTCGCGGCGTGGCGCCTGCCTCGGGTATCGCGTGGTTGACCAGGTTCGAGCCGATCTCGTCCAGCACGATCCTGGCCTTGCCGACCAGTGCGTCCGGCTGCCCGTCCAGCGCCTCGGCCATCCGGTCGCCCAGTTGCCCGAGCGCCGCGCTTTCCGCCGGAGCCTCCCCCTGCCAGAGAACCCGCGGCGCGCCGTCATAGGTCACCGCCAGCACGGTGATGTCGTCGGTGCGCTCGGTGCCGGCCTCGTGCGCGCTCACGGCGCGGACCACCGCTTCGGTCAGCGCCCGCGCGTTCCGCCCCGCATTCTCGGCCAGCAGCGCCCGCAGCCCGTCCTCGCTGAAGAAGGTATCGTCCGCATCGGCGGCCTCGGTGACGCCGTCGGTATAGAGAAACAGCGTCTCGCCCGGGGCCAGCAGGGTTTCGGACTCGGTATAGGCGATATCCGGCATCGCCCCGACCACCGGCCCGTTGCGCGCATCCAGCGCCGTTATCGCGCCGTCCGGCGCCAGCCGCAGGGGCGGGTTGTGGCCGGCGTTGCAGCTCGTCAGCCGGCCGGTGTCGAGGTCGAGCGACGCGACGAAGAGGGTTACGAACATGTTGCGGTGCTCGCCACGGCACAGCTCTTCGTTGACCGCGGTGACGATGGTTCGCGGGTCGGCGCCGTCGGCCGCGAAGGCCTTGACCAGCGTCTTGGTCACCGCCATCAGCAGCGCCGCCGGGACGCCCTTGTCCGAGACGTCGCCGATGCACAGGCAGAGCGTGTTTCCGGCCGCCGGAAAGGCGTCGTAGAAATCGCCGCCGACCTCGCGCGCGGGCTCCAGCGCCCCCCACAGCGTGACCGGGCGGCCCTGCGCCAGAACATCGAAATCATGCGGGACCATCGACATCTGCATGTCGCGGCCGATCTTCAGCTCGCCCTCCATCCGGGCCTGTTCCTGCAATTCGCGCTCGAAGATGTCCTGCTGGTCCAGCATCTGGTTGAAGGCGGCGATCACCTGGCCCATCTCGTCCGACGCGCCGGGCGGGACGCGGCGGCGCGTGCGGCCGCTCCGGGCCGCGGTGATCGCGCCCAGCAACCGCTCCAGCGGGATGCCGACGATCCGGCGCAGCGCGAAGAGCGCGGCGCCGACCTCCATCGCCACCGCCACCAGCGCGATGCCGCCGGCCAGCAAAAGGCGGGCGCGGGTCTGCTCCCAGATCTCGCGCGGGCTGACCACGAATTCCAGCTCGCCGATCGGGCGCGGCCCGGTGCCGGCATCGAAGACGATGTCGCGGCGCATGGTGAAGGCGTCGTCGCCGGGTGCCGCCTCGACCCCGGCCTGGGACATCAGCTCGCCCTCTTCGCCATAGACCCGCGCCAGCAGGATCTGCCGGTTGGCCGCGATGGCCTCCAGGCTCAGCCCGATCTGCTCGTCGTCGATGTTCCACAGCGGGTTGGCGAGCGCCGCGCTCTGGGTGCGCAGCAGCGCCTCGGTGGTGCGTTCCAGCCGCGCCACCGCGTTTCGGTGGGCCATGAACTCGATGGCGCCGAAAACGCCTGCCACCGACAGGAAGATCAGCGGGACCGTGATGCTCAGGAACCGGCCGCGAACGGATCGCTGCAATGCTGCCACCTGTCATCCTTTGCGGTCGGTAATGGGTTTTCGGCCCGGAAGATGGTATCTGATCGGCGAAAGCGTTGAAAGCATTGCAGGAGAGACGACGTGCTGCGCACTCATGTTCTTGGCCTTTTCGTCGCCGTCATGACGCTCCATGCGACGGACTCCCGAGCGCAGGACCTGAAATTCGTCACGCTCGATTTCGCGCCTTTCATCTATGGCGAGGGCGGCGAGGTCGCCGGCCCCGGGCGCGACCTGATCGCCGCGGCCTGCGACCAGGCTGGGCTCGATTGCAGCTACGACATCTTTCCCTGGCGCCGGGCGCAGGAGCTGATGAAGGACGGCGAGGCGGACGGGATGATGGTGATCGGCCGCAATCCGGGCCGCGAGGAATGGCTGGATTTCTCGCCGCCGCTGTTCCGCACCGAGTACGGCTTCTTCGTGCAGCGGGACGATCCGACCGAATTCACCGATCTCTCGCGCATCGCCGGCTACCGCGTCGGCGTCTTCGCGCCATCGAACACGGCGGTGCAGCTCGAGGGGCTGCGCGACCGGATGGCCGAGGCCGGGCTGGCCCCGATCGAGATCGATCCGCGGCCCGACGACGTCTCGGGCTTTCGCAAGCTGGCGGTCGGGCGGATCGACGCGGTCTATTCCAACCGGGACCGGGGCAGGGACGTGCTGGCGAAGAACGGGCTGGCCGACGCGGTGCGCTATGCCGGTGCGGACAAGGGAATCCTGTACTACGCGGCGATCCGGCAGTCCTTCCCCGACCCGGCGATATCGCAGCGGTTCTTCGATGGCCTCCGGGCGGTGTTCGAGGCGGGCGAGGCAGAGCGGATCATCCAAGGCTACGGTCTGGAGCCGCCGCCCGCCGATCCGTCATGATATCGTCCACGAAGGCGTGCCCCTGGGACCCCGCTTCGCCACCGTGACAGGGTGGATTTTCGATCCACAGCATCGAGGGCCCGCCCCGGGGCGGGCCCTCGTCTCCGGGTGCGGGTGTCAGAAGTCGAAATCGCCTTTCGCGACGGTTTCCTCCGGCAACCAGGTTTCGTGCACCTGAAGGATCTCGACGCCGCCATCCGCCGGTTTTTCCCCGACCACCATGGTGGTGACACGGGCGTTGTTGGGCTGCTCGGAGTCCTTGGCGTCGCGTTGCCATTCCTCGTAGTTCACCACCGCCATGCCGTCGCCCATATGCGAGACCCGGATGTCGCGGATCCTGATCCGGAAATCGGGATTCGTGCCGTAGATCGACGACATGTAGCCCTCGAAATCCTTCTTGCCGAACCGCCGCCCGGCGGGAAAGATCGCCACCACGTCGTCGGATATCCTGTCGAGCGCGTTCTTTCGGAAGGTCTCGGCATCGCCGGGGCAGCGCCCGCCGACCCAGTCGGTGAAGAATTCGTGGATATCGTGGATCGTCGTCTCGATCTGGTCTGTTTGCAGGGTCATCTTGCTTCCTCCTCGTTCGGGATCGTGGCCTTCAGGCGGCAGCATGGTGCGTTTCCTGTGCGGCCATGCGGCCCGCAAAGGCGAACCAGCAGAGCCACAGGCACATCACCAGCGTCGAGATCAGCCAGATCGGCCCGCCGATCGGAATGCCGAGCTGCTGCCCCAGGCTCCAGCCCAGCGCCGAGAGAAAGCCCGCGGCGGTGCCGATGGCCGAGGCCCATCGCGGCAGGCGCTGCGGCTCGCTGCGCAGGGCGGCCAGCGCGATCAGCCCGACGGCGATGGCCAGCGCGAAGAAACCGTTCGCCATGCCGCTCGAGAATGCCCACCAGGTGTCGAACGCCGCCTGATCTCCGGCATGTGCGGCGACCGAGACCACCGAGGCCTCGGCCACGGCGGTGGTGACCGTGGTCAGCGCNNAGCAGCATCAGGAACGCGCCACCGGACAGCAGGAACAGCGCGACCGCAGCCGCCCAATGGGCGATGGCCCAGCGGTCGCCGCCCTCGGCGATGTGACGCAACTGCTTGGTCAGGTCCGGGTCCGGCGGCCCGTGAATGATCAATGCCGCCGTCAGCAGCGCCGCCCCGGCGCCGAGCCAGAGACGCGCGGTGTGTGTCGTGGTCTGCATGATGCGTCCTCCTTTGCATGTCGCATGAAGGACTCGTTAGCACCGGCGGGGCAGGTGCCGCTTCGGTGGGGCTACGCAGGCCTGCGAATTATCGGCATGGGTGGAACTACCCAGATCCCGACGAACCCATCAGACCGCTGGTCAGCGCGAAGGCCACCGCCGCGGCGCGGGTCGGCACGTCGATGCGGGTCAGGATGTCGCTGACATGGCGGTCGACGGTGCGCTCGCTCAGCCCCAGCCGTGCGGCGATCTCGCGGTTGGTCAGGCCCGCGGCGATCATGGTCAGCACCTCGGTCTGGCGCGGGGTCAGGATGGCGGGCCGGGCCGGGTCGCACTGGCGCATCACCGCCTCGACCGCCTTTCGGTCGGGCTCGGCGCCCAGCCTGGCGAACCCCTCGAGCGCCGCCTGCGCCTCGGCAAGGCCGCCCTCGGCATCGCCCAGCATGGCACAGGCGCGGGCGGTCTTCTGCCGAACCCGGCAGAGCTGGTAGGGCGCCTGCATCTCGCGCCACAGAGCCGCGGCGCGGGCATAGCAGCGAAGCGCCAGCCCGGCGTCACCCTCCGTGAGGCCCAGGTCGCCCCGCATCTCGGCCACCCTGGCCGCGACGGCGTCGGAGGCATAGGTCTGGGCCAACTCCTCCATCTCGGTGCAGCTGGCGGTCGCGGCCGCCCGGTCGCCGGCGGCGAGCGCGATCTCGAAGGCGGCCGGAAGCAGCCGCATCCGCAGGGTCGGTGCATCCGACGCCGCCAGCGCACGGCGGATCGCCGCCCCGGCCGCCTGGAGCCGGCCCTGCTGCAGGCGCATCAGCGCCAGCCCCGGCTGGGGGTCGAACCCCAATGCGCTGGCCGCCCGATAGCTTTCGTCCGCCGCCTCGAAGCGCCCCTGCAGACGATGCACCTCGCCCTGCTGGTAGAAGGCCGGTGCGGCGTGGTGCTTCGCGGGGCCTTCCGCCAACCGCCTTGCCGCGGCGCGCGCCTCGGTCTCGGCCTCGGGCCAGCGCCCGTCAAACAGCAGGATCTCCGATCGGTGTACCAGGCAGCGACCGGTGAAGGCGACCAGTTCCGGCTGCTCGGCGCACCAGGACGACAGCGCCTCGGTCCATTCGCTGGCGCGGCGCAATGCCTGGTACCGCTGGCAGGCCTCGATCACGCTGCAATAGATCAGCCCGGTGACGATTGGCGACAGGCGCCCCTCGGTCGTGGCCACCATCGTCTCGTCCATCGCCGACAGTCCGCCCGGGATGTCGCCCAACGCCATTCGCGCCCGCCCGACCAGGTGCCGCGCAATCGCCGCGAGGTCCGCGTCGCCGGACTTCTCGCCAATCGCCAGCGCCTCGGTCGCGATCCGCTCGGCGGCCTGGTTGTCGCCTGCGCCGAAACTGGCCTCGACCCGCGGCAGCATGATATAGCCCGACTCGGCACAGGGGCCGCCATGGTCGCCGACCAGGGTTTCGGCCCGCGCGAGCCAGCCGCCGCCAAGGCCGGTCTCGCCGCGGAACATCAGTGTCAGACCGATCCAGAACGCCGCCCTGGCGGCCCGCAGCGGCGCATCCGCCTGGGCATGGGCGTCGAAGGCGCGTCCCATCAGGTCGATATAGGCATCCTCGCGGCCGGTCATGTAGGCGCAGGTGGCAAACATCTCCAGCGCGTCGCCATCGGTCAGCGCGGCGGCCTCGTCGCGGCCGCACATCCGGGTGTATGCGGCTTCCCATTCGCCGGCCCGGGCCAGCGAACCGGCGCCTCCGTCAGGGCTGTCAGATCCTGCGCTCATGGAACAAACCTAGCAAGAAAGGCAGCGCGGGCAAAACACGCCGTCGCCGGCGATGACGATTCGCATAGAGGGCCCGCCGGCGGCGAGAAGCCCGTTTCAGCCGTGCTCCGTGCAACCAGAAACCTGCCCGGGGCCGACCTCGGCGCCCATCTTGCAGCAGGCCTCTATCGGAGTGTCCGGGATTGTTCCGCGTAACATGGATCCACGTGACATGGATCAGTGTCGGGGTCTCCGGTTCATGCGAGAGTGACCGCAGTCAGAAAGAAGGAGAGGCTCAAATGAAGCGCATTGCATTGCTCACCGCGACAGCCGCGATCGCAGCGGCCGCCAGTGTGCCGGCCGCCGCGCATGGCACGGAGGAACGTGGCGAGCGGGGCGATTACGGGCACGCGCATGGCCATTTCGAGGGCATGATGGAGATGATGCACGGGTTCGAATACGGCAGACCCGGCATGATGGGCGGCGGATATGGCGGCCCCGGCCCGATGATGGGGGGCGGCATGATGCGCGGCCCTCAAATGATGCAGGGCGGCGGCATGTTTGCGGGCCCGGGCATGATGTATGGGGCCGGGCAGATGGGGTTCGGACATCCGGGCGGCATGGGGCATTTCGGCATGTCCGGCAGCATGTTCGAATCGATCGATGCGGACGGCGACGGTGTCGTTACGCTCGATGAAGCGCGCGCAGCCCACACCGCGCGGCTGGAGGAATTCGATGCCGATGGCGATGGCAGGCTCTCGATCGACGAGTTCGAGAACTTGCACAGCGCCGCTATCCGCGAATTGATGGTCGATCGGTTCCAGTTCCTCGACGCCGACGGCGACGGACAGGTCACGCAGGAGGAGATGAACGCCCCCATCGATCGGGTGTCGCGCTTCATGCAGTTGCGGGACCGGTTCGGCCCCGAGCGGGTGCCGGCGGGCGAGGATGACGACGATGCGCGTCCGCGTCGGTACATGGATGAGGACGACATGCCGGGCAGGGGCGGTGGCGGAAGGATGCACAACTGACCCGCGCCCGGCGCAGCCGGCGTGGTCAGTGCGAGACGGCCTGGCCAGGCGCGTTCCATTGGCCACGCGGGTGCCCGGCCCGGGCATGATCCGCCGCCAGCTGCCGTAGCGCCCCGGCCGGCGCAGTCAGGTCAGGTGCCGTTCCCCCGTGCCCCGGGGCGCGGCGTGTTCCCGTCCGCCTTGGCCGGGCCGTCCTTCTTCTGCGCCGGTGCCGGCGTGTTTCGAAGCGTCCCGGCCGGTCGTCACGGGCTGTCCGTCTCGATCCGCGCGCCGCGCAGGCGCAATGCGTTCAGCACGACCGAGATCGACGACGCGCTCATGGCGAAGGCGGCGAACATCGGGCTGATCAGGATCCCGAACCACGGGTAGAGGATGCCCGCCGCCACCGGCACGCCGGCGGCGTTGTAGACCAGCGCGAAGAACAGGTTCTGGCGGATGTTGCGCATCGTCGCGCGGGCCAGCCGCCGGGCCCGGACGATGCCGTCCAGGTTGCCCTTGACCAGCGTGATCCCGGCGCTTTCGATCGCCACGTCGGCGCCGGTGCCCATCGCGATGCCGACATCGGCCTGCGCCAGCGCCGGGGCGTCGTTCACCCCGTCGCCGGCCATCGCGACCTTGCGGCCCTCGGCCTGCAGTTCGCTGATGATGCGGGCCTTGTCCTCGGGCAGCACGTCGGCGCGGATGTCGTCGATGCCAAGCCGGCCGGCGACCGCCTTTGCGGTGCGGGCGTTGTCGCCTGTGGCCATGATGATGCGGAAGCCCTGCGCGTGCAGGGCACGGATCGCGGCCGGGGTCGTCTCCTTCACCGGGTCGGCGACGCAGACGAGGCCGGCGACCGCGCCGTCGAGCACGACGAACATCACCGTCTCGCCCTCGTCGCGGCGGGCGTTCGCGGTCTCGGTCAGCGCGGCGGCGTCGAGGCCCATCTCTTCGACCAGCCGCATATTGCCAAGGGCCACCGGGCGGCCGTCGACCGTTCCGCGCACGCCCTTGCCCGTCAGCGCCTCGAAGTCGCCGGCTTCGATCAGCGACACGTCCCGATCCTCGGCGCCGCGCACGATCGCCTCGGCCAGCGGATGTTCCGAGCCGCGCTCGAGCGATGCGGCCAGGCGCAGCACCTCGGCCTCGTCATGGCCTGCCTCGGGAAGCACAGCGACAAGGCGCGGCCGCCCCTCGGTCAGGGTGCCGGTCTTGTCGACCATCAGCGTGTCGACCTTCTCGAAGCGTTCCAGCGCCTCGGCGTTCTTGATCAGGACGCCGGCCTGCGCGCCGCGGCCCGTCGCGGTCATGATCGACATCGGCGTGGCGAGCCCCAGCGCGCAGGGACAGGCGATGATCAGCACCGCCACCGCCGCGACCAGCGCATAGGCCAATGCCGGCTCGGGCCCCCATGCCGCCCAGGCGAAGAACGCGAGCACGGCGATGCCGATCACCGTGGGGACGAAGACGCCGGCGACCTTGTCGGCGTATTTCTGGATCGGCGCGCGGGAGCGCTGCGCCTTCGCGACCATCTCGACGATCTGGCTCAGCATCGTGTCGGCGCCGACCCGGCTGGCCTCGATCACCAGCGACCCGGTGCCGTTGATCGTGGCGCCGGTCACCGGATCGCCGGCGACCTTCTCGACCGGCACGGGTTCGCCGGTGATCATGCTCTCGTCCACCGATGAGCGCCCCTCGAGCACCACGCCATCCACGGGAACCTTGTCGCCCGGCCGCACCCGAAGGTGGTCGCCCACGGCCACGTCCTCGAGCGCGATCTCTTCCTCGGTGCCGTCCTCGCGCAGCACGCGGGCGGTTTTCGGCGCCATGTCCAGCAGAGCCCGGATCGCCTTGCCCGTGCCCTCGCGGGCGCGCAGTTCCATCACCTGGCCCAGCAGGACCAGGGTGACGATCACCGCCGCGGCCTCGAAATAGACCCCGACATTGCCTTCGGCGTCGCGGAAGCCCTCGGGGAAGATGCCCGGCGCCAGGACCGCCACCACGCTGAAGATCCACGCGGCCATCACGCCCATGCCGATCAGGCTGAACATGTTGAGGTTCATCGTCCGGAACGATTTCGCACCGCGCACCAGGAACGGCCAGCCCGACCACAGGATGACCGGCGTGCCGAGCAGCAGTTCGATCCAGAGCGTCGTCCGCTCGCCGATCCACTCGCGCACCCCCAGCCCCAGAAAGGGACCCATCGTCAGGACCAGCAGCGGCACGGTCAGCGCTGCGCCGATCCAGAACCGGCGTTTGAAATCGACCAGTTCCGGGTTCGGGCCGGTATCGGCGCTCGGCATCATCGGCTCGAGCGCCATGCCGCAGATCGGGCAGTCGCCCGGGCCTTCCTGCACGATCTCCGGATCCATCGGGCAGGTATAGAGCGTGCCTTCGGGCATCGGTTCCGGCGCGGGGCGGTCGCCGAGATATTTCTCCGGCGCCGCCTCGAACTTCTCATGACAACCGGCCGAGCAGAAATAGAACCGCTCGCCTGCGTGCTTGGCCATGTGCCGCGCGGTGGCGCGATCCACGCGCATCCCGCAGACCGGGTCCTCGGCTTTGATGTAATCCTCCGGCGCTGCGGCGAACTTGTCCTGGCATTTCGGATTGCAGAAATGGAAGACATGGCCGCCGTGCTCGTGACGCGGCTTGCCCGCCTCGGGATCCACAGTCATCCCACAAACGGGATCACGGGTGATTGCAATCGTCTCGGTGTCGGCCATTATCTGTCCCTTTCCGGCTGTCCCGCCCCTAAATGATGATTCCAGCCACTGGAAGGTCAAGGGTCTGCGCTTGACGCCGCGCATGTGACTGGACCAACTGGCCGCGGAACCGCCGGAGTAGCCAATGGCCAAGTCCGATCTGCCGATTCTGGAACAGCGCCGCATCGAGGCGAACATCATCAAGCCGATCTTCGAGGAGATGGTCGCGCGGTTGGGCGAACGGCAAGCGGCCGAGATCCTGCGCTCGGCCATCGTAAAGAACGCCATTGCCCAGGGCGCGGCCTATGCGGAGGCGCATGACGACGAGCCAACGCTGGAGAGCTTCCATGCCCTGCTGCCGCAATGGAAGGCCAACGGCGCCCTGGAAGTGGAGATGCTCAAGGAGACGCCGGACGAGGTCCACTACAACGTCACCCGCTGCAAATACGCCGAGATGTACCGCGAGATGGGGTTGGCCGAGATCGGACATATCCTGAGCTGCGGCCGCGACGGCACGTTCTGCACCGGCTACAATCCGAAGATCTCTCTGGAACGCACGCAGACCATCATGCAGGGCGCGAGCCACTGTGATTTCCGGTATCGCTGGGAGGAGGAGGGGAGGTAGAAATGTAGAGTGCGCTTGAAAGCGCACCCAAGGAATAAATCCGCAAATGGACCTATGCAGGCTCCAGCGTCTGTCGCGCCAGGCGGTCGGCGGCGGCGCCGGGACCGATGCCCTCCCGCTCGGCCAGTTCGAAGACCCGGAGCAACGTGTCCGGGATGCTCTCCAGTTTGGCGCGCGCCTCCGCGTCGCTGAGGCCCGTCGAAGGCCGGGCGACCGAGATAAGCCCCCCCGCGTTCACCAGGTAATCCGGCGCGTAGAGGATGCCCCGTCCGGCCAGCCGGGCGCCGTCCTCGGGCGTGGCGAGTTGGTT
>JABAHR010002109.1_pt3 | contig 25281 bp, 20 predicted proteins | sample 7062101 | NCBI WGS metagenome assembly JABAHR01 (sample SAMN14534553, study PRJNA622989) | marine sediment metagenome | biome: marine biome [ENVO:00000428]; feature: marine pelagic biome [ENVO:01000023]; material: deep marine sediment [ENVO:00002113] | place: India: Gulf of Kutch | collected...
GGTCTCGCCGTCGCGCGGCACCGGCTGCATTGTCTCCGGCTCGACGACATCGAGATGTTCCAGCGGCAGGTAGCGCACACCCTGGCGGGCTTTCAGCGCGGCCTGTTCACCCGCTGGCAGCAGCGACCATTCCTCGTGCCAGTCGTTCACTACCGCCGGACCATAGGTCTCGGTCAGGCCGTAAAGATGCGTCACGTCGAAGCCGGCGTCGCGCATCTCGGCGAGCAGTTTCTCCGGCGGCGGCGCAGCGGCGGTGAAGAACTGGACGGTGCGGTCCAGCTTGCGCTTCACGGCTTCGGGCGCCGAGATCATCAGCGACATGACGATCGGGGCACCGCACAGATGCGTCACGCCTTCGTCGGCCAGGGCGTTCCAGATCGGCTCGGCCCGCACCTGCCGCAGGCAGACATGCGTGCCGATGATGGCCGACATGGTCCAGGGGAAGCACCAGCCGTTGCAGTGGAACATCGGCAGGGTCCACAGATAGACCGCATGTTTGCGCATCGAGGTCGTCAGCGCATTGCCCTGCGCCAGCAGGTAGGCGCCCCGGTGGTGCGAGACGACGCCTTTCGGGTCGCCGGTGGTACCCGAGGTGTAGCTGATCGCAATCGCGTCCCATTCGTCCTCCGGCATCAGCCAGGCGAAGTCGGCGTCCCCCGAGGCGAGGAAGGTTTCGTAATCGAGCGCCTTGTCCGGCGTACGCGGACCATCGAACTGCGCATCGTCATACTGGATCACCAGCGGTTCCGCATCTGCCAGCGCCAGTGCCTCGCGCACGAGCGGCATGAATTCGCAATCGACGATGAGGACTTTCGAAAAGGCGTGGTCGAGCTGGAAGGCAATGGCGGCGGCGTCGAGCCGGATGTTGATCGAGTGCAGCACCGCTCCGCACATTGGCACGCCGTAATGGCATTCCAGCATGGCCGGCGTGTTCGCCAGCATGGCGGAAACCGTATCGCCCCGGCCGATACCAAGGCCGGCCAGCGCCGACGCCAGCTGGCGCGAGCGACTGTAGAACTCCGCATAGCTGCGGCGCAGCGGGCCATGGACGATTGCGACGTGGTCGGGGAACACGCTGGCAGCGCGTTCAAGGAAGGTCAGCGGCGTCAGTGGCTGGTGGTTTGCCGGATTGCGATCGAGGTCAGTGTCGTAGGGGTTCGCCATCGCAGGCCTCACCTGTCCCGCCACAGCGGATCGCGCTTCTTGATGAACGCGTCGATGCCTTCCTCCGCATCGCGGGCGAGCATGTTCTCGACCATGACTTGCGAGGCATAGGCATAGGCCTCGGCCAGCGGCATCTCGCGCTGGGCGTAGAACGCCAGCTTGCCGGTGGCGAGCGTCATGCTGGACTTGCTGGCCACCTTGGCGGTGACGTCCTGCACCAAAGCACGCAGTTCGCCATCGGGCACGGCCCGGTTTACCAGCCCGATCTCCGCCGCGCGCGACGCCAGTACCAAGTCGCCTGTAAGCAGCATTTCCATGGCATGCTTGCTGCCAAGATTGCGCGACAGGGCCACCATCGGGGTGGAGCAGAACAGGCCGATATGCACCCCCGGCGTGCTGAACCGTGCGCTGTTGGCGGCATAGGCCAGGTCGCAGCTTGCCACCAGCTGGCATCCGGCCGCGGTTGCGACCCCGGTCACTTCGGCGATGACCGGCTTGGGGCAGGCGACGATGCCTTGCATCAGGCCCGAGCACTTGGCCATGACCTTGGTGAAATAGGCCTGTCCCCGGTCCGCGGCGGAGCGGGCGGCGGTGATTTCCTTCAGGTCGTGCCCTGCGCAAAACGCCGGACCGTTCGCCGCCAGCACAACCACACGCACTGCGCTGTTGTCCCCGCATTCGGCAATCGCTGCCGAAAGCGCGTCCATCATCGTTTCCGACAAGGCGTTGCGGCGGCCCGGGTCGTTCAGCGTCAGCCGGAGTATGCCGGTTTCGTCGATTTCTCGCAGCAGGGGGAGGTTGTCACTCACTGGCGGCCATCCTTTCGCTCGCCCGGATGATATCGATTTCTACGCTGTCGGCCAGCGTGGTGGCGATGAACCATTACCGATGCGCGCGATCCTGCATCGCTTCCATTTCGGAGTCACCAGGCGAAAAGCCGCGCGCAGAATCGCGAGGCTGCAATCGCAAAGTTTCTTCGCGGAGTAGATGAATTGTACTTACGGTGACAGCGCACTAAACTCCGGCACTAGAAGTCCGGCGGGAATTTCGACGTCAGCATCCCTGTTTGACCTCGATCTGACCCGCCCCTTTCCTACAGCCTTCCCCAAGCCGTAGACGGCCAGGCGGCTCTTTCTTCCCGTCTGATTCCCCTCACGCCCATCTCGCCTGCCGGCGGCGCAATTTTTGTTCGCGCGCCAATAAGAAGATTTTTGCTTTTCCTTCACGCGCAATCGCTGCCCCGCGCCCCGCAAAGGCGCAGGAACCGGCGGGTTTCGCCCTTGCCTGACCGTCCACGCGCAGTCCCACCTGAAACCCTCAAGCGGGCGTTCAAAGCTCCGCCGCGCGGCTACACTGGCCGAGTGGCGGAACCTCATGACATAACGGCTGCACTGTTCAGCCGAACTCCGCCAATCGGAGCCCGGTTAGCGTTAGACTGACAGCACCGTGCCCGAGTTCCGGGTGCATTCCCTTGCTAGCGTTCTGCCTCGATCAGTCTTTCCATCCAGCGCCGGGCACGGATCGAGTGTTCGTCGGCCTTGACCAGCAGTTCCTTCGGTTCGTCCAACGCCAGGATCATTCGCTCGATTGCTTCGGCGGCGACGATGTCCTGATCGATGGCTCCGGCAAAGACCGTGTTCATCACATTGGTCACCTCCTCACTGTCGCGCGCGAAGGTGCGCGAATAGGCGACGAAGTAGTTGATCGAATTGGGCGTTGCCGGCGTCACCACGTGGTGCACGCGGAACTCACCAATCGGATCATCCGTGCCCGGATAACGAAAGCTCTCCAGCGCAACGTGCATGGAAGGGGCGTAGAAATCGATTGCCACATAGCGATCGACCGGCCCGGTGTAGTCGAGCACATCGCTGAAGAACCCTGTGAGCGTTTCGTTCGGGATAAAGCGCGCACCGCGGATATAGGGGCCATGATCGGTGATGGTGACGTCGGCAGCGGCGATCGCCTCGGTCCCCACCGTGCCGGCGTGGAGGAAGGCGAGGTGGCTGATGTCGGTCAGGTTCTCGTGCAGCAGCTGCGGCCGGGCCTTGAGCAGGTGGGTCATGGCCTGCTCGGCGCGCCAGCCATCGGCGGTCAGCGCAATCTCGTCATGGTCCGGGATCAGCGCTTCGTCGGCCTTGTCGGGATCACCCATCCAGATCCACACGAAACGCCACCTCTCCACCAGCGGGAAGCTCTTGACCCGGCAGACCTTGGGAATGGTGTCCTGGCTGGGAATGCGGATGCAGGTGCCCGTGCTGTCGAAAGTGAAGCCGTGATAGCCGCATTCCAGCGCGTCGCCCCGGATCGGGCTGAGCGCCAGCGGATAGTTGCGATGGGGGCAGCGGCCTTCGAGGGCAACAGGCCTGCCCTGCTCGTCACGATAGAGGGCGACCGGCTCACCAAGGATCCACCGTTCCAGCGGCGTCTCGTTGTTCAGCTCGTCCGACCAGGTGGCGACGTACCAGTGATTTCGGGGGTAGTTATATCCTTCGGGAAGGGGCCACATCTGTCAGCTTCCTCTCACGCTTAATTCTTGGTCGATTATCTGCGGTGGCTGCCGCCAGGACAGTTCTTCGGTGGGGATTCTGCTCGCCGTCATCCGTATATCCGGCTGCTGGCTCGCCTTGCGCCCTCTACCAGCGCTCCCAGCTTGGCCCACACGATCTGCGGGTGGCAGCGTGCACCCAGGCCGCAGTCCGTCGAGGCGATGACGTTCTCCGCGCCCAGCAGCTTGGCGAAACGCACGATCCGGTCGGCCACCAGGTCAGGGTGTTCGATCAGCGTCGTGGCATGGCTGACGACACCGGGGATCAGGATCTTTCCATCCGGCAGCTTGGTCTCTTCCCACACGCGCCACTCGTGCTCGTGCCGGACATTGGCGGCTTCGATCAGGTAGCCGCCGGTGTCGACCTTCATCACCAGATCGATGATGTCCTTGAGCGGCAGGTCGTGCGCATGCGGGCCGTGCCACGATCCCCAGCACAGGTGATAGCGGGTCATCTCGCGCGGGACATTACGCAGCGCGTGGTTGAGCACCTCGATGCGCAGTTCGACGAAGCGGCGATAGGCGTCGATCCCGATGTTGACGCCATAGCTCTCCCACAAAGCGGGTATATAGGCGTCGTCCACCTGCACCATCAGCCCGGCATCGGCGATCATCTCGTATTCGACCGCCAGCGCATCGGCGATGCCATAGAGGAACTTCTCCTCGTCCCCGTAACAGCCATCGGCGATCTGCGGTTCGAAGCTGGCAGGGGCAATCGTGGTCAGGAAGGCATCGCCGGGCGAGGTGTCCCCAAGTGCGGATTTGAGAACGCCGATCTCGCGCTGCAATTCGGCCTGCCCGCTATAACCGATGGGTTCCCGGCAGACCTTGGTGCCCGTGTCCTCGTCATCGGCGGACATCTTGGCTGTGCCGGTTTGTTCGAACAGCGTGCCGTGCTCGATCGCCGCCTTGTAGAATTCGGCGAACTCGCGCCGGTCGATGGATTCGCCAAGGCCGACCAGCCAGCTCATCTTCTCCTCGTCGGGCCTGGCCTTGTCGAGACCCGACAGGCGCCGCTTCATGAAGCTCGACCAGGTGCCGTGCTTGGTCAGCTCACCTTCGTTGACGATATCGATACCGATTTCGCGCTGTTTCTCGACGACTTCGGCGACAGCTTCGGCCAGGCGCTCGTCGGAAACCTGCGAATTGCCCCAGACATCCAACGGTCCGGGCAGCGAGCCGACATGGGTGGTGAGAATGCGGTCGGTACTGCGTTGCATGGGTCTCTCTGTTGATGCGGGCAAGTCGGGTCGGTCAGTTGCCGTCGCCGGCAGGCGGGATATTCATGTGCGCCAGGGTGGCATCGTCGAATGGAGCATAGAGGTCAAACACCTCCAGCTGCGGATCGAAATGGTCCCAGCTCACCGCTTCCTTGCCGTAGATGACGTTCTGCGGCGTCACCACGCCCGGATCGTCCNNGGATCATCACCACATCGCCGGGAAGGCTCCCCGAGGTGTAGAGCCTGCCGCCGCATTTGCCGCAGAAATGCCGTGACACCCAGCCGCCGCTCTCACCTTCATTGGTATAGACCTTGGGCTCGCCCTCGACCTCGAGCTGGGTATTGACGATGCCGACGATAGTGGTGTGACCGGTGCCCGTCGCCAGCTGGCAGTCACGGCAGCAGCACTGCGTCTCGAACAGGCTGGGGCCGGTTACGCGGTAGCGAATGGCGCCGCAAAGGCAGCCGCCTTCATACGTCTCGTCTTTTTTCAGCATCGATCCTCGCCCGTTGTCGCTCTCAGCCGCCCCATAGCTCCTTGCTCGCCCTCCTGGCACCCTCTACCAGCGATTCCAGCTTGGCCCACATGATGCTCGGATGCACGCGGCGGATGAACGGTCCCTGGGCGAAGCCGCAATCGCTGCCGCCCATTACGTTCTCGCCGCCGACCACGCTGGCGAAACGCAGCAGCCGCTCGGCGACGAGGTCGGGGTGTTCGACGACATTGGTCTGGTGACTGATGACGCCGGGTATGACCTTGCGGCCTTCGGGCAGGGTCACATCGCCCCAGACCTTCCATTCGTGCTCGTGGCGGGGATTGGCGGATTCCACGCAATAGGCGCCGACCGGAAGCTCCAGCAGCAGGTCGATGATTTCCTTGAGCTCGACATCGGAGGCATGCGGACCATTCCAGCTGCCCCAGCAGATGTGATAGCGCACACGGTCTTCGGGAATGCCCCTGAGTGCTTCCTTCAGGGCGTCGATACGCGGACGGGCCCAGGCGAAATAGTCCTCGCGCGTGCCGTTGGTGACGATCCGGTCCCACATGAAGGGCAGGTGCGCATCGTCGATCTGGACATAGAGCCCGGCATCGGTGATCGCCTTGTACTCCTCGCGCAGGGCGCGGGCGCCGGCCTCGATGAATTCCTCGTCGGTTGCGTAATGGGTGTTGGGCGAGAGCGCGAAGGCGCTGGCCGGTGCTGCAACGGGCAGGAAGCCGTCGGCGACACCCGCCTTGGCCATGGCCGACTTGATATTGCCGATGTCGCGGTTGAGCTCGTCGAAGCCGACATATTCGATATCGCCGGTGCAGGGATAGATCGCCTCGGGATGATCCTGTTGGGGCCAGAACTCGGCGTAGAAATCGGCGAAGCGGGCCATGTCGCCTGTAGCAACATCGTCCGTGCTGGCTTCGCCCAGGGCCTCGCCGAAGCCGGTCAGGCGATCAAGCACATATTGCTCCCACCCGCCGATCTTGCCGTATTCACCGTCACTGACGATATCGATGCCGGTTTCGGCCTGTTTCGCCACCACCCAATAATCGACGGCATTTGCCAGTTCGACGCCGAATTCCTGCTCGGAAATCGTGCCTTCGACCTTGCGGTGCAGGACCGCAGTAAAGTCGTCAGGCCGAACGAGGCTGCCAACATGGGTGGTAAGGATGCGGTTGGCAGGCATGTGATCTGGCTCCCTTCAGCTGATTCGGGTGATATCCTTCAAGCGTTCTCCGCGTCCATCATGGCCTGCAGCTTGCGCCGCGCCTGAACCGCCCCGGTATCGCTCTTGAGCATATACTCATCGGGGAAATAGCCGAGCGTCTGCAACATCTGCTCGATCTCGCGCGTGGCCATCGCATCCTCCTCGATCACCGGCTCGAGATATCTCTTGGTATGGGCGAACTCCTCGTCGGTGAGGATGCCACCCATGGCGAAGAAGTAGTTGCAGCTGTCGCGCTTTGCCGGGGTCACGGCATGGACGACGCGGTGCACGGTCAGCTTCTCGCCGGCACGCTCGGGGGCATCGTCGGGAATGGTCATCTCATCCAGCCCGGCATGGAAACCCGGCAGGTAGAAATTCATACCCGACACCCGGTTGACCGGTCCGTCATAACCGAACGTCCCGGCCTGCGCGGCCATGATTGGCACGTTCTTCATGTGGCGCCGGCTTTTCAGGACGTAGTCGGATTCCTCGCGCTCCTCGGGCGCGGAGGCATTGCCTTCCACGCCGATGCTCGAACCATGCAGGTAGGCAAGGTGCGTCAGGTCCAGCAGGTTGTCATTGAGCAACTGGTAACGCCCCTCGACCTCCAGCGAATAGAAGGGCTGGAAGCGGAAATCCGGGTTGGTGAAGCCGATCTCGTCGAGCGGAGGCAGGAGCGCAGGGTCGGCCTTGTCCGGATCGCCGGGCCAGATGAACAGCCACAGTCCATGTTCGACCAGCGGATATTTCTTCACCCGGTAGCTCTTGGGCACATGATCCTGCGACGGCACGCGGGTGCATTGCCCGTCGGGGCCGAAGGTAATGCCATGATAGCCGCATTCGATCTGGTCGCCGATGAGGCAGGATTTGCCCAGCGGGAAGTGCCGGTGCGGGCACCTCCCGTCGAGGGCAGCCGCCCCATGCGATCGCCGATCCAGCCACCGACCAGCGATCCGCCGGTCATGCCGATAAGGGCGGCCGCGAGCGCCGGGCCGAAGGCCGCACGCGAGATGCCCCATTCCTCGATGATGACGGGCGCCACCAGCGACAGGAGCTGGATGTCGATCCCGTCGATCATCAGCACGATCAGTGCCGCTGCTGCCACGAGCAGTGGAAACCCCGAGAGGCCATTGCGCCTCAGGGCCTGATCGAAGGCAATCGGTGCTGGCGAAGTGCCGCGTGCGCCGGACATGTCAGGAGCCGGGACGATAGCCCGACTGGGCGACCTTGGAGAAGGGCCATCCGCTGACGGTGGCGCGCAGGTTCATCTGCTGGTGCGGTTCCGCGGTCGGGCGGTCGGAGCCGCCATCGGGCTCGCCCCAGACGATGGTGAGTTCGGAGCCTTCGGCCGAGACGCTCTCGTCTACCACGGCCAGCGACACCCAGGCGCCATCCGGATCGATGAACGAGGTGTAGGTAGAGACGCCGACCTGATTGCCTGCGGCATCGAGCACCGTGTCATAAGGGTAGGCGGCATAGTGCGCGGTGGGCNNTGTCCGTCTTGTCGAGAATTGTGTCGTACGGATAAGCGGCATAGTGCGCGGTGGGCACTTCCATCGCCTTGCCGTTGGCACCTTTCGTCATCTGGCTGGCATAGACGGCGGTCGCATCGTCGGTGTTGATGACCAGCGACACCTTCTTGCGGTGCGGCCGGTCGGCCATTTCCTTCAGCGCTTCCTGCCCGATGAATTCGTGATCGTGGCGGATCAGGCGACCGTAGTCGATTTCCCACGGGGTGAAGTAATAGTCCTCGATGTTGTCGGACACGAAGCTGCCGCCCAGCGCGGCGATGCCATCGAAGCTGGCGGCCGGCATCCATTCCCGGAAGGCGCGCATCTCCTCTCCCGAGTAGATCGCCGGCAGAGGGCACGGCAGCCAGCCCGAATCCACTGCGGCGCTGGAATAGGCGCGTGCGCCAACCTGCTGCAGGTTGAACTCCTTGCCGGCCTCGAGAATCGCTGCCTTGACCTCGTCATAGTGCGCCACCGGACCCCAGAACTCGAGACCCGGCGCACCGCCCATGCCGTGGCGCAGCGAGCGATATTCGGTGCCGTTGACCTTGAGATGGCCCATCTGGAAGAAGCGCGGCTGGTCGATTTCGCCGCCATTCAGCTTTTCCAGCAGCGCCCAGGCATCGGGGCCCTGCACTTCGAAGCGGAAGGTCTTGCGCGGCTTGGCGTTCTGCAGCGTGCGCTCGTCCCGGTCGCAGGTAACATCGAACTTGCCGAGCGAGGCCTGGTATTCGACCCAGTTGGCCACGGTCGGGCGGCCGATGATGTTCACCAGATTTTCGCCCAGGCCCATGATGATCATGTCGCCGATCAGGTAACCACTGGGGGCGCAGGTAATGAACTGCTTGGCCTTGCCCTCGCCGAAGTTCTTGAAGGTGTTGACCGCCAGGCAGGACACGAAGTCCATCACGCCGGGACCTTCGACATAAAGGTCGGTCATGTGGAATGACTGGTCCATCAGCGCCACGCCTTCGCGCCAGGCGCGCTGCTCGTTGCGCCAGTTGGAAAACTCTGCAGGGATCGGGAACTGGTAGGGGCCGGTCTGCGNNTCTGCGAATTGCGCATCATGTTCAGCGCACCGCCAAACTCGTCGATACGGTTCTGCAGGGATTGGGTGGTCATGCATACTCTCCTGAACGATTTGCCAATCCGTCTAGGTCAATCTCCGGCGGGTGTCTTGAATGTTCGCGACGCTACCTTGCGTTGAGGCGACAGCAAGGAAGATGCAGATTGGTGTTGTCAGACTAACGTGGGACCAAGGTGAGCTGGCTGCTAGCGGATGGCTATCAGCCGGAAATCCACAGCTAAACTACCTAGCCCATTTCGACGCTTCACTTCATCACTGGAGGTCATCCGACTGGTTGTGATGATGTACGTTCGCCTTTCGCTGTCGTTACGGAACGTGGAGTATCTGCTGTTCGAGCGCGGGATCGCCACCTTGTCGACCGACAGAGTTATCCGGTCTCTCACTCGACATATCGTCGTATGACGATGCAAAGGAACATCCCGAACTCCGATTAAGACTGGACAAAGCAGCAATGAGATGTGGAATGAGGACTGATCCATTCTTGGTGCTGCCAACAGGTGAAGTCACGCTTCACCCGGTTCCCGACGAAGAACTCGAAGGCTTGAGTTGCGCCTTGTCCGAGTTTGGAGAAGGTGGTGCTCTCCATGGTGCCGTTCTTGGTGGCATCGGAAATGCCAAATCTCCCGATAATGAAAGCCAGTAATACCCAGACGTACTGACATCTCCTCGATCCTCGTCATAGGCGATAGTCAGCTGCAGAAGTCCGCTTTCGGCCACGAAGCAGACAATTCGCAGACGAAGCGCAAACGTCCGCTTCCAACCCAAGTTTCGACGGTTTCTCTCACAACGACCTGCATTTCCAAACCACGCAACCGATCACTGCGAATGCATTGCGCACACCGTGGGGCAGGCTGGCAAGGCTCTGCCGCTCCATTGCCCAGCCGTCGGGCGGCGCGCAATCGCACCGTCCGACGCCGATTATCCAGCAGGCAAGGTTGTCACCCCTGCGCAGGCCACCATTGGCCAGTACCGTGCGATGCGTTCGGCTCTGACCAGTCCAGCGTGATCATGCCTCCGCGCCCGGCAAAGGCACCTTCGCGCCCGGTCATGAAGCCAATACAGGACAAGGGCGTGTCATTGCCGGGTTCACCTCTCCACAGACAGTTGAGTGCCATCGAGGTCTTGAGACCCTCGCGCGAAGCGTCGCAGGACATGCGCAGCTGAAATGGCGCTTCCGATGGGGGTGTATCCATGCCGATGCAACGGATATTGCCATTGCCCGCTTGTCCGTTCGCGTAGGTGACCGTGTAGGTCCCTTCGACAACACCGGCCATCGCCCAGTTGGCTTCAGGGCCGACACCGCCCGTCATTTCCACCTCACCCCAAGCAATGTCGACGACAAAATCCTCTGCCTGCGCAGGTGTAGCGATGGCGATTGCCGCAATGGCGGCAGTAGCAAGATAGATTTTCACAATAGGTCTCCTTCCCCAAGAAGCGACCCATGCGACCGAGGCCAAAGCGCTTAGCAGATAAGGCATGCTTTACGATAGCCGGATGAGCAACCCGACCTAGCCCCACCCGCTCTTCCACACAACGCGGCCGACGGTCTCGAAATCCTCGCTACTCACATCGATCGGCGGATAGGCGAGGTTCTGGCTGAGCAGCGAGAAGCGGACCTGCTCCTTCATGCCTGCTCTCCACTCATTAGCAGTCGTTCAAAGCGATGATCGCTGGAAGGGCAACGAACGACCCGGTTGCGGACACTCCTACTTCTTCTTGAAGAAGGCGACAGTCAGGAAGACTATTGGATCGCCTGCGCTTTGGTCTCGGACCGCAGCAAACCAAGGACACGGTCAAGATCACGGTCCGCATTGCGCGTGCCGATCTTGTGTACGACCCAAGCCACGATAGGCCGGGCGATGAGAACTCCGACGTGCGATCAGCGCGCATTTTGCGGATCGCCGAAGACTAATACGTAGAGGAAGATCGACAAGAACAATGCCCATCCGCCGGCACTGGCAAACCAAACGCATGTGACTGACGACTGAGGCAGTGAGGGTAGGGCGGACTTTGCCAATCGGAGTCGAGTTAGCGTTAGACTGACAGCACCTGTTCAAGCCCGCGCCAATTCACAAGAATGTCAGCGCGACTCGATTCGGCGAGGGCTAATTTCGGCACTTCCTGGACGCACAAATGGACTGTCTGATTATGACACAGCCTGGTCAGGTGGCTGAAGGTCCGGACGCCGAGCTTGCCCCGATGAGGGGCAGGGAAACGTCCGGAAAACCGGGCTATATCAGGAGGCTGGATGGTTTCGTTTCGAACTGGTTTGACATCCGTTCGCATCGACAAGAATCTTAATAGACACCTAATCTGGTTGAATTTGGTAAGCTCTGGTTGAATTTGGTAAGCTTTAATGGTTCCTTCTCCGTTCACTAAGTTCCTTGGACCACAATGGAAATGAGTCGAAAGCATAGTTAATTCGGGGGGCACTCGTTTCCAAGTTTGTGACGTTCACGGGCTCACCTAACACAGGGAATCGAATCCATGAGTGAAGATCTCGACCAGCAGCGAAATGAAATCCCGACTGATCTAGCTGCAACGGAGATGAACGACAGCCCATCGACGCAAGCGGTGGACAGAATCATTCCCGCACAGGTTGGGGCCGCAGTCAATTTGCCTGCTGATGCGGTTATCGATCGCCTGGAGGCAGACGGTGCGGATCTTGTCATCGTACTTGAGGACGGCAGCAGGATCCTCATTCCCGACGGTGCTATCGTTCTTCCCCAATTGATCGTTGGCGACACGGCCATTCCCCCAGCGATCCTCGCGGCGCTGTTGGTCGGAAACGAGCCCGAACCGGCGGCGGGTGAATCGCAGAGTTCAGGTGGGAATTTCACCACCGATCCGGGCGATATCCAGTCGGCCTTCGATATCGGTGACTTGCTTCCCTATACCGAGCTTACCCGTCCGTTGCAGCAGGAGGAAGAGGTCATCCCGGACCTAGACCGGGATCCCGAAATCGACATCGAAATCGACGATTCCGGCGTATCCGTCATCAATGCCGAGGACGTCGTCGATGAAGCCGGGCTGCCGGAACGCGGCAGCGAACCGGAAGGCACGAACAGCGCTTCGGATTCCGAATCGACGTTTGGCTACATTAACTTCGATTCGCCTGACGGCACGGACAATATCTCGATCAATGGCGACGAGATCACCGCAATTGGTCAGACTTTCACGACCGAGCTGGGTGTTCTGACCATCACCAGCATCGAAACCGGTCGCATCGGCTATGATTATGTGTTGACCGACAACACCACCGATCCGGCCAACGCCGACTTCTTCGAAGTCACCATTACCGATATCGATGGCGATGCGGCCACTGCCACTTTGCGGATCGATATTGTCGACGATGCGCCGATTGCGGCGGACGATAGCGATACCGTTCCTGCCCACTCGCATGATCCGATCACAGGCAATGTGCTCGACAATGACACTCCGGGCGCGGATGACTTCTCCCTTGATGGCGGGGTCACGGGGTTCAGCAATGGCGGCGGCTCGGCCGATCCGGGCGAGACGCTGCAGGGCGATTATGGATCGCTGACGATCGAAGCCGATGGCAGCTATAGCTATACGCGCGATTTCAACACGCCCGGCGGTGTCGAGGAAAGCTTCGATTACGACATCGTCGACCAGGATGGCAGCATATCCAGCGCTACCCTGACCATCACCATCGGTGATGAACCTGCAGAGATTACATTCGTCCCAGAGATCGGCGAAGGGACGTCCGTAGACGAGAGCGGTCTGCCGCCGCGCGGCGATTTGCCGGCGGGCACCGGCGAGATCGAGGATGGCGATCCTGCCAACAACAGCGATATGAGCGAGGAGACCGGTTCGACAGTCACCTTCCATTCGCCCGACGGGGTGGAAGCGGTCACCATCAATGGTGTTACGATCGATCCGGGCAGCCTGCCTCAGACCATCGTCGATGACGCGACTGGCACGCTGGTGATCACCGATTACACTTACGATCCGGTGACCGGCGACGGCACGATCACTTACGAGTATACGCTGGGCACCAACACCAGCGGTGACGATACCACGATCGAGTTCGACATCGAGGTGACTGACCTCGACGGCGATAGCGCGGCTGATACGCTGGTCATTGATGTTATCGACGATGCGCCGACGGCTCTGGACGACATTGGCAACCAGGCCAATGAGAACGAGTCCGTTACGGTTGATGTGTTTGCCAATGACCAGGCGGGCGCTGACGGCGTTGACCTGGTCAATGACGTTGCGCTTGTCGGTGGCACGCTGTCGGGTGCGGGCACGCTCGACTACAATGATGACGGGACCTTCACCTATACGCCGGGCGCCGGCGAGGAAGGCCAGGTCACCTTCGACTATACGATCACCGACGGCGACGGGGACATTGCGACCGCGACGGTTACGATCAACCTCGCCGATGACAGCGAGCCTCTTGTCAGTGTGACAGATGGTACGGTCGACGAGCAGGGACTGCCTGCAGGTACGGGCGAACTGGCTGACGGCGATGCCGGAAATGACAGTGACACGAGTGAAACCACCACTGGCAGTTTCTCCTATGACACGGGCAATGACAACCTGGGTGCCATCGAGGTCCAGGACAAGGATGGCAACTGGATCGATGTGACGGCAGCCACTGTTGCTACGCCGGTCATCGTCATCGGGGACGCGGGTACGCTTTCCGTGACTTCCGATGGTGCGGGCAATTACAGCTGGAGCTACACGCTTACTGCCAATCTGGACCATCCTGATTTTGATCCCGGAGATGGCGACGGGATCGAAGGGGCGGACGATGAAATCGCCGGTGACAGCTTTGCGGTCCGGGTCAGCGATGATGACGGCGATACGTCGGCGACGGACTCACTGGACATCACGGTGCGCGACGATGCGCCGATTGCCAATGACGACGATGGGCAATCGGTGACCGAGGGCGGTTCGGCGATTGACGGCAATGTGATTACGCCGGACGTGGCTGATGATGCGGATGGTTCTGGTACGGACGTGCTTGGCGCGGACGATGCGAGCCTGACGCATGTTGATATTGGTTCGGGTTTTGTGGAGCTGACGGACGGGGTCGACCTTGGCGGCGGTGTTTACGGCTTCTCGAACAGCTTTGGCGATTACACGTTCGATGCCGATGGCAACTGGACGTTCACGCCCTATGACAATCTGACCAACCCGGCGGATGCCTCGTTCGACTATCGCCTGACCGATGGCGATGGCGATACGGCCGAGGCGACGCAGCCGATCACGGTTGATGACGGCAATGGTCCGCAGGTTGCCGGTGCGGTGACGCTGAACCTCGACGAGGCTGGGCTGGACACGACGGCGGACGGGGACGACCTTGCTGCCGGCGCGGTGACCGGCAGCACGCCTTCGGCGACGAGCGAGACGGATACCGATGCCGGCCTGACCTTTACCTCTGGTTCGGATGCGATCACCTCGATCGTGTTTGCCGATCCGAGCGTTGTGGTTCCCTCGATCGATGCCGGTCTTGATGACGGTGTGACGGTGACGTGGGCGCTGTCGAACGGCGGGCTGACGCTGACCGGTTCGATCGGCGGCGATGCGGCGATCATCCTTGAGCTGAGCGGTGATCTGAGCGCGACGGCGGGCGGCGACACGGCGAGCCCGACGGTGACGGCGACGCTGACCGATGCCTGGCCGCACCAGGACAGCCCGGATGCCGATACGCTGGCGATCAGCAATATCGGAGTGACCGCGAGCGAGGCCGATGGCGATGCCGCGACCGGCTATGCGACGGTCAATGTTGCCGATGACGAGCCGTCGGCAGTAACGGCCGACTCTGCGAGCTTGGCTAATACCGACGGCGCGCAGGGAGCCTTCGATCTCGATTCCGATGACGATGTCGACAACAATCTGGGAGCCGACGGTCGGGGCGGGGTGATCTTCTTTAGTGACGCAACCCTGACTGACGACACGATCGACAGCCTGCTCGCCCAGGGACTCACGTCGGGCGTGGCACCGCTCGAATATGAGATCCAGAGCGGCGGCACGGTGCTGGTTGCGACGAAGTCCACCGATGACACGGAGGTCTTCCGCATCGAACTCGAACCGAGCGGCAGCGAAGACCAATATGTTGTGACGATGAGCCAGCCGGTCGACGCGACGAACGAGATCGACTTCAACGCCGGCGGTTACAACTTTGTCGGCGGCAACAACAGCTGGAGTGGCTTCATACCGGTCGGAGAGACCGTTGGCGTCCCGATCGACAATGGTAGCCAGGACCTGTTGCTGACCCCGCAAATCAACAACGCCGATGACGGGACGATCAACTCCACCGCCAATACCGGGGGTGTCGGCGGCGGTGCATCTATGGGCGCCAACGAAGTCATGCGCGTGGACTTCGTCATCGACCTCAGAGGCGATCCGGCCGATGGTGCCGGCGATTACGATACGTTGGCCAATCGCGACCACAATTTCGATAGCCATTATACAGTCAACGGTGCTCTGGCATTGTTCAAGTCGACCGGCGGATCGACCGTGAATATTGCAGTCTTCGACGATGACGATGACGATGGCGATATCATTGTCGGCAATGGCGTTCAGGATACTATCACCGGCGTGGCGATCGTCTGGCGCGGCGTCGAATATGATAATGGTTCCGGCGAGAATCTGATCATTCCCACCTCTACGCCGACCGATTACGACATTGTTCATCCGACCGAGGGCACGCAGACCTTCACGGTCACTCTGGTAGGTCAGTCGGTGACGATTGCCGGATTGGAGGGCGATGGCGGATCGCGCCAGGTGGGTACGCAGATCGCCGTGTTCACTGAGGATGGTTATAACAGCGTCGAGTATGCCTATGCTGGAGGGGACACTTTCCAGATTGGAGACTTCGGTGCCACGACCATCACCGATGATCCTGTCAGCTTTGATGTGCCCATCTATGTCGTCGACGGAGATGGCGACATGGTTGATTCGGGCAACCTGAGCATCACGCTCAATCCGGTCGAGCCGATTGTCGCGCTCGATCTCGACAATGACGGTGTCGAGTTCCTCGGTTCCGATGCCGGTGTCATGTACGATCTCAATGGCGATACCGTTGCCGAGAACGTAGCCTGGGTCGGGCCGGATGACGGTTTCCTTGTCATCGATGCAAACAGCAATGGCTCCGTCGATTCCGCATCCGAAATCGTCTTCGACAACGGTTCCAACGATGCTTTCGCCTATCTCTCGGCACTCGATACGGCCGGCATTGCCGGTGCGCTTGACCCGGCCGACGGTATCTGGAGCCAGCTGGGTGTCTGGCAGGACATCGATAGCGATGGCGTCTTCGATGGTGGAGAGTTCTTCACCATGGCCGATCTCGGCATCTCCTACATCGAAGTTGTCGATGACGGGGTAATGGCGTCGCCGGCGAACGGTGAAGTGGTGCTGCATGGAAGTGCTGAATTCGGGGCAGACGGCTCCGGTACGCTTGCGACGGGGACCTATGACGTCGCCAATGCGTTGCTGGATCCCGCTCAGATTACCGATCGTAACGCGCAGGTCCTGTCGACAACGATGATGGCCGGTCTCGGCGGCTTCGTCTTCGACACTTGGGTCGCCCCGCTATCCGCCGGTTCGCGTGCTAGCGACTTCGGGTTCCTTGAGACCTCGGAGTTCGCGATCACCAGTGACTTGCGGATTTCGGGAGATGATGGCCTTCCGACCATTGGAGTGGACCATTTCGGGGAGTTCTCGTCGATCACGAGTTGGGATGGCGGCGTCGAGGCACTGTCGAGTGGGGCGCCTCACTTCTCTGAAGCGCTAGGCTCCTCGGTCTTCGATCAATCCTATCTTATTGACTCCCGAGATTCTTTTGCGAACAATGAGACCTCGCCAATTGGCGAAGCCTCCAGTGCCTTCGCGTTCTCGGGATTCGCGGTTTCGGATGCGGCGATGATGGAGGCTCTGCTTGTCATGGGTTCCAATGGCGAAGGCGACGGATTGCTGGTCACGCAGGATATGCCTGGCGTGGAACAGGTTCTCGCCGATGCACTGGCCGGAAGCGATGTCGATACCATCATCGATGGTCTGGCAGGAAGCGTGGAAGGGGCCACGGAACCGGAAGGCNNGGCGCCGGAAACGTTGAAACATTGCTGTTCTCTTGGCTGCAAAGCGGCTTCAGCGACGATGGGGCGAGCTTCGTGGGATGGGTTCCTCAGGATGTCATTGACGAACACGGTGCAACCGCTGTTGCGCATGCCTGAGCAATGAGTGCGAAAGGGTGAACGAATGATACGTTTCAAAGCCATTCAACTTCTGACGGCAATGGCTTTTGCTTCCCTCTTGCCAGTTTCGGCCCATGCGCAGGATGGCGATTCTGCACAGCTGATGGCGATGGACATGCGCTCGCTCGAAGGTGAGATCCAGTCACGCTATGACGCCGGTCTTGCCGCTTCGCTCGACCAGGCGTGGATCGCGGCAAACGACTCGCGCTATCTATGGGCGCTGGAAACCAAGGTGCAGTGCGGCATCGCGCTGGGTTACCTTGAGTCAGACACCCGCGACGAGACCAGCATCCGTAACTGCCAGCGCACCTATTGGCTGATGAACTATAGGCCGCCGCCTCCGCCCCCTCCTCCGCCGCCACAGCGGCCACCGATTTGCGACGATGAGGTGGTCGGGATTGTGTTCTTCGACTTCGATTCCGCCGAACTCACCGCCGAAGCGGGGCAGACGCTCGATGCGATTGTCACCAATATTCCTGTTTGCGGATGGCGTTCGCTGCAGATCCTCGGGCACACCGATCAGGCTGGTTCGGACGCCTACAATCTCGGCCTTTCGCAAGAGCGGGCGGACTCCGTGCAAACGGCCTTTGCTGAACGCGGTGTACGCGAGGACGCGATGACAACTTCGGCGGAAGGTGAAAGTAACCCGCGCGTGCCTCTGCCCGATGGCACGAGGAGTCCGCAGAACCGCCGAGTTGAAATCTCGGCCGAGCATTGAGCGAGGAGAGAGCGAAATGAAACATATCAGCACGTTGTCCGCCGCGCTCCTGCTATCGGTCGCAACTCCCGCGGTTATGGCCCAGGAAGTCACCGAACCGATTGACATGAGGCAGGCGATCGAGATCGCCATCGCGTCCAATCCCGAAGTGCTCCAGGCGCAGTTCAATACCGAGGCGATCCAGTTCGAACGCGATCAGGCGCAGGGGCTGTATTATCCCACGCTCGATGTCGAACTGTCAGCCGGCGCCCGGCGGTTGGAGAACCGCACCCGGCGCTCGCTGGGCATTGCCGATGACTGGCTTTACCCGCTGGAAGCGCAGGCGCGGGCCGACTGGACCGTGATCGATTTCGGCCGCAGGCGTGGCGAGCTGCTGCGCCAGGCCGCGCGCGTCGATGGGGCATCCCTGCGCGTTGTCGAGCGGTCCGAATTCATCGGCCTGCAGGTGGCACGGCAATATCTCAACCTGTTGCTGCAGGAGCGCATCGTTGCCGCGGCCGAGGACAACACGCTGTTCCATCAGCAGTTAAGGAACAGCCTCTCGGAAGGTGTCGATCAGGGGTCGATCAGCGTTGCCGACCTGCAGCAGGCCGAGGAACGCCTGCAGGCCGCCATGGTGGTGCGCGAAGAGGCCCGCGAGGACCTAGCGAATGCCCGGACCGCTCTCAGGCGCTTGACCGGGCTGGACATCAATGCCGTCGTCCTGCCGGGCAACCTGCTGTCCTTTGTTCCGACCAATCTGGAATCGGCCATTGCCGAGGCGCGCACGGAAAACCCCTTGGTGCGTGAGGCACAGGCCGATGTCGATGCGGCCAATGCCATGGTAATGTCTTCGCGCGGAAACCTCTTCCCGACGATCGGCATCGATATCAGCGGCCGCATCGGTGACGATATCGATGGTTTCGCCGGCGAGACCAATGATGTGATCGGACGCGTCTACCTACGCTGGAACATCTTCAATGGAGGCATCAAGGAAGCCGAGGTGCAGGAAATGGTGCGCCGCGCGAGCGAAGCGCGTTATCGCCTGCACGACCGGGTCCGCGAAGCCGAGGAGGACGTCACCAACGCCTGGACGGCATTGGAGACGCAACGCCGCGTTGGCACCGCACTCGAACGCCAGTCGCAGGTCAGCGACGACCTGCTGCTATCCTATCGCAGCCAGTTCAATATCGGCCGGCGCTCGCTGCTCGACGTGCTCGATGCGCAGAACACGCGCTTCAACACCCAGGTTCGGCGCGAAACCTCGCGTTTCTCGGAACTGTTCGCGGGCTATCAGGTGCTCGCTGCCACAAACAGTTTCCTCGACGCGCTCGCGCTTGCACCCGGTGCCGGCGCGGGCATGGAAGAAAGGGAGCGCTTCGATTACGGCCCGTCTGTTCGGGCTGAGCTCGATCGTCGGCGTTACCCGCGCTGATCGTTCCGGGAGAAAAGGAACAAGGCTTGTACCAGACCGATGAGTTTGCGCCGGCCGGGGATAGCGACCCGGTGATAACGGCCATCGTACGGCTGGCGGGGAAGTTCGGTTTCGATCCGCCGGCCGGCATATTCGACATGCTGCCGCGCGATGCATCGGGCCATTTGCCGTTCCATCAGGCAGGTACGGCACTCGATCTCGTTGGCCTGAATTTCGAAAGCCGGCAGTTGCGCCATTTGCCGCGGCGCGAGGAGTTCTATCCCGCCCTGGTGCGCGTCGAGGACGAAGGCGCGCTGGCGGTGCTGGATCTGGCCGACGACGACCTCCTCGTATGGCGTGCCGGCATGGCGGAACCGCAATGGATGCCAGCTGCCGATNNTGCCGATCTGGAAGCGGAATTCGTCGGCGAGCTGGTGACGGTGATCGGCAATCCGGACAAGCTGCGCGAGCAGGACGCACCCTGGCATGCCAAGGCGAGGGGGCACTGGTTCTGGTCCGAGTTGCGCAAGGAACGCGCCGCCTTCCGCCCGGTCTTGCTGGCTTCTCTGCTGGTCAACTTCCTCGCCCTGTCGTTGCCGCTGTTTTCGATGAACGTCTATGACCGGGTGATCCCGAACGAAGCAGAAGCGACATTGTGGGTGCTGGCGACCGGCGTCATTCTCGCGTTCGCCCTTGAATTCTCGCTGCGCTCGGCGCGAACCAATGTCATCGATCGCATTGGCAAGCGATTGGACTTGCGCCTGTCGCAGAAGATCTTCTCGCGCTTGCTGGCATCTCCCTTGAGTTCGCGGAGCGGCAGCACGGGGGCGCTCGCTGCCCGCGTGGGCGAATACCAGATCGTGCGGGATTTCTTCGCCTCGACCACGATCGTCACTCTGGTAGATATGAGTTTCCTGGTGCTGTTCATCGCGGTCATCGCCTATATCGCCGGCTGGCTGGCGCTGGTTCCGGTGGTGATCACCATCCTGATGGCCGTTGCCGGCTTCTACCTCCAGCGCCAGGTCACCGACGCCGCGCGCGATGCCCAGGCGGATCACGGCTTGCAGCAGACCATGCTGGTGGAATCGATCGCCGGGATGGAAACGCTCAAGAGCGTTTCCGGCGAGCGGGCGATGCTCGGCAAGTGGCACTCCCTGGCCGAAGTGGGGAGCGCTTCACAACTGCGGTTGCGGCGGATCAATGCGGTGGCCGTCGCCATGGCTTCCACCTTCCAGCAGGTATCGAGCGTATCACTGGTGGTGGGCGGGTATTACCTTTTCGCTGCCGGCTACATCACCATGGGTGCGATTATCGCCATCGTCATGCTGGCCGCGCGCTCGCTTTCCCCCGCGGGGCAGCTGGCCTTCCTCCTTACGCGCTGGCGCCAGGCGCGCGAGGCACTGGATGCGATCGAGAATCTGTTCGACATGCCCGATGAACGGCAGAGCGGCAGCATGGCGATGCCGCTTTCCGGCGGCGGATATCGCATCCGTTGCGACAATCTGTCCTTCGCCTATCCCGAAGCCGGCGTTCAGGCACTCGACCGGATCAACCTGGAGATTGCACCGGGTGAAAAGGTTGCGGTGATTGGCCGGGTCGCTTCGGGCAAGTCTACGCTTGGACGCCTCTTGTGCGGCCTCTACGAGCCGAGCGACGGGGCGATATTGCTGAACGAGGTCGATAGCCGGCAGTTTCGCCCGAGCGACCTGCGCGGTGCATTCCGCTTCGTTGGCCAGGATGCCAACCTGTTCACCGGATCGATCAGGGATAATATCGGTATTGGCAAGGCGGGGGCGAGCGATGCCGATATCCTCAATGCTTAACCAGAGCGGGGCAGCGAGCTACCTTGCCCGCGATGCATCGGGCTTCGACCGCCAGGTGGGAGAGCAGGGTCGCCGCCTGTCCGGTGGGCAGCGCGCCTTTCTCGCCCTTTCGCGGGCATTCGTCGCTCCTTGCGAGATGCTGTTCCTGGACGAGCCCAGCGGGGCGATGGACAGCCATACCGAAAAGCTGCTGGTCGAGCGCTTGCAGGCAGCGCTCACTTCGCAGCAGACGCTGATCGTCGCCACCCACCGACCGGCGCTGTTTGCGCTGTGCGACCGGATCGTCGTGATGGACAAGGGCCGGATCGTCGCGGATGGCCCCAAGGACGAGATCCTCGCCCAGGCCGGCCGCCAGGCAGGATTCGGGAAATGAACAGCGCCTCCAGCGAGCTTTGGCTAGATAGGGCCGGGGGCTGGCTCACGCGGACCCTCCTGTGTTCGGCCGTGTTCGGTGTGCTGGCCATGCCTGCAAGCGTCAGCAATGGCGCGAGCCCCGCCGGTGAGCCCGAGCTTGAGGCAAGCTTGGCGCGAGGCACTCCGGCGAGTCTCGCCCGCATGACCCTGGCTGAGAACGCGCGGATCATCGAGCGCGGAAGCAGCGCGGCGGCGCGCAACGCGGAGATTCCCCTGTCTTCGGCACCGCTCGAGACCATGGCTTCTTTTCACCTGGGCGGAGGGACGGCCGCGCGCGACGTGGCGCAATCCTGCCTTGCCCAGGCGGTCTATTACGAGGCGGCAAACGAGCCGCTCGCGGGCAAGCGCGCCGTAGCGCAGGTCGTTCTCAACCGCCTGCGCCATCCGGCCTATCCGTCCTCCGTCTGCGGTGTCGTGTACGAGGGCTGGAACCAGCCAGTGTGCCAGTTCAGCTTTGTCTGCGATGGATCGCTGCAGCGCGCGCCTGTTGCCGCACAATGGAGCCAGGCGCGGGCCGTGGCGCGAGAAGCGCTGGCCGGCCATGTCGAACGCGCCGTCGGTTCGGCTACGCATTACCATGCGGACTATGTCCTGCCGCGCTGGGGGTATACGCTTGCCAAGGTACGGCAGGTTGGGCGGCATCTTTTCTACCGATTCCCCGGACAGGGCGGGCGTGCGAACAGTTTCACCGGTCGGTGGAACGGACATGAAACGATCCCGGTGATCGACTTTTCGCGCTTTGCCTATGATGCGAGCCAGCTGGCCGGCAATGTCGACGGCGTGGCCTTGTCGGCGGGTTCACAGTTCCGCCGCGATCCGACCGAAAGGCGGGCGGACAATGACATTGGCGGGCGCATGGATCCGAGCAAGGGATGGCGGCTCTCGATTCCCGATCCTGTCACGGCGAGCGCCGGATACGATGCCTCGCGTCGTGCGCAGAATGGCCAAGGCCCAGATGCTGACGCGGGCGATCTGGCACCAACGGGAGCTGCAAATCCATGACATTCCGCGAGCGCATTTCGCGCATGGATCCGAGCCAGCGCCTGATCGCCATTTCGGCCATAGGCATTGCCGTGCTCCTCGTCTGGGCGAGCTTCGCCCAGGTGGACGAGATCACACGGGGCACCGGCCGGGTTATCCCGTCAAGCCAGGCGCAACTGGTTCAGGCCGCCGAACCGTCGGTGATTTCCGAGATCCTTGTCCGCAGCGGCGAGCGGGTCGAGCAGGGGCAGGTACTGGTCAGGCTGGATGACAGCATGGCCGATTCCCAGCTGGGCGAATTGCGGGCGGAGAATGAGCGCCTTTCGGTACGAGCTGATCGGCTTGCGGGCGAGGCCACCGGTTCGACGCTTGGCTGCGCGGAAGGGACAGTGTGTTTCGAGGAGCAGCGCCTGCAGGAGGTGCGTCTGGCGACTGCACGCAGCCGTGAGGCGGCTTTGTTCGCTGCCGTGGAGCAACGCCGGCGCGACCAGCGCGAGGCAGAGGCGACCGTTACCTCGCTGGAGGAAAGCCTGCGGTTGGCCCAGCAGGAAGTCGACATGCTCGAACCCCTGGCCGAGCAAGGGATCGTCCCGCAGACCGAACTGCTCGCCGCGCGGCGCGAACTCGTCGATACAAGGGGCCGACTGTCGGCCGCACGCCAGGCCAGCGCCCGCGCCGCGGCGGCAATCAGCGAAGCCCAATCGGACCTGCAATCGGCGCGGCTGGATTTTCGCCAGCAGGCGCTCAACGAACGCAGTGAAGTGGCGACGCGAATTGCCGTCAATGAGGAGAGTATCCGAGGCGCGGAGGCGCGGCTGGACCGCAACGAATTGCGCGCGCCCACCGCAGGCATCGTCAACGATGTCCAGGTCACCACCGTTGGCGGCNNGGGTGAAATGATCATGCAGGTGGTGCCGGTTGGCGATCGCCTGCTTGTCGAGGCGCGGGTAAGCCCGCGCGACATCGGCTTCGTTTCGGTGGGCGATCCTGCCAATGTGAAGGTGACAGCATTCGATTTCGCGACTTATGGCGGACTAAGTGGTCGGGTGCAGGAAATTTCGGCGGACAGCATTTACGACGAGGTCGAGCGCCAGGCCTATTACCGGGTGCTGATCGAGACGGATTCCAGCTATGTCGAGAAGAACGGCCAGCGCTATTCGATCGTGCCGGGGATGATCACCGAGGTGGAAATCATCACCGGCGCAAAGAGCATCCTATCCTACCTGCTCAAGCCGATCACACGCGGGATAAATGTCGCGTTGACCGAGAGGTGAGCGAGTTGCACAGGCTGCGTCCTGATCGTCGCGCCGTGCAGCCAGGCGGATTCGCTGTTGAAGCTCAGCGTCGGGCGATAGTCGTAGCTCCGATCCGCCGGCAGCACGGCATCGGTCGCATTGTCAAGCATCACGAAGCGGTCGCCGCTGCGGACCACCAGCAAGGCATGGTCGGCGTTGCGCACAAGGTCGCGCGCCAGCGTGAGGAACATGTCCTCCCGATCGACGCCAAGGGCAATCAGCAGCTGGTACTTGAGGATGGCAAGGTCCTCGCAATCGCCGCGTCCGCTGGTAAGCGTCTCGGAGGCGGTCGCCCAATAGTCGCGGCTGGCCCATTGTTCGCGGTCTTCAGCATAGGTGATGGCGTGGTTGACCCAGCGGTTGACCAGTTGCAGCGTCGCGCGGGAATCGGGCTCGGCTTTCGGCTGCCCGCCGATCATGGCCAAGACAGCATCCTGCGACAGTTCGGCTTGCGCCACGCGGTCCCATTGGCGGGTGAAAATGGTCTGCCTTATGGCAATTCGCGAGGAGGCCATGAAGTCGAGCGCGGCGGGAGCCTCGCTCGTCAGGGGTGCGATAGTAGGGGCCGCAATTGCGAGCGAACCGCATTGGCCTCGGCTCAATGCGCTAACGGGCTCGCTTGCGATGGTCTCTTGCCTCGGCTGGAGACCCGCCTGTTGTTGTCTGATTCGATCAAGGGCGCTTGGCGCACCGCCCAGAATCGCGGCGGATTTCGCGCTCCTACCTATGGTGGATACTGCGGATACCGGGGCGGTGGCGGCGGGGGTGATCGTGCCCAAAGCGCTGCAATCGACCTCGACGGCGCTCACCGCGGCAACTGCGAGCTGCGCAGATTTGGCGTTGACAGGGCAGGCGTAGGCCGCCGCCAGCAATGCCGGCAGGACAAGGCGGTTCCAGCCGCGCGCAGGGAACAACGCTTCGAACATTTCCGCTCCATGCGCCGCAAGGCCCATAAGATCGGTCGACAAGCGTGGTTAACAGCGAGGTAAGGACGATTCCCGGTCTGGTGCTCATTTCTGATTCCCGTCTTGGCAGCTTCTTGAAGACTTCTGCCATGGTTCTTCCATTGATCTTGGTGCTGGTAGCTGCTGGCTTGGCTGCCACACCAGAGGCCTATCGCCCTGGCTTCGTGACACGACTGATCTCTAACTACCCTCTCCAGATCGATCTCGAGGATGTGGCGCGAACCACGGCTTTTAGAGAC